>ERZ791934.1803-NODE-1803-length-17503-cov-241.369974_pt1 | contig 17503 bp, 24 predicted proteins | sample MGYA00510125_ERZ791934 | MGnify/ENA primary metagenome ERZ791934 (study PRJEB30046, sample SAMN00993240) | human gut metagenome | study: EMG produced TPA metagenomics assembly of the A metagenome-wide association study of gut microbiota in type 2...
AAGAACAACATCATTCATATGTATATCTCCTTTCTTTATGACTACATTATAGCATAGGTGGTGAGCATATGCAAGCACATATTATGTTATTGCTTACGTACACGCTTAGGCTTCGCACTATGCACATAATACTTGCGGCGTACATAGTACATGAAGCACACGACGAACGCAAGCAGTAGAACGGGGTTACTTGTGACGCAATCAAAGACATACATAGCGCACTCTATAAGCGTATCAATCAGCGCAAAAAGCAGCCGCAGAAAGTCGCTAAAGAAGCCGCCTATATTGTCCGTTAGGTTGTTAGCCGCTGTGTATACCTGTTCGCTGGTGCTGTACATTGTTACTCCTTTCGGTTGGTGTACTATTATAATATAGCAATCGTGTACAGTTGTCAAGTACATATTTTCAAGTGGATTATGCGGCTTTATGTAGGAAATATGGAGAACATAAACAGCTATTGCAAAGTGGTACATAGTGGTGTATATTGTAATTGCGCCGAAGGGAAGGCGCTAGAATACAACAGAAAGGAATGAAAATGAAACTCCGCAACATGAGCGCCACCGTTGACCATGTGGCATCTATCACGCTAAGGCTTGAGAATGGCGAGAACTTGCAACTTGAAAATGCCTATGTTCTCACCTCGTATGCGTCGCGTGTGGCTGTGTTCTGCAAGATGCGTTGCTATCTGCTTCCGCGCTATGACTACAGCGTAACCACGTTGAAGCATGTACATGCGTTCATCAATGATTTTTGCGACTGCGTGCCCGATATGAGCGCTGCCGATATTCGCGCGACGGCGAAAGGTGCGGACGATGATAGCCCGTATTGGTTTGCTGCGGGCATTGTTGAGTAGGCAACGATGGACGTGATTCTCGCTATCATTGTAAGTGTCAGTTAAACAAGTCAAAGGAGCCTACCATGTTCTACGTAATCAAATATTACCAACTCAACAAAGAAACCGGGGTTTACGAGCTTAAACATATGCACTGTGATACGATCAAAGCAGCATGCGAATATCTTCAATTCATGGAAAAACATCCGTCTTACGTTTTCGTTTCCATGAAGAAAGTAGGGTGACTATGAACCCGGAAACCATATTCGCCATCATAGCATATGCAATCGGAATGGTTTACATTTGCAGGAGGTATCGATGAAACAAGAAAAGCAAGATTTTTAAATTTAGGCAACATGCCCATCTGTTAGAAAGGAGTAGTACAATGGCGACTAAATTGGAAAAGAACGTGCGCGAGATCATCGCCCATCATGGCGGCACGGTTGTGCAGCGCGGCGTAACGGGCGGCAATTGGAGCAACTGTAATGGGCTTGTCGAGGGGCGTTTGATTTGCGACAAGTATGAGCGTAACAATTTGGCTATGTGGATCAAACACCATCCTGATGCCGAATTGGTTGAGAGTACGTTCGGGTCATTTTACCAGTTGAAAGGTTATTGCATCGCCACCGGGGCGGGGTACGGGGGATGCGCGCACCGCCGTGCGAAGCAGGTACGGTATGCGGTCATCAAGATTGATGATGCGGACTAGCTCCCCAATTATGTAGGTTTTGTGGAGCGGCTTGCAAGTGGGTTTTAATACTTGACAAGCCGCACTGCAAGGCGTAATATATGAGTTGCCATTAAGGTACACAACGGAAAGGATTTTATCATGGCACGCAACACGATTCAGAAGAAGTTCACCACCACGGAGGTGCGCGGGTACGTTATCAAGGACGGTCAGCCCGTGCAGGTTGCCTATCAGCTTGACAAGAAGTGCGGACTGAACACCGCGCAGGCGCTCATTCGCAAGCAGGAGCCTAGTTTTGCAGCCGTTGACGTTGTGGAGCATGAGCAGCTGTACAAGATGACGTTTGAGGACTTCAAGAAGTACGCCACCCCTTGCGACGCGACCGAAGCGGACGAGGACTAACACGGTAGAGCGGGCGGCGAAAACGCCGCCCATGAACGAAAGGAAAAAGACATGGAGAACACCGAACTTGCGACCATCACGAACGACGCGCCCGACATGGTTAAGGGCATGTACTGCTCGATCCATGCGGAGACGCAAGAGGACAGGCTGGACATTTACGAGGCTGTTTCTAACTCCCTCTCCCTCGATGACATGGTGGGGAAGGTCGTGGAGGTTGAGAACGTCATTATTCAGCCCGTGGAAATGACCGACACTGCGACGGGTGAGATTACGCAGCGCAATCGCATCGTGCTTATCACCCCGAAGGGCGATGCCTACGGATGCACCAGCACGGGCGTTGAAACCTCGATGAAGAACCTTTTCAGCATCGTAGGTTGCCCGCCGTGGAATCCCGCGATCAAGTTCGAAGTTGTGAAGAAGCAGGGGCGCAACGGGTACAAGTTCACCAGCTTGCAGCGCCACAAGTAAACACCCCGAAGCAGAGCGGAACGCGAGGGCGGGCGAAATGCCCGCCCTTTCTGTTAAGGAGGTGAGCCGATGACCAAGGCTAACGAGAACGCCCGCGCCCGTGTTGCGGATGCAGAACGGAGGGCGCGGCGCAAGATCAAGAGATTGCAGAACAAGGGCGTAAGGACGGGCAGCGTAGAGCCGTTCAGGACGGTTGACCCGTCGAACACGAGGGCGCTAAACTCATACGCCAACCAGTTGGAAAAGTTCATATCACGTTCGACCCGTTTCGTTGCGGGGCGCGACGGCACCCCGATACCGTACACGGCTTATAGTGATTACAAACGGCTTGAAAGGCAATGGAACAGGGAACATAATAGATACTGGCAGAAGTTCGCCGCGCATCCGTTCCTGACTGCCTACGGCGAGAGCGATACCACATTGGGGATGCGTTCGGCTATGGCTCATGTTAAGGGCTTGCCGTTCGGAAACATAGACTATCAGCGCCAACTACTCCCCGAGCAGATACGCAGCGAAGCGGATTTGCGGAAGCGAGCGCAGATTTTGAAGCGCGAACTATCCCCGACGTACCAGCGCAAGCGGATAACGCAGCTTCGCAAGAACCTTTTGGAACACGCCGCGACGTTCAACGACCCGCGAATACCCAACATGATTAGGAAGTTGAGCAACGAACAACTGTTTGCGTTGCAGAACTTCACAAACTTCGTCCCCCTTTATTACAGGTACATAAACACCGACCGCGATAACGTGATGGGCGCACAGGCTGACGCTATGGACGATGAAGCGCAGAAAGAGCATATGATACTGACCATTCAACAGGTTCAGAACCAGTACCCCAAGAAGCAGACCGGAAAACGCAAGCGTAAAAGCAAAAAACGTAGGTAGCTATGGAGTACGCCGCAGACTTCGAGACAACCACAGATATAAATGATTGTCGCGTTTGGGCGTGGTGCGTGTGCGAGATTGACAACCCCGACGCACTAAGCTATGGCACGGACATTGCCACGTTTCTTGATTTCTGCAAGGTTCACGGCGGTACATATTATTTCCACAATGCTGCATTCGATTGTGAGTTCATTATATGGTACCTGCTGACCAACGGATTTGAGTACAGCGAAAAGGCGAGGACAAAGACTTTCAAAACGCTCATATCAAACATGGGCAAGTTCTATCAGATGAAGGTTTGCTTTGAGAAGAAGGGCAAGAAGAAAGCGCTAACCTGCACATTCAAAGACAGCTTGAAGAAACTCCCCATGAAGGTATCGCAGATTGCAAAGGCTTTCGACCTCCCCATATCCAAGTTGGAGATTGACTATACGGAGTACCGCCCCATAGGCCACGAGTTGACAGCGCAGGAACGAGACTACATCAGGAACGACGTTCAGATCGTCGCTAGGGCGCTGCATCAGCAGTTCGGCAAGGGGCTTGACAGGCTCACCATCGGAAGCGACGCGCTCAACGGGTACAAGGACATAATAGGCTCGAAGTGGGATGACTGGTTCCCTAAGATCCATCTGGAAATGGACGCGATGATACGCAAGGCGTATCGCGGCGGCTACACATACGCGAACCCTAGGTTTCAGGCTGACGAGGAACACGAGTACAGGCTGCAGGGCTACGGGGCTGCGTTTGACGTTAACTCGTTGTACCCCGACGTTATGTACAACAGACAGTTGCCAATCGGGCAGCCGATATATTTCCACGGAGAGTACATGGACAACCCCCAATATCCCCTGTACATCCAATTCCTCACCTGCCATTGCAAGTTGAAGCCCGACCACCTCCCCACGTTGCAGATTAAGAACAACCCGTATTATTCCGAAACGGAGTACATCCATGACACGGAGGGAACAGTTGAGTTGGCTTTGACCAACATAGACTTGGAAATACTCATGCAGCAGTACGACGTGACGGTGTTTTCGTACAACGGCGGGTACATGTTCGAGCAAGCCACTGGACTGTTCACAGATTACATAGACTATTGGATGCACATTAAAGAAACTACCACGGGCGGTTTGCGACAGCTTGCGAAGCTCATGTTGAATTCACTTTATGGCAAGTTCGCCACGAACCCCGACGTTACGCCGAAACTGCCTTACTTGAAAGAGGACGGTTCAGTTGGGTACAGATTGGGAGAGAAAGAGACGCGCGACCCCGTGTACACGCCTATGGGTTGCTTCATTACCGCATGGGCTAGGTACAAGACCATCAATGCAGCGCAAAGCGTATACGATAGGTTCATGTATTGTGACACGGACAGCATACACATTTGCGGCACAGACATTCCCGAGGGTTTGGAGGTGCATCCTACACGTTTGGGCGCGTGGAAGCATGAGAGCAATTTCAGCATGGCTAAATATATCAGGGCTAAGACGTACATGGAGAGAATCTATCAGGTTGGCAAGATGGTTGATGGCGAATACAGGATGGTTGACGTTCAGCCGTTCGATGACGTTAAGTGCGCCGGTATGCCAGAGGAGTTGAAGCGCATGGTGACGTTCGACAGTTTCAAGAGGGGCTTGCAGCTTCACGGGAAGTTGAAGCCAAGGCACGTTAGGGGCGGTATAGTGCTCGAACCCATAACGTTCACGCTCACCTGATAGGAGGTACAGCAATGATTGAGCGCAGTTTCAGGATTGACGAATCCATGTACGAGCAGTTGAAGGAGATTGGCGAGAGGGAGAACCTGCCCATATCGTATCTGGTGCGCGTCGCGATCGCGCAGTTTTTGAACGCCTACTCCGATTCGATCGATTTGGTGAAAATGAACGCGAGTGCTTGACAGTGCTTGCGAAGTGGGTTATGTTGGCTATGGTGATACCCAATCCGTCTGGACGATGACCGATGCGGGGTTGCTACGGGTGATGCCGCCCGCACGAGTGCGAGCCGCATTAGCAGCGGCGGCGTTTCGGGAATGGCAATATCACCAGCACAGTCAGCCCTCGCCACGGTCACAACCAGATGGCGGGGGCTATTTTGTTGGAAGGAGAAGAACATGAACCTAGAGGATTTGCTCGCTTGGCTCCGTGAGAGGATGGAGGATGGCGAGTACGCGACCGCAGAGACGTTCCTCACGGACATGGCTAAGCGGGGAGCGGATGCCGACGAGTACCGAAGTTCTGCGGAAGCCCGCATGAGCGAGTATGCGTCGAACGAGGAGGCCATGAAGGCTGACATTCAGAGTTTGAAGGCTCGCAACTATGACCTGCTGATGCAGATTCCCGCCGACAACAGCGGGGACAACGACGGTGACGGTGTTGTCGTTGAGGACGTGGACGAGGACGGCACCGTGTACCACATCGACAACCTTTTCACCGATGACAAGGAGGACAGCAACAATGGCAACTAAGACTATCAAGACGCTGAACGCGACGAACGCGCAGATTTTGAACGCGATTCGCACCGATGCTTCGTTCGCGTACCAGCAGCGCATTCCTGCTGCGACGCAGGGTGACATTACCGAGACGGTGAACAACCTGCTCGAATACCGCCCGATGATGAACGAGTTCATCGACGCGCTTGTGAACCGCATCGGAGACGTTGTAATCAAGAGCAAGGTTTGGACTAACCCGCTCGCGCAGTTCAAGCGCGGCATGATGCAGTACGGCGAGACCATCGAGGAACTTGCCACCACGCTGATCCAGGCTAAGCGCTACGACCCGAACAAGTGCTATGATGACGTGTTCGCTTGCCACGCGCCCGACGTTATGAGCAACTTTCACAGCATCAACCGTCAGGACTACTACGAGTTGACCGTCAACGACATGCTTCTGCGCCGTGCGTTTTTGAACGACTACGGGCTGCAAGACCTCGTGGGGCGCATCATGGAAACGCCGTACACGTCCGACTACTGGGACGAGTACCTTATCATGCGCAACCTTTTCGCAGAGTACGCGCGAATCGACGGCTTCTACAAGGTGCAGGTTCCCGATGCGTCGGCTGCTGCAACCCGTTCGGAGAAGCAGGACGATGCTATGGCGATTACGGAAGCCGTGCGCTCGATGGCGGGCAAGATGCGCTTTCTTTCTGGACAGTACAACGCCGCAGGTGCGCCGACGTTCACGAACAACAACGACCTTGTTCTGTTCGCAACTCCCGAGTTCGTGGCTATGCTCGACGTTAACGTTATCGCGTTCGCGTTCAACGCATCCGCAGCCGACTTCAAGATGCGCGTTATCGAGATTGACGATTTCGGCATCGACGGTTGCCAAGCCATTCTGTGCGACCGCGATTTCTTCATGTGCGCGGACACGCTTATCGACTTCGAGAGCATCCGCAATCCCAAGGCGATTTCGTGGAACTACTGGCTGCATCACCACGGCATCTATTCCGTGTCCCGGTTCGTGAACGCAGTCATGTTCACCACGGAAGCTGGCACCAGCGTCACCGTTCCGTCCATTAAGGCCACTGGCGTGACGCTCGACTATGCGGAGGTTGACGGAGTGAAACCCACTTACGCAGAGCGCGGTGGAAAGACGCGCCTTATCGCCACGGTTCAGGGCACCGTAACGCCCGAGACGGAGGGGTACACGGTTCCGCAGGGCTGCACGTTCGCAATCACCGCGAACAACACGGGTGTTGAGAGCGGCGGCGTTCGGTTGAAGCTGGGCACGTTCGTGGATGCCGAGGGCGTTCTTCACGTTGCCGAGGACGAGGTTGCGGAGAACGTTACCGTTACTGCGACCAGCACTTACATTGACCCGACCGTTGCGATGGGTTCGCAGGTGTACCAGCACAAGGATTTGATTATCGGCATTGACAAGGCGTACACGTCCGCAGGCTAAGGAGTAAGTCATGGCACAAGATTTCCCTGGGTTGCCAGAGAACATCTATGAGTACGAGAATAGGTTTAACTATTCGGTATGGACACCGAACACGTCTATTCTCATGTGCAACGTGCCGTGGGATTCTTCGTACCGTGACGTGGTGCGCTTTGATTCCGACAAGGAGCGGGACGCTTATTTCGCGTCCCGCTCCGTTGACGGGTATGCGTTCACGCTGAACGGGCTTGTATATCTTCGATACGGCGAGCCTATCCGCGTGAACGCGCCCTTTGACATGGTTACACGTTGCAACTACATGGTTGTGAAGAACCCGCTGCAACCCGTACCTCCGTCTGGCGGCAGACAGCCAGACGTTTTCTACTACTTCGTGAACGACGCGAAGTACATAGCGCCGAACACCACGCAGGTGAATGTGCAGCTTGACGTGTGGATGACATACTACGACAGAATCAGCTTCGACCTTTGCTACGTGAACAAGGGTCACATCGGAATCGCCAACGAGAACAGCACCATCTACAACCTTTCGGAGTACATGACAGATGCGGAGGGTTTGAACATAGGTGACGAGTACGAGATTACAGACCTCGCAATCGACAACTTTCTCAATGAACCGCCGTACATCGTTATCATGTGCACCGCTGATTTAACTGCTGGGTTCGGCAGCGTGTCAAACCCGACGCTCAAAACGGCTACTGGTTCCGTCAACGACGGTATGCCGTCTGGTTCGGCGGTGTACGCTTGCAACAGCGGGGACTTCTTGGAGTTGATGAAGAAGCTGCAAGATGCGCCGTGGGTTTCGCAGTGCATCAGCATGGTCACTGTGGTTCCTGCACGTTTCGTTCAGAACGCCACGGAAACGACCGTTGCGGGAATCACTATGCTTCGTATGCCAGATACACCAGCCGAGAACATCACATCGTTGCACCTGATGCACGTTATGGACATGTTCCATATTCCCGAGCGGTACAAGAACCTTTTGAAGTTCTACACGTCACCGTACTGCGTTATCGAAATGACGGCGTACAACGGCGGCGAGATTGTGCTGAAGCCCGAATGCTTGCAGATTAACTCGTACCAAGGTCAGGACAGCATACTTATTGTCACGGAGACGGTTGTGGCACCGCCCGACATTCGAGGCTATTCGTATGTGACGGGGTACAACACAGCCAACGGGGTTGGCGGCAGCGTTGATGCTGACTACTATCTTCCTAGCGGCGAATCGTTCCCGCATTCGGAGTCCAACCAAGAGGGTTTGGACATAGCCATTCAGTTCAGCAACTTTCCGCAGTTCTCGCTGGTTAACAATCAGTACATATATTATATGGCATCGAACCGAAACAGGCTTGCGTACCAGTTCGCCGCAGCAGATTGGTCACAGCAGAAGTCGCTTACGGCAGCGCAGCTTTCGTTCAACCAGAGCGGGGCGAACATGCAGAACGCATGGGCGAACCAGCAGGTAGCCAATCAGGCGAACTGGGCATTGAGCGGAATATCGCAGGAGAAGAACCTGTGGAACGGCGCTTCGTCCATGATTTCGTCTGGCGTTGGCGCTGTTGGCAGCCTTGCATCTGGCAACTTCGGCGGTGCCGCCGCGGACGTTGCCAACATGGCGCTCGCTGGTGCGAACACCGCGCTGAACGCCGACTGGATTAACAGGACTACCGCGACGCAGGTTGGCGCGGCTACCGCGACCACGCAGAACAACATCGGCTTGCAGGGGTACATGAGGGACACGAACTATGACTATGCCGTGTACGCCGCGAACGGGGACTACGAGACGGCTATTCAGGGAATTCAGGCAAAGGTTCAGGATGCGCGGCTCACGCAGCCGTCCACTTCGGGACAGAACGGCGGCGATGCGTTCAACTTCTGCAAGGGGTACATGGGCGTGCGGTTGAAGTTCAAGAGGTTGAAGCTGAACTTCCTGCGTCAGGTTGGCGATTTCTGGCTGCGCTACGGCTACTATGTTAACCGTTGGATTGTGCCGCCCGCCGACTTGAAGTGCATGGAGAACTTCACGTATTGGAAGATGCAGAGCGTTTCGCTTTCGACAAGCGAGGTTCCCGAACTGTTCAAGGAGAGCATCAGGGGCATTTTTGAAAAGGGCGTGACAGTTTGGAGCGACCCTGATAAAATGTACAAGATTGACCTAGCCGACAACGAGCCTGTGAAGGGGGTGCGTTACTGATGGGAAGGAATCGCAAGGGCAAGCGCAACACGTGGCAGTCTGCTGAAATGAACAACTTGCAGTACCGCATGTACTATGAAATGTTGGAGCAGATGGCTTGCGCGATATACCGTTGGGAGGGATTGCCGACGGAGATTGACCAGCGCTTTCTCGAACTGACACTTTTCAATCGCGGAATGAGCGTGTTTTTCTGGGATGACGAGTACGATGCTTATTTCTCTACGATGGGCGCACCGTCTGGGCAGATTAACATGTACCAGAATCCGCTTGCGTATATCGCATACGGCACTAACGGCTTTCATCGTCGGTTGAAGTCTACCGAATGCGTACCCATCTGGAACAACTATCTGCGCAGACCAGACATTAACGCAATGCGAATCTACGCGCGTAGGCTTGCGGACATTGACAGAACCGTGGACGTGAACCTTATGAGCCAGAAGATGCCGATATTCGCGGTTGTCCCTGAATCGCAGCGGTTGACCATTCAGAACCTTATGAAGCAGTATGTGGGCAACGAGCCTATCATCGTGGGCGCTGACGGAATGTTCGACCCGTCGCAGATTACCTACCTTAGTTCTGGTGCGCCGTTCATCACGCCCGAACTGCTCAAAGCAAAGCAGACGGTTTGGGCAGAGATTATGACGTACTTCGGCATCGAGAACACGAACATCAGCAAAGCGGAGCGAGTTCAGAGCGCCGAGGTCGAAGCGAACAACGGTCAGATTGAAGCGAACCGCCTTATTCGCCTGAATTGCAGACGCGAAGCGTGCAGGCAGATTAACCGCAAGTACGGGCTTGAGGTTTGGTGCGACATGAACAAGGACGTTTCTAGCCAGAACATGAACGTGCTTCTCATGGCTGACCCCGAGGTTCAGACGGATGGAGGTGCTGGGTTATGAGTTTGTACGAGGACGGAGAGTGCGGCGTTCCCTATCATCGTGGGGCGATCTTCACGGTGGAGTTGGGTTCGCTTGTCGAAAACGGATTCGATTTGGGGCTTGACAAATACCCCATTTTCGATGAAGAATACCGTGCGCCGCTGAACGCGAAGATTGTTGAGCATTTCTTCTTTCGAGAGATTGGGCAGGAGACTCCCGCGCTTTTCAGGCGTTTTCTGAACCGCAAGATGAACGAGATTATGCCGTTCTACAATCAACTGTACAAGAGCGCGTTGCAGGATTTCGACCCGTTCAGCAACTATGACATGCGCACGGAGGGAAGCACGAGCGGAACGTCTGACCAGTCTAGGGACTATTCGCGTACCGAGAACACGGCTACCAAGGCAACGAGCGAGACGGTGAACGACACCGACAGCACGGCGCGAACCGTGGTAAGCACGACACCGCAGATGCAGCTTTCCGGGAACGAGGACTACGCGACCAACCTCACTGACAGCACGAGCAACACGATTGCGAAGGGAACGAGTGCGCAGGACAGCAATGCGGAAAGCGAAGCAAGCGACACCACGAAGGCGAGTTCAAAGACGTTGGAGGATTACGTCACGCACGTGAGCGGCATATCGGGTATCACCAAGTCACAAGCCCTCATGCAGTTCCGTGAGACGTTCCTGAACATCGACATGATGGTTATAGGCGATTTGAACGAGCTTTTCATGGGTATATACACTGATTATTGGAACGCGCTTTAGGGAGGTGAGATTTATGGGAATCTACTATCCGTTTCTTGGCGGCGGGCGAACGTGCAACCAGATTACAACCCCGCTAGTGTACGACGAATCGCTATCCGTGGAGCAGCAGATCGCTTGTCTGTTCGGCAAGATTGCCAACATCGACAGCGATTTTGTGACCACGGTTGAGTTCGATGACTTCAAGAGCCAGATTCATGCGGAGCAGGTAGCGCAGACTGAACAGCTTGAAGGGTACACGGATTCGGAGATTGCCAAGCTGGACAAGGAGTTGCGCGACCTGATTGCAGGTTTGCAGGTTGGTATGCTTATCTGGAACGTCACGGTTGGCAGGTACACGGGCAACGTTCGCGCAATGCGAGATTTCTTCAACGACGTTACGGTACATGCAATCACCGTTGACACGCTCGCGCAGCTTGACTTGACCGTTGACCAGCTTGCGGAATGCGGGTTGAACGTTCGCGGATTGGCCGTTTTCAGTGGTTATCTAATGGGCGAGGATTTCGTGCCAGAGGGCATCACATACGACGGCGCACCGCCGCTCGATGGGAAACTGACCTGCTCGATTCTCGCTAACGGTGAGGTGCGGGGCGGGTACTTCGTAGAAGGGAATGAATGATGGCAGGAACGCCAACGACTAACTATCAGTTGCCGACTTACGCCGACACGGACGCGCCAGATCTCACGGGCAAGTACAATCAGGCGATGGAGAAAATCGACACGCAGATGAAAACCAATTCCGACGAAGCGGCATCCGCAACGTCGGCGGCTAACGCGAACAAAGCGGCAATCACCAAGCTCGAGGGCAAGGTGGCCAATTTGGAAGGCGGTTCGTTTAAGCCGCAAGATACCGACGCAACTCTGACTGTGCAGCAGCTATCGGAAGCAAAAGTGACCAAAGCGGGCATTGTGTACTTCAAGCCCGCATCGTAGAAGGGAGTGAATGATGGCTACGGAATACACGCCGAACTACAATCTTGACCTGTACGCTTCGGCTGACAAGCCTAACCTGCGCGACCAGTACAACGCCGCTATGGGCAAGATTGACACGCAGATGAAGAAGAGCGCTGATGACGTGACCAACGCCAACGCCAACGTTCTCACGCTGCAAACGCAGATGACCGAAGCGCAGAAGGACATTTCGGCGCTGGAATCCACTGTGAAGACGCACGGGACGCAAATCACGGCCGTTCAAAAGACGGCTAATGACGCGCTTTCCCTCGCAAAGACCAACGAGAGCGGCATTGCGGACACGAAAGCCGACGTTACGTCGCTCACTGGTCGCGTGACCGCGGTTGAGGGTACCGCGAACAAGAACAAGACGGGTATTGCTTCGCTTGACACCCGCATGGGCGAGGCAGAGGGCAACATCACGGAAGCGCAGAACGACATTAGCGGATTGCAGACTGCCGTGAACGGGAAAGCACCGATCAACCACGCAAGCACCGCCAACACCTACGGGCAGGGTTCTTCTACGAACTTCGGGCATTTGAAGGTGGCAGACAGCGGAAGCGCGGCGGCATCGTCTGGCACGGCGGCTTCGCCGAAAATGGTCGCTGACCAGATTTCAGCATTAAAGACACTTCTGGCACCTCAGGCGCTGGAAGCTGCGCACACTGTCAATTACAATGGCGGTATCAAAGGAAGCGGCACCTTCTCAATCTACGGCAACTCGATTACCAAAGTTGTTTCTGTTCAGCTGAAAAACATCTCGCTGACCACACCTGGCACAGGTGGGTACAAAACAGCAACGTTGGGCACCATCCCCAGCGGATACCGCCCGACACGCCTTCTTACGTTCACCGCTTTCTCTGGTAATGCGTTTTTGCAGATTGAATCAAACGGAGCGGTTGAATTGTCGTTTGCAGACGATGCATCCCATTCGGCAGGTGCGGAAAACGGTTGTGGCTGTATGTTCTTCGGCGGGCAGTAGGTGATGAACCATGCCAAGTACCAGAACCATTTGCTATTACGCAATGTACGTTATCGGCGAGGTTGAATCAAATTGGGACTGGACTTCGGTGAATTACAACGACCCCATTACCATTGGCATGATGCAGTGGTACGGGACACGTGCGGCGGCGCTGCTGAACCGCGTGAAGGACGAGATGCCAGCTGCCTACGTGCAGCTGGCATCGTCCCTCCGCTCGGATTTGGAATCGCACGTCGCTAGCGCGGGCTACTGGGACACTCGCTATCTGACCAAGGCGGAGGGGAACAGCATCATAACGGTGTTCAAAGAGGAACAGAACCATGTGATTCAGGAGAATCAGGCTATCGCCGATTTCGAGGGGTACATTGCGACGCTTGAAGGCTGGGGAATGAGTCAGTCGTACCCGAAACCTTTGATTTTCGCAATGAGCATGTACCATCAATCGCCAGCAAGCGCTGGACAGGTCATTGCAACGGCGGGCGGCAGCGCCGACCTCGATAGGATATACGGCGTTTGCATGAACCACGGGGTTCTTGGGCAGTACAGGAATCGCTACAACACCGTGTACCAGAGATTGAAGGATTGGGACGGTGAGAGCAACCCGCCTGATTTCGGTCAGAGCGGAGACGTTGACACCACGCCCGGCGGCAACGAGCCAGGCATTGACACAGAAGCAAGCAAGCTAGGGTACATCATTCAGAATGGTGATACACTCATATTATATGGCAGAGACGAGTACGCAAAAGGAGTGATATTTTATCCTGCATCTGGTCAGGTTTGGATTAACGGGTACAACGCGAACGGAACTGACATTGGCGGCGGCAACGAGGGCGGCGGTTCGGAGAGCGGAAGCGAAGCGCAGAACGCCATATGCGAATTGTACCGCTCATGGCTTGACAGGTTCGCGTACTCGCAGGGTGCTGGACGGCTTGACCCCATAAGCAGCGGATATGGTGACTGTTCTTCTACGGTGTGGTTCGCGTACCAGCAGGTTGCTGGAATCGACGTTGGCACGTGGACGGGCGCTATGGCGGGCAAGGGGACTAAGATAGCAAGCGGCTATTCTGGTGACAACCTACCCATCGAGGATATGGAGCCAGCCGATTTGGTGCTGATTATGTGGAATGGTTGGAACGGGTCATTTGACCACGTTGAACTGTACATGGGCAACAATGAACTTTGGGGACATGGTGGACCCGATTACGGACCAGACCAAACCACAACCGATGCTAGGAACTATCCACGGTACATGTATTATTGGGAGGTGAGACGGTATTTATGAGCGACAGCATGTATTACGATTCTCACGACATTATGACGCGCAACGCTATGTTCAATTTCGTTATCGGCGGGCGTGGCACTGGCAAGACGTATGATTTCAAGTACAAACGAATCAGGCATTTCATAAAGACTGGTAAGCAGTTCATATACTTGCGCAGATACAAGTCGGAGTTCGATGACAAGCAGGAGTTCTTTCAGGATATTGTTGACCGCTTCCCATCGTGGGAGTTCAAAGTTGAGGGAATGAAAGGGTACATCAGAAAGGTTGCGATAGGTGATGAAAAGCCAGAGAAATGGCGCGTGCTATGTTTCTTCATCACGTTGGCAAACGCGCTGACCAAAAAGTCTGTACCCTATCCCGACGTTGATATGATAGGATTTGACGAGTTCATCATTGACAAGGGTTCGCTGCATTACTTGCAAAACGAGTTGAAGCAGTTCCAAGACTTCTACAACACGGTTGACCGATTTCAGGACAGGGTTAAGGTTATGTTCATGGCTAACGCCGTGGCGCTCACCAATCCGTACTTCATCGGATGGAGGTTGAAGCCGAGGAAGGGAAAGCGCTTTCTCATGGCGCACAAAGGGTACATGTGTGTAGAGATTGTGCAGAGCGAGCGGTTCAGGGCGCACGTGGACACGACAAGATTCGGTCAGATGATACGTGGAACGTCATATTACGATTACGCAGTGGGAAACATGTTCTACGATGATAACGACAAGTTCATCGCCAAGAAGTCGGAGGAAGCGCGATTCTACTTCGCGTTGCGGTTCGACAACAGGACGGTCGGTGTTTGGGTTGACTACACGGAGGGTGTTTACTACGTGTCGCGCAGGTACCCGAAAGATGCGCTGGTTTACGTCTTGACAAAATCGGATATGCAGCCTAACCTGCTTATGATAGAGAAGTCTAGCGTGGTGTTGCGGAGCGTGCGCAAGCTGTACATGCAGGGAAGCGTGTTCTTCGACACTATCGAGACGCGAGAGTTCTTCAACAACGTGTTCGACTATCTGGGATTTTAGGAAGGAGGTTGAAATGGACACTGCTACGTTCGATATGGTGATCACGGCTATCGGCAGCGTGGGGTTCCCTATCGTGGCTTGCTGCTTCATGGGGTGGCTTTACGTGAAGATTAACGACACGCTGAAAGACCTCACGCTTGCCATTACCGCGCTCACCACGAAGTTCGATGACCATGTGGACAAGATGGAGGGTTAGAATGATCGGCACTTTTATGAAGCGTCTTAGAATCGGCGCAATCACGGCGCTTGCCGTGTTCGCTATGCTGGTCGGCACAGCCGCGCCCGCATACGCATGGACGGAGCATGACAACTTCATCGCAGACGGTCACGGCTGGTTCCAACCGCAGAACCTTGTAGTGCATTCCACGGCGAACGAGGGAGCGACCGCATGGAATCACGTCCAATACTGGCAGCGGATGGGCAATGATGCGCCTATGGCGCAATGGGTTGCCGACTGGACTGACGGCGGCACGGTGTACCAGACCATGAGCGGAAACGCCGTTGCGTGGCACGTTGGCAACGGAAACTGGTACAGCGTCGGCATCGAGATTTGCGAAGCCACCAACCAGCACGACTTCGAGGTTGGATTCGACACGGCGGCGCAATGGTGCGCCGTGTACCTCAACCAGCAGGGTTGGGGCATCGACCGAATGGTTTCCCACAACGAAGCGCGTTACGTGTGGGGCGGCACAGACCACGTTGACCCTATTCCGTACTTCGCAAAGTGGGGCAAGACTTGGGGCGATTTCGAGAACCTTGTTCAGTATTACCTCGACAACCCGTCTGCTATGACCTATGACGATGGCGAGGGTTCCGCACCCGATACGCCAGAAGCGCCTGTTCCTGGCAGCATCGAGGAAGCCGCATACGGTGTGTTGCAGGGATGGTACGGAAACCAGCCAGAGCGACAGTACAATCTTGAAGCTGCTGGTTATGACTATCAGACCGTGCAGGACTATGTGAACCGTGTGTATTACGGCATCGGCGGCGGTTCAACTGGTTCCGATTGGATTGCCGACGTTGCATACGACGTGTACCTTGGCAACTACGGAAACGGTCAGGACAGGTACGACCGCCTTACGGCTGCTGGTTATGACTACCAGACCGTGCAGGACTATGTGAACCGTGTGTATTACGGCATCTAGCTTGCAGCCCTCGGAAGAGGGCTGCTTTTCTTCTTGACAAGGCAAGTGGTTTTTGATACTATACTATTGCAGACAAAATCGATTGAAAGGACTGTGCTATGGCTAGATTGTTCTATTCCTACCGTGACGGAGAGGTGTACATTCTCCACAAGCGTTGCCCGTTGGAACTTCTCATGGACGAGAAAGCTGGTGGTGATGGGCTGATGATTTACGCCAGCAAGGAAGTGTTCGAGATTGTCGAGTACATGGACGGGAATGAGAGCGGGTTCACCACTAGGGTGAAGCCGAAAACCAGCGAACCGTTGAGCGGAATCGTGTTCGACATGGACAAGGCTGTGAACGAGTTCTTCGAGCACGTTTCAACGGTGACGGGGAAGAAATGCTAGTCTGCATAGCCGTGATTCTGTTCGGTACCGCGCTAGTCTATTGTTCGTTGACAAGCACGGATTGCAACACGTGTTGGAGACGTGAGCGCGAGAACATACGCGCAGCACGTGCAGGTGTGGGCATCGTCATTATCGGATGCCTGTTGGTTTGTTATCAGTTCGCGTATTGGGGGTAAGATGGTTGCAGAGTTCATGGAGTTTGAGACACCGAACGAGCCACAGATGGGTACAGTGAGTTCCATTCAGGACAAGTACAACAGCATGATGCTTGATTTGAACGATGATTTGCAGGACGAGATTGGTACACGTCGTGAGCAGTTCGATTCCATTTCAAAGACTTGTGATGATTTGTACACACGAATTGGACGGGTTGATGTTGAAATGATGACAAGAACAGAAAGGAACTTAAAACTTGCGGTTATCGGTATGACGATGGGGATGATTGGAATATGCGCAAGCGTGGCTTCTATGATTTTGTAGAATGTACTGATTCAAATACGAAAGGAGCATCTATGCTATCTGCGCATGAGGATGTTGAGTACGAATACTGGTGCGACGGTGAACTTATCGTTTCGTTCAAAGATAAGAACAAGGCTATAAACCACTACAAGAAACGATGCAAACAAGCACCCACATCCTTGCACACAATCTTCAAAGTTGTTCCTGTACGTAAAAGCGTTGTTCAATGGGCGCCGTAGACGGCGATAATGTTGTACTTTGTTCCCTCC
>ERZ791934.1805-NODE-1805-length-17492-cov-5.298561_pt1 | contig 17492 bp, 12 predicted proteins | sample MGYA00510125_ERZ791934 | MGnify/ENA primary metagenome ERZ791934 (study PRJEB30046, sample SAMN00993240) | human gut metagenome | study: EMG produced TPA metagenomics assembly of the A metagenome-wide association study of gut microbiota in type 2...
GAAAATATTGGCTTAAATTTGGAGTAAAAATGGAGTAAATCAGAAGATAGATAGCGAAAAACAGCGTAAAATCAACATTTTCGAGTAGATATAAATATTGTTGTAAAATAATAAGGTTTATTCTGAAAATCATAAAATATATTAAAGACACGGAGTGGAAACATTCCGTGTCTTATGCCGACATTAAATATTATGTTTATTATAATCGTATTAAATAAAACCCTGGTGTATTATTTTTTATCGATATCAATTGACATAATCTTTTAGTTTTTTTATAATATAACTAACAGTTTTTTAACGGACGGCGCAAAAGACAAAAGGATATTGCTCTCTTTTGTGCTTTTTTTACGCACCGCTGTTATTTGCTGCCAAACAAATTAGAAAGGAAGAATTAAAAATGAAGAAAAAATTACTTGCTTTATCACTTGTAGCTGTAATGGCTCTTGGCGTTCTTGCAGGATGCTCATCAAGCGAAGAAACAACAGGTGAAACTACAGAAACAGAAGGAACAGAAGAAGGTACTGAAGCAACTGGCGAAAAATATATAATCGCTACAGATACAGTTTTCCCTCCTTTTGAGTTTACAAATGATGAAGGAAAATTTGTTGGTATCGACGTAGACATCATCAACGCTATTGCTGAAGACCAGGGATTTGAAGTTGAAATCCAGTCACTTGGATTTGACGCAGCTCTTCTTGCAGTACAGAGCGGACAGGCTGACGGTGTTATCGCTGGTATGTCAATAACAGATGAAAGAAAACAGACATTTGATTTCTCAGAGCCTTACTTTGATGCTGACGTAACAATGGCTGTTGCAGCTGGTTCAGATATTAAATCATACGAAGACCTCGCTGGCCAGAAGGTAGCTGTTAAGACAGCAACAAACGGTGCTACTTATGCTAAATCAATCGCTGATGAATATGGTTTCACAGTAGTTGAATTCAAAGATTCACCTACAATGTACCAGGATGTTATCGCTGGCAACACAGTTGCTTGTTTCGAAGACGAACCTGTAATGGCTTACAACATCCAGCAGGGTGCTCAGATGGAAATGCCTGAAGGTATGACAGCAGCTGGTACACAGTACGGATTTGCTGTTGCAAAAGGACAGAATGCTGAACTCCTTGAAAAGTTCAACACAGGTCTTGCAAACATCATCGAAAACGGAAAATATCAGGAAATCGTTGATTCTTATACAAAATAATTTTTTACAGGTCTGCGGATAAACTCCGCAGACCGATGTTTAAAATATTGGCCGGGTGCTTATAAAGTTCTGGTTTATTCAAAATTTTATAAACAGCCGGCAATATAATAAATTATAGAAAATGGAGGCGCCGAAATGGGTAATATACTTGGAACATATTCGGGTATGCTGATAGAATCATTAGGACAGACGATGCTTCTTACACTTCTGTCACTGATATTTGCATTCATAATCGGTCTTGTTTTTGGACTTATGAATGTTAGTAAGAGTAAGGTACTTAATTTAATTGGAACTATTTATGTTGATGCCATAAGAGGTGTGCCTCTTCTGGTACTTGCATACTTTATTTATTTTGGTGTTCCTGCGGGAATAAGAGCATCTATATCACCTGATTTCAGATTATCAGCACTTCAGGCAGGTACAATAGCTCTTTCAATGAATGCCGGAGCATATATGGCAGAAATTTTCAGAGCCGGTATACAGTCAGTTGATAAGGGCCAGATGGAGGCTGCAAGAAGCCTTGGTCTCAGCTACGGAAAAGCTATGCAGAAGGTTGTCCTTCCTCAGGCTATACGTACAATGGTACCTTCAATAATCAACCAGTTCATCATATCACTTAAAGATACATCGATTCTTTCAGTTATTGGTTTCCCTGAACTTACAAAAGCAGGTAACATTATAGTTGGTAATACATTTGCGGTTATGCAGGTATGGGCTATCATCGCTGTTATGTATATGATAGTTATAACAATACTTTCAAAGATTGCAAAACGTATTGAAAGGAGGCTTAACGTTGGTAAAGAGCGATAATGTAAAGGTCCATGTTAAGAATCTTAAGAAAAATTTTGGAAGCCTTGAAGTTTTAAAAAGCATAAGTGCTGATGTTTATGAAGGAGAAGTTGTAGTTCTAATAGGCCCTTCAGGAAGCGGTAAGTCTACATTTTTAAGATGTCTTAACCGTCTTGAAGAAATAACAGGCGGAGAAGTAGTCGTTGACGGAGTAAACATCGCAGATAAAAAAACAGATATCAATAAAGTAAGAGAAAACATTGGAATGGTATTCCAGCATTTCAACCTGTTTCCTCATATGACTGTACTTGAGAATATAATGCTTGCTCCCGTTGAGCTTAAGAAAATGACTAAGGAGCAGGCTGCTGAGACAGGTCTTAAACTGCTTAAAAGAGTAGGACTTGAAGAAAAAGCAAAGGTTTATCCTCCACAGCTTTCAGGCGGACAGAAACAGCGTGTTGCCATAGCCAGAGCACTCGCTATGAATCCTGATGTAATGCTCTTTGACGAGCCTACTTCAGCCCTTGACCCTGAAATGGTTGGAGAAGTTTTAAATGTTATGAAACAGCTGGCAGCTGACGGTATGACTATGATAATAGTTACACACGAAATCGGATTTGCAAGAGAGGTTTCAGACAGAGTAATATTCATGGATGGAGGATATATTGTTGAAGAGGGTACCCCTGAGGAGGTTCTTTCAAATCCTAAAGAGCCAAGAACAATAGATTTCCTTAACAAAGTTCTTTAATTGTCAACGAATTTTTGAAGGAGGGATACCGCTATGAAAAAAATAATTACCATAAGCCGTGAATTTGGCGCAGGCGGCGGAGAGATAGGTTCTAAGGTTGCCAAGGCCCTTGGCTGGGAATACTTTAATAAAGAGCTTATACTTAAAGCGGCAGCCGACAGCAATATCGACGTTTACCACCTTCTTGAATGGGATGAAAAGGTTCCCTTTACATTTGGCTTTACACAGAGTCTTTTTGACTTTTACAGCAGACCCATGAGTGAGCAGGTATTTGAGGCTCAGAAGAATGTGATAATAGATATTGGACAGAAAGGCAAATGCGTTATTACAGGTAGAAATGCCAATACAATACTCAAAGAGTTTGATGGCTGTCTTAATGTATTCATCCACGCTGACTTTGACTGGCGTCTTAAGAGAATGAAAGAAAAGATGCCGGATTATACTGAAGACCAGGTAGCGGCAGAGATAGCAGCCATTGATAAGAAGAGAAAGAAATACTGTACCTTCTTTACAAAGACTGAGTTTGGACACTCTGATTATTATGATATCTGTCTTGATACTTCAAGACTTGGTATTGATGAGTGTGTTGACATTATTACACAAGTTGCTTCTAAATAAAATAAAGCCCGTCATTGACGGGCTTATTTTTTACTTTATAAACTTTTTAGCTAATTTCTCAAATGCGGGGAATGAGTTAACTATTGTATCGTGGGATACGCAGTAGCTGAGTCTCATATGTCCTTTGCATCCAAAGCCTGAGCCGGGAACAAGAAGAAGGTTGAATTCCTTGGCTGCGTTGCAGAAAGCTACGTCGTCTTCAATAGGTGTCTGGGGGAACATATAAAATGCTCCTACAGGTTTTACGCATTTGAAACCAAGCTCTGTAAGCTTGTTATATAAATCTATTCTGTTTCTGTTGTATACTTCGATATCTACTTTGCAGTCAAGGCAGTAGGGAATAACTCTCTGGAAAAGGGAGTTTGCATTTACAAATCCTGCTACACGGTTAGCTACATTTAAAGCAAACATCATTTTTTCAAAATCCTTCATTTCGCTGTTGGCGATAAGGTATCCGATACGCTCACCGGGCAGTGAAAGTGATTTTGAGAAAGAGTAGGCAACAAATGTATTTTTATAATATTTTGAAACATAGGGAACATCGATGTTTTCGTATACAAGCTCTCTGTAGGGCTCGTCTGATATAAGGTAAATATCTGTTCCGAATTCCTGCTGTTTCTTTTCCATTACAGCTGCGATTTTCTTTATTGTTTCTTCTGAATATACAACTCCTGAAGGGTTGTTGGGAGTATTCATAAGTACACCCTTTGTCTTGGGAGTTATGAGCTTTTCAAATTCATCGAAGTTAACTTCAAAAGTTTCTGTGTTTGCCGGTACAATAGTAAGATTACATCCGTAGCTTGCAACATAGTTTCTGTATTCTGTAAAGAATGGTGCAAATGTGATGATTTCATCTCCGGGATTGAGAATGCATCTGAAAATAATATTAAGGGCAGCAGCAGCACCGTTTGTCATAACCACATTTTCATAAGAAAATGATGTGCCGAATTTTCTGTTGGTGTATTCGGCTACCTGCTGGCGTACATCCTCAAAGCCTGAATTGTTTGTATATCCGTGAATAAAGTTAGGTTCTTCAGTATTAAGTATCTTGATGATAGCTTCTTTTACCTCTTTGGGAGGCTCTACTGAAGGATTACCCAGTGAATAGTCATATACATTTTCTGCTCCGTATATTGAAGCAAGTTTTTTGCCTTCCTCGAACATAGCGCGGATAGCAGAGCTTCCTTCAACAAGCTTTATCATTTCATCCGAAATCATTTGCAACACTCCTTTTTATATGTGCACCTGTTTAGGTGTATGAATTAAATATTATTTCTAAAATTTTAATACAATTTATCTAAAAAATCAATAGTGATTTATAGCTTTAAATAGATAAAGTTGATAAATTTGTAATTTTCAAATATATTTGATATACTTTTATCTGAATTTTACCGAGAGTGAGTGACTTATTCCATGGTGGAATTAAATGAAAATCAATTAAAAGCCATAAAGCATAAAGACGGGCCTATGCTTGTGTTTTCGGGACCCGGAAGCGGAAAAACTACAGTCATAACACAAAGACTTATATATATGGTTGAAAATTACGGCATAAATCCGAGAGATATATTGACTATAACCTTTACAAAGGCTGCGGCTGAGGAGATGGAAAGCAGGTATATTTCAGCCGGGGGAAAGAAAGGCGTAATGTTTTCAACCTTTCACGCATTATTCTTCAGGATTTTAAGAAGCTGCTTTGGATACACTGTCGATATGATAATATCCGAAAACGAGAAAAGGGAATTTTTATCGAGAATGGTTGAATCCTATGATATAGAAACCGATGACATCAACCAGACGGTAGATGTTTTTCTTATGAATGCAGGCTTAATAAAGAATAATCTTTCAAATATGACGGAATTCCAGCCAAGGGATATGTCAAAGGATGAATTTAAGGCTCTTTTCAGAATATATGAGGAGCATAAGGAAAGAAATGAAAAAATCGACTTTGATGATATGATGTATGGCTGTTACAATCTTCTGAAAAACGATAAAAACCTGCTTGAAAAATGGAGAAGCAGATATAAATACATTCTTATAGATGAGTTTCAGGATATAAACAGGGCTCAGTATGAGTGTGTCAAAATGCTTGCACTGCCGGAAAACAACATATTTGCGGTGGGTGATGATGACCAGAGCATATACAGCTTCAGGGGTGCCAGTCCGGGATTTATGAAGGAGTTTGTAGAAAACTATAAAAATTGCAAACAGATACTCCTAGATATAAACTACCGCTCAACAGATAAAATAATAGGTTTAAGCGAAAGAATCATAGCAAAGAATAAGATGAGGTTTCCTAAAACCATAAAAGGTACGGGGAGGACAGGCGTACAACCGACGCTGTTTTTCTGTAATACACCAGGAAATGAAGCTGACAGAATAGTAGACACCATATGTAAGCTCCATAATGAAGAGGGGATACCCTATAGGGATATGGCCATTATTTACAGAAATAATATAACCGCAAATTCCTATGCCAGAAGATTTGTGAAAAGGGGAATACCATACTTTCTTAAAGACAATACATATGATATATATGACCACTGGATAGCAAAGGATTTCTGTGCCTACGCCGACTTTATAGCGGACATAACGGCAGATGAGGCCTTTGAGCGAATAGCCAATAAACCTGCGCGACATATAAGCAAAAAAGCCATAGAAGACGGAAAAAAATTAGGAATGTCGACCTTTTATGGTGTTATGAATTCTGACCTGATAAGCTCCAAGGGAAGCCAGATGATACATAATTTATATAATGATATACAACTGGCCAGAAAACTAAACGGCAAAAAGCAGGCGCAGTATATATATAAGTTTCTTGAATATGAAAAATATCTGGATAGCTATGCGGCCTATAAAAAATGCAGCTCGGTATTTCTTAAACAGATTGCCTGCGAGATAATGGATATTGCGGCAGAGACCAATGACCTGAGGGAGCTAAGAGGTCTCATAGAAGAGTACAAAATGACAACATCAAGCATACCTGTACCTAAGCGAGGCGACGATGCGGTAACATTGACTACAATGCATTCCTCAAAGGGACTTGAGTTTGGAGTTGTTTTCATACCTTCCATTGTAGATACGGTAATACCCCACGGAAATCCAAAGGCTGATTTTGAAATGGAAGAAGAAAGACGATTGTTTTATGTTGCGGTAACCAGAGCTAAAGACAGACTTTATATGTCTACCTTTTCATCTATAGGTACAAAAAAGGCTAAAATGTCAGGATTTTTGACTGAACTTGGTATTAAAAAACCTGAAAATAACATTAGAAAAAAGAACAGTAAATAACAGCAGAATTAAGCCAGGATTTTTTGGACTTTCAAATACGGAAATTATTTAAAAACGGTATGCCGGATTATTAACCAGCATACCGTTTTTTGCTGTATATATGTCGGTTTTGTATGAAAAAAGGGACATAAAGCCTGTCAGGCAGAGCCTTATTAATAATGCTGTATTTGTTATTCCGGCTTTAATAAAAAAGTCAAAATAATAGGATTAATTTTTCAGATAATATTAAGAGATTTTTAATAGCTTTTAATAATGACAGCTATGTATAATTATGTCAGAAGTTATAAAAGCGGGATTACGCTGTTTATATATAATGGAGGTGCTTATATGGAGAAAAATATTAAAAGGAAAGGCAAAAACAGGCTTATGGCCGTAGTTGCTGTAATGATAATACTGGCAATGGTCTTAAGCATAGTCGTACCTATTTTTGCTGCGCCTTATGCGGCTGTGTCTGCGCCATATTATGATATTTCGGCGGGAAGTGAAAACGGCAGCGAAGAAGCAGTCATATTTGACTCGGATGCGGAGATAAAAAGCGAAACAATTGAGCTTAATGTAACGGCAGGATATAACGAAGCATATATGTGCTACCGTCATACTCCTGTTAATGTTACGGTATATAATAATGGTGAAGACTTTAAAGGCACCGTCCAGGTTAAAGTATACAGGAATACATTATCAGGCAATTATGTTACATACGAAAAAGACGTAGATATAGTTGCCGGCGGAGTAGGCGAATACAACTTTACTATATATCCTGAAACAGAGTTAACTTATTTTAATGTAAGAGTTATTGACCAGTCAGGAAATACTGTTGCATCAACAAATGCCAAGGTTACAGCGCTTCTTCCTGAGCAGGTTATGACAGCCGTAGTTACTGATACAAAGTCAAGCAGTCTTGATTATCTCAATAATCTTAAAATCGGAGACGATATATATAATAGAAGCGGATATCAGACAAATTATGTATCATTCCTTGATGGAAAGACATTCCCTGAAAACAGTGAACTTCTTAATTCTTTTTCAGCAATAATTATAGACGACTTTAATTCCCAGGCATTATCCGATAAACAGATAGAAGCCATCGGTTCATGGGTTTCAAACGGCGGACTTCTTGTTATAGGAACAGGCTTAAATGCGGAAAAGACATTAAAGGGATTTGATAAATTATTTGATTACAGCCTCAATGGCTATGATACAACACTCTGCTTTGGCGGAACAGCTGATACAGCAGTTTTGGATATTCCAAACTCCCATGGAGTAGATATTCAAAGCGGAAAAGAAGTTACAAAAAGCATAGATTTAGGAAGCGGAAAAATACTTGTTCATACATTCGACCTTGGAGCAGACCCCATAGCGTCAATGGATACAGGAGCTGAATATCTTTCAAGTTTCTATAGAGATACTCTTCCTCAGAAATTTAGTGTAGAAAGAAATGTTGAGTATTATCCCGAAACTTTAAATTCAGTAAACAGACTTCCTTCCGTTGAAAAAGACAGGCTTATGATACTTCTGGCTATATTAGGTTTATATATCATTATAGTTGGACCCGTATGCTATTTTGTACTTAAAAAGAAGGATATGAGAGAAAAGGGCTGGATTGTAATTCCTGTAGTAGCCGTAGTTTTCTCAGGAATTATTTTCGGAATAAGTGCCTCAAGCTATCAGAAAGATTCTCTTATAAGCTTTATGTCAGTTACAGACCTTGACCTTGGCCAGGCGGATACGGATATTTCAATTGGCATAAGAACACCTGAAAAAGGAACGGTTTCATTCTGTGTTAATGATGATATAGAAATATTAGACACAGGAATAAGATACAACGGATATTCATATTCAAATGCTAATCAAAAGAATCTGCTTGAATATACGGTAAAAGAAAGCGATGATTATACTTCGATTACATACTACAATCAGAATTCATGGCAGGATAACTCAGTAGTAACAAGCAGTACGAATAAATACGATCCAAACTCCATAGAAGCTGATTTCACTGTTAAAGGAAGCAGCATCACAGGCACAGTAAAGAATAACTTTGATTTTGACCTCGTTGATACAATAGTAACTTTTGCAGGCCAGAGCTATAGGGTAGATTATTTAGCATCCGGAGAAAGCAAAGAAGTTACAATTCCGCTTTCAGACGAAGAAGCTCAGAAATGGAGCCAGGACAGCTACGGAATGCTCAGACAGCTTTTCTATGGCATTGAAGAAGGCAATTACAATGACAGCTATGTATTCAGAACCGGAATATCTACAACCGAAGCATACAAGATAGAACAGAGATTTAATCTTTTCAATTCATTAAATAACGGAAACAGCTCATTAGGCGAAACAGGATTTAAAGTTAATGTTGCTGCTTTCAGTGAGAAACCTATAATTGAAGGCGAAAAGACTATAAACGGAAAAACTGTAAATGAAAACTGGGAAAATCTCTATACCAAATCATTTAATGTAGACCTTTCAAAGGCAGAGAACTTTGATATTCCTTATGGATATATTTATGCGGACAGGGTAATGCTTGACGGCCAGGACCAGAGCAGCGGCATTGATATATACTATTATGAAATCTATACAATGTCAGCCAGTGAGGTTGTATGTGAATACAGTCTTCCCGGAGCAAAAAACATCGATACAATTGATATAAGCTGGGAAAACTATGATGCCTTTGTAAACGAGCCTCAGATTTATGACTACAGCAGTGATACCTGGACAAACATATCATCTGCGGACCTTAAGAGCGGAGCTCAGAAGTATATATCAGCCGACGGAAAATTATCATTAAGAGCTGATATTTACAGCGATACAAGTCTTGCACTTCCAAAACTCAGTATAAAAGGGGGAAATTGATATGCCGGAAATATATGAACTAAATAAGAAATACGGAAAATTTACGGCTCTGGATTCCCTTTCAATGAATATAACCGAGAATTCGATATTCGGTTTTGTAGGTCCAAACGGAGCAGGAAAAACAACAACAATGAAGATAATGGCCGGACTTTTAAAGGCCGACTCCGGAAGTATTTTTGTAAACGGAGAAGATATTTTGAAAAATCCAAAGAGCATAAGAGAAAAAATAGGATATATGCCGGACTTCTTTGGAGTATATGATGACCTTAAAGTTACGGAGTATATGGACTTTTATGCGGGAATGTATTATATACCCTATGCGGACAGACCTGAATTAATAGATAACCTTCTTGAAATAGTAGACCTGTCAAATAAAAAGGATTCCTATGTTGACGGGCTCTCAAGAGGAATGAAACAGAGACTGTGTCTTGCAAGAAGCCTTATACATGACCCTGATTTACTTATACTCGATGAGCCTGCGTCAGGACTTGACCCCAGAGCACGAGTAGAGATGAAGGAAATACTGAAACGACTTAGAGAAATGGGAAAGACCATAATAATAAGTTCTCATATTCTTCCCGAGCTTGCTGAAATGTGTTCAGAGGTAGGAATAATCGACCAGGGAAAACTTGTTACACAGGGAACTGTCAATGACATTATGAACAGACTGCAGAAAAAACGAGTAGTAAGAATAAAAACTTCTTCTGCGGTTGAACAGCTTATTAGAATACTTAAAGAACAGGCATCGGTTAAAGATATAACCGAAAACGCCGATAACATTGAATTTGTATTTGAAGGCAAGAACGATGACCTTACTTCAATACTCAGAAATGTGATTATGAATGGCATCCCCATTTATTCATTCTCTGAAAATGAAGGAAATCTTGAAGAAATATTTATGACTGTAACCGGAGGTGAGGAGAATGCTTAATCCCGTATTTAGAAGAGAAACAAAAACATCTTTAAGAAACTGGAAAGTATTCTATGCCATATCAGGATATATTTTTCTGGTATCGTTAGTGGCTGCCGTTGCAATATGGCAGATAATGTATAACTCCTACGCAGCCAGCTTCAATCCTTCAGAAATGACAACTGTTTATATAGGACTTACGATATTGGAACTTGCGCTGGTGCTTTTGATAACACCTTCACTTACGGCGGGAAGCATAAGTGGAGAAAGAGAGAGGCAGACCCTCGACCTGCTTCTCATAACAAAGGTATCTCCATTTTCAATAATACTTGGAAAATTCCTTTCCGGATTATCCATTATCGTTTTAATGATATTTGCGACAATGCCTATATTTGCGATGATAATGTACTTTGGAGGAACAAGCATATTATATGTGCTTGCCGTTACGGGATATATGATACTTGTCTGCGGGGCATTTGGTGCCATTGCTATGTTTTTCTCTACAGTGTTTAAGAAAACGGTAACATCTATGGTAATTACCTATATATGGACGGGAGTGCTTTGTGGAGCAACTATGATTTTCTATATGCTTACCTGTACTGTATACGGCAGCTATTTTCAAAAAGCTCTTCCTGCATTTCCAAGGATAGTTATGCTTGCGGTAAATCCTGTTATAGGACTTATAAGCATAATATGTGAACAGACAGGACACGGTTTGATTTATAATATACTTGATTATGCCAACTATTATGGTACAACATATACACCGATAACTTTAAGCGTACCAATGTGGATAATAAATGCTGTAGCGCTTATAGCTATAATAATTCTTTTCTTGGTTTTAGCATCACTTAGAATAAGAAAAATTTCTAAAAAAGGGTGATAGTTATGAAGGAACTTAAAAGACTTCTAAGACCTTTAAAGAAAAAAATAACGATAAATAACCTTATACTGCGTTTATTCCAGTCGGCTTCAATTGGAGCATTAGTAATATTAGGCGTTTTGGCATCATCAAAGGTGGTGTATGTGCCTTATAAAACTCTTATGTGCATAGCCATAGCTGTTATATCTATATTAGTAGGATTATTCCTTGCGCTTGTAAAGTATAAAGTAACTGACTATGACGCAGCTGAAGAAGGTGACAGGCTTGGATGCAATGAAAGACTTATAACAGCCTACGGAATACTTTCCGACGGCCACGAAAGGTCTCCCATGGAGGAGCTTGTTGTAAAAGATGCCGTTAATACGGCTAAAACTTCCAAGCTTGCGGAGAATTATAAAATAACTTATCCTAAAAAGCTTGCCATTATAACAGCTGTTCTTCTGGCAGCATCATGTCTTACCGGTTTTGCGCCTGATGCGGGAGTTTATGAGTTTACTTATACAACCCAGCAGGCTCTTAAAGAAACGGAAGAAGTTAAAAAGACAGTAGAAAAAGACGAAAAGCTGTCGGAGATGTTTAAAGAAGAGTACAGCAAGATTTTGAAGGACCTTAACAAAGACCTTAAAAAGGCAAAGGACGCTAAAGAAGCTCAGAAACTTATAAATAACGCACAGAAAGAGCTTAAAAAACTTGAAAATAAAGCCATTGAAGATAAAAACAATATCAAAAACGCACTTTCAGATTTTGGTGCCGGCAGTGATATATCATCGGCAATGGATATGAACAGTTCCGAAGCTCTTTCAAAGGCCATGGAAAAACTCTCATCCGAAATTCAAAATCTTACGGATGAAGAACTCCAGGAACTTGCAAAACAGCTTGAGGAACTTAAGAATAAACTCAGCGATGAAGAACTTAAAGAGATGATAGAAAAAGCTGAAGAAGCGGCAAAAAACGGTGATGCCAAAGAGACAGCCGATAAGCTTTCCGAGGCGGCAAAATCAGCATTAAGCAAAAGCAGCAATACATCATCGGCTGTAAACAGAACGGCATCCACACTGGCAAAAGCAAGTGACGGAACAGGAAAACAGTCTGATAACAGCGGAAAAGCTTCCACCAGCCAGAGCGGCGAAAGCCAAAACGGTGAGAGCCAGAACGGACAGAGCGGAAATGAAGGCGAAGGCCAGGGTCAGGGACAAGGTGAAGGCCAGGGCCAGGGTGAAGGTGAAGGCGAAGGCCAGGGTCAAGGCGAAGGTCAAGGCCAGGGCGAAGGCCAAGGTCAGGGCCAGGGTGAAGGCCAGGGCTCAGGCAACGAAGGAGACGGAAGAGGCTTTGGACATGTAGAGCCTGAGAAAGTATATACAAGAGACGCTGAAGGACTTCAGGGCAGTGAAGAGCAGCTTAATTCAGAACAGACTGAAGACGGCGAGGTCACATATTCCGAAACAAAATCGGGAGGCGTTAACGGTTTAAGCGTACCCTATGAATCGGTTGTAAGCGACTATATGGAACAGGCTCTTAAAGAAAGTCAGAATGGAAATATACCCTATGGAATGAAGGAAATAGTTGCGGAGTATTTCTCCGGACTGGAAAAATAAACTAAGGAGCGTACTATGGGCTTTTTCAATGCAATAGGACTAATCGCCTTAATAGGCGTGCCAATGATAATAATACTTCATATGCTTAAACGCAAACAGAAGGATGTTATCATTCCAAGTACATATCTTTGGGAACGGGCTGTGGATACCAGTGTTCAGTCAAAGCCATGGCAGAAACTTAAGAAAAGTCTGCCCCTGATACTCCAGCTTATTGCGGTAACAGCACTGGGCCTTGCGGTTGCAAGGCCTTATATTTCAGCATTTGGCACTGCGTACAATTATGTTATCGTAATAGACGCTTCGGCGAGTATGAATGCGGAAGATATGGGACAGACAAGGCTTGACTACTCGAAAGAAAGGGCAGAAAAGCTTATTGATTCGGCTTCTGCCTTAAGCAAGGTCACAGTAATTGCAGCTGATGAGTCTCCTTATGTCGTTTACGGACCTGATACCGATAAAGCTAAGGCTGTATCAGCAGTTAAATCCATAAAGCCTACGGGCGGAGGAATAGACACTGATACATTAGAAGGCATAATCGCTTCCGAAGCCGCAAAGACAGAAGGCGGAATATATATTTTTACTGACAACGAAAACAGTTTTAAAAATATTGACGCCAATGTGTTCTATGCCGGAAAACAAACTGCCAACTGTGCTATAACACTGGCTTCTGCTTCTGAAGGAAGTGTACTTGTTAATGTAAGAAACTATGGAGAAACAGAGGAAGAAAAGACTGTTACGGTTTATCTTGGAAATATGGCCGCTGCGGTAAGTGATGTAACTATACCTGCCGAAAGCGAAAGAAGCCTTGTGTTTAAAGACATATACAGCACGAGCGGAGAAATAAGTGTCGTTATGACGCCCGAAGATATTCTTCCGTCTGACGATACATACTATATAGCGGTCAATGAAACGGGCGCGGCAAAGGTGCTTTTAGTAAGTGACGGCAATACCTTCTTGGAAAATGCCTTTGGACTTGTTGAGGGCACCGAAATATATAAGATGACCTCCGATACTATGAAAACGGCGGACCTTACGGGCTATGACCTCTATGTTTTTGACGGAGTTATGCCTGATGTTATGCCGTCGGACGGAGGACTGTTTATAATAAATCCTCCTGAAGGTAATTCTTATATACCGACAGGAGAGACTAAAGAGCTTAACTGTTATTCCGAAGGTACATCGGATTTAAGCGGAGGAGAAAATCTTCAGTTCATTATTTCCGAAGCCAAGAATGTCGAAAGACCTTCATGGGCAGTAACTGAATGTGCTGCCGACGGTGTTCCTCTTATAATGAGAGGGGATAACGGTGGACAGAAGGTATGTGTATTTACTTTTGATATACATAACTCAGACCTGCCTCTGCTCAAAGAATTCCCCATAATGATATATAATCTTTCCGACTGGTTTGTGCCAGGAAGAATAGGCACACAGGATATAACCAGATGCGGAGAAACTCTGAATATAGATGTTTCGGCTGACGCAAACAAAGTGACGGTCGAAAACCCTTCGGGAGATACGAGGGTTGTTGCGCCTCCATTCCCGGCATCGGAATATAATGATACGTCAGAAGCGGGATTTTATTACGTTACGTCTGAAAAATCGGACGGAAGCGTACAGGAAACAGTGCTTGCGGTCAATACACTTACAGACGGCGAATCCGATTTATCTGCATTATACGGCCAGGATAAAGAGGGTACTGCCGGAAAGGCTACAAAAGGCGGAGCAGCCCTTATGGGCATTTTAACAATATTAGCAGTCATTGCTCTGATTGCGGAATGGTGGGTGAAATATTATGGAAATAAGCGCAGATAAGATTTATTTATTGATATTGATACCCATTATAATAGCCGCAGCGGTATTTATTGTTAAAAAGTATATGAAGGGCAACAGATACATATATACGGGTACTGTTTTGAGACTTTTAACGGTTACAGCCCTTATACTTTCGCTTTCAGGAATGTCAATAGTTGATAAAGCCAGTGATGACACGACTTTATTCCTTGTGGACGTGTCGGACAGTACATCAGGGCAGAGTAAAGCCATTTCGGAATTTATAAATTCTGCCCAGTCAAATAAAGACGGAAGCGATAAGACTGCTGTATCACTTTTTGGCGGAAGGTCTGTAACTGTGGTGCCGCCGACAGATGAATATGTAAATGTTAATCTCAGCAATTCATCAACGGATAATGAAAATACAAATATTGAAGCGGCAATAAAACAGGCGGCTTCGGTATTCGATAAAAGAACAAATAAACGTCTTGTAATTATAACCGACGGGTCAGAGACAAGGGGAGACGGCATTTCCGCAAGGAATGTGCTTAAAAACGAAAACATCCAGACTCTTATTTATGACGTCAGCGGAGGAGTAACTTCCGAAGCCGGAATAAGAGAAATATCTCTCCCTCAGTATGTAAACATAAATATGAATTATGATGTCAGCGTTATCGTTGACTCCATAGGTTCACAGCAGGCGGAGCTTAGACTTTATAGAGGTACATCCCTTGTACTCAACGAAAAAGTAACTCTTAAAGACGGTGAAAACAGATATGTATTCACGGATATGGCCGATAAGGGCGGCGGAATAACATATCGTGCCGAAATAGTTCCCCAGGATGATACATTTTATCAGAATAATACGGTATACGGATACTGCTATGCGGAAAATCTTCCTTCGGTACTTGTTGTAGGAAGCGGGGCATCGGCTGAAAACTTAAGAAATATCCTTGAATCCGCACAGCTTAATGTTGATGTTGTCGGTACAGACAGCACACCAACATCTTACGATGCTCTTACTGCCTATGACAGCGTTATTCTGGCTGATGTGGCCTATAACGATATGAATCAGAGCTTTGTAAGTGCCCTTGACGATTTTGTAAAATACGCAGGCGGCGGACTTATAACCATTGGCGGCGAAAACGCATACGGCCCCGGAGGATATGAAGGAACACCCATAGAAGATATGCTTCCCGTTGATATGAGCATAAAAACTCAGTCAGAGGACCCCAATCTTGCTATGATAATGGTAATAGACAGGTCAGGAAGTATGAGCGATAACTCCCAGGGCATCTCCTGTATGGACCTGGCTAAAGAGGCAGCCATCAGAGGTGTAAAAGAGCTTGATGATGAGGATATGGTTGGTGTAGTTGCCTTTGATTCGGCTGCGCAGTGGGTGGTTGAATTAGAAAAAGTAGGCGAAAACAGAGAAAGCATCGAAACTTCCATAGGTACCATACAGGCCGGAGGAGGTACTAGCATACTTCCTGCACTTAGAGCGGCCTGCACAAAACTTTCAGAGACGGATACAAAATTGAAGCACGTAATACTTCTTACGGACGGCCAGGCCGAGACGGAAGGCTATTCAAATCTTTTGAAACAGGCCAGAGAAGACGGAATAACTATTTCCACCATTGCTGTAGGCCCCGGAGCGGATACAAAACTGCTCCAGTATATTGCCGAAGAAGGAAACGGACGATATTATTATGCAGACAGATTTTCTACTCTGCCTGAAATATTCGTTTATGAAACTTCCATAGCCAGCAAAGATTATCTTAATAATGAAGATTTTTATCCCTCTACGGTAGATGCTTCTGAGATAACACAAAATATAGATTCAGTGCCTATGCTTCACGGATATGTAAGTACAACGGCAAAGCCCAGAGCGGATGTTATTTTACAGAGTGAAAAAGAAGAACCGGTGCTTGCTGTATGGCAGTACGGCTTAGGCAGGACTGCGGCTTGGACCAGTGATTTGAGCGGCCAGTGGACAAGCGACTGGCTGGCTTCTGATGAAGGACTTAATATTATAAGAAACCTCATCAGCTATTCAATGAGAAGCGATATTCTATATGATATTGAAGTAACAGGAGAGGCAGCCGGAGGAGTTTCGGAAATAACGGCAAAAATCCCGGTAAATCAGAATACATCTGAGATAGCTGCCACTATAGTTACGGAAGACGGCGAGGAATATAAAACAAATATGTCAGCAATCCTTCCCGGAGAATATAAATGTACTATTCCGACGGATAAGGAAGGAGCATATATAATAACCGTTGAAGAAAAGCTAAATGACGGAACAGTAAACGCGTATAATACCGGTTTTGTCATAGGCTATTCAGGTGAATATGATGTAAGAAAAATCAACAGCAACGGTATAATCAATGAGCTGTCGTCTTATGAAAATATAAAAGTCATAACTTCACCTGATGAAGTATACAGCTCTGAGCTTCCCGATACGTACGCCGAAAGGGACATAACGGTGCCCCTTCTGATTATGGCAATCGTGCTTTTAATATTAGATATACTGCTTAGACGTTTCCCGGAAATAATTGATAAATCCGTGGCTTTTGCTGCGAGGTTTAAACCGGCTAAGAAAACCAAGAAGGCTTCTTTTGAAGAACGTATCAAGCAGGAAAAAGAAACTCAGAAAAAAGATACTGAATCAAAAATTAAAGAGGAAAAAGTTCAGACAGAGAAAAAATCATCGGCAAGTACGCTGGCTGATTTGAAGAGAAACAGGAAAAAATAACTGTTGGCGTGCGGATATTCCGCACGCTTTTTTTGTATAACGAAAACTACCGGCTATGCCGGTAGTTCAAAGAAGCTTAAGCTAT
>ERZ791934.1808-NODE-1808-length-17488-cov-4.250215_pt1 | contig 17488 bp, 15 predicted proteins | sample MGYA00510125_ERZ791934 | MGnify/ENA primary metagenome ERZ791934 (study PRJEB30046, sample SAMN00993240) | human gut metagenome | study: EMG produced TPA metagenomics assembly of the A metagenome-wide association study of gut microbiota in type 2...
CAATTTTAATTATTCCCCCCGGCTTTCACAGCCGGTATTTTTCAGGAAAGCCGGCAGCGGAAATCCTCATACCCAAAGGACTTCACCACCCGGAAATTCCCCTCCATATCCCGGCGCACAATGGCCGGCAGGGGCATCCCGTTAAAGGTATTGTTTTTCACCATGGTATACAGCGCCATGTCCTCAAACACCACATAATCCCCTTCTTGTAAGGGCTTATCAAAGGAATAATCTCCAATGACATCCCCCGCCAGACAGGTAGGCCCGGCAAAGCGGTAGGTATAGGCTTTTTCCCCCGGCTCTCCGCTGTCCTTCACCGGAGGACGGTAGGGCATTTCCAACACGTCGGGCATATGGCAGGCGGCAGAGGTATCCAGTATGGCGATATCAATGCCGTTGTGGACGATTTCCAGCACCTGAGACACCAGGAATCCTGCCCGCAGCACTACGGCTTCGCCGGGTTCCAGATAGACTTCCACCCCATAGGTCTCCCGCAGGTGCTTCACCAGGCGAATGAGCCGCTCCCGGTCGTAGTCCGGCCGGGTGATGTGGTGGCCGCCGCCCAGATTCAGCCATTTCAGGCCGTGGAGATACTGGCCGAATTTTTCCTCAAAGGCGTTGAGGGTGGTTTCCAGATCGTCGGAGTTCTGCTCACACAGAGTGTGCAGATGCAGTCCGTCCAACATGGACAGAATGCTCTCGTCAAAGTTGGCTTTGGTAGTACCCAACCGGGAACCGGGGGCGCAGGGGTCATAAATAGCGTGGCCTTCCTGGGTGGAGCACTCAGGGTTGATACGCAGACCGATAGATTTTCCCGCAGCCTTTGCCTTGGCGCCGAATTTCTTCACCTGCAAGGGCGAGTTAAAGACGATGTCGTCGGCATAGCGGAGAATCTCATCGAACTCCTCCGGCCGGTAGGCGGGGGAGAACACATGGGTCTCCCCGCCGAATTCCTCATGGCCCAGCCGGGCTTCGTACAGGCCGCTGGCGGTGGTGCCCGCCAGGTATTGCTTCAAAAGAGGATAGGTGTCGGACATGGAAAAGGCCTTTTGCGCCAGCAGGATTTTGCATCCCGCTTTTTCCGACACGTCCTTTAAAATTTCAAGATTGTGGATCAGCAGGCTGTCGTCCACCAGATAATAGGGGGTCGAAAGCCCCGGAGAAACAAACCGCTCCATCTTAGTCCACCAGCACCGGGTTTTCGTTGATCTGCCACGGCAGCCCCCATTTGTTGAGTGCGTCCATGTACGGATCGGGATCGAATTCCTCGGTCGTATAAACGCCGGGCTTCTGCCAGCTGCCGTTCAGCATCATCATAGCGCCAATCATCGCAGGCACACCGGTGGTGTAGCTGATAGCCTGAGAACCAACCTCTTTGAAGCATTCCTGATGATCGCAGACATTGTAAATGTAAGCGGTTTTTTCTTTGCCGTCCTTGATACCGGTAAAGATGCAGCCGATGTTGGTCTTGCCGACGGTGCGGGGGCCAAGGGAAGCCGGGTCGGGAAGCAGCGCTTTCAGGAATTGAATGGGGACGATCTGCTGCCCCTCAAATTCGATGGGGGTGGTGGAGAGCATTCCAACATTTTCCAAGCACTTCATGTGGGTCAGATAGCTCTGGCCGAAGGTCATGAAGAAGCGGATCCGCTTCACGCCGGGAATGTTTTTCGCCAGGGATTCAATTTCTTCGTGGTGCAGCAGGTACATATCCTTCTGGCCGACCTGGTCGAAGTTGTATTCCCGTTTGATGCTCATTGCAGGGATTTCGACCCAGTGGCCGTTTTCCCAGTAAGAGCCGGGAGCAGAAACCTCGCGCAGGTTGATCTCCGGGTTAAAATTGGTAGCAAAGGGGTAGCCATGGTCACCGCCGTTGCAGTCGAGAATGTCGATGGTGTGGATTTCGTCAAAGAGGTGCTTCTGGGCATATGCACAGAACACCTGGGTGACGCCGGGGTCAAAACCGGTGCCGAGGAGGGCGGTCAGGCCGGCTTTCTCAAATTTTTCCTTGTAAGCCCACTGGTAGCTGTAGTCGAAGTAAGCGGAAAATCCTTCTTCTTTGCAGCGTTTTTCGTAAGCGGCCTTCCATTCGGGGTCATCGAGGTTTTCGGGTTCATAGTTGGCGGTATCGAGGTAGTTCACGCCGCAGGCAAGGCAGGCGTCCATAATGGTCAGGTCCTGATACGGAAGGGCAATGTTCATAACGAGGTCGGGTTTTTCCTCCTTGATGAGGGTGCAGAGCTCGTCAAAGTTGTCGGCGTCTACCTGGCGGGTAGTGATTTTAGTGGAAGTTGTGCCTTCCAGCTTCTCTTTCAGCGCGTCGCACTTGGACTTGGTGCGGCTGGCAATGCAGATCTCCTCAAATACTTCGCTGTTCTGGCAGCACTTGTGGATGGCAACGGAAGCCACGCCGCCGCAGCCGATAATCAATGCTTTTCCCATAGTAATCATCCTCCTGTTTACGGGTATTGTTTTTCTATTCTAAATAATCTAAATAAAAATTAGCGGTTAAATGGTTTATTAAAGGAGCCTATCTCAATCAGGTTCCCTTCAGGATCGGCAATATAACAGGTCCTTTGCCCCCACGGCTCTGTTGTGGGTTCCAGCACAGGCTGCGCCCCCTGTGCAACAACTCTGGCATATTCCGCATCCACTTCCTCAAAGGTATCCACAGACAAAGCAATTTCAAAATGCCCATTCAGGCCTTTTAGATACTCATATTTTCTGTTTGTCATTTTTTCAAAATTTTTGCGTTCATACAGCATAAAGAGCGTACCGTCTTTGATGAGATAAACATTTACGGCATTTTCACCTTCTGTAATCTCAAATCCCAGTACGTCCCTGTAAAAACGAATCATTGCGGGCATATCATGGACAAGCAGTCCCATGCCATCGAGATGCATCTGACAAATACCCCCTTAAATTTTAATGAAAGGACTCCGATACAGGTCATTCTCCCGTTTTCTGCAAATACGTCGTCAGCGGCTCCAAATAGCGCTTTTCAGTCCAGTCGCATTTTTTCCCCTCAGCGCACATCAAAGCTGCTTCCCACGGCTCATAATCCGCCGGAGCTTTTTTTGCCACAGATTTTTGCAGCAAGCGGCACAGCGTCCGGTCAGGGAAAGTCATGGCGCTTTCATCCCAAGCGCCCCGCCCGTAAAAACAGGGGACGGCTGCCAGCTGTTCTTGGAAATTATGTTCCCGGATCTGCTGAAATGCGGCTTCTTCATAAGGGGAAGCGCCCACGCAGAAAACTGCCAGTCTCTTTTCTTTTAAGACTCCCCAATTCTTTTTCAAAAAGGAAAGCCCCGCAATACCGGAAGCGTAAATGCCGCCGCACAGGATGACCGTATGATACTCCAGCACCTGTTTCAGGGGTGTCTTTCCCGTTTCACAGCAGGAAAACCCGGTAATCTCTGAAAGCCACTGGGCATATTTCCGGGTAGCGCCATATTTGGAGCGGTATAAGATAATCCCTTTTTCCATCGTCTGCACCTCTCTTCCCTGATTTTCCATTTACACATTACTTTCAATAAAATGAGGGTACTGTTCCCAGTATGCTCGATATACCCGATCTTTTCCGTCCAGATTCAGCTGGTACATCCGGAAAACCACCGGGAAGTTTTTGGGCTGCACCTGTTCCCGGTAAGAATACTGGTACTGCATGCCCAGTTTCTGCATCACTGCGCCGCTTCGAGGGTTATTCACATCGTGGGTGGCGGTGATATAAGGGACGGCATCCCGGCGCAGCTGCTCCACCACAGCTTTGGCCGCTTCGGTGGTAATGCCCTGATGCCAGTACTCCTTCCGCAGGCCATAACCAAAATCCCGGCTTTCATTGTCGCTGACATTGATATACCCGATGGGCAGGTTTTCTTCCCGCAGACACACGGCATAATGGTAGCTTTGAGGGCGGCTGTACTGGGACAGGTACCGCTCCTGCAAATGCTGCCGGGCTTCTTCCAGCGTTTTCACCGGAAACCACGGCAAAAAGGTGTTCACTTCCTCGTCCCGCAAAAGGGCAAAGAGGGCAGGCACGTCCTCCGGGGTAAATCGCCGGAGAATCAGTCGGGGCGTTAAAAGAGTGGGGGTGTTTTCCATATGATTTCCTTTACTTTTCCAGCGCCAGCAGCATTTCCCGCAGAATCTTACACGCCGCCATGGCGGAAATCCCGCTGGGATCGTAATGGGGACTCAATTCGTTGATATCACAGGCCACCACGTTGGCATTTTGGCACACCAATGTTGCCGCTTTCCGCAGCTGGTCAAAGGTCACGCCGCCGGGCTCCGGCGTACCGGTTCCCGGGAACACCGACGGGTCCATGACATCCAGATCGACGGTGAAATACACCGGTACATTTCCCAGCTTGTCCAGCGTCTCTTCCAGACCTTCAAAGTCGAATTTCCGGGTGGTCACATGGTCTTTTCCAAAGGCAAATTCCTCCCGGTCGCCGGAACGGATGCCAAACTGGAAAATTTTCCCGTCTCCGATAATCTCCCAGCACCGGCGGATGACGCAGGCATGGGACAGCTTCACGTCCAGATAGTCTTCCCGGAGGTCGGCGTGGGCGTCAAAGTGGACGATATGGATATCCGGATATTTTTCCGCCGCAGCCCGGAAAGCGCCCAGCGTCACCAGATGTTCGCCGCCCAGCATAAAGGGCCGCTTTCCGTCTGCCAGAATGGTTCTGGCCCGCTCCTCGATGGCTTCCAGCGCCAGCTGACTGCTGCCGATGCACAGCTCAATATCGCCGCTGTCAAAAAAGGCATAATCGGTCATGTCCTTGTCCTGATAGGGGCTGTAGGTCTCCATACCAAAGGACTCGTGACGGATAGCACTGCTGCCGAAGCGGGTACCGGGGCGGTAGGAAGTGGTGGAATCAAAGGGTGCTCCGAACAGGACGGTAGTAGCGTCCTCATACTCGGCGTCGCAGCCCAGAATGGTCTCGATATTTTTATTCAACATTGGATAACAACTCCTCTACATAGCGGGGAAGATAGAACGCGCCCTTGTGCAGGGTGGTGGTGTAATAGCGGCAGCCAAGGCCCCGCATATTCCACCGGGTTTCATTCAGGTCCCGCAGGGGATGGTATTTTTTAGAAGCAAAGCCGAACAGCCAGTGCCCGGAGGGGTAGGTGGGGATATGGGCCTGATACACCTTGTGAATGGGGAAGGAAGCGGCGATATTCTTGTGAGCCCGCTGGCAGGCGTGGGCGTCGTCGTCATAGAAGGGGCTCTCGTGCTGGTTCACCATGATGCCGTCCTCTTTGAGAGCCTTGAAGCAGTTGCCGTAAAACTCCCGGGTAAACAATCCTTCGCCGGGGCCAAAGGGGTCGGTGGAATCCACAATAATCAAATCATATTCGTTTTCGCAGAAACGGATGAACTTGAGGCCGTCCTCATAGTGGATATTCAGCCGGGGGTCGTCGAGACAGCAGGCGGTTTTGGGCAGGTATTTTTTGCACACCTCCACCACCAGCGGGTCAATTTCCACCATGTCGATGGTCTCGATTTCGGGATACCGGACCAGCTCCCGTACCACGCCGCCGTCACCTGCGCCGATGACCAGTACCTTTTTTACATTGGGATGCACGGCCATGGGGATGTGGGTAATCATCTCATGGTAGATGAACTCATCCTTTTCCGTGAGCATCATATAGCCGTCCAGCGTGAGGAAACGGCCGAATTCCGGGGACTCAAACACGTCAATGCGCTGGAATTCACTTTTGCCGCTGTACAGCTGACGGTCTACCCGAATGGAGAGCTTCACATTGGGGGTCTGGGCTTCCGAGAACCAGAAATTCACAAGTATCAATCCTTTCTATCACTAAATGCACAGGGAAAATCTATTACACCCCGTTCATGCCGCGAATGACGTTCAGCCGCTCAATGCCCGGGTCTTCGGGGCCGGTCATGGAACAGCCCTTTTCCTTGGCGTATTCGATGTAATCGAGTATTTCCTCGGTAATTTCCTCGCCGGGGGAAAGAATCGGGATTCCGGGCGGGTAGCACATGACAAACTCACTGCAAATGCGCCCGCAGGTGCGGCGCAGGGGAAGAGATTCCTTATCTGCATAAAAAGCCGCCTGGGGCGATACCGCCACAATAGGCTCAATGTATTCCTGTACCATCAAGTCGTTTTTGGGACCACTGTAGCGCCGGCGGATTTCTGCCATGGCGCTGACCAGCCGCTCCACCTCCCGCTGACGGTCACCGATGGAGAGATAGGCCAGAATATTGCCCAAGTCGCCGAACTCAATCTGAATATCGTACTCGTCCCGAAGCAGGTCGTACACCTCAATGCCCGCCAAACCAATGTCCAGCGTGTTCACCGACAGCTTGGTCACGTCAAAATCATAAATGCTGTCCCCGTTAATCAGCTCCCGGGAATAGGCGTAATAGCCGCCGATGCGGTTGATCTCCGAACGGGCATATTCCGCCATCTTCACCACACCGGCAAAGGCTTCCTTGCCCCGCAGTGCCAGATTCCGGCGGGAAATATCCAGACTGGACAGCAGCAGATAGGAGCCGCTGGTGGTCTGGGTCAGGTTGATGATCTGCCGCACATGGCCCTCCTGCATGGCAGGGCCGGTGAGAAGCAGAGAGCTCTGGGTGAGGCTGCCGCCGGATTTGTGCATGGAAACCGCCGCCATATCCGCGCCCGCTGCCATAGCGGAAACGGGTAGGCCCTCACCAAAATAGAAGTGAGTGCCGTGGGCCTCGTCCGCCAGACACAGCATCCCGTATTCGTGGGCCAGCTTGACAATAGAACGCAAATCGGAGCAGATGCCGTAATAGGTGGGGTTGTTCACCAGCACCGCTTTGGCGTCCGGATTCTTGCGAATGGCCATTTCCACGTCCTTCACGCTCATACCCAGCGGAATGCCCAGCCTGTCATCACAGGCCGGGTTCACATACACCGGCACTGCACCGCACAGCACCATGGCGCCCATGACGCTGCGATGGACGTTCCGGGGAAGAATGATTTTTTCTCCCCGTTTGGCAACGGACAGAATCATGCTCTGGACAGCGGAGGTGGTTCCCCCCACCATTAAAAAGGCGTGAGCCGCCCCGAAGGCCTCGGCTGCCAGCTCCTCCGCTTCCCGGATGACGGAAACCGGATGGCACAGGTTGTCCAGAGGCTTCATGGAGTTCACGTCCATACGCATACAGGTTTCGCCCAGCAGAGCTGTCAGCTCCGGATTGCCCCGGCCCCGCTTATGGCCGGGCACGTCAAAGGGGACGACCCTCATTTTTTGAAATTTTTCCAGCGCCTCGTAAATGGGCGCCCGTTCCTGAGAAAGCGGCATGGTTCATTCCCCCTCAATAAATATTCCGCCCGCTGAAGATTTCAATCATTTCCTGCCGCAGGCTGTCCATAATGGCCAGCCGGGTCTGGGGCGGCAGCTCATACACATCGGTATTAAACAGATAGTTCTGCAAATTGACTTCCTTCACCATCATCTTGGTGTGGAACAGGTTGGCTTCATATACGTTGATATCCACCGCATCATACCGGCGGAGAATTTCCCTGTCGATATAGTCCTGAATGGAGGTGATTTTGTGGTCAAGGAACAGCTTTTGCCCGTCCACATCCCGGGTAAAGCCCCGCACCCGATAGTCCATGGTGATGATATCGGAATCAAAAGAGTTAATCAGGTAATCCAGCGTGGACAATGGCGTAATTTCTCCGCAGGTAGCCACGTCGATGTCCACCCGGAAGGTGGCCAGACAGGTATCCGGGTGATATTCCGGATAGGTGTGAACGGTCACATGGCTTTTGTCCAGATGGGCCACCTGGGTTTCCCCCTGTACGGGAATCATGGAGCCCTCGGCGATGAGAATGGTGACAGACGCGCCTTGCGGCTCATAGTCCTGTCGGGAAACATTCAGCACCGTGGCGCCGATCATGTCGGTGAGGCGGGTCAGGATACTGGTCAGACGCTCCGAGTTATACTGCTCGTCAATATAAGCGATATAGTCCTTCTGCTCCCGGGGTGTTTTGGCATAACACACGTCGTAAATATTGAAGCTCAGGGCTTTTGTCAGGTTATTAAAGCCGTATAATCTCATTTTCTGATCCATAATGAATCCTCCTGCCCGGGGACGTTCCCCGTATTCCCAACATTTCCAAAAAAATATAGTAACTATATAAACATGAGTTTCTTTGAAAACAAAACAAAAAGCGCAGATGACGGCTGCCCATCACCTGCGCTACATCATTTCCGCGATAACCGGGACGCTGTGTTTTTCTCAAAAAGCATGCGCCGCCCCGACGATACAGATTTCAGAGTCTATATAGCAAATATCTCACTTTTACCACTCTTATTGATTGTTTCACAAGTTGATGTGCAGAGCACCGGTTATAAAGTGACCAACTTATAAAAATTGAGTATACACTCCATCAATAAGGCAACCAGCGTTGCCAATCGGCAGTTGACCCGGCTGTCCGTATGGCCTTGACCCGGTAACGGGTGGTCAAAAAATATTTGCATGAAACTCTGTAAAAATCATCATTCCATTGCTATTTTATACTACACTTTCTGCACAAAAAAGTCAATATCAAAAGCTTCCAAAAACCCGGTGCAAAATCTTCTTTCCCGGCCTGTTTCCATCTTGCGCCGCTGATGACCAAAGCGTATACTGAAGATATCCCCGCTGCTATGAGCTATGATTTGGAGGAGGAAACCCTTTATGCAGAAAATCGAAACTTTCCCCTGTCCCGGCAGCTCTGCCCGGATGGTGGGCTATCTTCACGACCCTTTGACCCAGATGGAAACCTATCGCACCAAACGGCCCTGTGTACTGATTTTCCCCGGCGGCGGCTATGAAATGCTGTCCGAACGGGAAGCCGACCCGGTGGCCTTTTCCTTTTTCAAAAAGGGCTATCAGGTGTTCATCCTGTACTACTCCCTGAAAGAAAACGCCAAAAACATGCAGGTCCTTCTGGAAGCCTCCTGCGCCGTGATGGAGCTGCGCCGCCACAGCGAAGAGTGGAACATCCTTCCGGAGCAGATTGCCGTATGCGGCTTTTCCGCAGGCGGTCACGCCGCCGCCAGCGTGGGCATTCTGTGGAACCATCCCCGGCTGCTGGAAAAGCTGGACACCCAGCAGGGGATGAACCGTCCCAACGCCATGATTCTGTGTTATCCCGTCATCACCGCCGGAGAGTTTGCCCATCAGGGCTCTCTGGAATGGATTTCCGGCAGCCCCAGAGGCACGGAGGAAAACGAGTTCTGGGCACTGGATCGCCATGTGGACGGCACCACACCCCCGGCCTTCCTGTGGCATACGGTGGAGGACGATTGTGTGCCTGTTGAAAACACGCTGCTGCTGGTGAACGCCTTACAGCGGAATCACATTTCCTATGAGTGCCACCTGTATCCCCACGGCGGACACGGAATGTCGGTCTGTACGGTAGAGGTGGGAACGCCCAACAAGCGGACCTCCACCTGGGTTCCCCTGTGCTGTGACTGGCTGGAGGATCTGTTCCGGTTCAAAGAATAACAAAGAAATCCCGCCCGGTTCTGAAAAGCCGGACGGGATTTTTGTTTGCAAAAACCGGGTTTTACGCCACCCGACGGCGCCACAGGCTGGGAGAAAACAGCAGAATCAGCGGGAAGAATTCCAGCCGTCCGAAGAGCATATCCAGAGACAGGACAATTTTGCTGAATCCGGAGAACTGGGAGAAATTGCCCATGGGACCCACCACATCCAGTCCGGGGCCGATATTGCTCAGACAGGACACCACCGCCGTCACATTGGTTTCCAGACTCATGTTATCCAGGCTGACCAGCAGGAACGAAGCGGTAAAAACGGCAAAATAGGCGGCCATAAACACGGTGACGCCTTTGCCCACCTTGTTATCCACTGTCTTTCCGCTGATGTGCACCGCCCGGACTGCCCGGGGATGGAGCATCCGGATCAGCTCTTTGCGCAGCAGCTTAAAGACGATGATAATACGGGCCACTTTGACGCCGCCGCCAGTAGAACCGGCCGACGCACCCACAATCATCAGCATTACCAGCAAACTGCGGGAAAACTCCGGCCAGGTGTTGAAGTCCACCGTGGAGAAACCGGTGGTGGTCATCACCGAGGACACCTGAAACGCGGACTGGTGGAGCGCTTCCCCAAAGCCCATCTGAAGCACAGAGGAAAGGTTCCAGGTAATGAGCAGAATGGAACCCACCATGATGCCCACATAGCCCCACAGCTCTTCGTCGTGGAGCAGTGCCCGCCAGGAGCGGATGAGCACTAGAAAATAAATGTTGAAATTGACGCCAAACAGGGCCATAAACACCGTGACCACTGTTTGCAGATAGGGAGAATAGCCGGCCATACTGTCGTTTTTCACGCCGAAACCGCCGGTACCCGCCGTACCAAAGGCCGTGCAGAAACTGTCGAATACGGACATTCCCCCGGCCAGCAAAAAGATAATTTCAATAACGGTCAGAACCACATAAATCAGATACAGAATCTTGGCGCTCTGTTTCAGCCGGGGCGTCATTTTGCCCACGTCGGGGCCGGGGCTTTCCGCTTTTAACAGATACAGGGAGTAGCCATGTCCTTTGCTGACGGACACCACCGCCAGCAGGAACACCAGCACACCCATGCCGCCCAGCCAGTGAGTGAAGCTTCGCCAATAGAGAAGGCCATAGGACAGCGCTTCCACGTCCGTGAGAATACTGGCGCCGGTGGTGGTAAAACCCGAGGCAGTTTCAAAAAAGCAGTCGATATAATTGGGAATCTGCCCGCTGAGCCAGAAGGGCAGAGCCCCGAAAAGGGAAATGGCAATCCAGGAAAGGGCCGTTACCACAAAGCCCTCCGCCGCATAAAAGGCGCGGTTTGCCGGTTTGATAAAGGTCAGCCCAACGCCTGCGGCGGCTGTAACGGCGATGGTCCAGACAAAGGCCCACACCGTGGAAGTTTCCTTCATGAAAATGGCAATGGCCAGCGCCGGCAGCATCACCGCCGCCTCCAACAGCAGGATATGCCCCAGCAAAAATGCGATCACTCGTCGATTCATCGTTTTCCAATCTCCTGTGTCTCAAAAATGTCCCGGAGGTTGGCAATTTTGTTTTCCGTGGTGCTCACCACAATCACCGTATCCTCCGGCTGAATGGACTGGTTGCCGTCGGGGAATACGATTTTTCCGCGGCGCCGGATACAGGCCACCAGGGTATTCTTTTTCAGGGTCAGGTCCCGCAGGGGAATGCCTGCTTTGGGCATATCCTTATCCACCCGGAATTCCAGCGCTTCCACCTTCCGCTTCACCAGCCGGTGCAGGGAGATGACCGCGTCACTGCGGTGGTTTCTCATAGCCCGGACATACCGCAGCACATCGTCGCAGATAATGTGCTTGGGACTGACGATGGAATCCACACCCATGGCTTTGAAGGCGTTGAACTGGTCGATTCGGTCCATTTTGGTAATGGTTTTGGGGATACCGATCTGTTCGCCGAAAAGGGAAATGACCAGATTGATTTCGTCGATATCTGTCAGGGTGATGAGAGCGTCGGTTTTTCCGGCACATTCCGCGTTCATCAGCTGCTGGTCACAGGCGTCTCCGTGAATCACCAGTGCTTTGGGCAGCAACTCCGACAGTTCCACACACCGGTCATAGTCCCGCTCGATGATTTTCACCTTAATGCCGGTACGGGTCAGCTCTTCCGCCAGATAGTATCCCAGACGGCTGCCGCCCACAATGACCACCTCGCGAATCCGGTTGGAGGGCAGGTTCAGATAGCGCATCAGCGCCGTCAGATTGCGGTTTTCGCCGGTCACATGGATGATATCCCCGGCTTGCAGCACAAAGTCGCCGTTGGGGATATACACATCATCCCCCCGTTCCACCGCACAGATCAGCATTTTAATCCGGGAGGAGCGGTACAGTTCCACCAGAGATTTCCCCACAACCGGGGAATTGCCGCGGATCTTGAATTCCACCACTTCCACCTGGCCCTTGGCGAAAAAGTCCCGGTTGATGGAGGAGGGGAACTGGAGGATGTGAAAAATTTCCCGGGCTGCGGCGGCTTCCGGGTTAATGGTCATGCTCAGGCCCAGTTCTTCCTTCAAAAAGGTGAGCTGCGGCCGGTATTCCGGGTTCCGCACCCGGGCGATGGTATGGCGGCATCCCATTTTTTTGGCGGTGATGCAGCACAGCATATTGATTTCATCGGCAGAAGTGGCGGCAATCAGCAAATCGGCGGTGTCGGCTCCCGCTTCCTTCAGCACCTGCATACTGGCGCCATTGCCGGTCACCACCATCACGTCATAGGCTTCCTGAGAATCCCGGAGTACCTGCTGGTTCCGGTCAATGATGACGATGTCGTGGCCTTCCGCTGACAGCTGTTCCGTCAGGGTCAGGCCCACCTTTCCATCGCCTACAATAATGATCTTCATGAAATTTCTCCTTTTCAGAATTGCTTGTGGGCGTCTAGGGCGTTTCTGAAAATAAAGAAATCGACGAATTTTTCGCAAGCAACAGACAGATACAAGGCGAAAAGCGCAGGAATCCTTTGTGGATTCCGAGTATTTTCAACGCAGCAGCTGGCGTTGATTGTCGGAAAAGTCTATGATTTCGATTTTTCAGATAGCCCCTAGTGTTCTTTTCCAAATTTCCCTATGGTGCCCGTCCCACACAAAGAAGAAAGCTCCCTTTTCAAGGAGCCGGGGCGGGGACGTGTTTTCCTGATAAAAAACAGAGGGGACTCTGTCTGAGTCCTCTTGTATTTTCATTATAGCACACCCCGCATAAAAAACAATCATTTCCCACAGATTCCCCCTTTCTCCTCCTGTTTCCGCCCGGTTTCCCGATACTTTCGGCAGATTACACAAACCGCCGCCGGTTCCCCTCAGCATTCCGACAAAGTTGATTTTTTTGCTGGAAAACTATAGAAAATCGATTTCACATGTGCTATTCTATGGATAGGAAATCGATTTCACATGCGCGGATTCAAAAAAAAGAAGGAATTTTTTGCAAGGAGGAATTGGTATGGATTACAAACAGACAGCCGATCAAATCAAACAAGCCGTCGGCGGTTCTCAGAACATCGAAAGCGTTGCCCACTGCGCCACCCGGCTGCGGCTGGTGCTGAAAGACGACAGTCAGGCCAACAAGGCCGAAGTGGAAAAGATTGAGGGCGTCAAGGGCGCTTTCACCAACTCGGGTCAGTTCCAGATCATCATTGGTCAGGGCGCCGTCAATAAGGTCTATGAGGCCTTTGTGGGCGGCGGCGATATCCAGCAGGCCACTGCCGAGGAACAGAAAAAGGCCGCTGCCCAGAAGCTGAACTGGTTCCAGCGCTTTGCCCGCACTCTGTCCAATATTTTCGTGCCCATCATTCCCGTCATCGTGGCCAGCGGTGTGCTCATGGGCCTGTTGGGAATGCTGAGCAACTTCGGCGTGATTTCCCCCGACACCGGCGTTTACAAGCTGCTGGACATGATCTCCAACGCAGCGTTCACCTTCCTGCCGGTGCTCATCGCCTACAGCGCAGCCAAGGAATTCGGCTGTAACCCCTATCTGGCCGCCATTCTGGGCGCCATCATGATTCACCCCAACCTGCAAAACGCCTGGACCATGGGCACCGCAGGGGTGGAAACCCAGTATCTGGACTTCTTCGGCTTCCAGGTAGCCGCCATCGGTTATCAGGGACAGGTGCTGCCGGTGCTCATCGCCGTGCTGCTCATGGCCTTCCTGGAAAAACGCATTCACAAAATCATGCCCAACTGTCTTGACCTGCTGCTGACCCCCTTCTTCACCCTGCTGATTACCGCTGTGGCCACCTTCTTTGTCATCGGACCTGTGGGCCGGCTCATTGGCGACGGCATCTCCATCGGACTCCAGTATCTGTACACCAATCTGGGACCGGTAGCCGGACTGCTCTTCGGCGGAACTTATTCCCTCATCGTTATCACCGGTATGCACCACAGCTTCCATGCAGTTGAAACCGGCCTGCTGGCCAACCCCGCCATCGGCATCAACTTCCTGCTGCCCATCTGGTCCATGGCCAACGTGGCACAGGGCGGCGCAGCACTGGCCGTTTACTGCAAGACCCGCAACAAGACCCTGAAAACCGTTGCAGCTCCCGCTTCCTTCTCCTGCCTGCTGGGCATCACTGAGGCCGCTATTTTCGGCGTGAACCTGAAGCTGGTCCGTCCCTTCATCGGCGCCCTGATTGGCGGCGCACTGGGCGGCTTCACCGTGGTGCTGGCCGGTGTGGGCATGAGCGGTATCGGCGTCACCGGTATCCCCGGTCTGGCACTGGTTGCGCCTCAGAGCATGGTGATGTATATTATAGGTATGGCCGTCGCCTTCGCAGGAGCCTTTGCTGCCACCTGGATCATGGGCTTCAAGGAGGAAACCGGCGCATAATCTGTAAACAAGTGAGTTGATCAACCATGCGCATCAAGGATATCGCCCGAATGGCAGGCGTGGCACCGTCCACTGTTTCCCGGGTATTGAACAATTCCGGCTATATCAGCGCGGAAATACGGGAAAAGGTGGAAGCGGTGGTGCGGGAAACCGGCTATGTGCCCAACCGGATTGCCCAGTCGCTGAAACGGCAGAGCACCCGCACCATCGGGATCATCATTCCCCAGATCGCCTCCGAAACCATGTCCCGGCTGGTGGAAGCCGCCTATAGCTGCTGCAACCGCCGGAGCTACCGGATTCTGTTGGAAAACACCCAACTGGACAGCCGGAAAGAGCTGGATTGCCTGAAAAGCCTGTATCACCAGCAGGTAGAGGGCATTCTGCTCATGTCCACCGGCCTGACGGCGGAGCACCGGGAAATCATCCAGTCTCTGGATCTCCCCGTCATTGTCACCGGCCAGTATATGGACGGGCTGTGCTGTTACACCCACGACAACCGGCAGGCCGCCCGGGAGATGGTTCTGCGTATGGCTCAAAAGGGACGCCGGCGCATTGCGCTGCTGAACGTTTCTCTGGAAGAAGACAACTCCATTAAAATCCAGCGCGAACTGGGCTATCGGGACGCGCTGGCGGCGGCGGGGCTTTCCTTTGACGAAAGCCTCACCGCATACGGCGCCTTCACCATCGATTCCGGACGGGAAATGATGAAGGCTCTTTGGGAAAACTGCCATCCCCGGCCGGACGCAGTGTTCGCCGTAACCGATAAAATCGCCATCGGCGCCATGGAATATCTGGCCCGAAAGGGGGTTTCGGTTCCCGGCGACTGTATGGTCGCGGGGGTGGGCAATAATAAACTGTCGGAATTCATCAGGCCGCCCCTGTCCACCATTGAGTTTTTCTATGACGAGCTGGGAAGCGCCGTCACCGACCGTCTGCTGGACGCGGTGGAAAGCGGCGAACCCGTGGAGGGGGTGCACCTAATGCGTCACCGGATCATAGAAAGGGAAAGCACCAATGGAAACCATACTGATTCTGGGGGAACTGCTGATTGACCTGATTCCCGGACAAAAGGGCCTGGCCCTTCGGGATGTGGAGGAATTTCACCGTGCAGCAGGCGGCGCACCCGCCAATGTAGCCGCCGCCGTGTGCCGTCTGGGCGGAGAAGCCGCTCTGGTCTCCAAAGTGGGACAGGACCCCTTCGGGGATTACTTAGTCCGGGAGGTGGAGCGCTGCGGCGTGGACACCCGGTATATTTTCCGGACCAATCAGGCCAACACCGCACTGGCTTTTGTCTCTCTGGACGCAAAGGGAAACCGGGACTTCTGTTTTTACCGCAAGCCCTGCGCCGACCTGCTGCTGGACGAAGAGGAAATCAGCCCGGCTCTGTTCACAAACTGCGGGATGCTCCACTTCGGCTCCGTCAATCTGGTGGAATCTCCCGCCCGCCGTGCCCACGGAAAAGCCGTTTCCATGGCCCGGGGCCGGGGAATTCCCGTGAGCTTTGACCCCAATCTCCGCCTTTCCCTGTGGGACTCTCCCGAGGACTGCCGCAGTGCGGTCCGGGAGTTCCTGCCTGATGCCGATATCGTCAAAATTTCCGACAACGAGCTGTCCTTCCTTCTGGGCACCGAGGACCCGGAAGCCGCTGCAAAGCAGCTGTTTTCCATGGGCTGCCGCCTGTTCCTGTACACCATGGGCGGGGACGGCGCTATGGCTTTCACGCCGGCGGCCTGTGCTTCGGTTCCCTGTTATCCCGTAGAGGTGACGGACACCACCGGCGCAGGGGATTCCTTTATGGGCGCTTCCCTGTATCATCTGGTTTCCCGGGGTATTTCCCGGGAAATGCTGGCCGGTTTGGACGCCGAAGCGCTGGAAGAGCTGCTCCGGTTCGCCTCCCTCTATGCCGCCTTTACCACCACCCGCAGAGGAGCCGCTTCCGCTATGGCCACCCGGGAAGAGCTCCGGGAATTTGCACGGAGGTTTTGATGATGTCCTACAGACAACAGTTTCACCTGATGCCCGAAACCGGCTTTCTCAACGACCCCAACGGCCTGTGCCGGTTTAACGGCGAATACCATATTTTCCACCAGTACGCCCCCGAGGGCCTGTCCGGGCCCAGAGGCTGGGGCCATGTTTCCACCCGGGATTTCTGCACTTATCACAACGACGGAATGGTGCTGTTCCCGGACACCCCCTTTGACCGGAACGGCGCCTATTCCGGCTCCGCTCTCACCGACGACGGACAGCTGGAGCTTTTCTACACCGGCAATGTCCGCCACAGCGGCGATCACGATTATATCACCAGCGGCCGGGAACAGAACCTGATCCACACCGTCCGGCTGCCTGACGGGAGATTTTCCGAAAAAAAGCTCCTTATGACCAACCGGGACTATCCGGAAAACTGCTCCTGCCATGTGCGGGACCCCAAGGTGTGGAAGGAAAACGGCCGGTATAAAATGGTGCTGGGCACCCGGACGCTGGACAACCGGGGCGAAGCGCTGGTCTATGACTCCGGGGACAAGGAGCACTGGACCCTGGAACAGGTGCTGACCCTGCCCAACACCGGCTATATGTGGGAATGCCCCGACCTGTTTTCCCTTGGGGAAAAGACCTTCCTCTGCTGCTGCCCACAGGGCATGGAGCCCAGAGGAATGGAATTCCACAACATCTACCAGAGCGGCTATTTCCCGCTGGAACAGGGGAAGCTGCTGCCCTTTACCGAGTTTGACCGGGGCTTTGACTTCTACGCGCCTCAGACCTTCCAGGACGACAACGGCCGCAGAATCCTCATCGGCTGGTTTGGCCTCCCGGATGTGCCCTATGGCAACCCCTCTCAGGAAAAAGAAGGCTGGATTCACTGCCTGACACTGCCCCGGGTGCTGAAAGAAGAAGGCGGACGGATCATCCAGGAGCCGCTGGAAGAGCTTCAGGGGCTTCGTCGGGACAGCCTGTCCCTGCGCCCGGAAAACGGCGCCATGAACATCCTGCCGGACCTCCACTGTGAGCTGGCCGTGGAATTTGACAAGCCCACAGAGGCCTTCACCCTGTCCCTGCGTCAGGACGCCATTCTTTCGCTGGAATCCGGCGTGCTGAGCCTGTCGCTGGGCGCCAGC
>ERZ791934.1811-NODE-1811-length-17437-cov-2.975377_pt1 | contig 17437 bp, 14 predicted proteins | sample MGYA00510125_ERZ791934 | MGnify/ENA primary metagenome ERZ791934 (study PRJEB30046, sample SAMN00993240) | human gut metagenome | study: EMG produced TPA metagenomics assembly of the A metagenome-wide association study of gut microbiota in type 2...
ATAGTCTACTATTTATTTGAAGTCTCGTTATTGTTGCTCATAAGCAAAACTAATATATTTAATGTATCGTTGGATTTATGGAATCTCAATAATAATATAGATAATTATGGAGTTGCTTATAGCTTTATAGCGAGTTTAGAAAAAATGATAATTAAAAAACCTGATGGATATTCAGAAGAAGTTATCGACAAGCTATATGAAGAATATAAAACGCCTTCTTATAAATTTTCTGAATCATATCCTAATATAATAGTTATTATGAATGAGGCTTTATCCGATTTACGTGTAATCGATTCATTTAATGTAAGCGAAGAATTTTTCCCGTTTATTTACTCATTAGAGAAAAATACATTAAGTGGTTATGCATTAGTTTCAACTTTAGGGGGAGGGACAGCAAATACAGAGTATGAATTTTTAACAGGCAATAGTATGGCCTTTCTTCCAAAAGGTTCGCTTCCGTATCAACAATATATTAATAAAAAACAGAGCTCATTAGCATCATTCCTATTGAGTGCAGGATATAGAACAATAGCTATTCATCCTTATTATGCCGATGGATACAACCGTGCCAAAGATTACCCTTTATTGGGTTTTGAGGATTTTTATGATATAAAAAGTTTTAACAATCCTAAATTAATAAGAAATCGCTATATTAGCGACGAAGAATCGTATAAAAAAATAATAGATATTTATGAAGCACAAAAAAATAATCAGCCCTTTTTCTTTTTTAATGTAACAATGCAAAATCATAGTGATTATAATACTGGTTACTATAAAAACAGTAGCATAAAACTTTCTGACTATCCAGGAAAATATACAGATGCAGAAGAATATTTAACGTTGATGAAGGAATCAGATAAAGCCTTTGAATATCTAGTTAGTTATTTTAAAAAGATAGAGCAGCCGACCATTATTTTAATGTTTGGAGATCATCAGCCAAACTTATCAAGTGATTTTTATGAGTTTTTATATCAATCTCCTCTAGATAAATTATCATTGGAAGAAACGCAACAAAGATATAAAGTTCCTTTTATAATATGGGCAAATTATGAGATTGATGAACAGAAGAACATGCTAACAAGTGTCAATTATTTATCTTCTATACTTTTACATAAGGCAGGAATAAAAGGAAGCCCATACAATAACTTTCTTTTAAAAACATCGACAGTAATACCTGCAATGAATTTAAATGGTTTCTTAGGGACAGATCAAAATTGGCATACTTATGATATTTTAAATGAATATTCATCTCAATTATTCAATTATCAATATATTCAATATAATAACGTATTTTCAAAAAATAAAAATAATTCATTTTTTGAATAAAATAATTTTTACATTTCGGCTTTTATTTTTAGAGTTTAACGAGTTGAGGGGTACCTGATCAGCTTGAATTTTTACGAATATTAGCGGGCTGTGAATTTTAATGTTCAAAAGTAGCTGAGACAGCTTTGTGCATGGTAAAATAAAGTACAGTGATTACGGCCAATAAAACTACAGCGTTTTTTGCCACACAAAGTGCAGTACTTTTTGAGTAACTCTGGTAGAATGAATCTGACATTCGATCGGAGGTAAAGAAAGGTGACTGATTGGTACATATATAACGAAATCCAAAAACTCAAATCTATGGGATTCTCAAAATCCCGGACTGCTGAAAAGCTGCAAATCAACTTCAGGACCGTCAAAAGGTACTGGGATATGACACCAGCTGATTACGCCGATGCGTTTAAGGACCTACATCGGAACATGAGAAACAGTACGGCTTCCCGCTACGAGCAGGAGATCCTCGCCTGGCTGGAACAGCACCCGGATCTGTCCAGTGCCCAGATTTACGACTGGCTCTATGAGAAGTACCAGACTCCGCCGGTGGTCGCCGAGCGTACTATGCGCCGTTATATCGCCTGGCTGCGGGAACAGCATGCCATTCCGCGTCAAAGCGGTTTGCGCAGCTATGAGGCGGTGCAGGAGCTGCCCCCTGCCGAACAGGCACAGGTTGACATGGGTTCCATCACCCTTACAAGGCACGACCGCGCAAGGATTAAGGTATTCTGCTTTGCCATGGTGCTGTCCCATTCCAGATATAAATACGCTTTCTGGCAGGACCACCCATTCACGACTGCCGAGTTTATCACAGCTCACCAGAATGCCTTTGCTTTTTCGGGGGCCGCCCAAAGCAGATGGTCTATGACCAGGACCGTGTCCTGGCTGTATCAGAGAATCATGGGGACATCATCTACACAGAAGGGTTCCAGACTTACGCGCTTGCTCTGCATTTTGAAATTTATCTCTGCAGGGGAGCGGATCCGGAATCCAAGGGCAAAATTGAGGCCGTTGTGAAATACCTGAAATATAACTTCGACAAGAACCGCGCCATTACGGACATCAGTCAGTTTAACAGCCAGTGTATGGACTGGCTTTCCCGTACCGGCAACGGGAAGGAGCACCAGACAACAAAGAAGGTACCGGCCCAGATGTTTGCCCTCGAAAAACAACATCTGATCCCGGTACCCGCCTTTGAAACGACTGTTCCGGAATCCATTGTAACCTATCAGGTATGTAAAGACAATACTGTCCTGTACCATTCCAGCCGGTATCAGGTGCCGTTTGGTACCTACCGCCCGGGACTGCGCACGCGTCTGGTGGAACAGGATGGAAAAGTAAGCATCCTGGACGCGCAGACCGGGGAGGTCTACACCTCCCATTCCATCCCTGCGGGGAAAGGGAATCTGGTACGCATCACGAATCCGGAGCGCCGCCGTGGCCTGCGTGCCTGACAGATGCAGGAGAAAGCGTTAGAAAAGCTTGGCTGCCGGGAAGACGCGGCAGACTTTCTCAATCGCATCCGGAAAGAAAAGCCCCGCTATGCCGCAGACCAGATGCGTACCATCCTGACCATCCTGGAAACCTGGGAAGGAAGCGGTGCCATAGAAACTGCCCTGGATTACTGTATCCGGCAGGGTCTTTACAGCGCGGCGGATTTTGGCATGGCTGTCGAATACTTTGCCCAGACAGGAAAGCCGGAGCCGGAAACGACCAGGCAGTCAAGAAGCATACCAGAGAAGTACCAGACGCTGCATCCTGCGGTGCGCAGCATCCAGGAATACATACAGGCATCGGAGGGCTAAGAGATGGAAACAAAAACAGAGACCATCAGAAGCCAGGCCCTTACCCTTGGCCTCTCCAACAACCGCAGCCAGCTGGATACCCTGCTCCATACGGCAGAGCAACGCGATATGACCCACATGGAGTTTCTGGAGTACCTGCTGAACGAGGAAATCCGCTGCCGCCTGGATAAAGCAAAGGAACGTCGGCTGCGGGAGGCATGCTTTCCTTACGAAAAACGCCTGAAAGACTTTGATATCGGGTTCTCCGCTTCCCTTACGGCAAAGAAACTGCGCCAGTTGGGAGAACTGAAATGGATCGAGCAGGTTTACAACCTGATCTTCCTGGGGCCGCCAGGGGTGGGGAAGACCCATCTGGCCCTGGGGTTAGGGTATCAGGCCGCCGAGGAAGGCTATAAAGTCAGTTTTGTAACAATGGCCGGACTGATTCAGCTTTTAAAGACAGAGGAAATCTCGCGCAAAAGCAAGCTCCGGCTGAACCGGATCTACAGTTCGGCAGTGGTCATTATAGATGAGATCGGTTATCTGCCCATCGACCATAAGGAAGCCAGCCTGTTCTTTCACCTGATATCCGGACTTCATGAGCAAAGCTCCATCATTCTAACCTCTAACAAAGGCTTTGAGGACTGGCCGGAGTTGTTTGGTGACACAGAGATGGTGACGGCGGCATTGGACCGGCTGATGCACCACTGTGATGTGATCCGGATGGGCGGAAAGAGCTACCGGTTGGAACACAGGAAAATATTCCTAGAAAAATGAATAGAGAGTACTGCACTTTCAATGGCCAAAAACGTTGTACTTTTACTTGCCATTTACAAGCTTAAATGAGGTGCAGCTATTTAAGCTGTCCTTGCTTCACTGTTGATATACTTTCCTTAGCAGAATAGCATCAGTTTGATCAAATGGATCAAAGCTGAAAAGTGTCAAAACTTTTTCGTAAAATTTAAATTTTAACGTCTGGCAGCCAACAGTCCTCAGGACATCAGGGCATTCTGTCCGTCAGGGAAATGCACCAATTGCTTAAGTACGGCGCTTGATCTCACGGTTCATCCGCTCTATAATGTTTTTGGTACGAATCCTAAGCCAGTACTGGGTAGGAAAATCCATGTATGTAAGTGTTTTTCCGATGCCATCTTCCAGTTTCTTTGCAATGGAAGAGAGTTTCATTTCCCAGAGCTTTTTCAGTAACAAGCCGGGCTTTTTCACGGGCTTTTTCCTTACTTTCCTGTGAGTGAATAGCTCTCAGCATCATGGATACCGTTTTCATCCTGTTCCACGGTGTAATCTAGAAGATACTGCGGTAAAAATGGACGCTACACTGCTGATAGCGGGCATCTGTGAATAACTCCAGGGGAGCCAACATGCCAGAGGGGAACCACCTATGATGAGTTGCATACCGTTAAGACCGCGTTCTTTGAACCATACAAAGAAAGAACGCCATGACTCTTTGTCTTCTTTAAATCCTCGGTCGCACCGATGATTTCCAACATCCGTCTTCGTTGCTTCCGATGGCTGCAAGAACAAAAACCTTCTGCATCTCGCCGCTTCAACAGCGTTTTAGGAAAACACCATTATATAGGCATAAGGATATTTGCCGGATAACGGGTGGCTGCGCCATGTTTCGATATGCTCATAAGCCTTTTTATTCAAGTTAATTTATGGTACTAGGAGATACTTTGGTTCCCCATAGAGCCTCTGTGATATATTACATGCGGCGTACAGAGATACTTGCCAGGTACAGATCAGAGCTTCTTCTACGGAGGATTCCTTGCGGCGATAGATCTCAATTATGGCTATTCCAGGAGAAAACCATTTCAGTTTAGGGACATTAAGTGCACTTCTCCGGCCGTTGTCTGGGAATTCCTCTTATAGTGTCTTGAACGGTAACTCTGACGCCTGACAGAGCGCTTATATTTCTGGGTATTGACCAGTTCATCGGCTTCTTTATCCAGAAGGGCGTTTAAGGTTTCCTCAAGGCTACTGCGGACTAAGTCTTTTAAAACGTGCTTTATTAACTCCCCCTTTAGCTCTATAATGTTATCAGACATGATATCTAGCCTCCTTTGAGAGATTTTTGTGTGGTAACCTAATTCTAACAAACGACTATTGACCATGTCTATTTTTATTTAATTGAATTTGAGCAAAATTATACGTCATCAGTTGGCGTATAGTTAGTTTCGCTTTCCAACAGTCATTTGTACTCTGTGTATATTTTTATCTCTCGCCATAATAAAAGGCCTCCTATGATTTTTATTTTATCATAGAAGACCTTATAAATCTTAAATTACAAAAAACTTTCACAGACTACTAATGATTAACGGAATATTCTCACCTGGCATTAAAGTTAAATCCAAAATTTCTCCACCGGTGCATGCAAAGAAATCTCCTGGCATTTCTCACCAATCATTTCATACAGCTTGCCCGCAAAGAAAATGTCGTGTACAGCAATTCCGATATTATAAGCGAGAATCCTCTCCCTGTCATCCTCCCTTCCCGGGGTGATGCCGTTCACTACATCAGTAATTTCTGAAAAGAATTTAAAATGGTCAAAATACTTAAATCCCTTTACATGATCGATATCATCAGCATATACTTTGTCGAAAAAAAGGTCGCAATTTGTGAACCCTCTGGTATGTATGGGAACAACCAGAACACCTTCTTTAAAATATTCGTCCGGGCAGACGTCGTGATCAAAAACTGTGGCCGCAGATATTATGACATCACTGCTGCATACAACCTCCTCATAAGTATCTAAAATTTCAAATTGAATTTTGCTATACCCATGAAAACGCCGGATAAATAACTCGTGTTGATTTTTATACTTCTTCAATTTAATAGTGAAGTTATTTTCCGGATATAGTGCCAGAAGAACTTCCAGAGCAGCCCGCGCCGTGTTGCCAAGCCCGATGATGCCGATTTCCTTAAAGTCCTTTTTGGCAAGTAGTTTAATGGCATGCGCAGCAACTGCACCTGTTCGCATAGTTGTAATCCAATTTCCATCTAGTAAAGCTAAATTTTCACCTGTTTTCAGGTTATATAACAATATTTGACTGTCGAGGCTGGGAGCCCGTTGCGGATACCTGGTAACAAGTTTCACTCCAGCCCAGTTTGCATGAGGAAGGATTGCCGGCATAGTATTATAAAAAACGCCTGGTATTTCCGGTTTTAGACTGATCTTTGGAGGAAGCAGGGCTGTCTTTTTATGACTAATTGTTTCAGAGACCCACTCATAACATTGTAAAGGTGATACAGCCATTTCTGTAATCTTATCAAAGGATATAACTTTCATATGCGGTCCCCTCTCTTTGTATCATTCGTGATCCATTACTTGTCTTAAAGCCTGGATAAACGCCTTATTATCTTCATGATTTCTTATAGAGACCCGGATAAACTGTCTGCCGTCGCAGTGTATCTTATTCGACAGATCTTTTATGAATATATCGTATTTTATCAAAAGTATAATTGCCAGTTTAGCTGAAGTTATGTCTCCCTTGAGTTCAATCATAAAAAAGTTTGCCTGAGACGGAAACACGCAGATGTCATGAATTTTCCTCAACGCGTCCCAGAGATACTTTCTCTCGTCCTTAAACTTATCCAGTGCCAACTTATAGGAACTCTTATACTTTTCGGCTATCTGCATATAGAATTCTCCGAAAGAGTTAATATTCCAAATTGTCAGCCCATTTTTTATAGTGCGGATAAATTCTTCGTCTCCTGAAGCCAAAATGCCAAGTCTGGCACCAGGAATACCATATGATTTGGAGATACTTTTTACTACCAGTAAATGTGGGTATTCCCTTAAAATCTCTTCTGTAATCAGCGTATTATCCTGTTCCTCGGCGAAATCGCAGAAGCTCTCATCAATCAATAATCGGATATCCTTCTGTCCAGTCCAATTGCAGAGCTTTAAAAGCTCACTTTTGTTTATATAGTTGCCGGATGGATTATCAGGATTTATCAAAACCAGCATTTGGAGGTCCTTGCTATCGAAAAACGTGATAATATCACTGCTGTTATATGTAAAATCTACTGAATTAGGAGTGTAGACAATACATTTATCCGGTTGGCAGCGATTGGGATACTCCTCAAAAGTAGGGCGTATAAAACCAATATTGCCAGAGAATAAACTCAGGACATCTTTGATTAATTCCGCCGCCCCATTACCAACTACAATATGTTCCTGATGAACACCAAAGTTTTTGGCAGCTAGAAGAGAATTTACGGATGCCCCGGATGGATATTGAGTCAGAATCTTTTCTGTGTTCGCTTTTATTTCATCGATTAGCTTTTGCGGAGGGAAGTATGGATTTACCAAATAGCAGAAGTCCTTCAGCTTAGGGTATCTCCAATACCCACCATACCTCACCTGAAGCAGTTTTAATTTTTCTTCCTCATCCGGAACGAACATAGAGGAGGCAATATCTAAATCCTGAATATCATCGATTTCATACCATAATTGCCCATCGAGACGTTTCGCCTTTATTTCCGGCTCGTCGAGCATCGTAATCACACGCAGAACCTGCTCGTAGTACTCGTTATTTCCCAGCGCCATAGAATAGGCCTCCAAAAAGGGAACATAATGGGTTTTAGAAAAATGTCTGCTGAATTTGTAAATATTTACTGTCTTGTAATAGTATGGAATATCTTCAAATCTAAACTTTTTACCGGGAACAAATTCTTTAATAGAATCGTCTTCACCGATTTTCACAACTGTGCCATCCATCCAGCTCTCATATTTATCTACCAATGCCAGGGTTTCTCTCGGATCTTTTACCAGCGTATCAAGAACTGCATCTTCGAAAATCAAGTCCGATTCCAGTAACAGAGTGTCATCTTCCAGCAATTTCTCCTTCGCCAGCGCGAGAGAATAGATATTATTTGTTTTATCGTAAATCGGATTCTCAATAAACTCTATTGTAGTAACCACGTTCAGCGTGCTAATATAATTAATGAGCTTATTCCCTTCATATCCCACCACAATAACAATTTTACTCAAATGCTGACTATCCAGCTGGCTTAGCATACGCTCAATCAAGGTAACTCCATTGACCTTCACCATGCATTTGGTATTACCAGCAGTAAGGTCTTTTAGACGCTTTCCCATTCCTGCAGCCAATATAATCGCTTGCATTTTTATCCTCCGTTTTTCTAATATGTGTGTTTTTGCCGTTTCTCCATAATTTTATCAATAATATACTGGCCTCCTATTTCTCCACTTTCTCCTATATGGAATACATAGGTAGCCACCAGATTTTGAATCTGTTTTTCGTAGTGAGCGCTTTCGCTTCCCAACAATCTCTCGATGGCTTCATTCAGTTTGTAAATTTCGTCCTTCTCCAATGAAATCCCGATTTTGTCACGAAGCGTGATATCAAGCGGTTGGTGTTCATAACGGATATAAGCCTCATTTAAAACCTTCATTTTTGTATTAATGAATAGTGCCGGTTTTTTTGTTACATATGAGAATTCATATGCGATGCCGGACCAGTCAGTTATAAGTAAATCAGCATCAAAAACGGTCTTATTGGAGGAAAAATCGGTCTCGATGTCAACATTGGCATATTTACCGTTGCCCAGATCTGATATGACACGGTTCATCTTTGCAGGAAAACGTTTTATAAATTCGGGATGCGGACGGATCGTTACGTGACAGTCAGAAGAAGCAAGCTGGGCCGCCATCTCATTAATACAGCTTTCCAAGATATTGTCTTCCTGCCAAGATGGGGCAATCAATATCTCCTTATGGTCTTTTTCCGATCTCGATATCTTTTGATAATCAGCCAGCATATCATCGAAAAGGCCATAACCGCAGTGTACTAAATTTTTCTCTGGCAGCTGATACATTTTTTCAGTCTCCCGAATCTCATCAATCTGGTGCTGTCCCACACAAAAAATCGTATCGAAGTGGTCATAAGCTCCCTTATTTACCACCATATTAGTACTTAATAAGCCATGGAACATATAGATATATTCCACGTCCTTTTTTACATAGGAACGCTTCAAATGATAAGTATTAAGATCCGGTGTCGTCATCACCATAATTTCAGAATCGACTTTCATAAACATCGGAATCAGCCGATTATCATCTATGAAATATGGGATGATCTGAGGATGGATCTTGTTAAAAATAGCATCCTTGGGATCACTGGTGACATAATGAATCTTAATATCAGAATGTTCGAGAATATACTCGATTACATTTTTAAAGTATTTATAAAATCCGCTCTTTTCTGCGTAGAATATAACTTCTTTTTGCTCATCCTTGCAAAAAGCCTTGTAATAGGTTTTGGCGCGAATCTTGTCCTCACGGGACAGCTGGAGCTTTTTGGCAAGCTCCTTACTCTCAGCTAAAGCCTCTTTACTCTTTTCCAATGCATCATAATCGATATAGTCTTTGGGCTTATACATCCAGTTGACCAGATACATGGCAAGAATCGCGAACAGATTGCTGGCTGTCCAGTAAAGTCCCACGCCCGCTGGAACGATCATTGCGAAATAAAGGGAAAATAGGACCAGAAAGACGGCCATTCCCCACCGGCCGAGAAATCCCTGTTCTTTTTGCAGTACATTAACATGATTCTGACAAATACACAGAAGTAATGAGCTGGCCCCAGCAATCAGAGGTACTACCAACAGAATATTCCAGTTACTAAGCGACGGTACAGCTGACAAGTCGATTCCGAAGAAAGTCATATCGAATCCCTGAATAGTCTGGATTACCGCATCCAAATCGACTCCAGGAACATTAAGACTGCGAAAGGACTCTACAAACTCCGATTGCTGGAGCAGATTGATCGCCTTTACCTGAATGGAGCTACCAGCCTCTGTAAGCCCTAAAAGTTCCATTGTATGGCTGGAAAATGCCGTAATCACATCTCCTGGAAGCCGCAAAAGATGCTGCAGCGGATTGTATATAACCTGCATTACACCGAGCACCAGGGGGATTTGTATCATCATGGGGATTAAGCCTGCCAGAGGATGATAGTTTTCTCTCTTATATAATTTCAGCTGTTCCTCTGAGGCCCGATCCGGGTTGTCTGGAAACTGTGCCGTAATATTGTTTAACTCAGGCTGAATCTTCACCATCTTGATTGAGTTCTTTTGCACCATGATATTTAATGGATATAGAATTATTTTAGTCAGGAGTGTAAATACAATAATTGCCACCCCATAATTTTTTGTCATTAAATAGCAAAAGTACATCAGAAACCCTAATGGGATACCAACTGTAAAGTTTAAAAAATTGTTCATATCTAATACCTGTATGATCGGTAGCAGCCGATCTTCCTTTATCATCTAAAGATTTCGCAATGCGTGCGGCGTATAGTAGGCCATAGACTTTTAAGTTTACTTTTCCCTCTTTTCTGCCTTTTTTGTTAATGACTTCTCCAAGTGCTCCATTTTCTTTCTCTTGAAAAATAATTTTATTTTCTTCCAGAAGATACCGATGGTAGCGCCGGCCGCAATAAAGACACCGGCTACAATCTGAATTAAGTAGGTAGTGGTCGCCGGGTCGATGTAGGCATAGGCGGTCATGCTGAAGAGTAGGGTGAAAAGGGTAAAAAAGTAGGTGAATTTTAGAGCTGTTGTTTTTTTCATACTATTGATCTCCTTTTTATTATAAAATTACATTAAATTTCCTTAAGATTATTATTTATTTGTAGTTGATTTTTGATCTTGCAAAAAGAAATCATCTCCCTCTTTCTTATAGGTTACCAAATATTTAATTCCATAATCAGTTGAATTTTCATGATCATAAAGGTAAAAATCGTATATATCATTCTTAATGTCAACTGAAGAAAATCTTATATCAAAACCATGATTATCATATTGCGTGAGATCACCAAACGTACTTTTAACATCTATTCGATTATAGATCTCCGCTGGTATATAATATGTTTTATTTAAAGATCTAAGTATCAAGGCAATTTTTTTTTCACTATTTTCATTAACTGTAGGACAAAATGCCCACCCCTTTACCGATATCTGTTTGAATAAATCATCATAGAAATTTATTGAATAGTCCAAATATACCTCCAAATTTCTATACTCAGAAAGATCACTTTTAATCTCTTCTACTGCTGTAATTTGAGGATTTAAGCTCAAAACCAATTGATTTGCCTTTACAAGGGATAAGCCCCACGTAAGAAATAATAAAATTAGTAATAACTTTTTTGATTTCCTCATTATTTTGGCTCCTCCACTAAGGGGAGATCAACATTAAGAAGCTCTGATAAAACAATTCTCATTGTATTTACTCCTCCTTTTCCATAGAACTCTTCAAACGTTTCCCCTTGGTAATATACCGCATTTAATATATTCTTCACATCATGTTCTTGGACTCCATACCTTTTCCATAATTCCTGATCAAACTGAAATCTACTGCTATGGTCAGATTGTAATATTATAATACACTCTGGTTCTTTTGAGATGATATTAGTCAATATATCTTCTAATTTTTTAGTTGTATAAATAAATTGATCCAGGTAAAAGCGTTTATCCTCATAATTAGAACTATCTTTAGGCGAAATTTCATTACCATTCTGATCAAAAACAAACAATTCGTGCGGACACACTATATGTGCATGAGTAAATAAACCACTGCTATATTCTGAATTTTCAGTAAATTCAAATGCTGAATTTATTAATTGTGCCCTAGAGTTTAAATTTGTTTTTTGCAGTGGATATAGTATTGTACTCTGCCAAAAAAATTTTGACCACCCAGCTTGGGGAGGTCCACTAAATGTAAATTTTATATCGCTTGGAATTGTATTTTCGTTATCAATGTTATCTGTATCTACAAATTTAGTTTTGTAGCCCTTCTGTTTCATTAAAGAAAATATACTACTGTTTTTCCTGCTTTCCATTCGAATTGTTTGTGGAGTTTCATCTGTATACTTATAATCAAGAGAGTGTATATTACTCATAATAGTCGCAGTCAGAATAGAATCATTATAACTATCCATTGATATATTGAATTTTTTATCTAATAGGAATTTTTGAAATTCGTAATTATCATAATCATAGTACTTTTTTATAAATTCAAAAGAAGCATATTCATCCAATAAAATGTAATATACGTTTGGTAAATCATTCGTGCTACTAACATTCATAGTAAGATCACTAACATTATCATTTACTGGATCACTATTGATTTTAGTTATAATTGTATTGATAGATAACGCAAAGTTAAATACAATTAATAATGAGAATACCAAGGAAATAATTTTACATATATTATTTACTATATCATTTTCTCCAGAACCACGAAAAAGAATTATCAATACTATTAAAAGAAACAATAAACTTGGTACAATATGCCAATATCTTATTCTGTAATTTAATAACTGTACGGCTTTCTCAATATATGAATAATTAAAAAACACAATTACCATAACAGATGTAAATAAGCTGGAAAGAGAATTACTTTTAACTAATAATTTGACTATAATAAATATTACCGAAGTTATTAATATAATATATATCAAAGTTGGCAAAACATTATTTAAGTTTAATTCGCCGATATTTTGAAAATACAAGAACAAAAGTGGATATATAGCAGTTAGAATCGGAGTTATCCATGTTAATACTTTACATTTTATATTCAAATGCCCACCTCCATGAAATTCATTCATTAAAAAGCATAGGTCGTTACCTATAAAAGATCTTTTTACATTTAACATAAATGCTTGAAATGCAACAGGCTATTTTCCAAGAGCGCGAATGATAAATTCTTTCCAATTCCGAAACCTCAGAATTAGCTTTATAGCCTTTTTCTTTATACCATTTATAATAGCTTTGCTTGTGTCCAGTAATATATGGATTTGTATTTTGATATTGCTGAATTAAATCCTTTCTATTCCGTAACAGCGTTCGTTCTAAATTATCAACCTTTTCGCCACTATCATAATAATTGTATTTTGATTTTGCTGATCCATATATTTTTTGACCTTCCAGATCCTGCTGCTTTATATACCATTCGCGAAGTCCTAAAAGAATGGGATTGTCATTTCCATATAGCTCCAGCATTACTGCTTGAGCTCCAGAATCAAAACCCGAAAAATGATAAAATTGTAATGGTCTTTGATTTACTAATATTTCCCCCTTATCACCTTTTGAAATAGTTCTATTCGATAAATTCCACGTGGACACATTATAGCCGGGATCACGGAGTATATGCACCCCATCAAACATGCATGGTACAAGATCCCCCCATTTCTGATCTGTAAATAATCCATTAGGGATATCATTATAACAGTAATCGATCAGTCGATCTCTCCACCATTTGGCAAATTTCCTTCCACTTTCCGTATTATGAACGGCATAAAATCCAAAATTATAAGCGCCATGCTGCAGTGAACATATCTCATTATTAATGATATCTTTCTCATTATTTTCAGGTAATGTCTGATGCGGGGTTAAAATAATATCGTTTGTATCCAGTAGCCGTTCCAACTCATCCAGGGGGTGAAAAACAGCAATATCTGGATCTAAATATACAACTTTCTCAGAACCTTCCTCTAAAAACTTGACCAGGGCCTGTCCTTTTACGGCAGTGCATAATTCTACAACTGTATGCTGATATATCCAAAATGGTAAATTGTCAGCTGGGATTCCCAAATTTTCAATTCGTATAATTTCATCAAAGGGTTCATTTCTTGGATCAATATCCACAGGCCATTGATCCGAAAATACTAATGAGAACCGTGCATCTGGACAATGCCGCTTTACTGATCTGGCCAATACCCTTGCCTTGGGAAGATAATTGATATTAATACTGGTATAAAAATGCATTTTTAACCTCTTATTCTACGTAAAAAGTTGAATTTACTCCAAATTTTAGATAAAATCTGTGCTATTTTATAGGAACGGGAGATTTTAATGCGTTTTATTTCCTGCTCCAACTGTACGATATAATTTTGATATTCTTCAGCGGTGATCTGTCTATTTTTTTGATTCTCACCATCCTTTTTGGGCTTTTCCCAGGATAGATAAAGCGCTTTGCTGTCATACTCCCTCAGGCATCTTTCCTTTTTTAAGAGAGAAAAATATAACTTGGAATATACTGCATTCATGTCTGATAAAGAGCGCAGTTGAATTTGCTCTACAGTTGTTTTCTTTACTTCGAATTCCTTTCCCTTGTCTTTTATACGGTTTACTATTTGCAATACTTCTTCCGTTATATTTTGGAGGGAAACAGTCCAACCGCATCCCATAGCTTTGGTACGCTCTCCCAAGGCCCCAATATCCGTAACGATGACTGGACGCTTATAAGCCACCGCTTCTGACAGAGTATAGCAAAAGGTTTCCGGCCATAAGGATAGAATACAAATGACGTCAATGCTGTGAATATCCAAGTAGGTCTGTAATTCATCTCTTTGATAAAAGTTGGTTTTAACCAGATTTTTTCTTTTTAGCTTTGCCAATCGGGGATCATCAATTCCGCCAAAAATAAACCAATTAACATCTGAAGGCCCCTGTGTAATGATATTAAAAATCTCGCCGCTTCCCTTCGCAGGATTTAAGCCTCCAATAAATGCCACGTTTAAATTTTGATCCCTGCTGGAATGGTAATGGACGCTTTGACAATTTGGTCCACAATACCGGCTCCCATCCACCTCAACAATCGGCTTCACCTTTACTTCTCCATCCGCTAAACAATGTTGTGGCAGATAGGCCTGAAAACCGGATTTTAAATATTCTTTAGAATCTCTGGCCACATCCTGTCGTTCATAGCGGTATGCAGGAATATATATGGTATCATTTTGGGAGTCCGTTGCTTCTAATAAAATACGCGCACCGGAATTATCATGGCCGTATACATAAGCCCAGCCCCCGACAGAGATACAATAACCATTATTTTTATCTATCTTCTCAATATTACATTTAAACTCGTATGATAGTTCAGGTGCAATATCACATTTCAAGGCGTCATATACGCCATCATATCCGTGTTCAACTACTCTGATTTTGTCAAGGACATCCGGAAAATACTTTCCTATAATATTTTTGGCATTTTCAGAAGGGGTTAAAAGTAAATCACATAAATGCAAGATTTTTCGGCTATGGTCTCTCCAATATTTCATGTATGCCATTTCCGGATTAATCCCCATCACATGTTTTAGACAATCCCTGCAAACATCATCACTGTCCTTTCCTATGCAGCATCTGCCGTTTTTATCAAACATTTTAATGGTAGGACATAGATAATAAAAATCATGAAGCGTTAAAATAACCGGAATCCCCATATTTTTTGCCAGGAAAAACACATCCGATGCCAGAGTATATGTATGATGTACGTGTATAAGATCAATTTGAAATCCTTTTAATATTGTTTCGAATGCATTTGACTGTTTCGTATTATAAAATTCCGGATATGCAGGGGCTGGACCAATATAGAACTTGAACGTGAGTATGTCATGCGGCAGATATGCGGTGACCTGCAGAAATTCATGATTGCGCACTGCCACAAATACGTTATATTCTCGTCGGGCTGCTGAGACCAAGTCTTTTACATGAAGCTGAGTTCCGCCGATATTATTACTGGCATCCGTACGAAAATCCGCCTGTATCACATAGAGCAGGTTTTTTCGCTTATTATGAATTTTTTGCTGTAACTCTACATTTCGATAGAAATCCTCTTGTTTTAAGTCCTGTGAACTGATAGGAGCATTCAGAACGAGTTCATCGCAAACAATACATTTGTATCCCAGGATGGTCATATCTTTTAATAGTCCCGCTATATGGGGAGGGATAAAATCCATAAATCGGAGCCTAGTTCTCAACGGCAAAACTGCCTCTGATTTCAGATAAAGAAATTGAGCAGTAACCCTATCAGCCTCCGTAGCAATATATTTCGACAGTCCCCAAAAACAGTCCGGAAGCTGTTTATCCTCACACTCAAAGCAGACTGGAGATACGGATCCTATTTCCGGTCTTTCGTAGGCCAGGGTTCTTGCCGTATTAATAGCGTCATCAGTGATGGTTATAAACGGGCTGATTACCAGAAGGTCATTTGAAGGGTTATATTCATATTCATCAAGGCAACTATCATGATTAGTTATGACATCCAAATCGTCTAATAAGTCATCTTGGGTATGGGCTTCACGTGATAACTCCCTACATACTAAAAAAGCCTTCTTAATAATATTAGATTTACTTACTAGATTATTCAGCCAAATTAAAGTGGATAAATCTGCATTCTCAACTTGGGCAATAACTGTTACCCCTTCGTTTTTTTTCATACTTTTATCTCCCTATGAATTTCAAAAGAGCTCCTCTGATTTTCCAGGTTTTTGTCTTTTTTATATTTTCAATTTCCAATACAAGCCTCTTATTATCTTCCAAAATTGTCTTCATTTTATCCTGAAGCTCTTTATCCCCCTTTACAGCGTCTAAAATATCCTCTCCTGTAACCGACACTTTAGCGAGTTTTGTCATTTCCGCCTGATACCAGTAGTAATAACTTCTATCCTGTTCTGTCACGTATGGATTGACTTTACCAAAGTATTCCAAGAGGTCCATACGGCTGCGCATTAATTTTCTGGCCTCTTTCGGTATTTCCTCCCCATTATCATAATAATTATATTTTGATTTTCCGTAACCGATTCCAAAGACCCTTTGGCCTTCCTGATTCTGCTCATCGATATACCACTGGCGCAGTTCATAGAGGCAAGGATTATTCTTCCCATACAAATCAAGCATGATTTTTTGGGCGCCCGAATCAAACCCTGAAAAATGATAAAATTTCAGCTTACTTCCATTGACATAATAAATATCGTCTTTTTTGATAATGTTTCTTTTGGTAAGATTCCAGGTTGATACATTACAGCCGGGATCTTTCCAAATATAAACCCCATCAAACATGGCTGGGGCAAGATCTCCCCACCTCTGGTCTGTGAAGAGTCCATTTGGAATATCATCATAGCAAAAATCGACAAGGCGGTCCCTCCACCATCTTGCGTACTGAAGTCCATTTTCGCTGTTTTTAACCGCATAGAAACCAAAATTATAAATGCCGTGCTTTAAAGAACATATTTCATTATTAATTACATCCTGCTTTTCTGTTTCCGGGATTGTTTGATGCGGAGTTACGACCACATCATACTGATCTAACAGCTTCTCCAGATCTGACAAATCGTCGAAAACTGCAATGTCCGGATCCAGATAAACAACTTTATCAGAGCCGTCCTCCAAAAACTTTACTAAAGCCTGCCCCTTGACGGCCGTACAAAGTTCTACGACTGTATGCATGTAGATCCATAAGTTGAGATTTTTAACGGGAATGCCCAGATCTTCAATGCATATAATTTCAT
>ERZ791934.1814-NODE-1814-length-17429-cov-3.100840_pt1 | contig 17429 bp, 13 predicted proteins | sample MGYA00510125_ERZ791934 | MGnify/ENA primary metagenome ERZ791934 (study PRJEB30046, sample SAMN00993240) | human gut metagenome | study: EMG produced TPA metagenomics assembly of the A metagenome-wide association study of gut microbiota in type 2...
ATCCTTGATGGATTCCGAGTATTTTTAACGCAGTAGCTGGCGTTGATTGTAGAGAAAGACGATCATTTCGACTTTTCAGATAGCCCCTAAGAAAAGAGAGGGATCAAACCACACCCTGAGCCAGCATTGCGTCGGCAACCTTTACGAAACCGGCAATGTTTGCGCCCATGACATAGTCCTTGGGATGGCCATACTTCTCGGCGGCCTCGTCAGCCTGCTTGAAGATGTTCTCCATGATGCCCTGCAGCTTTGCGTCCACCTCTTCGAAGGTCCAGGAGAGACGCATGCTGTTCTGGCTCATTTCCAGAGCGGAAGTAGCTACGCCGCCGGCGTTGGAAGCCTTGCCGGGTGCGAAGAGCACGCCGTTCTTCTGGAAGACCTCGGTAGCCTCCATGGTGGAAGGCATGTTGGCGCCTTCAGCCACAGCGATCACGCCGTTCTTCACCAGCATTTCGGCGTCTTCCTTGTTCAGCTCGTTCTGAGTTGCGCAGGGGAGAGCGATATCGCAGGGAACGCTCCACACGCCCTTGCCCTCGTGGTACTCGGCGTTGGGACGATACTTGGTGTACTCGCTCAGGCGCTGACGCTTGACTTCCTTGATCTCCTTGACGGCAGCCAGATCGATACCCTCGGCGTCGTATACCCAGCCGGTGGAATCGGACAGGGTGACAACCTTTGCGCCCAGCTGAGTAGCCTTTTCGGTGGCGTAAATTGCCACGTTGCCTGCGCCGGAAACCACAACGGTCTTGCCTTCCATGGACATGCCGTTTCTCTTCAGCATGGCGTTGGTGAAGTACAGCAGGCCATAGCCGGTTGCCTCGGTGCGGGCCAGAGAGCCGCCATAGGTCAGGCCCTTGCCGGTGAGCACGCCTTCATAAGCATCGCGGATGCGCTTGTACTGGCCGAACATAAAGCCGATCTCGCGGCCGCCTACGCCGATGTCGCCTGCGGGCACGTCGGTGTCAGGGCCGATGTGACGGTACAGCTCGGTCATGAAGCTCTGACAGAAAGCCATGACTTCACGGCCAGACTTGCCCTTGGGGTCAAAGTCGGAACCGCCTTTGCCGCCGCCGATGGGCAGACCGGTCAGGGAGTTCTTCAGAATCTGCTCAAAGCCCAGGAACTTGATGATACCCAGGTTGACGGAGGGGTGGAAACGCAGGCCACCCTTGTAGGGGCCGATAGCGGAGTTGAACTGTACACGGAAACCGCGGTTTACCTGCACCTTGCCGTTGTCGTCAACCCACGGCACGCGGAACATGACAACGCGCTCGGGCTCGGTGATGCGCTCCAGAATACCGGCAGCCTGATACTGCGGGTTGGCCTCGATCACGGGCTCCAGAGTGGTCAGAACCTCGGTGACAGCCTGAATGAACTCCGGCTCATGAGCGTTCTTCTTGCGGATGATTTCCAACTGTTCGCTGACATAAGACATGGACAAATCCCCCTTAGAATAAAAATTCACGTTGGTAGCGACGCCATACCGGAACCAGAGTCCCGGTTTTGCACCAGCTCATCACAGTGCAAAAGCAATCAACGGTGTTATTTTACCATATCGCTGCGCCAAATACAAGAATAAATCATAACTTTTTCAAAATATTCGCAAGATTCACAAGTGAATGTGTCGTTTTTAAGGGGTTTTCTTCAAAAAAAGCTGCAAATATGCAGGAAATCATTTGCCGAGATTCAAATTTTGCAAAGGGAGCAAGGTTCTGGCCTGCGGTTTGCGTAAAATTGTGCATCCCCATGAAATCTGTCGGGAACGGTCAAAACCATTGACAAAAAGAAGCGGGTTGGAATACAATAATAGCTATGTTCCTGTTGTTGGCGGACAGAGACTGTTTCTGTCTGCTGCAAAGGCGAAGAAAAGAGGAGGTCATGCCCATGGGCCGTTATACCAAAGAGGACATTTTCCGTATTATCGAAGAAAAGGACGTTAAATTTATCCGTTTGCAGTTCACCGATATTTTCGGTACGCTGAAGAACGTGGCCATTACCACCAGCCAGGTGAAAAAAGCGCTGGATAATGAGTGCATGTTCGACGGCTCCTCCATCGAGGGCTTTGTCCGCATCGAGGAGTCCGATATGTACCTGCGTCCCGATCTGGACACCTTTACGCTGTATCCCTGGCACTCCAAGCACGGACGGATTGCCCGGCTGATCTGCGATGTGTACAAGCCGGACGGCACTCCTTTCGAGGGCGACCCCCGTTATATTCTGAAAAAGACCATCCGTGAGGCGGAAGAAATGGGCTTTTCCTTTAATGTAGGCCCCGAGTGCGAGTTCTTCCTGTTCAACACCGACGAGCAGGGACACCCCACCACCATTACTTATGATACCGCCGGTTATTTCGACCTGGGTCCCTCCGATGTGGGCGAGCTGACCCGCCGGGAAATCTGCCTGAATCTGGAAGAAATGGGCTTCGAGATTGAGGCTTCCCACCACGAATGCGCCACCGCCCAGCACGAGATCGACTTCCGCTATGACGAGGCTGTGCGCTCCGCTGACAATATCATGACCTTTAAAATGGTGGTCAAATCCATTGCCAGCTTCAACCACCTGTGTGCAACCTTCATGCCCAAGCCGGTGTTCGGTGAGGCCGGTTCCGGTATGCACATCAATATGTCCCTGTTCAAGGACGGAAAGAACGCTTTCTGCGATCCCGAGGGTCCCAAGGGTCTGAGCACCATTGCCCTCCAGTTCATTGCCGGTATTATGAAGCACGTCAAGGGCATCTGTGCCCTGACCAACCCGCTGGTCAACTCCTACAAGCGTCTGGTGCCCGGCTATGAGGCTCCCTGCTACATCGCCTGGACCGCCTCCAACCGCAGTGCACTGGTGCGTGTACCCGCAACCCGCGGCAGCGGTACCCGCGTGGAGCTGCGCAACCCCGATCCCTCCGGCAACCCTTATCTCCAGTTCGCCGTGCTGCTGGCCGCTGGTCTGGAAGGCATCAAAGAGGGCCTGACTCCGCCGCCTGCTGTTTCCGCCAATATTTACGATATGCCGGAAGAAGAGCGTCTGGCGGAGGGCATTGAGAACCTGCCCGCCAACCTGAAGGAAGCAGTGGAAGAGCTGAAGAAGGACGAGTTCCTCCATGAAGTGCTGGGCGACCATGTGTTTGAAAAGTATGTGGAAGCCAAGGAGCACGAATGGAACCGGTTTGCCACCGCTGTTACCGAGTGGGAAATCAACGAGTACCTGAGCAAGTTCTGATTTTCTGTGTAGGGGCGCGCATTGCGCGTCCGCTGCCCATGTGAACCAGATAGAAATCCGCGGGCGGTTGATAACCGCCCCTACGAAACCGCATTGAAATTTCAATTTGTCTGTAGGGGCGCACCTGTGTGTGCGCCTGCAAAAGGCATCTAAAATGCTTCCAAAAGGAGAGTGATCCCATGCGCTTTACCAAGATGCAGGGCATCGGCAACGATTATATCTATATCAACTGCTTTGAGGAGCAGGTGAAGGACCCGGCAGCCCTGTCTGTGCGTCTCAGTGACCGCCATTTCGGCATTGGCGGCGACGGGATCATCCTCATCAAGCCCAGCGAAAACGGCGATGCGGAAATGGATCTGTACAACGCCGACGGCTCCCGCGCCAAAATGTGCGGCAACGGCATCCGCTGTGTGGGCAAGTATGTCTATGAGCGGGGCATTGCCAAAAAGGACGTGCTGAAAATCGACACCCAGAGCGGCGTGAAGACCCTGTATCTGGATGTGGAAAACGACCATGTCCGCAGCATCCGGGTGAATATGGGCCAGCCCGGCCTGACCCCGGAAGCCATTCCTACCACCTTGCCCGGCGTGGAAAACCAGACCATCACCGCAGCAGGACAGGACTGGAATGCTACCTGTGTTTCCATGGGCAACCCCCATTGCGTCATTTTCGTAGACGACGTGGCGCATTTCCCGCTGGAGACCGTGGGGCCGGAGCTGGAAAACCATGCGGTATTCCCGGAGCGGGCGAATATTGAGTTCGTGCGCATGTGCGGCGAAAATGAAGTCGAAATGCGGGTATGGGAGCGGGGCTCCGGAGAAACCTGGGCCTGCGGCACCGGCGCCTGTGCTGTGGCGGTAGCTTGCATCCTGACAGGCCGCACCGGACGCCGTGTTTTGGTACATCTTCGCGGGGGCGATTTGGAAATTTTTTGGAATGAACAGACAAATGAAGTGGAAATGACCGGCCCGGCTGAATTTGTTTTTGACGGGGAAGTCAAAACCTGATATAATACTATGTCGTATGTGAATACGGCAGGACACAAAAGCAGATACGGAGGTGTTGATTGATTTCTGGAAAACAGAGTTCATCGCAGCCCTTTGTGTCCGCTTTTCTGTTTTTTAACGGAGTAACCCCCAAGTCATTTTGGAAGAATATAAAAGAAAGGTGTGTATCTTACATGAGCAGAGATACCTACGAATCCCCTCTTTCCGCCCGGTATGCGGACAAGGAAATGAAATACCTGTTTTCCCCGGACATGAAGTTCCGCACCTGGCGCAAGCTCTGGATTGCCCTGGCGGAATCCGAGATGGAGCTGGGCCTGCCGGTAACACAGGAACAGGTGGACGAGCTGAAAGCCCACGCTGACGACATCAATTATGAAGTGGCAGAGGCCCGGGAAAAGGTGGTTCGCCACGACGTGATGAGCCATGTGTATGCCTATGGCCAGCAGTGCCCCAAGGCTGCCGGTATCATCCATCTGGGTGCAACTTCCTGCTATGTGGGTGACAACACCGACATCATCATCATGACCGAAGCCATGAAAGTGGTTCGCCGCAAGCTGGTGGGCGTCATCCGCGTACTGGCAGATTTTGCCGAAAAGTACAAGGACCTGCCGACTCTGGCCTTCACTCACTTCCAGCCCGCACAGCCCACCACCGTTGGCAAGCGCGCCACCCTGTGGATTCAGGAACTGCTGATGGATCTGGAAGACGTGGAGTATCAGCTGAGCAAAGCCAAGCTTCTGGGCTCCAAGGGCACCACCGGTACCCAGGCCAGCTTCCTGGAGCTGTTCGACGGCGATCAGGAAAAGTGCAAGGCCATCGACCACAAGATTGCAGAGAAAATGGGCTACAAGACCTGCTTCCCGGTGTCCGGCCAGACCTATTCCCGTAAGCTGGACAGCCAGATGCTTTCCGTCCTCAGCGGCATTGCCCAGAGCGCAGCCAAGTTCTCCAATGACATCCGTCTGCTTCAGCATTTGAAGGAAGTAGAGGAGCCTTTTGAGAAGAATCAGATCGGTTCTTCCGCTATGGCTTATAAGCGTAACCCCATGCGCAGCGAGCGTATTGCTTCTCTGGCCCGTTACGTCATTGCCGATAGCCTGAACCCGGCCATGACCAGCTCTACCCAGTGGTTTGAGCGCACCCTGGACGACTCCGCCAACAAGCGCATCAGCGTGCCGGAGGCTTTCCTGGCAGTGGACGGCATCCTGAATCTGTATATGAATGTGGCGGACGGCCTGGTATTGTATCCCAAGGTCATCGAGCAGCACCTGCGCCGTGAGCTGCCCTTTATGGCGACCGAGAACATCATGATGGACGCAGCCAAGCGCGGCGCTTCCCGTCAGGAACTCCATGAGCGTGTCCGTGTCCACTCCATGGCCGCTTCTAAGGTGGTCAAGGAAGAGGGCGGTGAAAACGACCTGCTGGCCCGTATCGCGGCTGACCCGATTTTCGGCGTGACGCTGGAGGAGCACATTGTGCGTCCTGAAAAATATGTAGGCCGCGCACCTTGGCAGACCGAAGAATTCCTGAATGAGACTGTGCGTCCCATTTTGAAGCAGTACGAGGATATCCCCGCCGAAACCGCGGAGATCAATCTGTAAAAGTGTTTGTCCATAAAAGTAAATCGATATATGCCGGGGCGCATTTTGTGTCCGCAGGCAGCAGCATCCAATAGAAAGGCGTGAATCAATATGGTAAAGGCAATCGTCGGCGCCTGCTGGGGCGGCGAAGGAAAAGGCAAAATCACAGACGTTATGGCCGCACAATCGGACATCGTCATCCGCTTTCAGGGCGGCAGCAACGCAGGACACACCATCATCAATAACTACGGCAAATTCGCCCTGCATCAGCTGCCCTCCGGTGTATTTCATCAGCACATCACCAACATTATCGGCAATGGTGTGGCACTGAGCGTGGAGAACTTTGTCAAGGAAATGGCAGAGCTGGAAAGCCGCGGCGTGCCCAAGCCGAACATCCTCATTTCCGACCGGGCACAGATCGTGATGCCGTACCATAAGGAACTGGACGCCATGGAGGAAGCCCGTCTTTCTTCCAAGTCCTTCGGCTCCACCAAATCCGGTATCGCGCCCTTCTATTCCGATAAGTATGCGAAAATCGGTTTTCAGGTCAGCGAGCTGTTCGACGACAAGGACAGCATTATGGAGCGCATCGACCATGTGCTGGCACTGAAAAATGTGCTGTATACCGAGCTGTACCATCAGCCCGCCCTCAAGGCCGAGGACGTATACAACAAGCTGATGGAGTACAAGGAGCTGCTGGCTCCCTATGTGGCGGATACCGCTGAACTGCTGCACAAGGCTGTGAAGGAAGGCAAGACCATCCTGTTGGAAGGCCAGCTGGGCTCTCTGAAAGACCCGGACTTCGGCATCTATCCCATGGTCACTTCTTCCTCTACACTGGCAGGTTACGGCGCAGTTGGCGCCGGTCTGCCGCCTTATGAGATTAAGGAAATCATCACCGTGGTCAAGGCCTATTCCAGCGCAGTGGGCGCCGGTGAGTTTGTCAGCGAAATCTTCGGCGAAGAAGCCGACGAGCTGCGCAGAAGAGGCGGCGACGGCGGCGAATACGGCGCCACTACTGGCCGTCCCCGCCGTATGGGCTGGCTGGATTTGGTGGCTTCTCGCTATGGCTGCCAGGTGCAGGGTGCTACCGGCGTGGCCTTCACCGTGCTGGACGCTCTGGGTTATCTGGATGAAATTCCCGTGTGCGTGGGTTATGAGCTGGACGGCCAGCGTATCGACCACTTCCCGGTGACTTCCAAGCTCAAGCGCTGCAAGCCCATTCTGGAAGTCCTCCCCGGCTGGAAGTGCGACATCCGCGGTATCAAGAAGTATGAAGATCTGCCGCAGAACTGCCGAGGCTATATCGAGTTTGCGGAAAAGCACCTGGGCGTGCCGATTACTATCGTTTCCAACGGTCCTTCCCGCGACGATATCATTTATCGCTGAAAAACCGCATAAACTGTAAGGAGAAGCGCCCCGGCTGTCCGGTGATTTTCAAAAACACCGGCAAACCGGCGCTTTTCCGATTCATTCAGAAATAGCTGTTTTTACCGGATAAAGGAGGCTGAACGCCATGTGCGGAATTGTCGGGTATATTGGAGAAGAACAGGCTGCACCCCTGCTTTTGCAGGGACTGGAAAAACTGGAGTACCGGGGGTATGATTCCGCCGGTGTGGCGGTGTACACCGGTGAAAAACTGGAAGTCGCCAAAGCCAAGGGACGGCTGAAAATCCTCAGCGACATGCTGGATGAGGGAAAGAGCCTTCAGGGCACCATTGGTATCGGCCATACCCGTTGGGCGACCCACGGTGCGCCGTCGGACATCAATTCCCACCCGCAAGTCAGTGATTCGGGAAAGTTCGCGGTGGTGCACAATGGCATCATCGAAAACTACCTGACACTGAAAACCTTCCTTATGGACCGGGGCGTCACCTTTGTTTCCGAAACAGATACCGAGGTAGTGGCCCAGCTGCTGGAATACTACTACAAAAAATATCAGTGCGATATTCTGGAAGCCATGATCCGAGTCATCCACAAAGTGGAAGGCTCTTATGCGCTTGGGGTCATCTGTCAGGATTCCCCCGACGAACTGTATGCCGTTCGCAAAGACAGCCCGCTGATTGTGGGACTGGGGCAGGGGGAAAACTTCATCGCCTCTGACGTGCCCGCCATTCTGGCGAAAACTCGGGAGATCTACCGGCTGAACGACAACGAGATTGTGCGCCTGACCCGCAGTGGCGTGACGGTGTTCAATACCGACCGTGACGAGGTGCACAAAGAGCCGGTACACATCGACTGGGACGTTTCCGCGGCAGAAAAGGGCGGTTATGAGCACTTCATGTTCAAGGAGATCATGGAGCAGCCCAAGGCCATCCGAGACACCATTTCTCCCCGCATCCGGGACGGGAAAATCGTGCTGGACGATATCACCCTCACCCGGGAGCAGGTGGAGGGCTTTCGCCGGATCGTCATTGTGGCCTGTGGTTCTGCTTATCATGTGGGCGTGGTGGCAAAGTACGCGCTGGAACAGCTCACCCGAATTCCGGTAGAGGTGGACGTGGCGTCGGAGTTCCGGTACCGCCACCCGATTATTGACGATAAGGCGCTGGTGCTGATTATCAGCCAGTCCGGCGAAACTGCCGATACCCTTGCCGCCATGCGGGAAGCCAAACGGTTGGGAGCGAGAACGCTTTCCATTGTCAACGTGGTGGGCAGCTCCATTGCCAATGAGTCCGACGATGTGCTGTATACCTGGGCTGGCCCGGAAATCGCTGTGGCCACAACGAAAGCCTACAGCACCCAGATAGCAGTGGTGTATCTGCTGGCGCTGTACCTGGCCGATTTGCTGGGTACCATTTCGCCCGAAGAATATGCAAGTTATCTGGATGATTTGCAGAAGCTGCCCGAGCAGATTGAAGCGGTGCTGCAAAACCGGGAGCATATCCAGTATTTTGCTTCCCGGAACTTCAACGCCAAGGATATTTTCTTTATCGGGCGGAATATCGACTACGCTTTGTCGCTGGAAGGCTCTTTGAAGTTGAAAGAGATTTCCTATATCCACTCGGAGGCTTATGCAGCGGGTGAGTTAAAGCACGGCACCATTTCTCTGGGGGAGGACGGCACGCTGGTGGTGGCACTGGCCAGCTACCTGCCGCTGTTTGATAAAACCATGAGTAATGTGAAGGAAGTCAAAGCCCGGGGCGCCTATGTGCTGGGGCTGACGGTAGAGGGGAAGACGGAGATCGAAAAGGAAACGGATTTCGTGTTTTACCTTCCCGCCACCAATGCCATGATGCAGCCTTCGCTGATGGTGGTACCCTTGCAGCTGTTTGCCTATTACGCCGCAGCCATGAAGGGCTGTGATATCGATAAACCGCGGAACCTGGCAAAATCCGTGACCGTGGAATGACCGTTCTCGTGGAGAACACTGAAAAACAATAAATTGAAAGAACAGGATGGATGAATGTATGGCGCAGAATGAAAAAGTTCTGGTAGTGGACTTTGGTGGGCAGTATAACCAGCTCATCGCCCGCCGTGTCCGCGAATGTAATGTCTATTGTGAGATTATTTCCTACCGTGCCGGCCTGGATGCAATCCGCGCTGCCAATCCGGTGGGTATTATCCTCACCGGCGGCCCCAACAGCGTGTATCTGGAGGATGCTCCCACCATGGATCCCGCTCTTTTTGAGCTGGGAATTCCGGTGCTGGGCATCTGCTATGGCAGCCAGCTGATGAGCCATCTGCTGGGCGGCCATGTGTGCCGCGCACCCGATCGGGAATACGGCAAGACTCTGGTGCACACCAGCGAAGAAAGCCCGATTTTCCAGAACGTGAGCCGCGACACCATTTGCTGGATGAGCCACAACGATTACATCGAGACCCCGGCTCCCGGCTTTACGATTACCGCTTATACCGATAACTGTCCGGTTGCTGCCGCAGAAAACCGTGAAAAGAACCTGTATGCTGTCCAGTTCCATCCGGAAGTGCTGCACACTCAGGAAGGTAAACAGATGCTGCACAATTTCGTGTACAATGTATGCGGCTGTAAGGGTGACTGGAAGATGGATTCCTTTGTAGAGAGAAGCATCGCCGCTCTGCGGGAGAAGATCGGCGACGGCAAGGTGCTGTGTGCCCTCTCCGGCGGCGTGGATTCCTCGGTGGCAGCCGCTATGCTTTCCAAAGCAGTGGGCAGCCAGCTGACCTGCGTTTTCGTAGACCACGGCCTTCTCCGCAAAAACGAGATGGAGCAGGTGTGCGAAATCTTTGACGGCGGCGAATTTGAAATGAACTTTATCTGCGTGGATGCCCGTCAGCGTTACTATGACAAGCTGGCTGGGGTAGAGGAGCCGGAGAAAAAGCGCAAGATCATCGGCGAAGAATTCATCCGCGTGTTTGAAGCGGAATCAAAAAAGCTCGGCAGAATGGATTATCTCGTACAGGGCACGATCTACCCGGATGTCATTGAGAGCGGCGTGGGCGACGCGGCCGTTATCAAAAGCCACCACAATGTGGGAGGGCTCCCGGACGACGTGGATTTTCAGGGCATCATCGAGCCGCTGCGTGACCTATTTAAGGATGAGGTCCGTGCGGCGGGATTGGAGCTTGGCATCCCGGCGAATCTTGTCTGGCGGCAGCCCTTTCCGGGGCCCGGCCTTGCGATCCGCATCATGGGAGAGATCACAGAGGAGAAGCTGTCGATCCTCCGCGAGGCGGATGCAATTTTTCGGGAGGAGATCGTCAAAGCAGGGCTCGAAAAGCAGGTCAATCAGTATTTCGCCGTGCTGACGAATGTGCGCAGCGTTGGCGTGATGGGCGACGCGCGGACGTATGACTACACAGTGGCCCTGCGCGCGGTGACGACGACTGATTTCATGACGGCGGAATGGGCGCAATTGCCGTTCGATTTGCTGGCGCGTGCGTCGAGCAGGATCACGAATGAGGTGCCCAATGTGAACCGTGTGGTTTATGATATCACGACGAAGCCTCCGGCGACGGTGGAGTGGGAATGAGGAAACGCAGGGCGTTTCCTCAGGAAGAGACGCTGTCGGGATGAAATCCCTCCTGCCGCGCGGCGGCACCGCGTTTCTTCCGGCTTGGTGGAAATGATTGAGTTTGGGATAAGGAAACGCAGGGCGTTTCCTCAGACTTGGTGCGAATGATTTCATATAGACATGAATATATGACAGGTAATCTATGTGGTTACCTGTCATATTTTCAGCTTGTCGAAAAAGTTAAATGGAAGAAAAAAGTGCACAAAAATCTCATTGCGAATTAGCCTATATAAACCAGCATCTAAATGCAGCGCAGAATGCTAACGGAAGGCCGAGGCAGCATTTGCAGCATCTGACGGCGTGGCTCAGTGAAGAAACCTTTCCATGTGTTTGAAACGCCGTGAGGCGTTGAGTTTGGAAAGGTTCGCCGAACATGTTCGATCGTGCATCAGTACTTCTCGCTGCTGAAGTGCCAGTGCCAAAGTGAACGCATGGCGTTCACAACCGTTCTTTTGCACCCTTTTCTAACTGCCTTTCTCGCAGGAAAGGCATGAGAAACAGGCGTGGGCCCGCGCGGCCTGAGCGCGTACCGGTTTTCTGATCCGTGAGGTATTCATTCAACCATTTATATTAGATCTCGCGGGCGGGAGTAGTTCGGCACGGTGTCTGGAAAATGCGTGACGGCCTCATTAAAAAATGAAAGGAAGCGGCTTGCCTTCATGGTAAGCTGCTTATTGTTTATAGTCAGCGTAAAAACGTACTAAATGCTGATTTATGAATGAGATGATATTAATTCAATCAAAATTTTGCAGAATTTTTTAAAAACACATTGACAAATAGGGATGACCTAATATATAATTAGGTCATCCCTATTTGAAGGAGGTATCAATCTGGCAACAGGGAAGAAAAGAGGTCCTAAAACTGATAATCCAAAGATGCATAGGGTTACTGTGAAGCTGGATCAAGAATCGAAAGACATACTGGACAATTACAGCAAACAAGAAACTGTGTCTGCCGGGGAAACAATCCGGCGTGGACTAAAACGGTTGAAACCAGACCTCAAAAAATGAAAGGAAGCGGCGCACTCCTCATCAAAGTTGCTCGCCACTTCCCCAGCCGGCAACTGCCAAAGGCATTTGCGACGTAACTATTATATCATGCGCCGCAAATCCTTTCAAGCATTGTCTAATTTTTGAAAGGAATGAAAAATATGAACAGAAATGAAGAATGGAACGAGCTTTTAAGCAACCTGTTATCCTGTGCGTTAAAAAATCTTCAGGCTACCCGGGAATATGAATATCGCAGGCAGCGGCAGGAGCAGATCGATGAAATGCTGACCACCAATTTGACCAAAGAGGAAAAGGTAATGGTGGAGGAGGTTTTATTTGAGCTTGGGGTAGCAGCAGATCACGAGTCAGAAAGCCTTTATCAGCAGGGATTAAAAGACTGTGTTTGGCTTCTTAAGAATTTGGGAGTGCTGGCATGAATGTTCTTGAAGATTTTATAGTATGGCAACATCAATCCCAATAGCAGGTGCTTTGATCGTAAGCTCAATATGCTCAGTTCACTAAAATGGTTACAGGCAACGCAGAAAAGCTCGCTGCCTTTCTGGACGCCCTGCCCAACGCATAGGATAATTGGGATCAAATCAAGCGAAATAGAATCAAACCGTCTAAACAAAATTGTTTAGACTTAAGTTTAACTTAGCGAATGGGAGCGCATAACGGAAACCCGGGAACTCTCTAAACAAGTGAGTTCCCGGGTTTCTGATTAATCATCGGTCGTTCATTAATGAAGAGGATATAATCAAAAAAGATTATCCTACAAATCGCACCAATTCCTGATTGAATTTATCAAGTTCATCATAGAAGAGCCCATGGCCGCTGTTTTCAAAGGTCACTAATTTTGATCCCATGATTCCTTGATTTTGTATCACACCCAACTGATACGGAACAACCTGATCATGAATACCGTGCATAATTAAAGTAGGAACATGTATCTTTGGAAGGTCATTGAATAATGTTTCCGTAATCCAGTCTTTCGAAATTGCAATCGTTGCATAGCTGGCCGCCTGTAACCCCATTTGAAAGAGCCAATCGGAAAAAGCAGGTGATACGGGCTTATAAAAAAATATTTTACCGAAGTCTTCTAACATTTTAGGGCGGTCTTTATACGCGCCCTGAATGAAAGTGCGCTCTATGTCCTCTTTCTTTTGCCCATAGGGGAAATTGGGGCGCTGAATCAGGCTGGGTGCGGCAGCAGCGCAAAGCACAAGCTTTGAAACGCCAAAGCCATTGTGGCGGGCCATATACCGGATAGCAACCGCTCCGGCTGTGGAGTGGCCTAACAGCGTAACATTGCGTAAATTCAATGCTCTGATAACCCCTAAAATGTCGTCGGCTAAGCGATCATAACAGTAGCCATTCCAAGGTTTATCTGAATTGCCAAACCCTCTCGTATCAATGCCGATGCAACGATAGCCCATCTTTGGAAGAATATTATATTGATATTCAAATAATCTATAGTTGGCAGGCCAGCCGTGAAGAAAGATAATTGTTTTTTTACCGGATGGATGAATGTCGTTTACATATACCCGAACGCCCGGCTCTACTAGTACCCTTGCTTCCATCATGAATCCCTCGTTTATCAGATTTTTGCTGAATCATCTATTTTTATGATACGAAAGTGTATCTGGAAGTGTTACCCCAACCACGAAAAAACAAATGGCTGAAACTTTCTCTTTGAATCATCCCAATGAGCAAGCGGGGGATGCGTTGGAGAAGCCTGGAGGCCTGCAAAGATCAATTGACTCACCGCCTAAAAAAATCTTGTCCTCTCCCGCATGCCCCGATAAAAGATATTTTTTGCATACAATTTCTCGATTTTTCTTTTCCTTTGGCCTTTTTTGTATTATGATATGGGAGGCACAATTCAAATCAATACAGTTTGGAGATCATGCAATGGAACGTAAAGTTGGAACCATATCGAGGGGCATCCGCTGCCCCATCATCCGGGAGGGGGACGACCTCGCCCGCATCGTTGTTGACAGCGTCGTGGAGGCCGCAGATGCAGAAGGCTTTTCCCTGCGGGATCGAGACGTTGTTTCCATCACCGAATCCGTCGTTGCGCGCGCACAGGGCAATTACGCGACGACTGCCGATATCGCAGCCGACGTAAAGGAAAAGCTCGGCGGCGGGACGATCGGCGTTATTTTCCCGATCCTCTCCCGCAACCGCTTCGCCATCTGCCTGCGCGGCATCGCACAGGGTGCGCGGAAGGTGGTGCTGATGCTCAGCTACCCGAGCGACGAGGTCGGCAATGAGCTGATTTCCCTCGACCAGGTCGATCAGGCCGGCGTCAACCCCTACAGCGACGTGCTGACGCTGGAAAAATACCGCGCCCTGTTTGGGGAAAACCGCCACCCCTTTACAAACGTCGATTACGTCCAGTATTACGGCGACCTGATCCGGGAGGAAGGCGCGGAGTGCGAAATCGTTTTTGCAAACGACCCACGTGTGATTCTGCAATATACGCCGGATGTGCTTTGCTGCGATATCCATACCCGCGCGCGGACCAAGCGCATTCTGCGGGAGGCGGGCGCGCACCGTGTTTGCGGGCTGGACGATATCTTGAACGCACCGGCTGCCGGCAGCGGCTGCAATGAAACATACGGCCTGCTCGGCTCGAACAAATCCACGGAGAACACGGTCAAGCTGTTTCCGCGGGATTGCAGCGGCTTGGTGCTGGAGATCCAGAAGGGGCTTCTGGAAAGGACGGGCAAGCATATCGAAGTGATGATCTATGGAGATGGCGCGTTTAAAGACCCGGTGGGGCGGATTTGGGAGCTCGCCGATCCCTGCGTATCGGTTGCGAATACGCAGGGGCTGGAGGGCACGCCCAACGAGATCAAGCTCAAATACCTGGCGGATAACGACTTTGCCGCGTTATCCGGCAAGGAGCTGCAACAGGCTGTTGAACAGCGCATTCGGGAGAAAAAGGATGATTTGGTGGGTGACATGGCCTCCCAGGGCACCACGCCCCGCCGAATTACCGATTTGATCGGTTCGCTGTGCGACCTGACGAGCGGGTCGGGGGATAAGGGCACGCCGGTTGTGCTGGTGCAGGGTTATTTTGATAACCTGACGGACTGAGCGGGTATCATTTTGCGTTATTGATCGTTTATATAGGGCAGGCAGTCGATTCGATTGCCTGCCCTTTGCGTTTTGAGAAATATCGCTTTTGTCTTAGGCTGGTGTTTTGTCGGCGTGACTTCGCTTTCGTTGATTGATTTTAATAACGGATCAAAAAATTGGAACGCGCTCAGGCCGCGCGAGTGGTGATTTTTTAGTGTTGTGCGGGGTTTCGCTTGTGCGACTTTATTTTCGTTAGTCGATATAAATCACGGATTAAAAAATTAGAACGCGCTCAAATCAAACAACATAAATAAAACGAAAATGGCTTGCCTTCACGGTAAGGCGGTTCTCATATGTTATATAATGTAAATGTTGATAGATTTGATTATATCAGTTTAATTCCATAAAATTTTAAAAATCACTTGATATAAGGCTGCCCTTAGTTATATACTTAGGGCAGCCTTTTATTGGAGGTGATTTTCTGGGCGGAAAAAAGATGGGTCGTCCAACGGATAACCCCAAGCCCTATAAAATTGCTGTCAAGCTTGATCAGGAGGCGAAAGATATTCTGGATGCCTACTGCAAGCAGGAATCCGTATCTATGATGGAAGCAGCACGGCGAGGGATCAAACGGTTGAAGCCCGATCTCAAAAAATGAAAGGAAGCGGTGTCCCATCGCAAAACAGATCACCACTTCCCCAGCTGGCAACCGCCTGAAAGGCAATTACAGCATAACTATTTTACCATGTGCTGCAATTTCTTTCAAGCGTTGTACGATGTTGAAAGGAGAGCGTTTTCGATTAATTTGTCAAATCATATTGACTTTTGCAGGTCTATAACTTATACTTGAATTAGCGACCTGCAAAAGGAGGCGTGGAATGGGCGCTAAAAAAATGGGTCGTCCAACAGACAGTCCAAAGGACATCACAATGAAAATTCGCTTTGACAAGGAAACATCTGAAAAGCTGGAAGAATGCAGCGAAAAGATGAAAATCTCACGGGCGGAAGTAGTTCGGCGCGGTGTCCGGAAAATGCACGACGACCTCAAAAAATGAAAGGAAGCGGCGTGTCCCTCGTCAAAGTAACCCGCCACTTCCCCAGCTGGCAACCGCCTGAAAGGACAGTTGCAGCGTAAATATTTTACCATAAAATCAGATGTTTGCAAATGATTTTATGGTATGCGCTGCAATTTCTTTCAAGCGTTGTACGATCATTTGAAAGGAACATGCTTCATGCTTTATAACGACAGCCTGAATCTGATCGAGGAATTATATTTCGGCAACATCTGCCCCAATGAAGAGAGCTTTGACAAACGCTCACGCTACGCCTCTTTTGTCGAAACCATCGCCGTCAATGAGAAGAAACTCAGCGCCTATTTTACAGCGCATACCGGGGCCGAGGAAGAGCAGCACCTTTTCACCCAGCTTATGAACGCGCAGGGCGAGATTTTGAGGTTCAGCGAGCTCGACCGGTTTATCGAGGGCTTTCAACTCGGCGCACGGCTGATGCTCGATACCTTCCTGCTCCCGCAGCAGAGCGCTATCCGGGATATTCACTGAGAAAATCCCCCTCTGAAACACTGGGATTTGTGGAAAACGAACGCTTTTCAGGAGAAATGATCTGTGGTATACTAAGTAAGATTTTTAGTCGAAATCGATTGGACATGCCCGGACATGCGGCCGATGAAACGGCGGCACCGGAAATCGGCTTTTCCATCCGGGCGACTCTACAGCGAAAGGAACATCCCATTTGAAAATCAGAATTGGTATTGCAGGATATGGTAATTTAGGCCGCGGCGTGGAGTGCGCCGTGCAGAACGCGCCCGACATGGAGTTGACGGCATTGCTCACCCGGCGCGACCCCGCGTCCATTCAGACGCATACGGGCGTGCCCGTCTACCGCATGAGCGACGCTGCGAAGCTGCAGGATCAGATCGACGTGATGATCCTGTGCGGCGGCAGCGCGAACGACCTGCCGGAGCAGACGCCGGAGCTGGCGCAGTATTTCAACGTGGTGGACAGCTTCGATACGCACGCGAAGATCCCGGAGCACTTCAGCCGGGTGGACGAAGCCTGCCAAAAGGCCCATACAATCGGAATCATCTCCGTGGGCTGGGATCCGGGCATGTTTTCCCTCAACCGCGTTATTTCCCAGGCAATCTTGCCGAATGGGAAAGACTATACCTTCTGGGGCAAGGGCGTCAGCCAGGGGCATTCCGACGCTGTGCGCCGCATTGAGGGCGTGAAGGATGCCCGGCAGTATACGATCCCCGTAGAAGCTGCGCTCGAGCGGGTGCGCAGCGGGGAAAACCCGGTACTTACCACGCGCGAAAAGCACACGCGCGAATGCTTCGTCGTTGCGGAAAAGGGCGCGGACCGCGCAAAGATCGAAACGGCCATCAAAACCATGCCGAACTATTTTGCAGATTACGATACCACCGTTCACTTTATCAGTGAGGAAGAGATGAAGCGGGATCACAGCGGTATCCCGCACGGCGGCAGGGTGTTCCGCTGCGGCGTGACCGGCTGGGAAAACGAGAATCGCCATATCATCGAATAC
>ERZ791934.1816-NODE-1816-length-17404-cov-12.300709_pt1 | contig 17404 bp, 18 predicted proteins | sample MGYA00510125_ERZ791934 | MGnify/ENA primary metagenome ERZ791934 (study PRJEB30046, sample SAMN00993240) | human gut metagenome | study: EMG produced TPA metagenomics assembly of the A metagenome-wide association study of gut microbiota in type 2...
TCCGCCGGTGCTTGGCGAGGTCCCTCACGAGCTTAGCACTGCTGCGCACTCCAAAAGTGCAAACGGTCCCCGCAGCAATTCATTCCTGTCGGATTCCCCCCCCCACACGACAACCTCCAACCGGGGACGGAAGACTCAGCCAGCCTCCCCTCACCACACCGGACCCGGTCCGTTCCGGACGCGTCCTCCGGGCCTCAGTTAAATCTAAATGACACAACCGTGTGAACAGTAACCCGGGGCTGACTCTTTATTCGATAAGTCCGAAAGAGGTATTTCACGGATTCAGCAGACATGGTATAATTTAATTATAAACAAAACAGGAGGGAGCCATGGATTTAGATTTACTGAAGCTGTTCGGCACACTCAGGCCCTACGGCAGCAGAACGAATGACCGCCTCTTTTTACGCTCCATAAGACGCAGGGCGGCCTATTTCATAAAACACTCCCCGGAGTACCGTGCAATCTGTGAAGATGCCGGTTTCCATCCGGCCGTTTTAAAAAACATGAAATCGTTAGAGCAGATTCCGGTCATCCCCACACTGTATTTTAAACGGAATAAAATAGGAATCAGGCGTGGGCCGGCAGTGGAAGTCACTTCCTCCGGAACCGGGGGAACGGCCAGCAGGCTTAGTTATTCCGTCTGGGAGATATGTCTTTTGGCGGCAATGGCAGTCAATCTCGGGCGGATTCACGGGCTCTTTTCCCGCAGGCCGGTTCATTATATTATGCTGGGATACCAGCCCTCAAAGGAAAACAAAGCGGTGATTTCAAAGACAGCCTGGCTGTCCACTCTGTATGCGCCGGCAATCAGCAGGCGTTATGCCCTGGAATACCGGAAGGGCGTAAGAGGAGAAAGCGGTACCTATACCCTCAATCTGCCGGGAATACTGGAGAATCTGGCGCGTTGTGCAGAGGGCACACATCCGGTCAGGCTGGTTGGTTTTCCCTCCTATACCTATTTTTTACTCAAAAAAATGAAACAGGAAAACATAATATGCCGGCTCCCGGGGGACTCCCGTGTGATGCTTGGCGGGGGATGGAAGCAGTTTGAGAAAGAGGAAATTCCAAAAGAGGAATTATACACGCTGATTTGGGAGGTCCTTGGGATAAACAAAACCCGGGTGCATGAATTTTTCGGCGCGGCCGAGCATCCGGTTATCTACTGCAGCTGCAAAAACCATCATTTTCATATTCCGGCTTATGCAAGGGTTTTGATCCGCGATACGGAGACGCTGGAGGCGCTTCCCAAAGGCCGCGCCGGGCTGGTAAACCTGTTGTCGCCCATTGGTTCGGATCTGCCTCTGATGAGCGTGATGACGGATGACATTGGAGTGCTGCATGACAAAAAAGAGTGCGGCTGCGGCATTAAAAGTGATTATCTGGAGATTCTGGGGAGGACGGGGGCAAAGGGAATACGGACATGCGCCGCCGGAGCGGCGGACTACTGGCAGGGAATATATCGTCCGGCAAAATAGCAGAAAACAGAGCGGTACAAGCGGCAAATTCTCCGGTAGTGTATAAAATAAAGTAAAGCCAACGAAGGATTATTTTTATGAAGAAAAGAATTCCGCTGGAAAAAGCAGCCCTTCAGGTCTGTATTGATAGTGAAAAGCAGCCCCGCATTTATCAGTTAACGCCCCGTCAGGGCAGAATCAAGCTGGATGAGGTGCAGGACGCGCCGGTAGCCATGTACCCGGCGTCGGTATGCACCGTGAATTTTGATACCGGAAGATGGGGGATTATTCGGGTATTTATTGTAAGACCGGAAAATTATACCGGAAATTCAGGCACTATTTTTTACATCCATGGAGCCGGCTGGGTATTCGGAAATTTCCATACCCATGAAAAGCTGGTCAGGGAACTGGCGGCCCGAACCGGTTCGCTCGTCGTATTTCCGGAGTACAGCCTATCGCCGGAGGCTAAATATCCTGTCGCCATAGAGCAGTGTTACAGGCTGCTCTGTTTGCTTCCTGCTTTCACATATGGTACGGGAGGGCCGTTTAACCTTGAACGGCTGACCGTTGCAGGGGACAGCGCGGGAGGGAATATGGCTGCTGCGCTGACACTCATGGCAAAATACAGAAACGGCCCCAGGATTCACAGGCAGCTTTTGTTTTATCCCGTAACGGACGCCTGCTTTGATACCTGCACCTATATGAAATTCGCAAAAGATTATTATCTGTACCGGGACGGAATGATATGGTTCTGGAACCAGTATACGGCGAATGAGGCTGAGCGCGCCCAGATAACGGCGTCCCCGCTCCGGGCCTGTCCGGAGCAGCTTGCCGGACTGCCGGCAGCATTAATCATAAACGGGGAGGCGGATGTACTGCGCGACGACGGCGAGGCTTACGCCTCTAAGCTGCTTCTGGCGGGAGTAGATGTGACGGCGGTCAGAATCAGGGCAACGATCCATGACTTTGTAATGCTGAACGCCCTCGACCAGACGAATGCATGCAGGGCTGCGATGGATTTGGCTGTAAGCTGGCTGGAAAGAAAGTAATAAAGGAAGATACCGGAGAGAAAGAGGAAATCAAGATGGTTTTTCTGGATGGACAAATAACGGATTTTGCCGATAATATCGAGGCGGTAAAACAGATAAAAAAGAAGATTGTAAAAACGCTTTCGGGAGGGAGCCTGGATCCGGAAATCGTGATTCAGGCTGCAGACCGTCTGGCTGCCGATATCATGTCCGGCAGGTCATGCATGGCGGATGGGGAATGGCCTGCGATAAGCCGGGATTATCCGCCTGCTTCTTTTGCCGGGTATTTCACGGCAGATTCTCTGAGGAAGAAACGAAGGCTGGAGCTTCCGGAAATACCGGACTGCCCGGAGGAGGGAAAACGCTTTTTTAGAGAACCTCTGGGAGTGCTGCTGCATATCGCATCCGGAAATGCGGCCGGTCTGCCCGCATACAGTGTTCTGGAAGGACTCCTGGCAGGAAATATCAATATTCTCAAGCTGCCCTCCGGGGCCGGGGGCCTGTCCCTTTATATTTTGAAAAAACTGACGGAATACGAACCGCGGCTGAAAGAATACATCTATATACTGGACACGCCCTCCGGTGATAAAAGGGTGATGGAGATGCTGATGCGTCTGGCCGGAGGGATTGCAGTGTGGGGCTCTGATGAGACGGTTCGGGCGGTGAGGGAGAGCGCCCCGGTTAATGTCAAAATTATCGAATGGGGCCATCGGCTGAGCTTTGCTTATATTGCAGATATGGATGTCCCGGAAGTAAAACTTGAAGGCCTGGCACGCCACATTTTCAGTACAAACCAGCTTCTTTGCAGCTCCTGCCAGGTTGTTTATCTGGATACGGATAACTTTGAGGAGGTAAAGAAGTTCGGCCTCCGGTTCTCATTAGTGATGGAGTGGGAAGGAAGGCGGTATGGGAATCCGCTGTTTATCAGGGGAAAAACAGCCGTTGAGAGGCTGACCCAAAAGCTTGAGCTTGCCGGAGGAACGGAAAGGAACGGGAAGAAAGGTCCGGCCGAACGCTATATATACCCGGCCGGTCATGGGAGCGTGACCTGTATAAACGACAGCAGACTGGAATTATCCGGGCAGTTCGGCCATGTCCTGGTCAAGCCGCTTCCCCAAAAAAAGATTTTCTCCCTTTATCCATGTAAAAGACACCTTCAGACAGCAGGAATTTATCCGGAAAGCGCTAGTCTGATAAAGACATTGGCAAGATGCGGCCTGACGAACTTATGCAGTCTTGATAATATGGGCAGTTTTGGAATATTGAGTTCCCATGACGGGACATTCGCATTGCGGGAATACACGAGGATTACGGAATATAAAACAGGAAGTGGGGGAGGATTATGAACTATCTGATTGGGATTGACGTGGGGACATCGGCGACAAAAACAGTGTTATTTGATGAAGAAGGGACGGTGATTGCTTCTGCCTCTAAGGAATATGGAATGATTCAGCCGCAGAACGGCTGGGCTGAACAGAATCCGGGGGATTGGAAGAATGCCGTTCTTGAGACGCTTTCAGAAGTCAGGGAGCGGTCGGGAGTTCCGGCCGGGGCGATAAAAGGAATCGGGCTTTCCGGACAGATGCATGGCCTTGTGATGCTGGATGAAGACAATGAGGTAATCCGTCCCTCCATCATCTGGTGCGACCAGAGAACCGGCGGACAAGTGGAGGAGATGCTGCAGATTATGCCGCGGGAGAGGTGGATAGAGCTGACTGCCAATCCGCCGCTGACCGGCTGGACTGCGGCAAAAATTTTGTGGGTAAAAAAGCATGAGCCGGAGAATTATCAAAAATGCCGCCATATATTGCTGCCAAAGGACTATATCAGGCAGGTGCTGACCGGCGTGTTTGCAACGGAAGTTTCGGATGCTAGCGGCATGCAGCTTTTGGATGTGCAGGGCCGCTGCTGGTCTGAGGAGGTTCTGCGCGCTCTGGATATTGACAGGTCCCTTCTGGGGGAGGTATACGAATCCTGTGAGATAACGGGAACCCTTCTGCCTGAGATAGCGGAGCGGACAGGCCTGAATGCGGATACGATAGTGGTTGGAGGAGCCGGCGACAATGCGGCAGCGGCGGTGGGGACCGGTGTTGTAGCGGACGGCGCCGCATTTACAACGATTGGGACATCCGGGGTGGTATATGCCCACAGCAGCAAGCTTGCCGTGGATCCGAAGGGGAGAGTGCATACATGCTGCTGTGCCGTTCCGGGAGCATGGCATATGATGGGAGTGACCCAGGCCGCCGGTTTATCCCTGAAATGGTTCTGCGGACAATTCTGCCAGGATTATATGGTGGAGGCGGAGCGTCAGGGAAGAGATGTCTATGATTTAGTGAATGAAGCGGTCCAGGAGATAAAACCCGGCAGTGACAGGCTTATTTACCTGCCCTATCTGATGGGAGAGAGGACACCTCATTTGGATCCGGACTGCCGCGGCGTATTTTTCGGACTGTCGGCCATCCATGCGAAAAGCCATCTTTTAAGAGCCGTCATGGAAGGAGTTGCGTATTCGCTCTTCGACTGCAGCGAAATTCTTGGGGATACGGGTGTGAAAATCACAGAGATGATGGCCTGTGGCGGCGGAGGGAAAAGTCCTGTCTGGAGGCAGATGCTGGCCGATCTTTACGGCTGTCCGGTTAAGACGGTGAAGCAGCAGGAAGGTCCGGCTCTTGGAGCTGCGATACTGGCCGGCGTGGGCTGCGGTATTTATGACAGTGTTGAGACAGCCTGCGGCCGTCTGCTGAGGATGAGCAGCAGCACGGAGCCGGAGGAAGAAAACACGGTGCTCTACAGACAGTTCCATTGTCTGTACCAAAGACTTTATAGCAGTCTGAAAGAAGATTTTAAAGAGCTTGCCGGGTTGTAAGAAGGTGTGGGAAGGAAAAGGAGACGCCAATGATACCTGCTATAGAAAACAGACGAAGCATGGCGTTAACAGTACTTTACCGTAAACATTCAAATCCCTCCTTCATATCATAAAGAAGGAGGGATTTATTATGTCAGAACGTTCATACACACCCAGAGATATTTTTGCAGATATTCTTGAAGACAATGAACCGCAGGCTGTTGCCTGGGTCAGGGGAGATGCCGCTCATCCGGCCTTAAGCGGCATGATCAAATTTTATAAGACGCCGTATCAGGGTGTACTTATTGAAGCCGAAGTATTCGGCCTTCCGGATCAGGGACGGCCGTCTCAGAGCAATTACTATGGATTCCATATCCACGAAAATGGAAACTGCAGCGGTACGGCGGCAAGCCCGTTCGCTAACGCCGGTTCCCATTACAACCCGTCTAAAGCACCTCATCCGTTACATGCCGGTGACTTCCCGCCTCTGCTGAGCAATCAGGGGTATGCCTGGATGTCCTTCTATGATAAGCGGTTTTCGCTCCAGGATATTCTGGGGAGATCCGTAATCATCCACAACCAGCCCGATGACTTTACAACCCAGCCGTCAGGTAATTCCGGCGCGATGATAGGCTGCGGCGTAATCATGAAGAATTAGGTCACTGTTCACACGGTTCCGTTCCTCCGGACTTCAGTTTCACCAGCAGCCTGCGGGTCAGGATTACCGAAGTGATGGTGAAATAGATTTCCAGCGCGCTGCTGACGATTCCGACCAGTATCAGGAGGAAAGCCGAACCTGCTACGATTCCTGCCCACGCAAAGAGGCAGGAACCGTAGCGGGACGGATCCGTGCGGTATTCTTTCAGGATAATCAGGAAAAGACTAGCCAGCAGAAGAACGGCGGCCATAAATGCAAATATAATATGAAGAAACGATTTAAACGGCATCTCCTCCGGCAGATAGGGGGTAGTGATGGCACAAAAAAGCAGGACAAGTGAAGAGGGAACCAGGAAGGTTCCTTTTGGTTTCTGTTTCATAAGCCGGATAGCGGTGCGGAGAGAGTAGTAGAAATACGCTCCCACCAGAACTCCCCACAGAACGAAGGCGTCTTTCCTGTGCAGATAGTTGCCGATAACGGAAAAATTCGTTGTAAACCACCCGTATCCTTTGACAAAAAGGATGGTATAAGCCGGAATAATAATATAAGCTATCAGGTTAAGCATAATGCAAAAATTCCTCTCCAAATAAATTTACAAAAGAGTAGTATACCAGAATGTAAAAGATATAGGGTGAAATTATTATAGTATTTTTGTTAAATTTTTATAATACTGTAAATTTTGTTTTTTAACAGCTTTATAAAATTCCGTAAATAACCTGCCTGTGCAGGCTATTGTCGCTCATACCATTAAGCAGGTTTTAACCTAATTATCCGTTAATTCTTTAATTGCTTTGACTATTCTGTTTAATCCCTCTTCCAGCATGCTTTGCGGGCAGGCAACTGTCATTCTAAAATATCCGGCTCCGGATTCGCCAAATACATGACCGTTTTCAATCAATAAATCATACTTTGTTATCAGTAATTCAAATAATTTTTCGTAATCTACATATGCTCCAAAATTTATCCAGGCTAAAAACGTCCCCTCAGGCTTTTTGTATTTTACTTTCGGAAGATGTTTATTAAGATAATCCACTAAAAAATCAAAGTTCTGCTCAACATATTCCATGACTTCATCAACCCAATATTCGCATTTATTATAAGCGGTCTCTGCTAAAACCATATCAAGCGGCGGGGCAAAACTAATATAATGTTTTTTCCTTGTTTCTTTGTGCCATATTTGTTTTAACTCTTCATCATCTATGATTATTTGTGAAATTGGTACCCCTCCGACATTGAAGGTTTTGCCTAAAGCCACAGCAGTAATAATTTTACTGTAATCACTTATCGTCTTAAGTGGATGATGCGTTACATTAGCTCGTGTTAAATCGCAATGCAGTTCATCAGAGAAAATTAAAACTTCGTTTTCTTGACATAAATCGACTATTTTCTTTAATTCATTCTTTGTCCATACCCTGCCTACCGGATTATGCGGTGAACATAAGATTAGCATTGTATTATTAGGATCTTTTAATTTGTTTTCTAAATCAATAAAATCAATGCTATAATTCTCATCGTTATTTATTAACTGATTATTAACTATTTTTCTATCAGTTCCTTCTATTAACTCGGCAAATGGATAGAATACAGGCTCCTGAATAATAACTCCTTCCCCTTTTTTTGTAAAACCTCTTAAGATAAAACCCAATGCAGGCAGAACACCCGGCGAATAAAAGATGGAATCTTTTGAAATGGTCCAATTGAATCGTCTTTTATACCATCCTTGAACAGATTCAAAATAGCTGTCGCCCGGCATAGAATGTCCAAGAAATCCATGCTCAACCCTTTTAATCAGTGCTTCAGTTATTTCATCAGCAACTTTAAATTCCATATCCGAAAGCCATAGAGGCAATGCTGTGTCTGATACTCTGCTGTCCACAAAATCTTTATGATCCCATTTGACACAATCCGTTCCTTTTCTATTGTATAGCTTGTCTAAAATTAATTTTCCCATAGCGCCGCTCCTTTTACTATTTTATATATCTCTTATTATCTATAACACAGAAGATTGTGAGGAACAACTTAACAGAATTCCAAATAGAGGGCGATAAAAATTAAGATTGTGTCATCACAGTAGACGTTTACACGTAATTTAGATATAATGTGTATATAAAACTGCTTTACTACGCTAAAATTTATGCTTTTAGAACCTTTCTGTGAAACGAGGTGGATTTATATGTCGGAATACCTGATGGAATTAGGCAGCATTCTTAGAAAAGTGAGAAAATTACGTGGTTTAACTATCCAACAGCTAGCAGATAAAATCCAGAAAAGTAAATCAACGTTGTCAAAATACGAGCGCGGCGAAATAGCAATAGATATTCTTACTATTAAGGAAATTTCTCGGGTTTTAAATATAAGCATTGATGAGTTATTACCTGGAACCGCTGATAATTCAAGTCAACATTGCTATCCTTCCACTGCAAATGTCCCATCATTTTTTAAAAACAATACACGTTTTTATTCTTATTATTATGATGGCCGGAATAAAAATATAATTTGTTCCGCTTTATTGGTTAAAAATGCTCATGATGATAACTCTATCGGTGTTCATATGTACATGAATATAAAAGATATAAATTACCCTCAGGCATGTGAAAATACATACTATGGTCTGATGACTCATCATGATATAATTACTAGAATGGACTTCATTAATCGTGATACTTCAGTAGAAAAAGCATCAATAGCTATTCTCTCTCCATTTGTTGAAAATGATGAAAGATGGGGGCTTTGGTCAGGAATTTCTACAAGGCCGGTAATGCCGGCCTCAATAAAGATGCTCTTTACAAAAACTCCCCAAAAGACAGACATAGACCTAAAAAAGAAACTAATGTTAACACAAGAAGATTACAAACTAATAAAACTTTATAATATGTTTACCGTATTTTAAACAATACAATCAAAGAAACAGCAGTGAGGAACAGTCTGTCCCCGGCCGTCATAAACTAAAAGAAAAAGGATAACACATTTATGACGGTAAAAAGTGTCAATACAAGAAATCTGACGAAAGCGGAACTGGATAAAGAAGACGCGCGTATTAAAGAGATGACGGCGGCAGAGCTTCGTAATTTCAGGGAGAGCTTTGACGCGGACCAGATGGGTTTTGCCGGCAGGAAGGAGGGTGTCTGATATGGAAATCAACCGTCTTCTGACGCCATATAATTACAGCAACGGTCTGGAGAGCCGTATCAAATACATTGTAATCCATTATGTAGGAGCTACAGGCGGAGCAAAAGCCAATTGTGAGTATTATGCAAGCAAATACATCGGGGCCAGCGCCCACTACTTTGTGGGCTTTGAAGGAGAGATATGGCAGTCGGTGGAAGAGCGCAATATCGCCTGGCATTGCGGAGCCAATGCATATAAGCATCCCGAGTGCCGCAATTCCAACAGTATCGGAATTGAGCTGTGTGTCAGAAACAAAGGAAGCCAGGCGGCAACCAGCCGCGACTGGTACTTTGAGGACGCCACGGTGCGTTCGGCTGTGGCCCTGACCAGAGAGCTGATGGAAAAATACAAGATAACGGCAGACCGGGTGGTCCGCCATTATGATGTCACCGGTAAAATATGCCCGAATCCTTTTGTCTATAATCATACGGATCATACCTGGGAGGAGTTTAAAGCCGCGCTTAAATCAGCCGGTTTCACACCGGGCTGGGAGAAAGATACTTTGGGCAGATACCGCTATGTACAGGCAGACGGCACCTATGCAGTTAATAAATGGCTGCTGATTAACCACCATTGGTATCTGTTCGGGAAGGACGGATATATGCTGACTGACTGGCAGCGCTGGAATGGCAGCAGCGTCATCGGCCCGAATGATCCGGGAGACTGGTATTTCCTCGACAATACGGTGGATGGGCCGTTGGAGGGGGCATGCTGGCACACGCTGGACAACGGAGCACAGGTGATCTGGTTTGTGGATTAGCAGACGTACCGATTTATTATATTGATTCAATTTTACGGCTGACAAAAGCGGAGGCGCTGCAAAACCGGTTTATTCCAGTTCTGCAGCGCCTCCGCTTTTGTCAGCCGGCTGCTCCTACTGTATAAGATAAACTTCCGCCATCTGCGAACCAAACTGGCGTGTCTGGGCATGGGTGTCAAAGAAAATATCCACATGTCTGCCCTTTACGCCGCCGCCGACATCCTCTGCCGTGTAAACGGTTCCGTTAATCATCAGTCTGCTTCCGATGGGGATAACCCTGGGATCCACAGCCACCGTATGCCCGGCCGCGGCGATTGCTCCGGAACTGGTATGGCGTCCCCATCCCTCGGAACAGGAACGGCAGGGGCAGTAGGCGGTAAGACGGAAGGTGCCGAGAAGGTGGGCCGTCCTTCCGTCTGTGGCTGCGGCCGCGTTCCCTTTTGTATAGTAGACGGAGTTAGTGAACTTCTGTCCGTCTTTGTAAGCTGCCGCCGAATACGTTCCGTCGGCTAAATTGCTCAGATCAACGGTCGCGGTAAAAGCCGGGGTTCCTTCTTCTCCCACCTGTGAAACCAGGTCATTTCTTTTGGAATCCGGTTTGGCAGGTATTTCACTTACCGTTTCGCCGGTCACGGTGTTCGTGATTTTCAAAAGAATATCGGGAGAGGAGAGCGGGGAAACCGTCTCATAGGCCCAGCCGGAAATCTGCGTTCCGTTGAAAACGTCAACGCTCCCGACGATGGCGCCTGCTGAGGCAAAAGCCGGTGTTGTATAGAGGAATGTGAGACTTATCATCAGTAAGAGATACTTTAGAATAAACGTTTTTTTCATAATAGATAAACGCTCCTTTCTGTTACCTTACTTACAATAATTACATATCGTAACATAATTTAACAAATATGTAACAATTAGGTAACAGTATTGTATTATACATGATTTCCAGATTTTGTCAAGTTCAAAAAAAACAGACGCTATGACAAGATTATCATTTGTCATAGCGTCTGTTTCTTTGAAAGGACCGGCGTCAAAAAATCTGAGAGCCGTGTCTGTCTTTACTCCACCGCGTATACATCAACTGTTTTCAGACCGTAATTAAGCGCCTGCTGATGTGTGTCGAAAAAGATGTCCAACTTATTGTCGACTACATTCGTTCCGATGTCCTCTACCGTATAAATGGTGTCGCCTATCATTAATTGAGTGCCGATAGGGAAGCGGTTTATATCCGCCGAAATGGTGTGGTTAGCTGTAGGGACGGTTCCTGAATAGGTCAGCTTATGGCCGCCCGGACAACACTGGGAACAGTTACAATATGCAGTTGTCTGGAATTTACCGAGATAAGCTCCCTTCTTTCCAGTTTCCGGTGAGGCCGGTACCGGAGCGCTTTTGTCTCCGGCAGGTCCCTGTGACGCTGCCTTCACGCCGGCCGTCTCCTTCTTACTGTATTGGGGAGAGCCGTAAATCCGGTTCTTTCCGGAAGCCGTCTCAACATATCCCTCCACGATAAAGGATGTGCCTTCAAGGCTGTCCCAATTCACAGTGTAAGAAAAGGCGTGATTGCCGTTTCCCATGCTATTTGCTAAATCACTACGGTATTGGTCTGCTGTCACTCTGGCAAGTTCCTTTGCCTCGGTAGTTCCGTCTGTGTAAACATAGAGGACTACGGAAGCACTTTTGTCAGGATTGTCCGTATCAACTGCCCATCCGCTTATGACGGAACCGGTAATCGGGTCCATCTCGCCGTTTGAATTGTCGGCGAAGGATGTAAACACACCCATCAGCATACAAATGATGGTCAGAGCTGCTACGGCAAATCCATGGCGTAAGCTTGTTCTCATGATTTTCCTCGCAATCCGGTTTTATTTTGTTTTGGCAATGGAAAGCCCGTTTGACGCGCAATCCATCATGTTTCATAAATATTATGATGTATTATCATTATATTACAAAATTATTAAAAGTCAAGATAAACAGCGGAAACGCCCCGTATGGGCAGTGCAAAAAACGCTTATAAAACGTTGCTTTTCACCAATTCCGGAGAACAAGCTATAGATGAAAACAGGTCCGATGGATACTTCATATTGTGGAAAAAACTGGAAAACCAATTCAAATTTTATTAAGAAAAATATTTTTCTAAAAATTTCTAAAAAATTAGAAAAACGGGTTGACAAAAGGAAGGTGAAGTAATATAGTATCAATGTAGATGTTAGCACTCTCAAAGGTTGAGTGCTAATAAATTAAAAACTTCCTTCCGGGAAGATGGATACTGAGAAAGGATGAATGCAGATGGAACTGGATGAGAGGAAAGAAAAGATATTAAAAGCGATAATCCAGACCTATCTGGAAACGGGGGAGCCGGTCGGCTCCAGGACGATTTCCAAGTATTCCGACCTGCAGCTTAGCTCAGCGACCATACGCAATGAGATGTCCGACCTGGAGGAGCTGGGTTATATTATACAGCCCCATACCTCGGCGGGACGGATTCCTTCCGATAAGGGATACCGATTCTATGTGGATCAGTTGATGAAGGAAAAAGAGAATGAAGTCACTGAGATGCAGGAACTGGTGATTCAACGGGTGGACAGGGTGGAACTGCTGTTAAAGCAGCTTGCCAAGCTTTTGGCCGTCAACACGAATTATGCAACAATGATAAGCGGTCCCCAATATCATCACACGAAACTGAAATTTATCCAGCTTTCCAGGGTAGAGGCAGGGAAACTTTTAATAGTGACGGTTCTGGAGGGCAATATTATCAAGAACTCAATTGTCCGCCTGGACGCAGAGCTGAATGATGATGAGATCCTGAATTTGAACATACTTTTAAACAACAGCCTGAACGGCCTGACAATTGAGCAGATCAATCTGGATGTAATCAGCAATATGAAGGAACAGGCCGGCGACAGACGCCAGGTTGTGGACCTGGTGCTGAATGAAGTGGCTGAGGCAATCAGGGCCAATGAAGAGGACCTGCAGATATATACGGAAGGAACTACGAATATTTTCAAGTATCCGGAACTGAGCGACGGCCAGAAGGCCAGCCAGCTAATAAGCACTCTGGAACAGAAGGAGCTTCTTAAAAATCTCTTTACGGAATCCGGGGAGGGAAGCGAAAAGCATGAAATACAGGTGTATATCGGCAATGAGACCCCGGTTCAGTCCATGCAGGACTGCAGCGTCGTAACGGCCAATTACGTATTGGGAGACGGTCTGCGCGGAACCATTGGAATTATAGGTCCTAAGCGTATGGACTACGAAAAAGTGGTATCTACCCTTCGATCGCTGATGAGCCAGCTGGAAGATACTTTTAAAAATGAAGAAAGGTGAGTTGCAAAGTGAGCGAAGAGATGAAAGATATAGAGATGAATGATATAGAATTGAATGAATCCGCAGCTGCGGAAGAAACAAACGGCATGGCAGCCGATGAAGCGGCAAAAACCGAAGAGACATCGGCGCAGGGAAACAATGAGGCGTCAGAAGAGGCGGACGGTGAAGCTTCCGAGACGGGCGCAAAAGAAAAGAATACCGAGAAAAAGGGGGTCTTTTCCAAAAAGAAAGATAAGAAGGATGAGCAGATTGAAGAACTGACAGACCGTCTGAAGCGCACGATGGCGGAATTTGACAATTTCCGTAAGAGAACGGAGAAGGAAAAAGCGGCCATGTATGAAATCGGGGCAAAGGATATCGTGGAACGGATCCTTCCGGTTGTGGATAACTTTGAGAGAGGGCTTGCAGCCATTCCTGAAGCAGAGGTGAAATCGGCTTTTGCAGAAGGCATGGATATGATATATAAGCAATTATTAAAAACGTTAGAAGAGGCAGGGGTAAAGCCAATCGAGGCAGTAGGCCAGCCGTTCGACCCGAATTTCCACAATGCGGTGATGCATGTGGATGATGAAACACTTGGGGAGAATGTGATTGCCGAAGAATTCCAGAAGGGATATCTCTACCGTGACAGCGTAGTAAGGCACAGCATGGTAAAAGTGGCGAACTAGGCAGCAGAAAAGACAGTTTTAAGATAACAGAGACAACAACACAAATTTAGAAATTTGGTAAACAATTAATTCAGGAGGAAAAAACTATGAGCAAGATTATCGGTATTGACTTAGGTACAACAAATAGCTGTGTGGCAGTTATGGAAGGCGGTAAACCAGTAGTTATCGCCAATACAGAAGGCGTAAGAACAACACCGTCCGTAGTGGCATTTACAAAAACAGGAGAGAGGCTGGTAGGTGAGCCTGCTAAACGTCAGGCAGTTACCAACGCGGAGAAGACCATCTCCTCTATCAAGAGACATGTAGGTACAGACTATAAGGTTTCAATCGACGACAAGAAATATACTCCACAGGAAATTTCCGCTATGATTCTTCAGAAACTGAAAGCAGACGCAGAAAGCTATCTGGGAGAAAAAGTAACGGAGGCCGTTATCACGGTTCCGGCCTACTTTAACGATGCTCAGCGTCAGGCTACGAAAGATGCCGGAAGAATTGCAGGACTGGATGTAAAACGTATCATCAACGAGCCGACGGCGGCAGCGCTGGCCTACGGTCTTGACAATGAAAAAGAGCAGAAGATTATGGTATATGATCTGGGCGGCGGTACGTTCGATGTATCCATCATCGAGATCGGCGACGGCGTAATTGAAGTTCTCGCTACCAACGGCGATACACGTCTGGGCGGTGACGACTTTGATAACAGAGTGACACAGTGGCTGATTGATGAATTCAAGAAAGCAGAAGGCGTAGATCTTTCCGCTGACAAGATGGCACTTCAGAGGCTGAAAGAAGCGGCTGAGAAGGCGAAAAAAGAGCTTTCTTCCGCAACCACAACCAATATCAACCTTCCGTTCATCACCGCTACGAGCGAAGGTCCGAAGCATCTGGACATGAACCTGACAAGAGCAAAATTTGATGAACTGACAAGAGACTTAATCGAGAGAACAGCAATCCCGGTACAGAACGCATTAAAGGATGCCGGAATCACAGCGTCCGAGCTTGGTAAAGTCCTTCTGGTGGGCGGTTCCACACGTATGCTGTCCGCACAGGAGAAAGTAAAACAGCTGACAGGCCATGAGCCGAGCAAGTCCTTAAACCCGGATGAGTGTGTTGCCATCGGTGCGGCTATCCAGGGCGGTAAGCTGGCAGGCGATGCAGGTGCAGGAGATATCCTTCTTCTGGATGTAACTCCGCTTTCCCTCTCTATTGAGACCATGGGCGGCGTAGCTACAAGACTGATTGAGAGAAATACGACAATTCCTACAAAGAAGAGCCAGATTTTCTCCACTGCGGCCGATAACCAGACAGCGGTTGACATTCATGTAGTACAGGGTGAGAGACAGTTTGCAAAAGACAACAAGACATTGGGCAATTTCCGTCTGGATGGCATCCTTCCTGCAAGAAGAGGCGTTCCTCAGATCGAAGTTACCTTTGATATCGATGCCAACGGTATTGTAAACGTGTCTGCCAAGGATCTGGGAACAGGAAAAGAGCAGCACATCACAATCACATCCGGTTCCAACATGTCCGATTCCGATATTGATAAAGCGGTAAAAGAAGCGGCGGAATACGAAGCACAGGATAAGAAGAGAAAAGAAGCGATTGACACGAGAAATGATGCAGATTCCATCGTATTCCAGACTGAGAAGGCACTGGAGGAAGTCGGCGACAAGATCGATGCAAACGATAAGGCCGTTGTCGAGGCAGACTTAAATGCCCTGAAAGAGGCAATCAACAAAGCTCCGATTGATCAGATGACGGATGCCCAGGTTGATGAGATTAAAGCCGGTAAGGAAAAACTGATGGCAAGCGCGCAGGCTCTGTTCGCAAAGGTTTACGAAGCGGCACAGGGAGCGGCAGGCGCACAGGGAGGTCCTCAGCCGGGCCCGGATATGGGCGCAGGCGCACCTCATGATGACAATGTAGTTGACGGAGACTTCAAAGAAGTGTAATATAGCTTCTGACAGTGATTAAGATAAAAAACACGTAACGGGGATTGGGCAAAGCCCAAGCCCCTTTACGGGTGTTTAGGAGAGGAAGACTTGACATGGCAGAGAGTAAGAGAGATTACTATGAAGTCTTAGGCGTTTCCAGGGATGCTGACGACGCAGCCCTTAAAAAAGCATACAGAGCACTTGCTAAAAAATATCATCCTGACGCAAATCCAGGCGATCAGGCTGCGGCAGATAAGTTCAAGGAAGCTTCGGAAGCCTACAGCGTATTAAGCGATCCGGAAAAGAGAAGACAGTATGATCAGTTTGGTCATGCGGCCTTTGACGGTGCGGCAGGCGGCGCCGGAGGATTCGGCGGCTTTGATTTCAGCGGCGCGGATATGGGCGATATTTTCGGCGACATTTTCGGTGATTTGTTCGGCGGAGGAAGAAGCAGCAGAAGCGCAAGCAATGGGCCGATGCGGGGCGCCAACGTGCGTACCAGCGTGCGTATCACATTTGAAGAGGCGATTTTCGGCTGCGAGAAGGAACTTGATCTGAACCTGAAGGAAGTCTGTGATAAATGTCACGGAACCGGTGCAAAACCGGGAACCCAGCCACAAACCTGTACAAAATGTAACGGCAAAGGAAAAATTATGTATACGCAGCAGTCCTTCTTCGGCCAGATCCAGAATGTTCAGACCTGTCCGGACTGCGGCGGTACCGGCAAGATTATCAAAGAAAAATGTCCGGACTGCTATGGAACCGGTTTTGTCACCAGGAGAAAGAAAATCAAGGTTACAATTCCGGCCGGTATCGATAATGGCCAGAGCCTGCGCGACAGGGGCAACGGTGAGCCGGGTATCAATGGAGGCGAAAGGGGCGATCTGCTTGTAGAAGTAATCGTATCCCCGCATCCGATATTCAAACGCCAGGATACGAGCATCTATTCCACCGTACCGATCTCCTTCGCCAAAGCGGCGCTGGGCGGCCCGATCCGTATCAAGACAGTGGATGGGGAAGTGGAGTATGAGGTAAAAGCAGGTACGCAGACCGACACGAAAGTGCGTCTCAAAGGAAAAGGCGTTCCGTCGCTTAGGAACCGGAATATCAGGGGCGATCATTTCGTGACTCTGGTTGTACAGGTTCCGGAGCGTTTGAACGAGGCTCAGAAGGAGGCGTTAAGGCGCTTTGATGATGCGATGAACGGTGTGGCTCCGGATGGGGAGAAGCCTAAGAAAAAAGGATTGTTTAAATAAACGGGTGAGAACGCTGCCGGTACGGCCGGCGGACGGGATGGTGGGGTGTGTATATGAGTCTTTCGTCCCGGGGGAAGATTGTCGTGGTATGGGACTGCGGGCGAAGATTAAAGTCTGCGGAGCCCACTCACGCTCTGTGAAATGCATCGCGCTGTTAAGCTCGAGAGGACCTCGCAAATCAGCAATGGATTCAGGCGGCATCCGCAGACTTAATCTTCCCCTCCGCCCCAAGGCCATGTTATCGCCGGGACGAAAGACTTAAGGCCAAGGGTATCGCCCGTCCGCCGGCCTGCGGCCGCTGAATGTCTCACGCGT
>ERZ791934.1817-NODE-1817-length-17389-cov-20.412542_pt1 | contig 17389 bp, 8 predicted proteins | sample MGYA00510125_ERZ791934 | MGnify/ENA primary metagenome ERZ791934 (study PRJEB30046, sample SAMN00993240) | human gut metagenome | study: EMG produced TPA metagenomics assembly of the A metagenome-wide association study of gut microbiota in type 2...
AACCGGGGACACAAGGATTTTCAGTCCTTTGCTCTACCAACTGAGCTATGGCACCCTTGTTTTGTTTAACGGGTGCAAAGATATGAATCTTTTTTGAGTCTTGCAATAGGCAGAGCTACTTTTTACTGATTTTTATTCTTCCAAAGAATTCCAGCCTTGTGCTTTTAGTTCGACTTCGCCTCCATCACGACCTACCAAGTAATTACCGAGATCGGGTTTTGTAATATGACCGATTACTTTAACACCTTTCATTTCAGATACTTTATCATGATCAGTGAGAGGAACAGTGAAAAGTAATTCATAGTCTTCACCGCCATTTAAAGCTGCAGTTACCAAATTCATATTAAATTGTTCAGCCATTGCAGCCGTTTGATAATCGATAGGAATTCTATCTTCATATACGCGACATCCGACATTACTTTCTTTTGAAATATGCAAAAGTTCGGAAGACAGACCGTCTGATATGTCCATCATTGCTGTAGGGATAATCCCCGCATGACGAAGCATCTCTATAATATCTTTACGAGCTTCCGGCTTCAATTGACGTTCCAACAGATATTCTTTGCCTGTAAAATCCGGTGTGAAATCTTTTTCACCTTTAAATATCCTTTTTTCGCGTTCTAATAATTGCAATCCCATATAAGCAGCTCCTAAATCCCCGGAAACACATATCAAATCCGTTTCTTGGGCTCCACTGCGAAGAACAACTTTGTCTCTTTCTCCTTCCCCAATACAAGTGATACTGATACAAAGCCCTGTTAAAGAAGCAGAAGTGTCTCCTCCGACAATATCGACTCCATACACATCACAGGCCAACTTTAGCCCAGCATAAAAATCTTCTACATCCTCAACAGAAAAACGTTTGGAAATACCAAGTGATACAGTGATCTGCTTAGGCTGGCCGTTCATGGCATAAATATCGGAGAAATTTACAACAGCCGATTTATATCCGAGATGTTTTAAAGGTACATAAGTCAAGTCGAAATGAATACCTTCCAATAATAGATCGGTGGTGACAAGCACTTGTCTATCCTCATAGGAGAGGATTGCCGCATCATCGCCTACGCCCTTTATCGTACTATTATTCTTTATTTCAATCCTGTCAGTTAGGTGGCGAATCAAACCGAATTCGCCTAATGTTGATATTTCTGTCCTGTTACTCATATTTGTTTTGTAATATATTATTTTTAGGAAATGTGATAATATGTTTTTTTATTGTCTCATTAAAACTCTGCTCATTGTAAAACCTGATTACAATCGGTAGATAATATAAATATTTCTTCCAACTTTCCGGAACAAGAGGACTGTTTTTTAAACGTGCTGCATCTTTTTCTGTTACTAAGATCAATTTTCCCGGTGAAGTCATCTTTTCGAATATCACATCCAATTTCTTGAAATCTGACTTGCTAAACGTATGATGATCAGGAAAAACGACCGGCAACACTTTATTTGAATACTTTTCTGCCTCACGAATAAATGGAGTGGGAACTGCAATACCTGATATCAACAATATATCATCTTCTTTTCCAATATTTTTATGGTTTAAGAAACGAGCTTCCGAGGGGAATACAGGTTTAACTTCTCCATAAACGATGCTGGTAAAAAAAAGTAACTGGTGAGCCCGCAACTTCATATTTTCTTCAATAACACGAAAATCGATCGGCTTCATATCTTCGTCGCATTTAGTAACAACCACGATATCTGTTCGGTTTATATTACTTATCGGTTCTCTCAGGTGTCCGGTAGGCATTAGTTTATCATTATAAAATAAACGATGGTAGTCACTCAACACGATCGAAAGGGAAGGGTGCACATATCTATGTTGATATGCATCATCTAACAGAATTACTTCAGGTCTGTCTTTTTCAGGGAGGGATAAAAGATTTTGAATCCCCCGGCGGCGATTAGCGTCGACAGCGACAAGTATATCCGGAAATTTATTTTTCATCTGAAAAGGTTCATCTCCGATCTCCAAACTGGAACTTTCAGAATCAGCAAGAATAAACCCCGATGTTTTTCTTTTGTACCCTCGGCTTAATACTGCAATGCGATATTTATCTTTCAGTAAACGTATGATATATTCTGTATGGGGAGTTTTACCCGTTCCTCCTACAGATAAGTTTCCTATGCAGATCACAGGAATAGAATATTGTTCGGAATGTAAAATACCCCAATCAAAAAGTCGATTTCGCAACCATATCCCAATTCCATATAAAAAGGAAAGGGGAGCCAGGTAGGAATTAAGTTTTATTTTGTCATTTTTTTGCATGTAACTTCTTATCTGCTGACAAATATAGTTAACTTATCGGTGGCTGTCAGTTTTTTATTTGTTTATTTCAAAAAGAAGATACAATTTGAATCTCTTTGAAAGATAAGTTTGCGTTTATTCTGAAATATTTTCAGGGAGTTTGTGACTATACACATTTATTGTAGAATTAAGTCAATATCCGGATAAGATATCCGTCGTATCCTTGTTGTCTTCTTGATAATCTCTTGTAAATTATGTACTTTTGCATTGTCCCAATTAACATGCTATGCCATGAATGTCAAAATAGAAGAAAGCTGGCGAAAACGCCTTCAGGAAGAATTTGATAAGCCATACTTTGAGCAGTTGGTCACATTTGTCAAGAACGAATACAGAAGCGCACATGTGCTTCCTCCCGGACACCAGATCTTCCATATTTTTAATGCCTGTCCATTCGAGAAAGTGAAGGTTGTTATACTTGGACAAGACCCTTATCCCAATCCGGGGCAATATTACGGAGTCTGCTTCTCCGTCCCGCAAGGAGTTCCCATTCCTGGATCACTGGCCAACATATTCAAAGAAATACACCAAGACTTAGGCAAACCGATCCCCACATCCGGCAATCTGGACCGTTGGGTAGAGCAAGGCGTGTTTCCTATGAACTCGGTCCTGACTGTACGGGCTCACGAAACCGGCTCACATCGGAATATGGGATGGGAAACTTTTACAGATGCAGTGATAAAGAAATTGAGCGATGGACGTGAGAATCTGGTATTCATGCTGTGGGGAAGTTATGCAAAAGAGAAGATCGCCCTTATCGACACCCATAAACACTTGGTGCTGACAACCGTGCATCCGTCTCCACGCTCTGCTGACCATGGTTTCTTCGGCTGCAAACACTTCAGCAAGGCGAATACTTTCCTCCAAAGCAAAGGTATTCAAAAGATTGATTGGTAAGAAGTACGAGTTCCGGACATCCGGGTGTGGAGAGCGGTAACATCCGGGTGTAGAAAGGCAGAAGATGGGCATGTTTCCAAACTTTTCTGCTTGCTTTTCGTTCTTTTCCTACTTGTTTTAGTAAAAAAGTACCTTTATGTTGATGAAACTATCTCCACACAGATGTATATCGGCACGGTTCCCTGCGTTTTTGTAAACAATACCGGCTACCCGTTTCAACGGCAGGTAGTGATACAAGTGTGATACAGGAATCCGGTATGTATCACTCCTTGCACACCATGTTTGTCAATGCTTGCAAAACAAAGTGTGATAGAGTGATAGAGAAACTGGATTATTGTGCAAGAGAGAACCGCAAGCTGATACCGTAGTTTGAGTTTGAAGTCGGATAAGATGCACTCGATATCAACGGTTCATTGATCTGAATATCATAGAATGCACGGACCGTCAACGCACGGCTCAAACCGTAATCAGCCGAGAAGGAGATTGTCTTTGCGATGTTACCGCTAGTAGCCTGCGTCAGTTGCGTGTCGATTTTACGAATCAACGACTGCATCTTGTTGAACGAGAAATCGAGGCGAACGGTGAGGTCATTGCTGAAATCACGCGTTTTCTTCATCTTCAAAACCTTGTTGAACTCGGCATATTTGTAACCCAAACCGATCGTCACTTTCTTGGAAAGTGCTTCGACCAATTGGTAGGATGTCGTGTTCAGGCTTAAATTGCGGGTAGTCGAATAGTCCGCCCGAACCGTCACGTTATTCAACAGCGTCGCATCTGCACCCAACAAAGGACTAAACGCTTCGGTAAGGCTGACAGACGAAATCGAATAAGGAGACGATGGTGTCGGGTTATCGTTCAGAATCGACTGGATATATCCCAGTCCGTCCTGCCCGGCATCCACCCAATTCAAGAAGGATGTGAAAGCACCTACCGAATAAGAACAACGGTACTGGTGACTCAACGTCAAGCTCTTGAAATATTTCTTGACAGCCGGAATCTTGATCAAGCCGTCGTAAGTAACGCGCCAGTTAGGCAACATGCTCTTCAACGAAGGGAAAGCCGTCAAGCCTACCTTCTTCGGGTCCTTACCGGTATAAGCGGCCAGAAATGCAGGAATCAGGACATCCGCCGAATTCCGGTTGACGCCGTTCACATTATCTGTTCCCGGATTATAAGGCATTCCTCCCAAGCCTTTATCATGGATAAAGCCCACATCCGGATATTTCAAGCCGGAATACTTGCTTTCGATACGTTGGGCAATGATCTCGCGGTTTGCCAACAACTTGTCAAAAGCTTTCGAAGAATAGTTATTCATAGCATTGCCACTGCCTCCGAATGCGCTTCCCAACGCGATTGTCGTCATGGTAAAGTTTCCCCCCATAATCTCCGGCATACCTTCATACATAAATTGTATTTCCGTATTACGCGTATCGTTGCGAAGAGCCGTCAAGTCGATCTTCAATCCAGTGATCGGTTCGAGGTTCGCCCGTATATTCAGATTTTTCGTACTGGTCATGACTGCGGCATTCACGTCTCTCTCGGTATCCGTAATCAACCAGCCTTTTTCATATGCCTCGTCTATATAGCTACGACGCACGTCACCGAACGCAAAACCGATCCCCGGGGAAAGTCCGAATGAAGAACGTCCCTGGCCAAAGATATCACCGATCTCCGGACGGAAACCGGGCAGCATCATACCGGCAGAGTTCGTAAACTGAATATTGAAACGGCGCACCATCATCAAAAAGCGGGCACTGTGTTCAACCGCCTTGTAAAGAAAATCCTCAGTAGGGGCCGGTCCCGGTATGATCGTCAACTTCAAGCGCACCGTGTCTTGGTTCAAAATCTTAACTTGTGCGAAGTTGATCGGCTTGAACTTTACTTTGTAGACACGCCCGTCCGTTCTTCTGGCCGTAATTTGCACCTTTTTCGTAAACATTCCATGCTCGACAACCGTAGCGCTGTCCGGACTCAAGACAATTTCTTTTTCCAATTTCGGCTTTTTCTTCTTCTCCGTTTTTTTAGCCGTAGTCCGGGTATTGTTAAACTTCTGGTTGATCTTCTTCAAATATTTGTTTTTGTTGTAGAGAGATAACAGGTTCAAGTTCGCCTGCAAATCGAACTGACGCTGGTTCTTGATCGTATTACCCATCTCGATATCTTCGCTTACCGTCGCTCCACGATCCCAGTTGTAAGTAGCATTGTAGCTCAAAGAAGCATTGGTCCAATCCAGAACCGGGATCAGCTGCAACGGCAACTGCCAGGTCGCCATAAACTGCTGGTCATACTTCATCGGGGTTCCCAAGTCAGCGATGCTCTTCTTCACGGAATCTTTCCATAACTGGTAACCGTCCGGGTTCAGTTCCTTATTCACCTGCACATACGGTTCTTCGATACGGGCATTCGTACCGGAACTGAACGTTATGTTCAGGTTATTCGTAAAAGCCCAGTTCAAACTGAAAGCACGGTCCCAATAGAAGTTCTGGCTGAATGTCACCGGAATATCGTTAGTGACACCTGTTGCTGCTCCTGTCAGGTCGCGTAATTTTATTTCGTAATAATTACGCATCATGGCCGTCTGGAAGTTGATAGACGGGGCCACATTAAACGCCAGTTGTTTGGCATAGCGCGTATAGCCGTTGTTTTTCTTCAATAACTTATCGAATGGCTTGATCGGCTTGACATAAGGCACATAGCTATAGGCAAAATTAGCACGATAGTCTTTCGTCGTTTCATATTCCGTTTCCGGATTTTTCTTATCATTAATACTGTACGAATATCCGAGTGTAAAGTTTGCCGGATCATAAGGCATCGGATTCTTACTCTTGATATTCACACGCACGTTATTGAATGAAACACTCTTGATAACCGTCCTATCTTGAGAATAATCACGGATCGAATCCTTCTCAACCTTTGTTTCTGCCTTATCGATAGCATCCTTCAGTTTGACATCCTGATCCAGCGGATTGTATTTCGGATCATATGTTTCTTTCGAATAGGCATAATAGAACGGGATGCTGACTTGCGCCTTTTCCGGGAACAGCTTACCCAATTCGATAGAGGTCGCCACGTTATACTGTTTGAAGTCCTCCATCCGGCGTTCATTCAAAGACTGGTCAAGAGCACCAAAGCCGGCCGTTTCGATACGTCCGCCCACATTCACCGTTCCCAAGTCGGAAAGCGCAACATTCAAATTCGCATTAGCAGCCCACCCACCTTCTTCATTGAAGTCGGTCAGGCGCAATTCGTTCACCCAAACTTCCCCGCTCTTCAACTTATTACGCACGTTACGCACACCGATCATGACTGTCTTCACTTCGGAAAGACTCGGATTGCCTTTGACACGGATCGTATTACCATCGTTGTCCGGATCCCTACCAGAATAGACAGTCTGGAAAGACACTCCATTCGTACCGGACCGTTTTTCCCGGTTACGCTCCAGTTTTAGGTCCGTCAAAATCTCCAAACGGAAATTCAGCATGTTTTCTGCCGGCCAAACGATTTTCTGGTGTTCCGAATTGTTATAGTTATACTCCCCGTGCGGAGTCAATTTCAACGGTACTTCATATTCGTAATAGTTATTCTTATAGTCCGATCCCAGGCGGATAAAAACAGCGAGATCGCCATCTGCAAGATCGTTTACATCCAATTTCGGAGCCTCGGCATGGGTAAACAGTTGCAAGCGCTTATACTGCCGCAAATCATAATTCGTATTCTTATACACGGCACGTGCATCTTGAGCGGCAAGGTCCGTTATCTTTAAAGAAAGCGCCTGTTCGTTCTCCTGACGGATCTGAGGCTGGCTTGGATCCAGTACACGGCTGACGCCCGGGGGCAATGTATAGCTGACCGGATCCCTGTCACTGTTTTCCTCGATATTGACAGTCGAGACTTCCAATTTACCCTTCACTGCGGGCGGCATCTTCGGATCGGACAAATCCTGCTCGTAGGATCGCCATTCTCCGCGTACCAATTGCAGAGTACCGAAGCGCAACACGACCGATTCCTTAAATCCTGTCATATACATACGCATGAAACGAATCGTCTTGAAATCATTGATTGCCCCCACACGACGCTGGTATTGTTTTACCGGAATCTTAAATTGATACCAGGTAACGGATTCTGTCGTACCATCCGCCAATCTTACTGATGAAGTACGTTTATCCGCAATGAAGTTTTCACCGACAACCGTATCCTGCGGAGTTATCCTGACTTTGTATTCGAAATATTTTTCATTTTTATTCAGAGTATTGTCCTGATTGATGTCTTCTACATCAGGCACGGTCTTGGAAGAAGTGCTGTAGCGCTCGCCCGAATCGTTGATATCTTTCGAGTTTCCTTCCGTTCCATTATAGCGTTTGTAACGTGTTAAGATATCCACCTCCTGAGAATCATAGTCCGAACCACGAAAATAGTGGAACTTGTCACCGGCCGGATCAAAGAAAGGGGACAGCTGTAACGGATCGTTCTCCATCTCGGTTAGGGTTACCGCATTCAATTTCTGGCGTAATTTATTCAGATAATCCTGGTAAGCCGGATATTCCTTTTCTTCATCCGAGGATAAACCGTTCAGGCCGACATCCTGTAACAGACGTGCACCTGCCGTATTGTCGAAGGCATAAACTGTACTCTGCTGTTTTGGAACCTTACCCCAAACAGTATAATCGACCTTAGAGGTATCGCCATCGATTGGCAATCCGTTTTCGAAGAACTTCTTTTCATCCTTCAATATGTCTTCCGATATCTCACCCAAATTAAAATACAGATCCCCCCCTGTTGTCTGACGATCATAAATGAACGGATCGAGCATCCAAAATTCGATATATTCGACATTCGCCGTCTCAAAGTCACTCTGGTCTATCTTTCGCATCATTCCACCGAAACGCTTTTCCGGGTTTTGCAATGTTCCGTCAGGATTAATATTATCGGCATCCAAGTTATACGGTCCGCGTTCCTGCGGATAGTAAGCCATGTTCAGAACTGTCAACGTATTACTTTCACTCATGCTTTGCTGCCGTTGCGGGAACAACTCTCTCGTCTCGATAGCACGGACATAATGGTTGGACAAATCTTTTGTCGTAATATATTTCGGACGCAAAGAAGAATTTTTACGCGTGAACAATCCGTCGATCGTGTACCAAGCGAGCAAAGCACGACTTTTCCCGTAATCGATATTATTGGTCAGCCCGGCTTCCGGGAACAATTGGGGCGTACCATCGTCATAAGGCACACTGGACAACTGCCAGGGATAAGGGTCGGAGAGGTCAAAATTGCTCTGTGTCGACTCGAAGTCATCCAGATACGAATATCCACCCGTGTTCTTGTTTTCGTAATGCCCGGCAATCAAATGAGCGAACTCCGCATTGAAAGATATCTGGCTGGGTTTGCTTAGGTTCAGCAACGGCAGCTTGTCGAACATATTGGTAAGCCACTGACTCTCGCCCTTATAAGCCATATTGACACCCCAGAGCGTATTCTTTATCGCTTCGTCGCCCATCGTCGTCTTGGCGGTCAACGGCATTTCGGACATGTGCATGATGGTAGCGCCTACCATCAGATTCGAGTTGAACTGATAGTTCAAGTCCAATCCCATCATGGTCTTACGCTGCATGTTATAGGCTGTCTGGTTTTCCAGCGAGACGCTGACCGGCGTACCTGCGGAAATAATACTTTCGTTCAGGATCGTCACCACGCCGGAAGTATAGTCGACGGTATAATCCACATTCTCGGTTAATATCGCTCCGCCAGCCGTTACTTTCACTGAACCTCGCGCTACGTTGGAAGCTCCCAACTGTATCTCGGCACCCGAAGAGGCTTTGTATTCCCCTTCCAGTTTGAACTTGTTCTTTTCAGCAATCTGCCGGGCGACGGTCAATGTCGAGTCGTAGAGTTCCTGGAACACATATTTGTCAGCAATCGCATCATTGTTAATCTTTTTACGCAGATAGGAACCGAATGGTTCCACACTTGGAAAAATAATTTTCCCATTATCGGCAAGGACGGTCACACCTTCAATAAAGTCGTATATACCATCCGGATGCGGCTGATTGTTGGAATCATAGCTATCCAGGTTCAGCACTCGTAACAAGATTTGGTTGGCAATCGCCCCTTCCGGCAAATAGTTGACATACGTACCGGTTGTATCGCTTTGATACATGATATTCAACTTGAACTTCTCTTTTTGGACAGAGTAAGCTCCTAATGAATAGATATTTTTCATCATCAGGTCCCAAAAAGGCATATCAGGCGACATGGTAATTCCTTTCAACAACTTCACATACAGGCAAGAGGCGGCCGATGAAGGATTGTCAGTCGAGAACTCACCAACCTGATAAGTCTTTCCATCCGAATAAGTATAATTGTAAGCGACAGCCAATACCTCATCTGCCTGCAACTGTGTTTTCAGCGAGATATACCCCAACTTCGTATTGACCGTATATTCGGACGCATCCAGCAAACGAGCGCTTTCCACTTCTTCATACTCCGTACCGTTAACAAAAGTTCCTCCCAACGCCTGATTTACCGTGCTGATATCACGAGCACCGGTAAATTGCTGGTTAAGGGTATTATATAATGTATTCGTATTATTATAGGGGATAGACAGCGCCCCCGAAGGAGAAACGACCGTCGTATTCGAAATATTATCATGCTCGGCCAGATCAGCAAAAGCGACCACGTTACGCGCCTGGTCATAAGTAGCCCGTTTGTTTGTCACCCAAACTTCCACCTTGCTAATCGTGACGGGAGAGGAAATCGTATTCAGGTTCTTCACCGCCTCATCATAGCGGTCGCGAAAATAGTGTGACAGGAAAAAGTGACGATTCTCGTCATACTGGTCAATCGTCAATTCGAAAGGTTTTGTCTGCACGCCCCCTTTAGAACTGACCGTTTTCGATTCCGACTCCTGCTGTGCAAACAACGCATTGACTCGCAGCTTCCCGAACTGGAGATCCGCTTTCATACCGAACAGGGCTGCTCCTCCGTTGATTAGGGAGTTACTGGTTGTCATACTTACATTTCCGGCTTCCAGCGACTTGATAATTTCATCTTCCTCCCCGGTATAAGCTAATTTCAGTTTTTTGGAGTCGAAATCAAAAGAGGTTTCGGTATTATAGTTCATATCGAAATTCACTTTGCTACCAACCGATGCCTGTACATTCAATTGAACATTCTCATCGAAATTAAAGAAGGTACGGTTACGAGCACGTTCCGGCAAAGAGGGATTTTTGGTTTTATTCTGCTTCAAGCCTAACTCCACTTCGGCCGAACCTTGCGTTTTCACCCGGACACCGCCCGGCCCAAAGATACGTTCCGCCGCACCGATATTGAACTGCATATCAGCTAAGTTGAACTGCTTATTAGCCGCCTTTTGAAATTCTTCCTCGTTTTTCTGGCGATAGTAGGATTGAACGGATTTTTGGAAACTATAATCCTGGTATTCCTCAGGGGTCAACGAAATAGGAGTAGTCAGATCGGCATCACCTAACTTGGTACGGACTACATATGTCCCGGTTCTGATATCATATTCGACCACTGATTTCACGTTATCCGGCGTCTTCAAGTCAGCAGGTGACTGCTTGGTAAGATCCTGATATTCTTCAGGGACCGTCTTAGCTACCGGAAAGCGGGTGCGCACCTTCGGCACCGTATCATCCGGAACGACCGGCTGTTCAGTATCCGGCAACGACATCTCATAGGCCAGAAAATCCGTATTCATAGAATACAGACCTGCACCAAACAGTAGAATTGTTATCCAGAGTATAAATTTCAGTGTCCTTCTCATGTTAATTGACAATTGACAACAGACAATGACAACCGACAATTCCAAATTCTCCTAAATTGCCAATTATCCATTGCTTAAAGCATTCTTAGGGCTGTTTTAATGACCTGCTCGACAGCCAGTGCAGGCGAACCTTTCAATATCGAGTTAACCGCCTTTTGCGAAGCGGCCTTCTGGAATCCAAGCATAACCAATGCCGCCACAGCTTCTTCTGTGACAGCACCACTGGCTGCGACAGAAGAGGAGCCACCTGTCACTGTCATTCCCTCTATCGGCTTTACCTTGTTTTTGAGATCAACTAGAATACGTTGAGCTGTTTTCAATCCGATTCCTTTGACTGACGTCAGAGCTGTTTCGTTCTTATCGGCAATCACCCGGATCAATTCAGATGGTGACAGGGAAGAAAGGATCATCCGAGCAGTATTGGGACCGACTCCCGACACGGAAGTCAACATCAGAAACAGTTCGCGCTCATCTTTTCCTGCAAAGCCAAAAAGCAAATGGGCATCTTCACGTATTACTTCGTACACGTAAATCTTCCCGGTCGGTTTCCCATTATAAAAAGTATATGTATTCAAGGAGATATTCAGTTCATAACCGATTCCGGCACATTCCAAGATCATCCTGGCCGGTGTCAGTTCTACTATCTCTCCCTTGATATATTCTATCATGTATCTTACGTCTTTATGATTCGCACCTATTATAACGCAAAATTAGGCAAAAGCGTATATCCGAACTATCTTTTTTGGTATTATTGTTTCCAAAACCCCGGCAACAAGATTGTCAACACCGTAAAGATCTCCAAACGTCCGACCATCATCAGAAAAGACAAGAACCACTTCGATACCGCCGGGACATCAGCATAGTTTCCGACCGGTCCCAGACTACCAAGTCCCGGTCCAACGTTACTGATCGAAGAGATAGTAGCCCCGATAGTCTCCTCAAATCCTACCCCATCGATCATCAGCACCATACAGCTGACAAATATTAAAGCAATATAGGCAAAAGCGAACGCCAATACCCGGTGGACGATATCACCAGAAACAGCATGCCCGTTCATTCGCACCGGAATAATGGCATGTGGATGCGTCTGCTTCTTAAATTCATTAAAGAGGTTCTTGGTCAAAATCACAAAACGGCCCATTTTCAAACCTCCACAAGTAGAGCCAGCACAACCACATACCACCATCAGAACTAGCGCTAACAGCCAGAAAAACGGTCCCCACGGAATATAATCGACCGTTGCAAACCCACATGTAGACACCAATGTCACGACCTGGAATACCGTTTGCCTAAAAGCTGTACCAAAATCGTCCACAATTCCTTTATACATGATCCAGACTGTCGATATTGCCGTAATAATCAGTACGAACCAGAAAAACCAGCGTGTTTCTTCATCCGCAAATAACTTCTTGGGCCTACCGTTAAAAAAGAAATATATCAAAGTAATATTGGTCGCACCGATAAACATAAAAATCGTAATTATATATTCGATATAGGCAGAGTCCCAGTAAGCGATACTGGCATTTTTCGTAGAATAGCCACCTGTAGAAATACAAGTGAGCGCATGATTGACAGCGTCATACAAGTCCATTGGACCCGCCCATAAAAGACCAATAAGGATAATGGTCAGGAACAAATAAACTCCCCACAGGCGCTTGGCCACCTGGGTAACACGCGGACGGAAACGTTCGTGCGTGATACCCGGAGTCTCGGCATTGAACATCTGGGTAGCCCCACCTCCGATAATAGGCATCAGCGCTACGGTAAACACGATCATTCCAATACCGCCCTGCCATTGCGTAAGGCTCCGCCAAAACAATATCCCGTGCGGAAGTGCTTCGATATCGGTCAATATGGTAGAGCCTGTCGTCGTAAAACCGGACATCGTTTCGAAATAAGCATCCGTCACATTATCTATATAGCCACCTAAATAGAATGGTAACATCCCCAAAAGGGAGAAAAGAGCCCAAGTTAATGTAACAGTCAGCATCCCTTCCCTGCGCCCGGCCGTATGTTCATTGGCTCGTAGTCCGATCAGCATAAAAAGGACTCCCGTTCCGAACATGATACCACTCGACTGAAGAAGCGGATAGAAGTCATTTCCTTCATATAAGAAAGCGACTGCCGTTGCAGCCAGCATAAACAACGTCTCAAGGATGAACATCATCCCTAACATCTTAATTATAAAACGAATGTTCAGCATAATATGCTATTAACAATTGACACATTGAACAGAGAAAAGAGACAACCCTGAGTTGTCCATTGACAATTAATTAAAGTAGTCCTCCAATTTACGCATAGCCGTATCCAAACAGAACACCACAACGTGGTCATAAGCTTGGATATGTGTATCACCCTTGATCATCATAGGCTCACCGTCACGAATCAATCCGCCCAACGTCAAATCTTTCGGAAGATTCAGATCTTTTACCTGCTTACGGGTAATTTTCGAATCGGGACGAGCAACAAGTTCCGCCACATCTGCATTGGCAAAAGTTAAACACTTCACGTTCGACACGTCTGCATCCAACAGGAATTGGTAGATATGGCTGGCAGCAATCAGTTTCTTATTGATAACCGAGCCGATGTCCATGCTCTCCGCTAAAGGTATGTAGTCGATATTTTCGATCTTGGCGATAGTCTTGAATACTCCGGCGCGTTTAGCAGCCAGACAAGCCAAGATGTTCGTACTCGAATTATCCGTCAGTGCGATAAATGCCTGTGCATCTTTGATCCCTTCCTGCATCAACAGATCGGTATCGCGTCCGTCTCCATTGATGATCAAGACATTTCCAGGGACAACCTCAGCTATACGGTGACTCTTTTCTTTGTTAGTCTCGATTACTTTTACACGGATATTGTTCGGAAGGTACTGGCAGGTACGGATCGCAATACGGCTTCCACCCATAATAATGACTTTCTTTACTTCGGGGTCTCGCTTGCCCGCATGCAACCGGACGTCTTCGATATGGCTTTTAGTCGTTGTAAAAAAAACGATATCTCCCGATTCTATACGATCCGTACCACGGGGAATAATGGTCTCGTTCTGCCGTTTGATGGCAACGATATGATAGAGTTTCTGTTCGTTCAGTAATTCGGACAGATGTTTGTTCACAAGTCGGGAATTATCGCGCACCTTTACACCGATCAGAATCAGAGCGCCTCCGAACAACTCCCAGTATTGCCGAGTCCACGGGCGTCTGACAGCCGTAACAATTTCTTTGGCTGCCAGCATTTCCGGGTAAATCATGGAATCGATCCCCATTTTTTCAAACAGTTCCTTGTTTTTAGGGAGCAAATATTCGTAATTGTTGATACGCGCCAACGTCTTATGTGCTCCTAATTTAGAAGCCAGAATGCTGGCTGCCACATTGGTCGTTTCTTCCGGCGTAACACTGACAAACAGGTCGGCCTTTCTGATACCGGCTTCTTCCAGGTCCCGAATGGATGTCGGATTACCCACCATAGGAAGGATCTCCATGCTTGAATTCGTGAAATTCAAACGTTCCTCATTCGGATCCATCAGGATAATATCCTGCTTCTCCTGTGATAACATTTTTGCCAGGTGGGTTCCTACTTCACCGGCTCCGGCTATAATAATTTTCATTTTATATAATAGATTAATTATAAGGATATATTATCCTCCGATAACCATCTTTTTTATTTCTCCTGCAATACTTTTGGCATCCATACCACACAGTTTATACAGTTCGGGAATCGATCCATGTTCGACAAACTCATCCGGCACACCAATCCGTTTTACCTGAGGAGCATATCCGTTATCAGCCATAAATTCCAAAACAGCACTGCCCAGTCCACCTTTGATTACGCCGTTTTCAACAGTGATGACACGACTGAACCTCTTACCGACTTCATGCAGCAGTTCTTCATCCATCGGTTTTAAAAAAATCATATCATAATGGGCAATCGATATACCATCACTTTCAACCTCCTTTATGGCCTTTATCACTTCGTTGCCAATAGGTCCAAGTGACAAGATCGCAATATCATCCCCATCACGAAGTTTCTTGCCTTTCCCGATCGGAAGGATATGCATCTCATTCCTCCAATCTGCCATCTCTCCCTTACCGCGTGGATAACGGATCACAAAAGGGCCGTTACATTCCTTATACCCGGTATACATCAAATTCCTTAAATCCAGTTCGTTCAAAGGAGATGAAATAACCAAGTTCGGGACTGGACGCAGATAAGCGAGGTCGAACACCCCGTGATGGGTCGCCCCGTCTTCGCCTACTAGACCGGCACGGTCCAGACAGATTACCATATGAAGATTCTGAAGTGCAACATCGTGTATCACCATATCGTATGCCCGCTGCATGAAAGAAGAGTAGACATTGCAGAATGGGATCATTCCCTCTTTGGCAAGTCCGGCAGAGAAAGTTACCGAATGCCCTTCGGCAATCCCGACATCAAACGCCCGTTTCGGAAACGCTTTCATCATATAAGTCATAGAACAACCTGTCGGCATAGCAGGAGTGACCCCCACGATCCGTTCGTCCTGTTCGGCCAGCTCGACAAGGGTATGTCCGAAAACATCCTGATAAAGTTGGGGTTCGTTCAACTTATGGACAATGATCCGTTCTCCTGTTTCTTTATTGAACAGCCCTGGTGCATGCCATTCCGTTGCCGACTTTTCAGCAGGCTTGAATCCTTTGCCTTTTTTAGTTTTGATATGTAATAGTTTCGGACCTTCCATATCCTTTATATCATTCAGAACCTTGATCATATAACCGACATCATGCCCGTCGATCGGACCAAAGTAACGGATGCTGAATCCCTCAAACAGATTATGTTGTTGAGTAAGCAATGCTTTCAGACTATTGTTAAAACGAAGGATATTTCCCCGACGGTCATTATTGATCAGTTTCATCTTCCGCAATCCGCGGTACACATCATAACGCATTTTATTATATGCCTGACTGGTTGTGATATCCACCAAATACTGACTCAACCCACCGACCGCATGATCTATTGCCATATCATTATCATTGAGAATGATAAGTAGGTTGTTTGGATTAGCCGACGCATTATTCAGACCTTCGAACGCCAACCCACCCGTCATGGCTCCATCGCCGATCACGGCTATCACGTGTCTGTCTTTTTCTCCTTTTAGAGCAGAAGCGACCGACATACCCATAGCCGCCGAAATGGAATTTGAAGCATGTCCGGCAACAAATGCGTCATAAGGGCTTTCCAGAGGATTAGGAAATCCACTGATTCCTTTAAATTTTCGGAGCGTATGAAAAGCCTCTCGACGTCCAGTCAGTATTTTATGACCATACGCCTGATGCCCCACATCCCATACAATACGATCATAGGGAGTATTAAAAACATAGTGTAGTGCAACCGTCAGCTCTACCGTACCGAGACTTGCCCCAAGATGTCCCGGATTCTCCGATAGTACATCTATTATATATTGACGCAACTCTGCACATACCTCTCCCAATTTATCGGGGGACAACTTGCGCAAATCCTCCGGGTAATCAATGGAATTTAATATGTGTTCATCCTTGCATTCTGTCATAATCGCTATAATTTTGTGGCAAATGTAAAGAATTAACGGGAGATAAAATAGTTTTAGTATGTCATTCTTTAGCAGTATGACACAATTAAACCGCTTCTTCTCCTTTCCCTATAATCAAATTTAATCCTGTTTTGCATTTTCGTATGTAACACAAACAAACTCATTTGCCATAAAAACAAAAAAGCAGTCACAAATAATTGTAACTGCTTGATTTTCAGTGGTGCCACCAGTAACCGAAAATCGGTTTGTATAGCACTATTTCTCAATAAGTTATATCTTTATTACGATGTTAGTCCCTTGAATAAGGTTTTCACAACTTTGCACCGTTCAACACAAGTTTGTGTCTTAGGTTCGATTTCTGCGTGCAAAGGTAGATATTTATTTGGAATTATCAATATTTCCAAGAACTTTTTTTGTATTTACTGCTAAAAGTCTGTTTGAATTTTGTTCAGTATTCTTTTAGGAGTTGTTTTGAGGATTTTTCTCTGTATCATTAAGAAGAATTGCAGGCTATGTGACGGAAGGTTTTCAATATCCATGAAGTATATAGAAAGAACTTTAGTCGAAATGTCAGGTATCAATTTTCCCAATAGATTGAATCGTAAAGGAGTATTTTTATCGAGTAATATGTATAACTACATAAACCCCACTGGTTTCGAAACGTGCAGCCACATTACAAATAGGGTAAATTTCAATAATGGATTGTTTTGATGAAAAAAACTCTTCAATATTAGACTTACTGACATAGGGCTGTCATAGAAGACGCTATCTTTGTATCAAAAAGTATTCAACTTAATATTATAGAATATGAAAAGATTATTTTTATGCTCATCATTTGCTGATGTTGCTAATCTATTTG
>ERZ791934.1819-NODE-1819-length-17379-cov-5.099457_pt1 | contig 17379 bp, 22 predicted proteins | sample MGYA00510125_ERZ791934 | MGnify/ENA primary metagenome ERZ791934 (study PRJEB30046, sample SAMN00993240) | human gut metagenome | study: EMG produced TPA metagenomics assembly of the A metagenome-wide association study of gut microbiota in type 2...
GAGCAAATCACTTTTATGTGTCTATCGGATAAAGGATTGTTGCCATTCTCAATCATAGAATAGGCCGTTTGAGTAATACCTAACTCTTTGGCAAAATCTGTTTGATTGATTTTTAGTGCTTTACGGAGCTGTTTTAAACGTTCTTTCACTTTTGGTTCACCTCGCTTATTGCATGTGTAATATCAGAATATCATGTTTGTGTTAAAATATCAATACAAAATATCATAAAATTAATAAAATCTATTGACTATATATTAATATAATGATATATTTTAACCATAAAGTTAATGAAAGGGGCGTTGAAGATGGAAAAAACAATAGTTAAAGAAACTGCCGATATTCTCAAACGGTTGTCACCCAACAATCAAGCGTACTTCATGACACTGGTAAGGGTAGCGGAAACAGCTGAAAACGGCGTAAGAGATTTTAACCAACCGCACAAAACCACAGAAAATCATTCGGTATAGTGCATATGTCCTCATAAGAAAGTTGGGAACATTTAGATATATTATGAATTGGTAAAGATTAAGCTTATGTTTATGCGTATTTGTGAGAGTTCGGAGGTCATAAAACAGTGGAAGTGATTAAAGATGGCGAGACTGTTGGAAGAATCCATGATGATTACTGTAAGCGAAGTGAAGAGGAGATTAAAAAGATATTAGATAACGTGGCACAAAAGGCCTACCAGCATTTGGCCGCCAAAAGACAACCTGAAGAGTGGGAAGGGCAGGCAAAATGACTGGTGGTTGGATAAAAAATAATTTGTTATTAAAATACTTTTTTATTTTGATAACAAATTATTTGTTTTATGTCGTACTCTGCAAAGATAGCAGAATGGCTAATCTACACAAGTGGTAGGAGGAAAAGAGATGGTACAAGTATTGGAAGACTATCTGATTGATGTCAGCGAAATGAATTATACCGTAAAGGTCAGGAATGGTTTCACAAACAGTGGTGAGGTATCCTGGAAGCCCCTAGGGTATTATGGCACCATGCATGGTGCCTTAAAAGGAATAGCGGAAGCACAAAAGCGCAAGCGACTGAAGAAAGGTATACATAGCCTGGAAGAGGCCATTCAGATAATCGTGGATACAGACGAGGCGCTGGAGGATGAGATGGCCCGGTGTCATATAAAATCAGAATAGAATAATCATTTAATAACAAAATCATTTGTTATCAGATGGAGCTGGGAGGTGATCACATTGGGCTTGCTAAAACTGAAAGTATCTGAAGAGGAGAAAAACCAGAAAAAATCCATAGAGGATCTGGAAGAAACCCTGCGTAAATTGCGGCTTCAGAAGAATCAGCTCATAGAAATAATCCAGGAAAAAGACCAGGAGATCAAGAAACTGAGAGCGAAGGATGAGGTTTTGAGGAATAGGGTGGCTGGATGTCAGGAGCAATCCCCTGTCGGTCCAGTGCAGCATAATGGAATAGGACAAGTGATGCATGGGATATTTCAGGAAATGGAGACCCGGGAGGCATTGGTACCGTACAAAAACAAGTCAAAAAATTCACAGGAATTTTTCAAATTCAGAAAGGATGATTTTGATGCAGTCTTAGAGGAATTAGCAGAATCAGGGCAGGGGAAGATTTTCGGATTTTCCACCAGTGAGATCCTTCGTTTTATGGTACAGACGAGCGTCATGAAGATCCAGGGTTCCGGTAAACATTATTGGATGGATACACAGGATGGACAGCGTGTGAAGGTGCTGCTGATCCGCAAGACGGCGTATGAGTATTTCCTCCGAGAGTGGGAGGGAGCATGAGCAGGTTAGAGATAATGGCAAAGGAATATGTGGATGTTTACAACTATCTCCTTCGGTATCATGAGAAAAGCAGAAACATAGAGCTAGATAAGGATGGGCTGTATGTGAAGAAGGATTACCTGGTGAAGCTGCTGGATCAGAACCTTTATGAGACGGCGGATGAAAAGTTACAGGCCTGGAGGGATCTGAGATGGATCATCACAATGGATGGGCGGCTGACAAAGCGTCGCCGATGGACAAGCACCAACCGGCTGGAATACGTGATACACATACCGCTATCCGTTGGCAGGCGGCTGAAGAATTTAGCCCGAAAATAGGGGTGAATTTTGGTGAGAACAAAGCCAAAATCAATATTTGGGATGTTCTCGCCCGAAAACCCGCATGGTTGACAGGTTTCTTACTATTTTGTGTTCAGATAGATAATGGAGACTTGTTATACGTAGTATAACAAGTCGGATTTAGAGGTGAGAACAAATGGGGTGGAGTTTTTTGAAAGGGATGAAACATGACGTAGTGAATGGCGATTATGTGGAGGTAGGATGAAACATGACTTAGTGGCAGAGGTGCATAAAGCGCCGCCGGTGGTGATGAAGTGAAAAGGAGGGATGAGATGGCGATCATTTTCAAGGACCAGGAACATGAGAAATTCTTTTATTACAACCTGCAAAGGTGCAGATATCAGGATGCGTACCATCAGGCACTTATGTACTGTCTGGGGATATCCGGTGATACCAGAAAAAATATCAATCGGATATATGATTTTAAATCAGGGGCTCTGAAGCCGAAGTGTTTACAAGAGGGATGGATCACAAGCGGCAGTGCAAAAGTGATCCGGCTGGGCTTCAATCTTTATAACGGCGGGACACCGAGCGTTTACGACTTTGAGGATGCGGATGAGCAGTTGAGTGAGTGTACATGCTACACAGTAGACAATTTATTCTGCTGCGGATACGCAAGGTACTTTTGGGAAGCTATTAAGATCCGTTATCCAGATTACTGCCGGTCATAAATTAGTATTTTGTTATTAAAATAAGTTGATAAGGAGGATGAAGCATGATTTTGGCATCAGCGAATCAAAAGGGCGGTGTCCTGAAAACGACATCTGCGCAAAACATAGGGGTAGGGTTATGTTTGAGAGGCAAAAAGGTGTTGCTTGTGGATATAGACCCACAGGCAAGCCTTACGATCGCCATGGGCTATGAGCCAGAAGGATATAAGCGGAATGTATGCAGCTTAATGATGGGGGAACCCGCAGGCTTCTGCATACACTGTGGAGATGAGAAAAGACCGGATCTGATTCCGGGAAGTATCCAGCTGGCAGCATTGGAGATGCAGTTGACATCCAGGATGGCAAGGGAAAACATTCTTTCAAGGGCTTTGCGGGATGTAAAGGGTTCCTATGATTTCGTTATCATTGACTGCCCGCCTCAGCTCAGTATTTTAACCATCAATGCACTTGCTGCAGCAGATCAGGTCATCATACCGTGCAAAACGGATTATCTTTCGTACAGAGGCTTAGATATGTTAAAAGAAACCATACGGGACATACAGGAATTAACGAATCCGGAACTAAAGATCATGGGCATAATAGCTACGTTGTATGAGAAGCGTGTCAAAGACCATAAAGAGGTACTGAAGGCCATGGAGGAAAAGGAGCATGTAGTTGGAATCGTGAAAAAGACGGCGGCTGCCACAAAGGGGATCTATGACGGGGAGGCGGTCATTACCTATAGGCCTGATGCGGAGGTGGCCTCTCAATACAGGGAAATTGTTGATCATATCATTCAGGAGGTGGCGTGATGGGGCTGGCAGAAAGGGAACAGAAGCGGAGCAGCGTTGTTGGGCAGATGATTGACATACCGGCGGACACCGGGAAGGTGGTGAAAGCAGGAAGAGCAGGAAAGAATGATTCTAAGCTGATTCAGCGGGGATATTACTTGACACCTGAGCTGGCGAAAGAAGTAAAGATAAGGGCAGCCATGGAGGGGAAGAATGATTATGAGATTGTGATGGAGGCCCTGGAAAGGTATTTTCGATGAGTAAGCGAAAAAGAAGGAGAATGCGTTTTTCTGCACTGCTATTCCTAGCTGTTTTTTGTGTGTATGGACTTTTTGCAAAGCCGGAAATACCGGTGGAGCCGGTCAACACGGAACCAGGCAACCTTCAGGTCCACTATATTGATGTGGGACAGGGGGATGCTACACTGATAAGCTGTGATGGACACCATATGCTGATAGATGCCGGGGGGAATGATAAAGGCACGTATGTACAGGATTATTTGCAGAAACAGGGTATTGAACACCTTGATTATGTGATAGGGACACATCCGGATGAAGACCATATAGGCGGGCTTGATGTTATCCTGTATAAATTTGATACCAATCTTGTCATGATGCCGGATTATGAAAAGAATACACGGACTTATGATGATGTGATACAGACTGTTAAGAACCGTGCGCAGAAGATAGCTGTCCCGAAGACGGGCCAGAACTACGAATTAGGAAATGCGGTATTTACAGTCGTGGCCCCAAACAAGATATATGAGGATGGTAATAATAATTCAATCGTGCTGCTCCTGCAGAACGGCAGGAATCGTTTCCTTTTCACCGGGGACGCAGAGGCGGAATCCGAAAAGGACATTCTGACTGCAGGGTGGGATATATCGGCTGATGTGTATAAAGTGGGACATCATGGAAGTGCAGGCTCTTCATCTGAAACGTTCCTGGAAGCGGTAGGAGCTTCGTACGGTGTCATTTCGGTGGGAAGTGAAAATTCCTACGGACATCCAAATGATGAGACGTTACAAAGGCTGAGAGACAATGGGGTACAGATATTCCGGACAGACGAGCATGGTACGATCATAGCGGCTTCGGACGGGGAGCAGATCACATGGGATGTCCAACGAAATAAGTGAGGATGCTGCCATCCCTACAGGTGGGGAGGTGAAGTTCAGGAATATGAGGTCGAAGTGTTTACCCCGCTTCAGGAGGTGATGAAGATGGAACGAATGGAAATAGATGAAAATTATATTGTACGCTGCCTGTCCGGATATGAAACACTGCTGGAGGATGTACGAGACCGGATCCGGTTTCTGCACAGCAATATGGCAACCACGGATGATATTCTGGAGAGCCTACAGATGAAAGCGAAGGGTTATGATACTGCGGGTACATCAGGAAGCGGCAGGAAAAAAGATTTAGGAGATCTCCTGGAGCGGTATGAAGAGAATGAGGAGCGGTATGCAGAGTTCTTGAAAAGATATGCGTACCAGCTCATACAGGAGGAAGAAGCCCTGAAACGGGTCTGGATCTGTTACCAGAGCCTTCCCTATGGGCAGCGTACGGTATTGAAGGCCTTATATGTGGAACGCAAGCAATGGAAAGCGGTGAGGGCGGAACTTCGCATGTCGCATACTACTTTGAGCAATCATCGTACCTTTGCGATCCAGAATATAAGGCAGCTGTATAACAGTGATTTTACCGATATGCAAATCATGATGTACCGGCAGCCGGATTTAGAACACATGAAGAAAAAAGAAAAACAACAGCAAATCTCAATATGGGAATGGATGTAGATAGAGCATGAGAGAGATGAGGGCATCAGCAAAGGAAGGCACCTACTCACTTCGAGCGAAGAAGACAGCCAGACCAGTGGGATTTTATGAGGCTTATCAACGTGCGGCAGATACTCTTGATAAGAAGATGTATGAAGTGGCTGAAGTGGTGGCAAGCCGGGGTTATAGCTCCCAAAAGGAATTTGAGAAGGAAAACTGAAGGTAGCAATTGGATGTGCTTCATTAGTGGTACCAGGCTAACAGTGGTGTTTATGGTTATGAATATACCTTTACACTAAACAAAAAATATCAGTAGGAGAAAAAAATGACAAGTATCACGTTGGATGCGAGATTGAACAAGAAGCTGCATGATAATGCAAATGTAGCGTGGGAATCTGTACATGGTAAGGGGAGCTGGAAGGAAGAGGATCCGCTTTATTATCATGAGCCGGATGCTCCTGAGCCTGAGGATCCATTCGATATAGAGAAGAAAGAAGGAGAGGCTGCAATATGAAATATGATGCCCTGTATGGGTTCCAGGAATATCTGAAGCAGAAATATTGTGCAAATACAGCCAGAAAATACTATCAAGAGGTCAAGAACCTTTTTGAGGATCTGCAATTTGATTCTCTGGGCGCGGTCAATACTCAGGCGTTAGAACACAAGGTCCGACTTATACGCCAACAAAGCAGGTTTTCAGCGGCAAAGCAGGGATTGATGGCACTTCATGACTATGACCACTCTTTTGTCTTGCCAGATAAGGAGGTATGGAACGAAGCCCCGAAATTCAATCGGTGTAAGTCCAGAGGGAAGGAGATCCATGTGGATAGGAATTTCAGGACGATCAATCAGATAAGTGACAAAAGGCTAAAACTGGGATATCGCCTTATGCTGATATCTGGGTTAAGGGTGTCAGAAGTGGCAGACCTTGAACCGGAGGACATACTGATCCGGGATGACGGGGTGATAGAGCTACACATACAGAATGGCAAAGGCGGTAAGACGGGAAATGTAGAGTGCATGAAGGACGATTATGTGAGAAAACATCTGAGAGAATTGCTGGATACCATAGAACCCGGACAGAAGGTGTTTTATTCAGCCAGCACCATGGAAAAACAGGCCACGAACCTGGGGATGGAATGCCATGACCTCAGAAGAATATATTCAAGACACCGCCTTCAAGAGCTCATTGAGGAGGAGGCCATGAGTAAGGGAAAAGCACATCAGATTGTGCAGAAGGAATTGAGGCACGAGAGTGGGAAGACGACGGACTTATATCTTTATGGACGGAAATTTGTTTGAGATTTCAGGAGGGAGAGAACGTGACGTGTGTTTTGAAATATCCAGGGGCGATAAAACGCATTGCTTCATGGATCTGTGAGTACATACCAGCGTATGCATGTACTGGCGGTCTGTTTCCAGGAAGGGGGTGGAAGGATTGAATAATCGGTATGAGAATGAGATAAACAAAAGGATTGAAGAAGTGATCCAAATGCTGTTTACGTATCTGCGCAGAGTAGGGATAGGTTTGATCCGGATGCGTACAGGGAAACGTTTTGGCGGCCTGCTGATATCTGTCATCCTTGCCTTATTAGGATTCCGCTATAAGGAATCCGTATTTACCTCCCTTACTGGATGGTTCCCGGGTATACCTACATGGTTGTGCTTTGGTATATGGGGTCTGGTGCTCCTTTTGCCGGTCTTTTATTTGGGGGCGGTCGGGGGACATGAAGCTAAGAACCCATATGAAGCCGCTTTTGCAGCGGTTGGTTTTAAGAGCAAAGACGGGCAATACCCTTTCCTGGTAAAAAAGAGAAAGGAAAAAAAGAGCAGGAGGTTTGCCCTAAAAGAAAAGAAGCGTAAGGAACATTATATCTTCAGTTCGACGATCCCCATGTCAGATTGGGTCGCAAATAAAGAGAAGTTAGAAACAGCCCTTGACTGTAATATCCTGCATTTTGAGGAAGGGAAGTCCAAGCGTATCACAAGGCTGGTCACGGTTCCGTCAGAATGCCGGATCCCGACCATGATCAACTGGGATGATTCCAAGTTGAGTAAGAAGGAAGGCGTGGTCGTATTGGGGGAAGGAGCCATTGAGACGATCTCCTTTGATCTGAACAAGACACCTCACATGCTCGCTGCCGGTGAGACCGGTTCCGGTAAATCTGTCATCCTGAGGAGCTGTCTGTGGCAGATGATCTGCCAGGGCGCGCGGCTTTACATGATCGACTTCAAAGGTGGCGTAGAGTTTGGCAAACGGTATGAGCAATTTGGCGAGGTTGTGACCGATTACGAGAGGGCCAGGGATGTACTTCAGATGCTTGTGAAGGAAAATAAGATGCGCCTTGATCTGTTCCGGGATCTAGACTGCAAGAACCTGCCGGAATACAACAAAAAGACTGGGAAACACCTGGCAAGGATAGGCCTGGCCTGTGATGAGATTGCAGAGATGCTCGATAAAAAAGGGGCAGATAAGGAGAAACGGGCCATCCTGGAGGAGCTGGAAGGGCTGCTGTCGACACTTGCGAGGCTGTCCAGGGCTACCGGTATCAATCTGCTGTTGGGTGTGCAGAGGCCAGACGCGAATGTTTTGACGGGGCAGATCAAGAACAATATCCCCATCCGTATTTGCGGGCGTTTTGCGGATAAGTCGGCATCTGAGATCGTGCTCGGTAACTCTTCCGCTGTTTATCTGCCGGATATCAAAGGCAGGTTCCTGTTTAAACTGGGAAATGAGACAGTGGATTTCCAGGCCTACTACTTTGATGATGATATCAACCTGCGGGATGATGTGGCGGTGGAACAGGGAAATATGTTACTGGATGAGGAGGACCCGTCCCGATCCACACGGGAGGAACCAGCGAAAAAGAGGGAGCCCCTGGCAGGAAGAAGAAAGAAGGAAGCAGAACAGGAAGATGGTGGCGGTATTATTTTGAATGGGCTCGTTTACACAGGGGATGGTGATGAACCCTCCTTTGATGACGAGATGCCGTTTTGATCTTTAGAAAGGAGACCTATGTTCAAAAAAAATAGAGGTAAGGTTAGGCAGTCCGAAGCAGAGGAGCGTAGAGAAGAGGATCTGTCAGAGTATAAATTAAAGAATGTAGCTGGCTGGAAGGCAGCACGTATCATTTTGTGGAGTATCCTTATATTCCTGATCGTCCGTGGGGCGGCAGCAATTCTAATCCCGGACAAAAACACACAGACAGCACAAAAAGTTGAAAAGCTTCAGAAAGCAATGGATGCGGAGATGGAGCAGAGAACAAGGATCCTAAGCTTTGCGTCAGACTTTGCGAAAGAGTACATGACCTACGATAAGGATGGGGGAGAGGAATTTAAAAAACGGTTGAGTAAATATATGACAGAGGATCTTTCTGAGGCGGCGGATATCTATGATTTTCAGACAGAGGCCAAAGCAACCTATGCGGATGCGTACCGGATGGAGCAGATAAGGGACAATTGCACACAAGTGTATGTGCATGTAGAAGTAGCCGGGACTGTTTATGAGACAGTAGAGGATACAGAAGAAAAGAAAGAGGAAAAGAAGGATTCCAAGGATAAGAGTAAGGATAAGACGAAGGAGACAGTGAAGGAGACAGCGGAAAGTGCTGATATAGTCTACACATTAAAGGTGCCTGTGCAGGTCACAAAAACGGGCTTTGTGGTAGATGGCTTTCCTTTGTTGATAAGTGATAAGGATTCTTATTATGTGCAGGACTATGAAAAACGGTCCATCCCATCGAAGTATAGTGAGTACAAAGATGTCGATAAGGTAGAGGAGACGATAAATAACTTCCTTACGGCTTATTATACGGATAAGCAGTCTGTAATAGATTATTTTCTGCATGAGACTGCGGATAAAACAAATTTTTCAGGACTTTCCGGGGAAAATGACCTGGCCCTATTGGAGATAGCAGAGATAAAGGCATATACGGATACAGATGGTAACATCTTATCTGTAGTGAGGTACAAAGTACAGGATAAAAGGACAAAAACGGTGGTGATGCAGTCAAGCAGCTTCACCCTTGTAGAAGAGAAGGGACAGCTCTATATCATGTCCATGGAACCGGCAACCTACAGCAAATAAAAAGGAGATAAAATGAGAATGAGTTATTATCTGTTACTTGCAAACAATGCATTTTTTGTTGCGGCGGCAAATTGGGGACAAAGCGGGGCGACCTGGCTTTTAGGGCAGCTAAAGTGGCTTGCCTTTGCGTTCGTCGGGATATCCCTGGCGGTGAGTATCTTAAAGAAAAACACGGTGGGGGTCGTTGTAACGCTCTTATTGGGGGCTTTGGTCATTTACTTTATTGGGAATCCGTCAAAATTAGAGGCCATTGGAAACTCCCTGGGGCAGATATTCGGATTCTAAGGAAAAGAGATGAAAGAATGGAAAATGAGAATTATACAGTAAGGACGTATGCAAAGCTTTGGAAACATGAAAAAGTCATGTATGCGATCCAGAATGCGAAGCTTCCCCTGCCAGTACCGCTCCATATGGCGCTTTATTTCGGTATCTGTTTCTTTATCATGTTCCTATTTGGGAAATGTATACCAGCCATGGCAGAGGTGCCGGTGATCATCAAATATCTCATACTGCCCTATGCAGGGGCAAAATTTTTGAACACCGTAAAGCTGGATGGTAAGATGCCGGTATGGTTCGTTGCAGGGATTATGAGGTTTTGGTTAATGGAATATGGCAGCTATATGGAAAGATTTCGATTTTACCAAATAAAGACCAGGCCCATTCGTATAAACTGGTATACCGGTAAGGATGGGGAGAAGCATGTGAGGATAGTGATAAGATGGATCGCTGGACACGGAAGGGAGGTTTGTTATGTACCAGGCACAATGTCCGATCAATTTTTATAGTGGGAATATCATACATAACGTGGACAAGTCCTTTTGGGCATTATATGACCTGCAAGGGGAAGGATATGACTGTTTGAGCAATAAGCAGCGTTTAAATTTACTTTGGAAGACAGCGCAGTTCTTAGCTGAGTTTAAAAGTGAGGCCCAAATCTGGATCATACCGATGGAGGAGAATCTGAAGAAAAGATACGGGGCCTATCAAGAGGGTCTTGACCGGGATGACTGCTTATATGATACGGCTCTTACTATATTGGGACAGACAGAGGAGTATTTAGATGCGTTGTCTAAGGCAAATGGTGCGATCAATGATTACAAGATCATGATTGCAGTCAAGCTTCAGCAATCATCGGATGAGTTTGAAACAGCAAAGGAAACACTTGCATATCTGTTCAGGAATCCTGTGAATGCGGTGAATGAATGGATGAACCTGGATGCCGGGGATATCTTAAAGTCAAAAATGGAGCAGTGTAAGGCATTGGCGGACAGGTGGCTTGAAAATGCGAATTACCGTTTCCATTTGCGGGAGTGTACGGCTGCGGAAACACAGTGGATGTTACACAGAATGAAATTCAGGGGGCTCGATCAGGAGACTGGATTGTGGTATAAGAGCCAGGATAAGTCGAAGGTATGGGAACCGGCCGTAGAGGCCAGGGCGTTTAAAAAAGGGAGTGATACAGTTTACCGTTCAAGGCCCCGGGAGATTGAGAACCTTTTCGATGGGCAGGTCATACCCAGGCATAGATACCTGGAAGTCCATACAGATAAAACAGTATCGTATCAGGCATTCCTTGCATTGACAGAGATGCCGGATGATTTTTCCGCCATTGGGAATGAGTGGATATATTTATTGCAGAAGCTCAATTACAAGACGGAGGTATGCATCCATATAAAGGTAAAGGGATATCGGCAGTCGCTAAAGGCCGTGAGTGATAAAAAGCAGGAGATCACCAGCCAGATCAACCATGTGGCGATGGCAGGCGAGGAAATACCGGATGAGCTGATCGAGGGAAAATCGGAAGGGAACCACTTAAACAGGGCACTGAAGAAGACGAGGAATCCATTGCTTTATACTACAGTATCGCTTTGCGTCGCTGCTGGCAGCAAAGAAGAGATGGAACGTAGAGTAGATAAGGTTAAGGCCTTATATTCTGATCTGACGATGGTTGTCGAGCAGCCCGTGGCTGACCAATGGAAGCTGTTCCTGTCTTTCATCCCATCTGTCGGGATCACCGTAAAAGACTATGTGCTCCGGCTGTCTTCAGATGCGGTAGCGAGCGGGGTTCTTTTCTGTACAAGGAGATTAGGGGATGACAGCGCACAGTTCATCGGGACGACAGGGGCGGAAAGAAAAAATGTCTTTCTGGATATGAGGAACGCCTGTCTGCATGATAAATCGGCATCCGCCGCTTTTTTCGGCAACCTGGGATTTGGAAAATCCTTCAATGCCAATGTGCTATGGACGCTGAATATCATCCATGGCGGATATGGGCTCATCATCGATCCGAAAGGGGAAAGGAGCCACTGGAAAGAGCAGCTAAAGATTTTAAAGGGTCTTATCAATGTGGTGACATTATCAACTTCAGATAAGGATGCAGGAAAGCTGGATCCGTATAATATCTATCGAGATGATCTGCCAGAGGCAAACCGGTTTGCATATAACATTATCACGGAGCTCTATAAGATAGCGCCATCCACGGATATGGATATTGCATTGCAGACAGCGCAGGCTAAGATGCTCCATCTGACAGATGGGAGGATACCATCCATGAACCTGCTGGCTGACCTCCTGGAAGAGTTTGACAGGAAGGATACCCTGTATGAATACGCAAAGAAGCTGGCAAGGGTGATACGTCTACAGAAGGATTCCGGGATGTCACGTCTGCTCTTTGGATACGGCACAGAGGAGACGGTTGCCCTTGATAACCGGGCGAACATCTTGCAGATTCAGAACCTTAACCTGCCACAGGGAAAGGAAAAGAAGGAATACACCCAGGAAGAGCTTTTGTCCACGGTCATTTTCTCCTCTCTGTGCCAGTTCGCAAAGAAGTTTGCACTACAGAGATTAGGGGCGTTCAAGCTGATCCTGTGTGATGAATCCTGGGCTTTGAAGGAAACGGCAGAAGGCAGGGAGCTGGTAAATTTTCTTTCCCGAATGGGACGGTCTTTGTTCGCAGGAACCATCCTTAACGGGCATTCCGTATTAGATCTTCCAGATGAGAAGGTGAGGAACACGATCACATATAAGTTCATGTTCCATACGGATGATGAGGAAGAAGCCACAAGGATGCTCAAATTCCTGCGCCTGGAGCCTTCCTCAGAGAATATCCAGAGGATTTATAATCTGAAGAATCGGCAATGCCTGTTTCAGGATGAAGAGGGACGGGCAGGGGTGCTGACCTTTGATGCGGTGTTCCAGGATTTCATAGATGTCTTTTCCACTACTCCGAAGGAGAGCACACCGGAGAGAGGGGATGCACTAACAGAAGATACTTTTGACGATCTACTGAAGAAAGAGGCTATCTGATATGCCGGAGGAAAGCAGGACAGGGAGGATAGTGCTCGCAGTCGCAGGCAGCATGGGATGGCTGTGTTTCCCTATCATCTTGATATTCATGATAGCGGCTGCCCTTATGGGCGGCAGTTCCAGCGGCGGGGCAGGCGGATATGTTGTAGGGCAGGCCGTGGTATCCCCGCAGGTGGAGTTCTACCGGCCTTATTTGGAAAAGGAAGCTGCAAGGTACCCTGGGATGGAGAAGTTGGTAGATCTGATGTTAGCACTCATCCAGCAGGAAGCTGGAGGGGAGCCATGGATAGGGACCATGGATGGGGATGTCATGCAGTCATCAGAAAGCGCAGGTTACCCTGGGCCGGGGTATTTAAAGGGGGCGGCATCCATTGCACAGGGCGTGAGATATCTTTATGAGGCATGGACGGCGACAGGCTTGATACATGACCCTTATAACCTTGAACTGACCAAGATTTCCCTGCAAAACTATAATTTCGGGCAGGGCTTCTATTCCTGGTTCCAGGGGCAGGGATATACTGCGTGGTCTTTTGATATAGCGGTAGAGTTCGCAAAAATTGGTGCGTCACAGATGGGATGGAGCATGTACCGGAGCAATCCGGTATTGATCAAATATGCCGGGCCTATTAATTATGGGGACCAAAGATACCCGGAGCATGTGCTTCAGTATTATATGGTATCCGGTGGAGCTTCGGGCGTTGCCGTAGGTGAAGTGAGCAATCCGGAAGCGAAGGAGCAGTTAAACACCCTGTCTCAAAATTGGGGGCGAAACATAACGGATGGGCGCAGGAACTTGATACTTACCGGAGCAAGTCTGATCGGGAAGGTGACATACAGCATGGATAATCGTCAGGACGATGGGAGGGACAATCCGACCATCCTTGACTGCTCCAGCTTTGTGGCGTGGGCTTTCTATAAGTCGGGACATGTAGATGTACCGACAGCAAGCAGCACAGGTACCTTTTTAGAGGCAACCAATTTCAAACGGATCGACGAAGCAGAGCTGCTGCCTGGTGATGTGGGGCTCATCAATATGGTCGCTTCGGGAGGGGCAAACCACATAGGAATCTATGTGGGAACAGACGCAGGCGGTCAGCGTATGTGGCTGCATTGTACAAGCCATGCATCCTCTGGCTGTAATACCGTGACCAATGGACCTCGGATCAGCTATTATCCAGCGTTCTCACTTTTTTATCGTTATACCGGATTCTAGGAGGTGTCAGATGCGTAAAAGATTGGTATCAGCCATACTGGTGATCAGCGTGTTTGCTGTTTTCTTCAGTTACCGGTATGGCGCTTTGAGCACAAAAGCGGGATATGAGAAGAAGATAGCCTCTTTAGAGCGGGAAGCAGAAGAGACTACGGAATATTATGAAAAGCGCCTACAGAAGAAGGCGCAGGACAATGGAACGGAGGAAGGGCATGGAAAGGCGGGGACAGAGGAAAAAGAAAGTGAAGAACTCACAAATACTGTATATGAAGGCTTTTCTTCTCTGCTTTCCCCTTTCTTTTCTGAGAACCAGATAGAGGTACTGATCCAGAAAGTGGAGATATACCTGAAAGAACGATCCATTCCGTTTTCAAAGGTCTCCTGTCTTGATCTTGCGGCTGAGAAAGAGAATGAATACATTTTCTTTGTTAGCTATGAGACGGGAAAGGATACTGCCTATCTACAGGTATCCTATGACTTTGAAACGACTTTTTTCACGATAGAGGCGACAAAAGAGGATATGGAGAGCCTAAAAACGAAGAAGGCAGAAGGCGGCCTGTCTGCGCAGGGGATGAGAAAGACAGAACCTACAAAGGAAGAGGCAGAAGCCAGGGAGAAAGAGAACCAGAGTAAGCGTATGGACGGTGCCCAGATCCGAAAGTTAATGGAGGAAGAGAATCAGGAATCAAAAGGGACGGAACCTGCGGATAGAGAAGAAGAAAACGGGAATCAAAAACAGGAACCGGCAAAACCATAGGAGGCGGCATGAAATATTTTAAGCAAATGATCTTTATGACAGCGATACTGATCCTCTGTATCTCATACAGGATGCCGGTGTATGCAAGCGTTGAAGCAGGAGAGAGTTATGATTCAAGTGCGACATTTGGCATAACGGATGAATTTGATGGGCTTTCAGGAGACGGAAAGTACCTGGGGCAGGAGTACCTGAGCAATTATGCATTGGATTCCGAGGAAATCGGCATCACGGACGCGGGTGACCTTATCATGAACAAGATAGCCAACCTGATCTTTTCCATATGCAGGCTTTTGGCTTCCGGAACATGTTTTATTATCTATCACTGCCTCAATTTCAATATCACGGAGATGGTGTCAGGGTATATAGATATGATCCAGAGGAACCTTATCTCGGATGTATTCAATCAGATGTTCCTATGGGGCGTGGTTGGGATGGCCTGTGTCCTTGTCTATCGTCTGTTCAAGCGTGACATGGTGGGAATTGTAGAAACACTCATCAAGACGATCTTCATTGTAGTCCTGTCTGCCATGGTGACGACACAATCAGGTTCCATACTTACGGTCACATCTGACCTGACCAGAAGTATGAGCACGGGTCTTTTGGGTTCGCTGAACGAGGCTACGGGAATAGAGACGGGAACGGATTATCCTGTCGCTGTTGGCGGAGCACTATGGGCGGATCTAATACATATACCCTGGAAAACATTAGAGTTTGGTTCTGATAGTTATACAGAGGAGGATGTAGAAAGGATCCTTTCACAGCCTGTCGGTTCGGAGGGAAGGGAAGAGCTGATTGAGGATATGAAAGAAGGGAGGACCTGCTTTAACAAAGAGCGTAATCTGGAACGATGTGCTATGCTCCTCCTTTATACGATACCTTTTTCACTTCACTGCCTTATCTATATAGCGATCTGCCTTCTACAGTGTGCCATGCAGTTTCTATCTGTACTGGTCGTGCTGGCATCCGTGTTCGTACTTTTGATGGCGATGATGCCCTCCTATGGTTTCAAGGTGATTGAAAAGTGGCTTCAGATGTTCCTTCAGGTGACGATAAGCATGGTCCTGCTGACATTCCTTTTAGGCATGATCGTGTGGGCGGATAACCTGTTGTTCGCAATGTTCAGCAATATAGGGTGGTTTGTGGTGATGATCATGCAGACGGCAATCGCATTGATGATCTTCAAATATCGTAGAAAACTGCTTCATATACTCGGGGCCCCTGTTCATGGCCCGGAAGATATGATGAGGAAGGCGAACAAGGATTTCCAGTTGTTGCTCAAACAGACCAGAATGGACAGCAGGCAGGAGCCCGGGAGGGATGAAACAGAAGAAAGGCCTGCGCAAGGGAGGAATGGCGGAGGCAGCACCCGGAGGCCTGTGAGCAGCGGCTCAGGAGCAACAACAGGGACGGGGGATCGTCAGCCGGGATCTGGGATGGGATATACAAGGCAGGAGCAGGAAGGACAACAAGCACCTCATCCATTCATGAACCGGCCGGAAAAGCAGTCAGGAGCCCGTCAAGAGAATGAACGGCAGCCTGGGAGAGATGAGAGCCCACAGTACACAGCTATGGAGGCGTCGGGTGGTAACATGCGGGCGGATCTGCATGGACAAAGGAGTCCCCAGCGTCCAGCCATGGATGATCCGGGCCGAGGCAAGGGAGATGGGCGGAAAGATGTGAAACCTGTATACGATGGGAGGGAGCAGCCATCAGTACAGGAAGTCTATGATATCTTTCGTCCATCTGTGAATGAGGCAGTAGAGACAGGAATAAAAGAGGACCATATGGACTATTCGCAGGAGCCACCATCTCAGCAGGAGGTTTATGATGCCTTCCATCCAACTATGGAGACGAAAAGAGAGGAAGTAAAAAATCCAAATATCCGGACGGATAAGAGGCCAGTAGGTGCTTATGAGGATAAAGATAGCGATGAGAACCAGCAAAAGTTAAATGACGACTCATATGAGCCTTATCTGGGCAATGACAATGAGCAGGTGGAGAATCTTGAGGCAATGCCGGCAAAACCGCTAGAAAAGGCTGTTACGAGGCCACAATATGCGAAACAGGAAACCGAACATAAGGAAGAGGAGGCCAAGGATACACTGAAGGGGGCTCAATTCCATTCAGCAGATATATGGGAGGAGCCTACACAGCTTAGTGAAGAAGAGCGGCAGAAAATACTTAGGAAGCTGGAAAGTTAGAATATGATCAGGGAGGATCAAGTTTTGGGATTACAGATTGATGAACTGATAGATCACATAGGGCGCCCGGTGTGGGATGCCAAAAAAGAAGAATGGCTCGTGATCTCCTAGGTATCTTTCTCCCGTCTGACTGTACGTGTATATGGGACAGATGGGAGCGTCAGGGAATTTCCTCGTGAACTGGATGCCACATGGCTGCATAAGTCAGAGATACGAAAGACAGGATGATCTGACCGTCGATTGTAGGGACTAAAAGAGGGATCGGAAAGGAAGTATATTATGGCAGAGATATTCCGTGCGATAAAGAGCAAAAATTATACAGTGATGAGCAACCATCACCTTCAGAACCCGAACCTTTCGTTAAAGGCCATGGGCCTGATGTCTAAGGTGCTGTCACTTCCGGATGACTGGAAATACAGCGTCAAGGGTCTGGCAGCGTACTGCAGGGATGGATACGAGAGTGTCCGGACAGGCCTCAGCGAACTGGAGGCTG
>ERZ791934.1821-NODE-1821-length-17357-cov-3.342330_pt1 | contig 17357 bp, 18 predicted proteins | sample MGYA00510125_ERZ791934 | MGnify/ENA primary metagenome ERZ791934 (study PRJEB30046, sample SAMN00993240) | human gut metagenome | study: EMG produced TPA metagenomics assembly of the A metagenome-wide association study of gut microbiota in type 2...
CTGATTGAAGTGAAATATCGTGAGGGCGCCCCGATTCCTGATGATGACGCCATTGTGGAAATGAGCGAAGAAGCGGCGGCGTCTATTATTGTGACAAAGAATGCAGATGATTTTGGCGTTCATAATACGGCCAAAGGAAAAGATATGCTCCGTATACCCGCTTTTGCATTTTTGTATTTGCTCGGTCACGCTGAAAAACATGGATATCATGGAATGGAATAAAGTGTTTGGTGTTCTTGCGAAAAAGTGTGATTGTCACCAAAACTACCAGCGGTTTCCCCGTGTGGTTTTGTATTCCACAACAAAGTGACAGGCAAATACATCCCGCCGCTTGCATTTGTCGAAAAAATCACATACAATAGAAGTACCAATTTCGGAGGTAGATCGAATGAACATTGCCTTCCTGTCAACTGTATATGAACTTTGCAGGGAAACAGAGGGAAAGTGTATCATCTACTAGCATTATCTGGTGTCGGGCTGCGTCATTTTTTGCCGCAGCCCTTTTGGTTTTTCCAAACAGGACAGCGGCTTTTTGCCGGTGAAAGAAAGGAATGGTCATAGTTATGAAAAAGGTTGCAGTGATTATGGGCAGCGACAGCGATTTCCCCGTAGTGTCCGCCGCAGTGAAGCGCTTGAAGAGCTGGGACATCCCCGTGGAAGTACACGTCATGTCCGCCCACCGCACCCCTGAAAAAGCAGCTGCATTTTCCGCAGGCGCAAAAGAGAACGGTTTCGGCGTGATTATCGCAGCAGCAGGCAAGGCCGCTCATCTGGCCGGTGTGCTGGCTGCACACACCACCCTGCCCGTCATCGGTATTCCCGTCAAGTCCTCCACGCTGGACGGTCTGGACGCCCTGCTGGCTACGGTACAGATGCCCAGCGGAATCCCCGTGGCTACCGTTGCCATTGACGGCGCCGACAATGCCGCCATTCTGGCTGCTCAGATGCTGGCTCTTTCCGACGACGCTCTGGCCGAAAAGCTGGCACAGATGAAGGTGCAGATGGAAGAGGGCGTGGCAAAGAAGGATGCCGCCATGCAGGAGAAGGTTGCCGAGCTGTAAAAAATCCATTTCACAGACTGAGAAAGGAAATCGATTATGAAGAGTTTCAGCGAAAGCTATAAGGCTGCCGGCGTAGACGTAACCGCCGGTTATAAATCTGTCGAACTGATGAAGAAGCATGTGGCCCGCACCACCATTCCCGGCGTTGTTTCCGGAATCGGCGGTTTCGGCGGTCTGTTCCAGCCGGAGCTCACCGGCATGAAGGAGCCGGTTCTGGTTTCCGGCACCGACGGCGTGGGCACCAAACTGCGCATTGCATTCCTTATGGACAAGCATGACACTGTGGGTATCGACTGCGTGGCTATGTGCGTCAACGACGTGGTCTGCGGCGGCGCAAAGCCCCTGTTCTTCCTGGATTATCTGGCTGTGGGCAAGAATGTGCCTGAAAAGGTAGCCGACATTGTTTCCGGCGTTGCCGAGGGCTGCGTGCAGGCCGGCTGCGCACTGGTTGGCGGTGAAACCGCTGAAATGCCCGGTTTCTATCCCGAGGACGAGTACGATTTGGCCGGTTTCTCCGTGGGTATCGTGGACAAGCAGAAGATCATCGACGGTTCCGCAATGACTCCCGGCGACGTGCTCATCGGCCTGCCCTCTTCCGGCGTTCACAGCAATGGTTTCTCCCTGGTTCGCAAGATTTTCGATGTAAACAAGGAAAACCTGTCCGCTTATGTGCCGGAGCTGGGCGCAACGCTGGGCGAGACCCTGCTGACCCCCACTAAGATTTATGTGAAGCCCGTGCTGGCTGCTATGGCACAGGCCAACGTGAAGGCCGTTTCCCACATCACCGGCGGCGGCTTCTATGAGAATATTCCGCGTATGCTGAAGGACGGCTGCTCTGCAAAGATCGATCTGGCAAAGGTTCCTCACCTGCCCATTTTCGACCTGCTGCAGAAGACCGGCAACATTCCCACCCGCGATATGTACAACACTTTCAACATGGGCATGGGTATGTGCATGGCCGTTGCCAAGGAAGACGCCGACAAGGCCGTTGCTGCCCTGCGTGAAGCTGGGGAAGAGGCTGTCATCGTGGGCGAAATCGTCGCGGGCGACAAGGAGGTCCTCCTGTGATGAACATTGTCGTGCTGGTTTCCGGCGGCGGCACCAACTTGCAGGCGCTCATTGACGCGGAAAAAAGAGGGGAAATCCCCGGCGGAAAAATTTCCTGTGTCATCGCCTCCAAACCCGGTGTCTATGCATTGGAGCGGGCAGCAAATGCGGGCATTCCCTCCCGTGTGGTGGAGCGGAAAGCCTATCCCGACCGGCAGAGCTATTCCAAAGCCATTCTGGATGCTCTGAATGAGGAAAAGGCCGATCTGGTGATTCTGGCGGGCTTTATGGTCATTCTGGACGAGCAGGTGCCCAAAGCCTATCCCAACCGGATTCTGAATGTCCATCCGGCGCTGATTCCCTCTTTCTGCGGCCCGGGATTTTACGGCATGAAGGTGCACGAGGCGGTGCTGGCTTCCGGCGTGAAGCTCACCGGCGCCACTGTGCATTTTGTCAGCGAGGTGTGCGACGGCGGCCCCATTATTTTGCAGGGCGCCGTGCCGGTCCTCAACGACGACACCCCCGAAGTCCTGCAAAAGCGGGTCATGGAGCAGGTGGAATGGAAGCTGCTTCCCAAAGCAGCCGCCCTGTTCTGTGCGGGGAAAATCAAAGTGGAAAACGGAATTGCAAAAGTAACAGACTGATTGACAGAACCCCTGTGAAATATTGACAGCCTGCCTTGGGTCTGGTATACTGAGAACGAAATTTCCGCGTAACTGACGGTTTTGCAGAGTTTACTGCATTGGAGCGCGGAAACAAATTTGCCGACCGTCTGGGCAGCCTTGTATTAAGGTTGCCCATTTTTTTGTTTACAAAAGCGCCTACCGCAATCAAAGGAGGATTTTTTTCATGATGAATCTGGAAAAGGACTTGCAGCAGAACACCTATCCCGGCCGCGGCATTGTCATTGGCCGCAGCAAAGACGGCAAAAACGCCATGATCGGCTATTTTATCATGGGCCGCAGCGAGAACAGCCGTAACCGCATTTTCGCACAGGAGCCGGACGGCATCCGCACTGAAGCCTTTGACCCCGCCAAGCTGGTTGACCCCAGCCTGATTATTTATCATCCCGTGCGCGTTGTGGGCGACACCACCGTGGTGACCAATGGTGACCAGACCGATACCGTGGCGGACTTCCTGAAAGAAGGCAAGACCTTTGAAGAAGCCCTTCGTACTCGCACCTTTGAGCCCGACGGCCCCAACTGGACGCCCCGCATTTCCGGTATGGTGGAGAAAAACGGCGACTACCGTCTGTCCATCCTGAAGAGCGCCGACGGAGACGAGAACTCCACCCGCCGCTATTTCTTTGAGTACACCGCTCCCCGCGCAGGTGAAGGCCACTTTATCCACACCTATGAGCACGACGGCAACCCCATCCCGTCCTTTAAGGGCGAGCCCAAGTCTGTGGAGCTGCCTTATGCCTGCATCAACTGCTTCACCGAGGCTCTGTGGAACAGCCTGAATGAGGACAATAAGGTTTCCCTCTACACCTGCTTCATCAATCTCGAAACCGGCGAGCGCACCGAGCGCATCGTCAATAAAAACCAGTAATCCGGATATAAGGAGGAAATTGAAATGGCAAATGAGCTGATGCTGAAATACGGATGCAACCCCAATCAGAAGCCTTCCAAGATTTTTATGCAGGACGGCAGCGAACTGCCCATTACCGTTCTGAATGGCAAACCCGGCTATATCAACTTTCTGGATGCTTTCAACAGCTGGCAGCTGGTGAAAGAGCTGAAAGAAGCTACCGGCCTGCCCGCCGCTGCTTCCTTCAAGCATGTAAGCCCCGCTGGTGCTGCTGTGGGTCTGCCTCTTTCCGATACTTTGAAGAAGATTTATTTTGTGGATGATCTGGAGCTGTCTCCGCTGGCCTGCGCATATGCTCGCGCCCGTGGTGCTGACCGTATGTCCTCTTATGGCGACTGGGCTGCTCTCTCCGATGTCTGCGACAAGGAGACCGCCCTCATGCTCAAGCGCGAAGTTTCCGACGGTGTTATCGCTCCCGGCTACACCGACGAAGCGCTGGAAATTCTCAAGAGCAAGCGCCGCGGCACTTATAACATCGTACAGATCGACCCTGAGTACCGTCCCGCTCCGGTAGAGCACAAGGACGTGTTCGGTGTGACCTTCGAGCAGGGTCGCAACGAGCTGAAAATCGATAACGAGCTGCTGAACAACATGGTTACCGACAACAAGAACCTGCCGGAAGAGGCCAAGCGCGACCTGCTGATCTCCCTGATCGCCCTGAAGTACACCCAGTCCAACTCTGTGTGCTATGTAAAGGACGGACAGGCTATCGGTATCGGCGCCGGTCAGCAGTCCCGTATTCACTGTACCCGTCTGGCTGGCAACAAGGCCGACATTTGGTTCCTGCGCCAGCATCCGAAGGTGCTTTCTCTGCCCTTCAAGGCTGACATCCGCCGTCCCGACCGCGACAACACCATCGACGTGTATATCTCCGACGATTACATGGACGTGCTGGCAGACGGCACTTGGGAGCAGTTCTTCACCGAGAAGCCGGAAGTCCTCACCCGCGAGGAAAAGGCCGAGTGGCTTAAGACCCTCTCCGGCGTGGCACTGGGCTCCGACGCATTCTTCCCCTTTGGCGACAACATTGAACGCGCCCACCGCAGCGGCGTGGAATATATCGCACAGCCTGGCGGCTCCATCCGCGACGACAACGTCATTGAGACCTGCAACAAGTACAACATGGCGATGGCCTTCACCGGCATCCGCCTGTTCCACCACTAATTCCGAGGAGGAAGCAGCATGAAAGTTCTGGTAGTAGGCGGCGGCGGCCGTGAGCACGCCATTATCCGCAAGCTGAAAGAAAGCCCCAAGGTGGAAGCCATTTACTGCGCTCCCGGCAATGGCGGTATTGCCGCTGATGCGGAGTGCTTCCCCGTAAACGCCATGGACATCGAGGGCATGAAGGCTCTGGCCAAGGAAAAGGCTGTTGATCTGGTTTTTGTGGCTCCCGATGACCCGCTGGCCGCCGGCATGGTGGACGCCATGGAAGAAGCCGGATTCAAGGCTTTCGGTCCCCGCGCCAATGCAGCCATTATTGAGAGCAGCAAGGTCTTTTCCAAGGATTTGATGAAGAAATACAATATTCCCACCGCTGGCTATGAGGTCTTCGACGATCCTTCCAAGGTGCTGGAATATGTGGAAGCACAGGGCAAATACCCGGTTGTGATTAAAGCTGACGGTCTGGCACTGGGCAAGGGCGTCATTATCGCCGAAAACTTCGACATGGCCAAAGAAGCCGTCCACTCTATTATGGAGGATAAGGTGTTCGGCGCTTCCGGCAACCATGTGGTGGTGGAGGAGTTCCTCACCGGCCCCGAGGTTTCCGTGCTGGCCTTTACAGATGGCAAGACTTTGAAGCCTATGGTTTCCTCCAAAGACCATAAGCGCGCTTTGGATGGCGACAAGGGCAAGAACACCGGCGGCATGGGAACCATCAGCCCCAACCCCTATTACGACGACGCCATGGCGGAACGCTGCATGAAGGAAATCTTCCTGCCCACCATGAGCGCCATGAACGCCGAAGGCCGTCCCTTTAAGGGCTGCCTGTATTTCGGCCTGATGCTCACCCCCAACGGCCCCAAGGTTATCGAGTACAACGCCCGCTTCGGCGACCCGGAGACCCAGGTAGTGCTTCCCCGTCTCAAGAGCGACTTTGCCGATGTGGTAATGGCAGTCGTGGAAGAGCGTCTGGCAGATCAGCCGGTGGAGTGGACTGACGAAGCCGCCGCTTGTGTGGTCATGGCTTCCGGCGGATATCCGGCCTCCTATCCCAAGGGACTGGAAATCACCGGTCTGGACGAAAACGGCCAGATTCCCGGCGTAACCGTATACCATGCCGGTACGGCTTTGAAGGACGGCAAGCTGGTGACCAGCGGCGGACGTGTGCTGGGTGTCACTGCTTTGGGCAAGACTCTGGACGAAGCGCTGGAAAAGGCTTATGCCGGAGTGGAGAAAATCCATTTTGACGGTGCTTATTATCGCCGCGATATTGGAAGAACAAAATAACAAACAGTATAAAGCGCCCTATGTATCACGATTGGTACAGAGGGCGCTTTTGTGTATTTCTGTTTTTTCAGAAAGGCCGGTATCGTTCCGGGTTGCGGATGAAAACAGGGATGACCTCCAGCGGAGCATCCACGTCGTACCATGCGCCGCCTTCCAGACGCTCGCCGGTGTGCAGATTCTCCCAGGTTTCTCCGGCAGGCAGATAGACCCGGCGAACCCGCTGGCCCTCTTCCAGCACCGGCGCAACCAGCAGGTGCTCACCGAAGAGATACTCGTCCTCCACTTCCCAGCACCGGGGATCGTCGGGGAACTCGTAGAACAGGGTGCGCATGACCGGAGTACCGTTTTTGTGGGCCTGCCACATGGCTTCCCGGACAACAGGACGCAGCTTTTCCCGCAGCTCCAGATAGCGGACCAGAATGGAGTAAACCTCTTCGCCATAGCTCCAAACCTCGTTGGCGGCGCCGCTGGGAAGAATGGATTCTCCCGGCAGAACGCCCTCGGGCATGATTTCCGGGAGTCCGGTGTGAGGGTCACGGTCACCGTGGAGACGGAATACCGGGCAGAAAGCGCCCCACTGGAACCAGCGGATCAGGCATTCCCGGAAGTGCTCGTCATGGATGTTGCCGCCGTAAAATCCGCCGATGTCGGTAGTCCACCAGGGAATACCGGCAAGGCCCATATTCAGACCGATGCACAGCTGATCCCGCATGGAACGGAAGCTGGACTCAATGTCTCCGGACCACACCAGCGCGCCGTATTTCTGACTTCCGGCCCAGGCGCAGCGCAGCAGATTGACCACCTGTTCCTGACCGGCTTCTGTCATGCCGTCAAAGAAGGTTTTGGCATGCATCACGGGATAAATATTGCCAACTTGTAGATTGGTTCCTTTATAATACCGGTAGTTATCGAAATCATAGACTGTATACTCCGGTTCGGCCTCGTCCAGCCAGAAAATCCGCACACCTGCGTCGTAATAATTCCGCTTGGCGGTTTCCCACAGGAACTGTCTGGCGCCGGGATTGGTGGCGTCATAGAACAGGGTTTCGGACATAAAGCTCATGGAGGTATGCAGTCCCCGTTCCGTCTGGATCAAATAACCCTTCCGATCCATTTCCGCGAAATTTTCGCTCTGCTTGTCCACTGTAGGCCAGATGGAAACCATCAGCTCAATGCCCATGGATTTCAGCTCGTCGATCATGGCTTTGGGATCGGGCCAGAAGCGCTCATCAAAGCGCCAGTCGCCCTGCTTCGGCCAGTGGAAGAAGTCCACCACGATCACATCGATAGGCAGGTTCCGGCGCTTGTATTCCCGCGCCACTTCCAGCAGCTCGTCCTGAGTCATGTACCGGAGCTTGCACTGCCAGAAACCAAGGCCATATTCCGGCATAATGGGCACAGTACCGGTGACAGCCGCATAGGATTCTTCAATCTGCGCAGGGGTATCTCCGGCAGTAATCCAGTAGTCCAGTGCTTTGGTGGAAAGGGCTTTCCACTCGGTGATATTTTTACCGAAAGTCACCTGGCCGATGGCCGGATTATTCCACAGCAGTCCATAGCCGAGACTGGACAGACAGAAGGGGACGCTGGCCTGAGAGTTGCGCTGTGCCAGTTCCAGCGTGCAGTTTTTCACGTTCAGATAAGGCTGCTGATACTGGCCCATACCATAGAGCTTTTCATTGGGATCGGACTCAAAACGGGCAGTGAGGGACCAGTCGCCGCCAATGGTGGGGATAAACTCCCGAGGTTCTTTTCTCAAAGCGCCCCGGCCTTCGGTGCGATATTCCTCCAGCAAAAGCTGTCCCTTCTGGTTTAAAAAGGAAATCTGTCCGTTTTTCGCAACGGTGGCGGTGATGCGTCCGTTAGTAATGCGGGCGGTGTTGTCTTCGCCGATGGAAACAGTTCCCACCGCGTGAACCGGTTCTGTCAGTGCCCAGAATTCCTCCGGCAGCTGAGGCAGAAGGGTGGCGCGGACACGCAGGGCATTTTCACCCCAGGCTTCAATACAGACCAGTTCGTGGCCGTTTTTTCGAAACAGGCGGCCATTTTCTTCATAAAACATGGTTTCCATTGTGTAAGCTCCTTCCGGATGATGGTCACAGAGGAAACACCTGTCCGAAACGCATGGCGGGGAGATTAAAGAGGAATCCGGGTTTTCCCTGTGCTTCCAGTACCGTGTGGCACAGCAGTTCATAGAGCTTGCTTCGGTAATAGATGCTGTAATCGGACTGGACATAAGCGGGCAGGGAGTAGGAAATGCGGATCAGCCCCTTTTTCCGAAGGCTTTCCAGCACAGCAGAGCGGGCCTTGACGGTTTCCATGGAATCTTCCGGGTCGGTAATCACCACATGGTTCAGCGCGGTGGAGCGCAGCTCCGGTTCTTCGGAATTGCGCAGTTCAAACCGGACCAGCGGAAAGCGCCGGGCACTGCGCACAGCTTCCAGCATTTCTTTTTCCTCTTTGTTTAACAGTATGCGTTTCATGGTTTCCTCCTATTTTGTTCAAATTCATATTATCACGAAGCAAATTCCAATACAATCCGGTATTTTGGCAAAAAATTCAGTGCTGTCATATTTGCTGCCGTCTGTGGCTGCTTCCGGATTGGCAATGCCTTTTCCAGAATGACCCGGTCGGCGGGACAGAAAGGATATTGGGGAATCTCCGCAGTGGTAATCCAGCGCAGATCATTGTGTTCCAGTTTTTGGGGCTCTCCCTCAGGAATGGAGGTGTGATAGAGGGTTAGATGAACGGTGATATCGGGATATTCATGGGTGGTTTCCATAAAAACATCCCCTACGGAAACGGTGATGCCCAATTCTTCCTGACACTCCCGAATCAGTGCTTCGGGGCCGGTTTCGCCGGGCTCCACTTTGCCGCCGGCAAATTCCCACAGCAGGCTCAGGGTTTTGGTGGTGGGGCGCTGGCAGATGAGAAAGCGGTTTTCCCGCCAGATCAGGGCAGCGACAACTTCGGTCATGGTACTCTCTCCTTTGGATAATTCGGAATGATTCTGTTATGATTGTACTGGACTGCACAGGGAAAGTCAAATGGTCACCCCAACGGTTTGACACGGCGGATAAACTGCTGTATACTGGACAAAATCAAAAGATCAGGAGGAACCCCATGAAATACGCCATTGTTTACAGCAGCAGAACAGGAAATACCGAACTATTGGCTCAAAGACTCCGGGACAGCCTTCCTAAAGAAGATTGTCTGTATGTGGGACCTCCCAACAAGGAAGCACTGGCAGCGGAAAAGCTGTATGTGGGTTTCTGGACGGATAAAGGAACCTGTGATGAATCGATTGCCGCCTTTTTACGCTCCATAACCCATCAGCAGGTGTTTTTATTTGGGACTGCCGGATTTGGCGGCGCACCGGAATATTTTGAAAAAATTCTGACTGCGGTCAAGGAAAATCTTTCCGAGACAGCGACTGTGACCGGCAGCTATATGTGTCAGGGGAAAATGCCTGTCTCTGTCAGAAAGCGGTACGAGTCTATGGAAGAAAGTGCAGGCCGTCAGGCTATGCTGGATAATTTCGACAGAGCTCTTTCTCATCCGGACGAACAGGATTTTTCCGCTTTGGTGGAAGCAGCCAGACAATAAACAACAAGAAAAAGCCTCGGATACCATTTGGCACCGAGGCTTTTTGGCTGGGTTTACATGATAAAAAATATCTTACAAAAAAACGGCGTGCAGGTCTGTATTACTTTTTCAGTTTCAGTCCGTCTTGAAAGGCTTCCCCGACTCTTTCTGTTACTCTGTAGTAGCCATGGGTGTACGGGTCAAAAGCAATGGCGTTAACCAGAGAAAGATTCAGGTGATCCCCTTCCATAACGTTTTCGTCTGCTGTGACTTTGACCACTTTACCGATCACACCGCATCCATACTCATTGGACTGATATTCGATAAACTCACATTCCAGACACAAGGGAAACTCATTGATAATGGGAGCATCCACAACTTCCGATTTAGAAGCTGTGAGTCCGCTGTGCTCGAATTTGTTGGTCACATTATTTCCCGATACTACGCCAAAATAATCCGCTTCTGCTACATGAGCTGCATCTGCAATACTCACCGTAAATGCACCTCTTGCCTTGATATTCTTGACGGTTTTGTGGGTTTCGGTAAGGTTCAGCGCGACAGTATCCCGCTGCTGCATGGTTCCCCATGCGGCGTTCATCACATTGACACTGCCGTCCTCGTTATAAGTTGCAACCATCAAAACCGGCATTGGAAAAATACCTTCTGTAATGTTCAGTTGTTTTCTCATCTTGTCTGCCTCTCTTATTCATCAGGATTGACACTTGGTGTGTCATCACCTATAATTATAATCGCCAATGTTAAAAAGACAAGTACTGACATAAAAGTAAGGTACTATCATTTAGGAAAGTGTTTATTATGATTAAGAACTTTATTGAGAACGCAAATTTTGAAGATACCGGATTCAGCTACACTTTGTCGCTTATTTCCGGTAAACATAAAATGGTGATTCTGTATTGTTTGATGGAATTTGAAGTGGTGCGATTTAATGAACTGAAACGATATCTGAAAAACATCTCGGATAAGACTTTGAGCAGTAACTTGAAAGAACTGGAGGCAAGTCAGTTAATTGTACGGAAAGAATATCCCCAAATTCCGCCCAAGGTGGAGTATTCCCTCAGCGAACGTGGTCGGTCTTTGATGAAAATTCTGGATCAACTATGTGTATGGGGAGAGGAAAACAGAATGTAATAGCAAGAACATTCCAAGATTTAGATAAAAAAACAAAGCCTCGAACGCGATTTGCGTACGAGGCTTTTTCTTTGGAGCAGAAGACGGGAATCGAACCCGCATTCTTAGCTTGGGAAGCTAATGTTCTACCACTGAACTACTTCTGCATTTTGCAGCGCAACTATTATAGCACAGACAGACGGAGTTTGCAAGAGCGAAAGGTGTGTTTTTGTGTCTTTTTCCAAAAATGAGAATACGGCCCTCAGTCCTCTGAGAAGCCGTATTTTCTGGTGTATTCCTTTGTTTCCGAATTGCGGACGGTTTCACCGGCATGCCGGCTCAAAAGCTGGGTCAAAGGGTAGAGGTTTACCCAGATTTCGTTGTCACTTTCCTTCTGAGACTCGTCAAAAATCAGTTCCAGCCCCAGATGAAGATGGGAAATCTGGATATTGTTCACGTTTTCCTCGGTACTGTATCCTGTGTGTCCCACATATCCGATGACTTGCCCGGCCTGCACGGTCTGGCCCTCTTGCAGCCCTTCGGCAAAAGGCCGGTTCTGGCGCAGATGGGCATAGTAATAGTACCGGCGTCCGTTTCCGCTGCGAATGCCGATTCGCCAGCCTCCGTACTGGTTCCAGCCCATGACCTCTACCACACCGCTCTCAATGGCAAGCACCGGCGTACCGGTGGCGGCCATCAGATCGTGTCCCAGATGGGGCCGAGTATAGCCATAAGTGCGCTGGGCGCCAAAATCATCATAGTGCTCATAGGCGAAATTTTTTGCCAGAGGGAAATAGCCTTTCAGACCGTACCGGTCTTCCCAGACGGTTTTTCCGTCGATTTCCTGTTCTTCCCGAAATTCCCCCACCAGCCCATCAAGAACAGCGCCATAGGCTTCCTGATAATAGGAGTAGTATTTCATGGAGTCGGTCAGTTCTTCCATCGTGCTGCCTGCGTCCAGCTTTTCAAAAAGATCGTCCATGTCCTGTGCCCGATACCTGGAAAAATCCCCGCCGTATTTTGTCCCCAGATAGGCCAGTGTGTCAATCCAGCTTCGCTCAATCCCTTCTTCGTGGGCGCGGATGTCCTCTGTCAGTGCCCGGTCCAGTGCAGAATAGCAGGGGTTGAACTCCACATAGCGGATGTAGTCGCTTTTTTCACTGGCAGCAGGAGCTGATTTAATAGGAAAATAGGAAAAGGCGAGGATGGATGCCAGCAGAACAAGGCACATCCCCGCCAGAGTCAGTTTTTTTCCTAACACCTTCACATGGATCCCCTCCCGGCGTGTTTGCTCTTTTTCAGCTTATGCGGCGGCAGGAGGGAACATGACCGTTATAAATCGTCGGCGTCCTGTTCCGGACGTTCTTCTGTGCGGCTTTCCCCGGTATAGCTTCCCGTTACATCAGAGGCAATGGCCTCTTTGTTCTGATCTTTCAGGGTGTGGGCCACCTGCATGGCTTTCTGCTGTACCCGTCCCTGGGGAGAGCGGCTTTGTCTGGACCAGAAAAAATCTTTCATAAGCAAAATCACCTCCGGTATAGGGTTCCCATACCGGAGGCGTTTCAATCCTGTTTTTCGAAAAAAATTCAGTGCAGTACTGCCGCAACGGTCTGAAACATAATCCGGATATCCCGGCAGACAGTGATTTTTTTCAGGTATTCCAGATTCAGCCCGCACTTTTTGGGGAGGATTTCCTCAATATAGATGGTTTCCGGGTCTCCTCCGGCGCTGAGCAGCTCGTCTTCGTTCCGGAACGCAATACTGGAAGGGGCGGTAATGCCCGGACGCACCAACAATGTGGCCCAGTATTCCGGCTGATATGCGTCCACATACTTGCGGACTTCCGGACGGGGACCAACCAGACTCATGTCGCCTTTCAGCACATTGAGCAGCTGGGAGAATTCATCCAAGCGGCATTTCCGGATGAGATGACCTACCCGGGTAATCCGCGGGTCTCGGCCGGTGGTCAGCGCCAGACCGATTTTGTCTGCATTCTGCACCATCGTCCGGAATTTGAAAATTTTGAAATCTTCGCCGTTTCGCCCCACTCGTACCTGCCGGTAAAAGACGGGGCCCCGGGAATCAATTTTGATGGCAATGGCCAACAGCAGAAAAAAGGGGCAGGTGACAAGCAGAATCAGCAGGGAAACCACCACGTCGAAAATCCGTTTGCAGACCAGATGGCCTTTTTGTTTTTCCAGCCGCTGTGCCCAGAGCAGTACCTCTTTTGTCTGCATCTGAGGAGCGGGCGTTTTTGTCTTCATGGTTTCACATCCTTATCGGAATGATTTACGTGTTCCCATTATACGATATTTTTTCCGGAAAATCCAGTTTCAGATAGCCCCTAGAGAATCCGAATATAGCTTTTATCGTAGTAGACAAAACCAAAGCCGGTGTCGATCCAGTTTCCGGGATTGATGCTCACCACAGTAAAGCGGTCGCCTTTGTTCAGCGTACCGATAATCTTAGCGCTGAGAGAAGCGCTTTGACGGATGTTGACGTCAGTACCTTCACAGACTGCGGTTTTCAAGGAACTGAGGTCGTTGGCGGAAATGGCTTTATTCAGCATCCATCCGGTCAGGTCATTGCGAATGACCCGGACCTTTGACCAACCCCAGCCGTCATCTGCCAGCAGTGCCAGCAAATCTCTGCGGTTTGCAAAGCCCAGAAGTTTTCCGGCTGTATCGGCGGAACTGCGCACCGGTACGCCGTTTTGGGTACAGATGCCCTCGTCATCGTCCTTTGGAGGCAAAATTTCATTGGGGGCAAAACCATTCAGCCCTTTTTCCCGAATAATGGCCGGATAATCACGATAAGCGATGTCAACGTCCACATTGCCGATAATCCCGTCCACGTCTCCGGAGTCGGTGATTTGCTGCATGCCGCAATCATAATCCGGGCCGCCGTTGTAGTCGGCCAACCACAGGTCATACCGTTTCAGCCGAGCCATATCCAGCCGGTTACGGATAAAATCCAGATTGGTGTAATATCCTGCATACCAGCCCGCTTTCTCAATTTCCTCACAGAATGCCGAGATGATGTCGGTAATCAGTTTTTTGTCCGGCGTAATGCCGAACTTTTCTGCATATTCAATACTGGCATATTCATAATCGCAGAAAAGGGGATAGCTGACGCGGCCTTTATAGTCCTTCATCAGAGACAGGAATACCTGTGCCTCTTTCCGGGCCTCCTGTGCGCTTCTCGCATAGGAAAACCAGTAGGCGCCCACCTGTACACCCGCCCGCAGTGCAGCGTCCATGTGCTGTCGGAAAAGCTTGTCCTCCTGCTGGATGGTGTTTCCAAATCCGGCACGGATGATGGCAAAGGAAACCCCGTCTTTTTTCGCCTGAGAAAAATCTACTTGTGGGTTGAATACGCTGAGATCCACACCTTTCATACTGATGCTCATAAACTCCCTCCATCCATTTCAAAAGATCGGGCCCGCCTTTTATTCTATGCGAAAAAGAAAAATTCGGTGTCTGCTCTGCAAAAATTTCCACTTGATTTTTCGAACATATGTTTTATAATAAGAAGCAGGGAGGTGCAAACATGTGTTCGGAAAAGCGACGAGTGATTTTCCATATTGATGTGAATTCCGCGTTTCTCAGCTGGGAAGCCGTATACCGACTTCGTCATTTGGGTGGGACAGTGGATCTTCGTCAGGAAACGGCAGCGGTAGGGGGAGATATCAGCCAGCGCCATGGGATTATTCTGGCAAAGTCCCTTTCCGCTAAAAAATATGGCATCCGTACCGGAGAAAGCATTCCGGAAGCCCTGCGGAAATGTCCCGATTTGCTGCTGGTTCCGCCCAACTACGGATTATATCAGCGCTGTTCCCAGGCATTTCTCCGCATTCTTCGGGAATATTCTCCGGCAGTGGAGCAGTTTTCCATTGACGAGGCTTTTGTGGATATGACGGGAACGGACCTTTTGTGGGGAGACCCGGTGGAAACTGCCCGGAAAATTGCCGGACGGATTCGGGAGGAACTGGGTTTTACCGTGAATATCGGTGTGTCCAGCAATAAGCTATTGGCGAAAATGGCCTCTGACTTTGAAAAACCAGACCGGGTACACACGCTTTTTCCCGAAGAAGTACCGGAAAAAATGTGGCCGTTACCGGTGGGAGAGCTGTTTCTGGTGGGGCGGGCTACTCTCCGACAGCTTCATCTTCTGAACATCCACACCATCGGACAGCTGGCAAAGGCGGACCCGGTTTTGCTGCGCCGTCATCTGAAAAAACAGGGGGAGACCATCCGGGCCTTTGCCAATGGACAGGATGTCTCGCTGGTGCGGGAACAGCCGGAGAAAAACAAGGGATACGGCAACAGCACCACCATTGCCTTTGATGTACAGGAGGAGGGAACCGCCAAAATGGTGCTGCTGGCGCTGGCGGAAACGGTGGGAATGCGTCTTCGCCGAGCCGGTGTGCAGGCCGAAGTGTTGACAGTGGCTATCAAAAGCCACGACCTGCAATACGCCACCCATCAAATGACGCTGCCTTCTCCTACCAGTGTGACCTGTGAGATTCATCAGTATGCGTGCCGTTTATTTGACGAGCTTTGGGACGGACGGGGCATCCGGCTGCTGGGAATCCATGCGGGACGGCTTTGCGGCGAAGGAGAACCCAGACAGCTGAATCTGTTTGATACCCGGGATTATTCCCGGGCAGCCCGGGCGGAACAGGCAGTGGACGGAATCCGCCGCCGGTATGGGCCGGACGCAGTGAAACGGGCGGTATTTGTAGGCAATGACCGAATCGATCATCTGTTGGGCGGAATCTCCCGGGAAAAGCGGACGGTGGATTATCGGAAACTGGAGGTTTTGTAAGAAAGGGGCAGGGACATGGCATTTGAGCTGGAACCGATTTATGACCGAAAGGAAACAGGTGCGGTTTTGGGGCAAAGACGGGAAGCGGCGGTTGGCTGCTGGTTTACCAGTCAGGGAAAGGGGATTCCCCGGCTGGTGCGGTTCCGGGATGAAGAGGGAATGCTGCGCACCATCCGGGATTTTCAGGTGCTTTTCTGTGAGCGGGCCTGTTATGCCGGAATTCCCCTGCACCGGTATGTATGCGAGGGGGAGATTGGCGAAAGTCTGCGGCGTTTTACCCTGCTGTTTCACCCGGAGGACGGAATCTGGCTGCTGGTTCTTTCAGACTGAAAGAGAGCTTGGGCGCTTTTCTCAAAAAGTAGGTACAATTTTAGTCAAAATATCTCTTGTGATTCTTTCCAAAAGACAGTATCATAGAGAATAGAAATGTACGTACAAGTTTATCGATGATTCGATAAACTCCAGAATTCAGATATAGGAAAGGGCGAAATCAGTATGAATCAGAATCAGATCAGAGAAATCATATCCGCCGGACAGACCGCTTTGGGCATTGAGTTCGGCTCCACCCGCATCAAAGCTGTGTTGATTGGACCGGATCACGCGCCGCTGGCTTCTGGCGGATATGAGTGGGAAAACCGCTGGGAGAACGGAAACTGGACCTATCCGCTGGAACAGGTGTGGGAAGGTCTCCAGACCTGCTATGCCCGTCTGGCACAGGAAGTACGGGATCAGTATGGCGTGGCGCTGGAAACCATTGGCGCCATTGGTTTTTCTGCCATGATGCATGGATATCTGGTATTTGACGAGGACGGCGAGCTGCTGACGCCTTTCCGTACCTGGAGAAATACCAGCACCGGCCCTGCTGCCGAGGAGCTGACCCGGCTTTTCCACTTCAATATCCCCCAGCGGTGGAGTATTGCCCACCTGTATCAGGCCATGCTCAACGGGGAAGAGCACCTGCCCCGCATTGCTTTTCAGACTACGCTGGCCGGCTATGTCCACTGGATGCTTACCGGCAAAAAAGTGCTGGGTGTAGGCGAAGCTTCCGGTATGTTCCCCATCGACAGCAAAACCTGCGATTATGACGCAGAGATGATGGCGCTGTTTGACAAGAAACTGGAAGAATATGGCTTGACCTATCATCTGTCCGATATTTTCCCGAAAGTACTCCGGGCAGGTGAGGATGCCGGTGTGCTGACCGAGGAAGGCGCATTGCTGCTGGACCCCACAGGCACGCTGAAAAGCGGGATTCCCCTGTGCCCGCCGGAAGGTGACGCAGGCACCGGTATGGTGGCTACCAGCAGCGTAGCACCCAGAAGCGGCAACGTATCCGCCGGTACCTCGGTGTTTGCCATGGTGGTGCTGGAAAAGCCCCTGAAAAATATGTATCCGGAAATCGACATGGTGACCACTCCCACCGGTATGCCGGTAGCTATGGTTCACTGCAATAACTGTACCTCCGATATCAACGCCTGGGTCAACCTGTTTGACCAGGTGCTCACCGGTATGGGCGCACAGGTGAAGAAATCCGACCTGTATGAGATGCTGTTCTGTAAGGCGTTGGAAGGGGAAAAGGATTGCGGCGGCCTGCTGTCCTATAACTATGATTCCGGCGAGCCGATCACCGGTTTTGAACAGGGACGGCCTCTGTTTGTCCGCACGCCGGACAGC
>ERZ791934.1824-NODE-1824-length-17329-cov-12.585794_pt1 | contig 17329 bp, 17 predicted proteins | sample MGYA00510125_ERZ791934 | MGnify/ENA primary metagenome ERZ791934 (study PRJEB30046, sample SAMN00993240) | human gut metagenome | study: EMG produced TPA metagenomics assembly of the A metagenome-wide association study of gut microbiota in type 2...
CAAACGGTCCCCGCAGCAATTCATTCCGGCCGGATTCCCCCTCCACGACAACCTACCCACGGGGCCGGAAGACTCAGCCAGCCCCCTCACCACACCGGACCTGGTCCGTTCCGGACGCGTCCCCCACACCTCAGTTAAATCTCCAATCAAGATTCAGCCGTCTCCCCGTCTGAACTGTTACAGTCTTTCTTCTTATTAAGATTCCGTCCCTCTAAAACTACCCGCCAAAGCCCGGGCTTTCAAAGCTTTATACCTTCCTGGCGCAATATACCCGGCTTATTCTGAGTGTTACACCCGCTATTTTATTACATCTTTTATAATTTATTCTTAGAATCCCTTTATTTTTTAGTAAATCCGTATTACAATAAGCTTAATTACAGAAAGGAGTCTTATTATGGCAAAAAAACACTTTGGACGATTTTTAGCATTTGCGGCTATTGCGGGTGCGGCTGCGGCAGGAATCTCCTATTTCTTACAGTACAAATCGTTCCATAAAGAACTGGATGAAGAGTTCCACGATTTTGAAGATGATTTTGATGAATTTGAAGATACAGACGATAACAGCAGCACCGTAACACGCAATTATGTTTCCCTTACCCCTGACAGGAAGAATGAGGAAGCAACAGACGGCCGCAACGATGAAGGGTCTGATGTGACGGCAGACGAAGAAGTATCCGCTCTCTCCGGAGAGACACCTTCCGGTGAACAGGAGTCAGTTCCTGAAGAAGCTGAAGTTTCCGTGGAGGAGGACAAAAACATCCCGGCCGATACCACCGTGACTGTTGAAGAGATGACCGAATAAGACGGAGGAACAGCACACATGATACAGAGCCTCCTTCGCTCCATGGAACTTCTGGAGCTTCTGAAAGAGACAAATCATAAATACTCCATTGCTGAGCTGTCGGAAGCCACAGGCCTTCCGCCCAGCACGATTCACAGAATCCTCCAGACGTTCTGCGAAAAGAAATATGTGATCCGCGATGAGCATGCCCATACCTACCAGTTGGGTCCCGCATTGATTTCACTTGGGCGGGCCGCTGCCAACAATGTCCGTATTCAGGAAGCCGCACTGCCGATTCTCAAGAATCTTTCCTATAATACAAGGGAAGATTCCTATCTGATTATTCAGGTGGGCGACAAAGGGCTGGTTCTGGATAAGATGGACGGGCCTAACCATCTGAAGGTTGTGGAGGAATTCGGATATGAGATGGATCTCCACTGCGGCGCGATCCGCAAAGTACTCCTGGCTTACCAGGAGCCGAAATATATCGATTATTATCTGAACAATATTCTGGACCGGCCGGAATCGTTTCCGCAAATCAGCCGCGGCGCCCTGGCTTCCGAACTGAAAACAATACGGGAGATGGGAATTGCCGTATCCCACGGTGAATATGTTCACGATGCGGTCGGAATCGGCGCTCCTATTTTCGGGATAGAAGGCAGGGTTTCCGCATCGGTCGGCATCATCGCCCCCTACTCCAGAGTGGCGGACGACACCCACCTTCATCATCTTGAGGAGCAGGTTAAACACAGCGCCGCCGAATTATCCTATTATATGGGACATACATTTCAGAAAAACTGCTGATACAGTCAAGACAGGAGAAGCCGCTTAATCAAAAGCAGATTCTCCTGTCTTTTTACGTATACAGCTGAGGGATTCTTCTCAGGAATTTGGCACTCTCCGTCCGCATCAATGCCCATGTATAGCTGCTCGAACCCGCGGAGGATGACGAAGTCACAAGGGTGCGCTTTTCCTTCGGGGAGCAGAAGGCCCGGCCGGCCCGGTCCGTTCCTGACACGTCCCCCATTCTCAATTAAATTTTCTATTGACATCACCTATACTCTTTCCTATATACTAGACGGAGGGAGGAATTCAGATGAAAAACACACAAAACGAGAGAATTCGGGAGCTGGAAGAAAAAATATATTGTCTCGAAACCATTATCCAAAATATTCATGAAGGTATCATTCTCACTGATCGAAACTGTATTATCACCGTTTTCAATCCGGCCAAGGCAGAGATGGAACACATGGATGCCGGCAAGGCTCTGGGAGAAATCTCCTGGCTTGCCTATGAACATTCCGACTGGGAATCCTCTGAACACCGGCGCGTAATGGACAGCGGAAAAGCAATCCTTAACGCTTACAGACCCCATGCCTTTGTGGGCCAGGCTCCCGTCTATATTAATTATGATACCGTCCCTATCAAAAAAGATGGTGAAATTATCGGCGTCTACTCGATTTGCCGAACCGAATACACTCTGCGTAAACTGCTTTATGGACTATTAGAACACAAACGTCAGATTCTTGCCGATGCAGCCGCAGAAGCAGATCCAGTTAATATCGCAGAGGGAACACGATATACCTTCGCAGATATTACCGGAACTTCCCCCATCATGCGCGAAATCATAAAGGAAGCACAAGCCGTTTCAACAATGAATATGTCTATTCTAATCACAGGTGAAACCGGAGTTGGTAAAGAAGTCCTGCGCAAAGTATACATAATCTCGGCCGGGAGCGTCATAAATTTATTGCAATCAACTGTGCTGCGATTCCGGCCGAACTCTTTGAAAGTACGCTGTTTGGCACAGTAAAAGGCGCTTATACCGGAGCAGTTAATAATATCGGTTTGTTCCGCGAGGCAGGAGAAGGCACCCTCTTCCTGGACGAATTTAATTCACTGACTCCCCTGAACCAGACGAAGCTGCTTCGTGTACTTCAGGAGCGATGTGTACGCCCGGTAGGTAGTACAAAAGAATTTCCGGTGCAATGCCGACTTATCTGCGCGTCAAACGAAAACCTTCAGACTCTTTTAGACGAGGGCCGTTTAAGGCCCGATCTCTATTACAGAATCTCCGAATATTGCCTGGAGATACCGCCCCTCAGAGAACGCCCGGAAGATATCATCAGCCTCAGCCTTCTATTTGTCAAAAAATATAACAAAGAACTCGGCAGAAATATTCTGCATTTTTCCGACGAGTTGATTCATTGGATGCAAAACCGGGCCTGGTACGGCAATTCTCGCGAGCTGCAGCATGCGATTCAAAATATGATGCTGAAGGCATCGGAATTTGACGATACCCTGACCCTCGAAGACCTTCCGGTCGTTACCAGGAGAGCCCCGGCCCGCCATCAAAGTGAATCTTCGTTTCACAGGATACCGGCTGCAGAACCTGTTAAAGAGGCAGCTAAAGAACTTACTTCAGAACCGGTCTCCGGTCTGACTGAAATCTTAAAAACATATCAGAGAGAACTGCTGATCCAGACCTTGGAAAAAGAGAACTGGAATATCTCTTCCTCTGCGCGTATCCTCCAAATCAGCAGACAAAATCTCCTGGCACGGATGAAACGGCTGCAAATATCATCGCCCCATAAACCCCCTTCCGCTTAGCTGTATGATAAAATAGCACTGTAATAAAATGTTACAGTGCTATTTTATTGCGTTTTATTACAGAGATGTTCCAAAACCTGATAAATCCGCGATAGATGTAGGTATTTTAATTGGCATGAAACTTGCTTTATAAAACTATATCGAAACTATTCACCCAGTATGAAAGGAGTCAAACATGTCACAAGTCAGAGACACAATACAGCATGTGACGATTGTAGGCGTCGGAACTCAGGGTTCCATGATTGCCTTCCGCAATGCCGTATACGGAAAAGAGGTCACAGGATACAGCCGTACCCGGACCTCCATTGAGAAATGCCGCAGCAAAATACGCAAATGGCTGAATTATTATGTTGAGACGGGACGCTTATCCCAGGCAGAAGCCGACGCAGCCGAACAAAGAATTTCTTATGCCGAAAGTCTGGAAGACGCCTGTAAAAATGCGCAGCTTGTCGTTGAAAATGTACCGGAAAAGCTGGAAGTCAAGCAGGAAATCTTTCGGAAGCTGGATTCCTTATGCCCGCCGGATGCCCTGCTGAACTCTAATACTTCATCCCTTTTGATGAGTGATATCTGTGCCTTTGTATCTCCTGAGAGGAAGGCCCTCACTTTTTCGGTGGATCATGACGATCCAATCCGCAATGATTATCTGGAAATGATGTGGAATCCCAGTACCAGCGAGGTGACGAAACAGGCGGCCCTCTCCCACTACCGCACCCTCGGCTTCGAGCCGATCATAACGGAGCGGGAAATCAAAGGATATTCGATTAACAGAGTCTGGAGAGCCGTAAAAAAAGAGTGTCTGTACCTATGGGCCGAGGGATATATCACCCCCTCAGAATTCGACCGCGGCTGGATGATGGAATGGCATACAAACATCGGCCCCTTCCAGCTTATGGATTTGATTGGCCTGGATACTGTCTATGCAATCGAAAATTCTTATTACAGCGTAAGCCGGAATGAGAGAGACAAGCCTCCGGCAAAGCTGAAAGCCCTGATTGATTCGGGCAGGCTTGGCATGAAATCCGGCCATGGTTTTTACAGCGGCTACGATCCTGAAACGGGAAATCTGGTAACAAAATAGACTTCGGAAAGAGGAATGATTATGCTATTAACAGATACCCAGCGTGATATGCTGGATGGAAAATACGGCAAAGGCAAGGCAATGGCCGCCCGGATTCTTACCGCTGTGGGAGAAAGTTTCCGCGCTGTGCGCCTTGTGCCGGTTACACGCGTCCATGTCTCTCTGAGCGCCCAGGGCGCCGATATCTGGTTTGCCGAAAAAATGGTTCAGGCCGGAGCTGTCTGCGCCGTCGCTCCCACTGTCAATCCCGGATATTCCATATGTTATTTCAAAAGCCGCTCTATGCTGTCTCCTGATGCCGAAGAGAACATGAAGCGGACGGAAGATGCCTACCGAAGCCTGGGCGCTTCCCTTACTTACAGCTGTACCCCTTATCTGAATGAAAATATTCCTATACGGGGGGAAATCACTGCTTTTTCAGAGACAAGTGCCACGATCTTTGTCAACTCAGTGATCGGAGCGAAGACAAACCGTGAGAGCGCCGCTACCGCCCTTTGCGCCGCCATTACGGGCTTTACGCCTGAGTATGGGATGCTCCTTGATGATAACCGGTTTGCAGATACCGCTGTTTACGTGGAAGCCGATATGAGGGACGATTTCTCCTACTCTTTGCTGGGAATGATGGGCAAAAAAATAGGCAAGGGCATACCTGTTTTTCTGAACCTCCCGGTCGATCCCACCACAGAACAGCTGATTGCCCTCGGTACCCAGCTCAATGTTTCAGGTTCATATGAGATGTTCCATATTCCCGGTATCACCCCCGGCTCCCCTACCCCGGAGGCTGCGTCGGGCTATAAGCCGCCCCGGCACACTGTCACAATCACCCAGCAGGATCTGGACGGCTTGAGGGAGGATTATGCTGCAAGTAACAAAACACCGGCCGAATTTGTAATGCTTGGCTGCCCTCATTATACTTATGAGCAGGTCTTGAAGGTTAATGAATTCATGAAAAGCCGCCTGGCTGTGATTCCCGTCTGGATCCTGACCTCCCGCCATGTCATCACTCTTGCGCGCAGCTTAGGCGTTTACGATGAATTAAAAAGAAAAAATGTGCAGATGATAGCTGATACCTGTATTGACGAGTCCCCTGTATGGGGTTTTCTATCCGGCAAAACAGGCTTGAGCGATTCTCCAAAATGCGCTTATTATATGGCATCTTTTCAGGCACATATTAATGTAATGAGTACGGAATGCTGTCTGGAGCATGCTGTCAAAGGAGGTACATAAATGGCTCGTTTCTATCCCTGTAAGACAATTTCTCCGGGGAACGCACAAGGAGAAGCCGTCATCTCCTCCGAAGAAATCCTTTTTTACTTTACCGACCCGGCAACCGGCCGGATTACAGAACACGGCCACTGCCTGGAGGGACAGAGCATTGCCGGTAAAATCCTGGTATTTCCCGGCGGAAAAGGAAGTTCTGTTGTTCAGGCTGACGGCCTTTACAAATTAGAACAAAGCGGTATGCAGCCGGCCGGCCTTATCGTTCAAAACCTCGATACGGTCCTGGTATCTGCCGCCGTAATCATGGAAATTCCCATGGTATGCGAAGTTCCTGACTCCCTCTGCCTGGCTCTTGAAAACGGCATGACGTTAAAGATTAATACAGATGAAAATACAATTGAGCTTCCAGATTAGGCCAACCGGCCAAAGATACTATTTTCTTGATTGAAAGGATGGGTATATATATGAACAGCAAACCAGCAATTAAAACCACTTTGAAGTTTATTGTCATGTCCCTCATCGGTATCCTCTATTTTTTCGTCCCTCTGGTTCCATCGGACAAAGGAAAGGGCGTTCTTCTCGTTTATTCGGTAAATATTATCAAGTCCGCTCTTTCTCCCTGGCTTTCCGCACTGGTCATGATATCAATCGGAAGCCTGATTCTTTTGTGTATCACTGCCCGGCTTACAGATAAATTCCCAACGCTGACACGCCTGTATGGGGGTGTAAAAACATACTCGATTGTTTTGTACCTGATCGGTTTTATTCTGAGCGGTATGACCATCCTGCAAATCGGACCGGAATATCTGATTGGACCGGCTGTCGGCGGACAGGGGCTGGGACTGGCCAAGACCGTGTTAGTCACTATCGTTGTTGCCGGCCTGATGGTTCCCTTTATTACGGAGTTCGGACTGCTGGAATATATCGGCGTACTGATAGAACCGCTCATGCGGCCGGTATTCAAGGTTCCCGGATACGCCGCCATTGACGCCGTCACCTCCTTTGTCGCCAATCCGACCCTGGGAATATTCTTTACAAATAAACTGTATAAAGAAAAAAAATATACAACGCGCGAAGCCGCCAGTATCTCCACCAACTTCAGTTTTATCAGCCTGGGATTTTTTGCAGTGCTGACCGCAACGGCTAATATCACGGAGCATTACGGCAAAGTGCTGATTGCCTCTTTCTTGCTGTCCTTCGTAATGGCGGCAATTGTCATCCGTCTCTTCCCTCTGAGGGGGATGCCGGATACCTTTATAGACGGAACAGAACGGGAAGGCGAAGAACGCAGAAAATTCAGCCTGTCCTTATTCCGCCATGGATATAAGGCCGCCCTAAAAAAAGCGGAAGATACGCCTGTTTCATCGGTTTTTGCAAAAGCTCTGTTGGAAGTGCTTGTTTTTGCCCAGAAAATTTCGGCCTATATAATGGCAATCTCCTCCATCACCTTTCTCCTGGTAGAATACACTTCGCTGTTTAATATTCTGGGGGTTCCATTTATAGCTGTTCTGAAATTATGCCAGGTCCCCAACGCCGCAGAAATTGCCCCAGCCATGATCCTTGGGCTGGCAGAGATAGCCATCCCCGCCACATTCATATCCACACTGTCCATTTCCGTGGAAGCCGCCTTCTTCGTAATAGTCGTATCTGCGCTTCAGATTATCATGTTTTCCAACAGCGCCGTATCTATTATGGAGTCAGAAATTCCGCTGGGGATTGGTAAGCTTATCCTAATCTTTTTTATCAGGACACTGATTGCCATACCAATTGTTTCGGTCGTGATGCATATCCTGTTCTGACAATCAGGAGCTTTTCGTACTTTCCCATAAGCGAAAAAAAGTGACCAGCCGGGGAGCTGGTCACTTTAAGGAGAAGGTATTTCGTTCTTATGGGGTGTAGCAAAAACTATATAATGTATTGGGGGGGGTTACGAGTATTATAATAGCATACTCTATCAAAAAAGTGTGCACAAAGATTTTCTTTTTTCATAACTTTTTTGTACCATTTTGAATAAAACCGTTCACCCAAAGTGACAGTTCATCTGTCTGAACTGTTACTACTCAAATCCAAGCGCCTTCATTTTCGAATCAATCCGCTCTCTGCCACTGAAGGAAAAAGCCGCTTTCTGCACGGCTCCCTCGTCGGCCGTCAGAAACATGACCATTTCTTCCTTATCAATTACGGCTGTAACGGTGTACGTCTTTCCTCCAAAATCAACCTGACAGCCCGCCGTATCCACCGAACCGAACAGGGACCATGAAAGCTCTCTTGTAAGGACACAATCCTTTTTTCCCATGACCGATTCGTAAGAACCGCTTAACACTTTTGCCGGAAATGCCAGGGAAACAGGGCCATTGACATAAACCGTTCCTACCCCCGCTTTTTTGCCGGACAGCGGCTCTTTTACATTCCCGGCCTCTCCGTACCGCCATCCTGCTATATTGAGCAGCCCTGTCATCCCTCCCTTCTCCCGTTCCCTTATTTCCTCCAGCTCTTCCATCGTAACACTCTGAAGCTGAAGGTCCCGCTCCGTGCGGACCTGGGCATCGCCGGTTCTGCTTCCGGCTGCTGCCGTCAGCATTCCTGTTCCTGATAAAAGAAGGAGGACTACAGCCAGAATCTTTTTTCCATATTTCATTTAGTTCTCCTCCCTTTCATTTCCGATTTCTGTATAGGTATCAGCTTCCTTTGCCCGGAAGCTCCGTCATCAGGCGCACCCGGTCGCCTTCCCCGATCACCCGGTCACTGTCGGTGATAACCGGTTCCTCGGCCATAAGGGGGCCTTCTACGGCCGCCACCGTATCGCCGCCTGCCAGAAGCTCCACCTCCACCTTCGCCGCCTTATATTCTTCCCCCAGGATGGTCTTCTGTTTTCTCAGCACAAGACAATAATATCCGTTTACATCTTTTCTGAGAGCCTTTACCGGAATCACCTGCCTGTAGACCTCTCCGCTTCTCAGACACTCAAAATATGCCTTTTCTCCCAGTACACCATATCCTGCCGGAAGGCTCGCAGTAAAAGAACCGGTCTCCTGGCTGGTGACCAGATCCACCTGTTCGACATACGCCTGGATTCTTTCGTCGCTTCCCGCCATCCTCACCTGCAGTTCATCGCCGGTTCTCAGTATTTCATCATCCTCCCTGTCAAAGGTTCCGCGAAGCTTTAGCAACCCGGTGGACAGGACAACCCGCTCTGTTCCGGCTATGTCTTTTCCCGCCTCAATCTCCACGGTGCTGACCGTACCATCGCAGGGAGCATAAACCATGCCCTGGTTTTCCATCAGTATTCGCAGTTCTTCTTTTTCTTCCTTCAGTTCTTCCAAATCAAGCTGCTTTGCTTCAATCCTGAGCGCCGACAGCTTCTTTGCCTGCTCCGCACCGAGCGCAGCCGCATGATCCTCCTTCGCAGCATTCTGCAGCTCCATCCGTGCCGACTCTACTGCCCACTCTGCCTGTATTCTTGCATCCTCGGCCGACTCCAGGGCCTTTGCTTCCTGTGTAACGGCCGACTCATAATTCTCTTTTAAGGCCAGCTTGGCGCTGTCCGCCTCGCGGCCGGCCCGATCAAAGATATCGCCCTTGTCGCTCATTTCTTCCCTGGCCCGGTCTATCTTAAGATCCCAGCTTTCCTCCTCGGAATCCAAATCTTCCTCATAACGGTCCAGCAGTTCCCGGAGTTCTTCCAGCTCGTCTTCATCCGGCTCCTCCTGTTTCTCCAATTTCTCTATTTTTTTTTCCGTGTCCTTTATCTTTCTTTTTATCTCCCGGATCTGTGAATCGCGCTGCAGTTTTGCCGACTCATAGTCCGTCCGGCTCTGGTCATAATCGTTCCGGCTCTGGTTTAAAAGTTCGTCCTCCGACAGTTCGAGCCGCAATTCATAATATTCTTTGATTTTTTCCATGTTGAGATTATATTCGGCTTCCGCCTGAGCTTTCTTCCCATTCTGGCGTTCCAGTGCCTTTTCGGCCATTGCCAGGGACTGGAGCGCTGCCTCTGCCCTTGTCACTCCCGTAAAACTGTCTGAGCCGATACGCTCTCCCTCGATTTCCAGTTCCATTTTTTTGATCTCTTTTTGCAGCCTCCTCATCTTGTCTTCCAGGGATTCTGCCGAATAAGAAAACAGTGGTTCTCCGGCCTTCACGGCTGTCCCGGCCATAGCTTCGACTTTCTCTACGTTCAGTTCCTTAATCAGGGAAATTGCCTGCGTTTCTCCCGCCTCCACACTGCAGTCCCCATCCACAGTTTTCATCACGGTCCCCTGATTCGCATAGGCGATACTGACTTTTGCCGTCTCGTAAACATCAATCACCCTGGATAATATCGTAAAAAAAACCATGCATGCAAAAAAGCAGATCAGTAGGCGGCGGTACAAATTTCTTTTCATTTTTTCTTTCTCATCCATACGGCTTCCCCCGACTCCTAATCTTTTTTCGTGTTCCCTATTCCTTGATACCGGATGAGGCAATCCCCTCCTCCAGATAGGTCTGCCCGTTGAGGTACAAAAGCACCGGAGGCGCCATTGTCACCAGCCCCGCCACAAAGGCCAGGGACGCATTGTCCGCCGTCACATTCGGCAGATAAAGCGATAAAGGCCAAAGCTGCTTATTCTTTAAAAATGTCAGCGGCTGTTCCAGTGCATTCCAGTATTCAAAAAAATCCAGAAGCAGGGCTGTCATAATTCCGGGAAATCCCATCGGAACGCCAATCCTCAGGAATATCGTCCACTCGCCTCCCCCGTCTATCCGGGCCGCCTCCAGAAATGATTTCGGGATCGATTCAAAGAATTTCTCCATGATATAGACAGGAAAGGTGGAGAATATTCCAGGCAGTATAACCGCCAGATGTGTGTCCAGTATCCTGAAACGGTCCAGGACCAGATAGGATGGAACCATCATTACCTGGAACGGCATGACAAGAAGAATCAGATACAGCAGAAAAATCGTTTTTTTAAACCGGAAATCATATCTCGCAAATGCCCAGGCGGCCGGCATGCCTACCAGAAGCTGTCCTGCCAGGACGCAAAGCACCTGCAGGCATGAATTCCAAAACATAACAAAGAAGCCGGGTGAGCGGAGAAACAAATCCGCATAAGGTTTTAAAGACGGAAAATCAGGAACCAGAGCCGGAAGCACCGGCTCTCTTCCCAGTTCCAGAACAGCGAGATACCGCCGTGCCAGTTCATCCTCCGGCATAAATGACGCCGCCGCCATCAAAAGAAGCGGAAACAGGACAAAAAGCAGGCAGATAACCAGCAGGAAAGCTCCCACCAGCTTTTTCGGGGACGGCGTTTTAAAACGCCTCTGTTTTCTCACCATTATTCATCTCCTCCCGCCCTGATGACAAAGGGAATCAGAAAAATACCGATTACAATGGTTAAAAGGACTGCCGCCGCACACATTTTCTGCACGTCCAGATTTAAAAACCAGTGATTAAATAAATGCTGGAGCAGGTAAATCCTGTCGTTTGGATAAGATCCGGCCACGATATATGCCTCCCGGAATACCTTGAAGGAGTTGATCACAGCCAAAAACAGGATCATCCCTGCCGCCTTCCTCACCTGGGGAATCGTGATGTATAGAAGCTTTTGCAGCCAGCCGGCTCCATCCACCTCTGCCGCCTCGTAAAGCTCATCCGATATCCCTCCCAGCGCCGCCAGCCACAGGAGCATCTGATATCCGGTGTTTTTCCACAAATATGCGAATATAAGCACCGAAAAAGAAGCGGGGCCGTAAATCCAGTCGGTCTGAAGACTGAACAGTTCATTTATAATTCCCTGTTCGCAGAATACCATCCTCCACAGAAGAACAACGGACGCTGCCGGCACTGCGACCGGCAGGACCAGGACTGTTTTAAAAAAACTCTTTTTCCGGCTGTACTGGTAAACCAGCAGGGACAGGAAAAAGGATACCGCCATCAGAATCGGCAGCGCTGTCCCCATAAACCGCACGGTATTCACAGCCGCCAGGCGGAATGCCTGATTGGCCAGAACCCCCCGATAGACGCCAAGCCCTACGAAGTCTATTCCTCTGCTGTCAAAAAATGAGCGTCTCAGCGCATCACCGAACGGAATCATGACAAATACCAGCACCCCCAGCAGGCTGGGGGCCAGAAACAGCCAGGCCCCTGTAGTTTTTGCCGCTTTTTTACTACTCTCTCTCATTGACATAAAGCTTCATCTTGCTTTCGATCGTCTGAACCGCATTTTCTATCGTTCCCTTCCCACTCAGATAATCTCTGGAACCATCCACAATCATGTCTATAATCTGCGTTTCAACTATGGCCGGCACGCTCACGGTGCGCACAATCGCAAGAATCCTATCGCGGTCTGCCTGTTTTGGCCATTCTCCCTCGAGGGCAATCCCTTCCCCGCCCATGCTCATAGAGACACTGACTGATTTCTCCATACCGCTCCACTTGTCAAGGCTGCTGCTTCTGACGGAAAACCCGTCCCTCAGTGATTCGTCCTGCACCTCTGTGCCGAATAAAACGCGGAGGAATTCTTCTGCATTCTCCTTATTTCCGGTTGATGCATTGATGCCTGCCACAACACTCGGAATATAGATTCCGCCGATTGATTCAAAACTGCTGCCGTTTATCTCCGCTGCTGATAACGGGAGCATGGCGCTGTCGATTGAATCGAGGATTTCGGCTGCTGCCGCACATCTGCCTGATGCAAGATTAAAATCACTCTGCCGGCCGAAACCGTATGGTATTACCGTATTGTTTACTTTCAGACGGTCCATGTCGGCCTGATCATAGCTTACCTGCACATTTCCCTTCTCACCGGCGCTCTTTACTCCGGTAAGCCAGCGGGTCAGTGCATCGCCGTCAACGGTTCCGTTGTCGTTAAACAATTTATTAAAACAGGTATATGCGGTCATGTTAAGGATATTTTCGTAAATATCCGGCGCGAAAAGTGTCGGTGTTTTATCGTATTCAGCCATCAGTTCCGGATCCTGGAACGCTGCGACAGCATCCTCCCCGCCATATATCACAGGCACCTTGATACGGGCCGGCATATAATAAATCTTCCCGTCTTCTCCTGTAAACCCTCCCCTTACATTGGGCAGGTAATCATCCTTATCCTTCTCAAAGAGACTGCTTAAGTCCGCCAGAATACCCTTATTTTTATATGTTTCCATCGGAAGTCCGTCCAGTATCAGGACATCGGCACCTTTTCCATTCAAAAGCTCCGTATTGAGGGCGCGGATCACATCTTCCGTCACCTTCCCATACTCGTCCTCTACGGCAATCCTGTAATCCACCTTTATCTGAGGATTATTCTTCTGAAGGATGGCCGCTGCCTGGCGGACCGTATAGCTGTCTTTCAGGGAGTAGACCGTCAGTGTTTCAGGCGGCACCGTGTCTACCGTCTCGTCATAGTAATAGTGAATAAGCTTAATCCTGGAATTTGAGGTCGAATAAATGCCGTAAAAATCATTGTCCGTCCCCTGAAAAAATTTCATCAGGTACATATCCTGCCGTCCCATGGAATTCAGGCTTCCGTCGATTAACTGCTCCCAAAGCGTGCCGTTTCTTCCGATATGGTAAAGTCCGGTCGCATCTGCAACATAAATACCGCCTTCCTCATCGGTAAAGACAGGCATCTGGCCTATCATCATATTGCTGCCTGAGCCATTTTCCGGCATATTATAACGCTCTGTAATCCTTCCGGTTGTGATATTATACCGTACAAGCTGCTGGTTACTCATCGTCACGTACTCATCGCCTGTCAGGCAGGCCGGAATCCTGACATCCAGTCCAGTAAAATCCTGGGCCAGTGTAACGCTCTTCTTTCCGTCAGGCAGATAGACATTCGCCTCCGAGCTTTCTGAAACCAAAATCTCTCCGCCTGGCCCAATTCCTATAAAATCGGGGATTACTCCATAACTGCGGCCTTCCTGAATTTTAAACACCTCCGGAAGCAGTTCCTGAACTGTTCCGTCTTCCTGTACCGTCCAGAGATGGAACGTGTAATTTTCCTGGTCGAATCCCCCAAAATAAAGCTTTTCATTTTGATCCATGAACATTTTTGCCGGTCTGATATTACCAAGCGGCGCTATAGCCTCGCCTTTTGTCCAGGAGGAGGCCGCATCATAGCTGTAGAATCTGTCATTCCCCTCTTCATCGGGGATAGCAAACAGCAGGCTCTTGTCCTTCTTTTGTACCACACCCACATAACCGTTCTCTGCAATTTCTTCAGGAAGCGCAATCTCTTCTTCCATGTAACGGCCTTTGGCCGCCTGACCTCCCGGCGCTCCGCTCTCCGCGGACTGGGACGCTGCTCCGGTGCCGGACTGTGTCCCGGATGATGTGCCGCTGCTGCAGGCCGTCAGTAACGACATAGCGCCCAACATGAGCGCTCCGGCCGCTGCGGTAAACATTCTTCCCCGTTTCCCGACTTGTTTTCTTTTTTTATTTATCGCGTATTGAACTATGCTGTTTTTCATAAATCTCCTCCTGATTTGGTCTGCGTATGTTATATCTTTATTTTACAATCTGATTCTCTAAAAAAACTGGAAAAAACTCCTTTTATTTTTTAGATTTTTTAGAGATTTGTGTGCTAAACTTAATAATAAGGTAAAGTTTCGAAATACAGAACACATTTTTTCACATTTAGATACAGGAACAGGATGGGAATATGAAAATATTATTGATAGAAGATGATGAAGTCTTATGTAAAACAATTCAGATGTCGCTGACGAAAGCCGGATATGACACGGAAATCTGTCATACGGGAACCGACGGCTTTCTCTATGCCTGCTCCGGCGCATATGACTGCCTGATTATCGACCGGATGCTGCCGGAAATGGACGGCCTTACTCTTTTACAGGCACTGAGAAGGCGTAAAATCCAGACACCGGCCATCTTTTCCACTGCGCTAGACGGATTAAATGACCGGATTAACGGACTTGACGCCGGAGCCGACGATTACATTGCAAAACCCTACGCTATAGAAGAGCTGCTGGCCAGAATACGGGCTGTCACAAGAAGGCTGGGACGTATTGAGGAAGAGTGTACCCTCACCTTTGAGGATCTCGTTTTTTTGCCGGAGCACAGAGAACTGCGGTATCAGAATGCATCTGTCTCCCTCTCCAAAAAAGAATCCTCCCTCCTGGAATATTTTTTCAGAAATCCCGGCAGGACACTGAACCGCGAAGTAATTCTGGGCTATGTATGGGGGGCCTCCAGCGAAGTGGAGGATGGAAATCTCGACAATTACATTTACTTCCTGCGCCGGAGGCTGCGCACGCTGAATGCTCCCGTCAAAATCACTACGGTTCATGGAGTTGGCTACCGATTGGAAAAAAATAATTAAGCAGGTGAGGACGCTGCCGGAACGGCCGGCGGACGGGGGGTGGGATTGGGTATATGAGTCTTTGGGCCCGGATTGAGGATTGTCGTGATGGGGGAATCCGGTCAGAATGAATTCCTTCGGGGACCGCTTGCGCTCTTTGGAGTGCGCAGCGGTGCTAGGCTCGTAAAAAACCTCGCCAATCACCGGCGGACTCCTATGTCCCCTGCGGAATTGATTCTGCCTCCTTCCTCCGGGAAGAGGATCGGCGGGACCAACGACTCCGCCAAGGATATCGGCCCCGTCCGCTGGCCTGCGGCGGCTGAGTGTCTCACGCTTTAAGTGGTGATGGGGGGCCTTGTCGCGGCCACCAGATATTACTTGACTTGACAATCTGGGACCTGACCGGATGAACGTAGTGGCTGCGACAAGTTCCTCACCCCCTTGAGGCAAGAGGACAATCAGCCGCCGGAACGGACAGCGGACAGCGCGATAACCTGGATCTGAGTCTTTGGTCCCGCCGATCATCTTCCCGGGGGGAAGGAGGCGGAATCAATTCCGCAGGGGACATAGGAGTCCGACAGTGCTTAGCGAGGTCCTTCACGAGCTTAGCACTGCTTCGCACTCCAAAGAGCGCAAGCGGTCCCCGAAGGAATTCATTCTGACCGGATTCCCCTTTCACGACAATCTTCAATCCGGGCCCAAAGACTCATATACCAATCCCCCGTCCGCCGGCCGTTCCGGCGGCGTCCTCATCGACTCAATCAAATCGCTATGAAAGGATAACCATGTTTAAGAAGGTACAAAAACAGTTGACAATACTCTACACTGTCCTTACCGGCAGTATACTTATCATACTTCTGGCCTTTATTTCTTACCGCAATATTTCAATCAGGGAGCAGCAGCAGGAGACTGACTTCCATAACCTCTGGTTCTCGGTCAGCTCCCGCCTGCAGTCCTACTCCTTCATCAGCGACGCTTATCTGGCGCAGATGGAAGTCACAAACCAGGCCGTTATTTATATAGAAGAGAATAGTTCGCCCCTCTTCTTCTCCGGCGCATGGACGCCTCCGACTGAGAGAGAACAGCTTATAAAAGCGGCAGTCACTGCGGCCGGACAGGAAGGTGTGGATCCCACACGCCCGCCTGTCTCGTCCTCCGCCAGCCAGACCAGCCTGCTCCGCATCCAGGGCCGCAAAGGCGATTGGTATTACGGGCGTGTTATGGTGCTGCCCACAGCGAAGGGCGCTAAAAGCCTTCTGATGCTCTCCTATATTACACCGCGATCCGTCCTGCTGCGCCAGGGTCTTTCACTCTTTGTCCTGACCGGAGCGGCCGGAATTCTCGGCATCCTGGTTATCAGCTGGTTTCTGACCGGGCGGGCGCTTCAGCCTGCAAGGGATGGAATCCGGAAGCAGAATGAATTTGTCGCAGCCGCCTCACATGAACTGCGTTCCCCTCTGGCCGTCATCCGCTCCAGTCTCTCTGCGCTGGAAAGTGAACTGCCCGGGGAAACAGGCAATCAGAATCAAACGGTCACACTGAGACAGCTCATAAAAAATTCCGACAGGGAATGCCGCAGAATGGCGAGACTAGTGGGGGATATGCTGCTTCTGGCGTCCTCCGACGCCGGAAACTGGGAACTTCACTACACACAGACTGAACCGGATACGCTTCTGATTGAAGCTTATGAAGCTTTCCTCCTGCTTTGCAGGGAAAAAAATATAAACCTCATACTGGAGCTTCCAAAGGAACCGTTCCCGCCGCTTCTTGCCGACCGGCAGAGACTGGAGCAGGTTATCACGATTCTCCTCGACAATGCCATCTCCTATACTCCGGCCGGAAAGGAAGTACGGCTGAAAATGTATAAAAAAGAAGGCAGCAGGCGGATCAGCGCCGGTTATTTCAGAACCGTAATTGAAGTTGCCGACACCGGAAAAGGGGTGCCCGATGAGATGAAGCAGAGAATTTTTGACCGTTTTTACCGGGGAGATGCCTCAAGAAAAGATAAAAAACATTTTGGACTGGGACTCAGCATTGCAAAAGAGCTGACAGAGATGCACGGCGGAACTCTGGCCGTCCACGATAATCCGGGCGGCGGCAGCCGGTTTGTTGTGACGCTTACCCTGCAGCAGGCATGATGTCTTCCCGTTTATGAGATATGCGTTTGACAAAGTAAAAATGTGCTTGTTGCGATTATTTGATATTTTGTTTGACTTACCTACTGCTCCTAACATACAATTAAATCAGAAACCGGAGGGCCAGTATTTCACCTATCTTTATAGAAAAAAGCATTCTGGTGATATGTCAAGAACTTTTTGAAGAAGATTTTGATATGTT
>ERZ791934.1828-NODE-1828-length-17276-cov-3.620812_pt1 | contig 17276 bp, 18 predicted proteins | sample MGYA00510125_ERZ791934 | MGnify/ENA primary metagenome ERZ791934 (study PRJEB30046, sample SAMN00993240) | human gut metagenome | study: EMG produced TPA metagenomics assembly of the A metagenome-wide association study of gut microbiota in type 2...
CCTTTATTGTAATTCCCCTGACAATTTTCCTGCCCATGTGCTGGGGACTGGGAGTGAACGGTGTATTTCTGGCAGAACCCATTTCCAATTTTATCGGCGGCGGCGCCTGTTTTATCACCATGATGCTGACTGTGTGGCCCCAGCTGCGGTATGATCCGCCGGAAAAACTGGATGCGGAGTCCTCTGAAACGAAAAAAGCATAATACCATCAAAAACGCCTTGCAGAATCAACCATCCTGCAAGGCGTTTTTCATATCTATTACTGATCCGATTTGCTGATTATCAGGTGCCTTTTTCAAAAATCAAATCCATTCCTTCCCAGTCCATCCGAAGGGTTTGGTCTTCCACGGTCAGCTGTACATGGTCGCCGCTGCTGACGGTCAAAGAAATGATATTGTCGTTTTGAGACCAGTTTCCGTCCATTGCGGAGTTGTTCATCTGGGCATGGGCCGTGCCGTCTTTATACAGCTCCAACACCATCGTTCCTCCCAGCTGAGAAACGGTTGCTTCGGAAGAGAGAGACTCTCCATTTTGTACAGCGCCGGATAGAGTCCAGGTTCCTGAACTGGTGAAAACCTGTGATACGACAGAAACAGACGAGCTGGTTTGAGATTCTTCGGGAAGATTGCTGCACCCGGAAACAAGAAGCAGCAGCGCAGCGGAGGTTGCCGCTAAAACCGTATATTTCAACTGGGATTCCTTCCTTTCCTGATATGGATTTGGAGAAAAGACATTCGAAAAAGTAAGGGGGTTTCTCATCTTTTTTCTCTATCATATCCTAAATATACAGAAATCGCAATGGATTTTCGGAAATTTTCACTCGCAATCTATACGGACAGTATGGTTTTATCATCGAAAAATTGTAACCCTTCTTCTTGAACCGCCAGAAATATCGTGTTATAATAAATTCAGTCTATCCCCGCATTTTATCACTGTTTTCTGTTGATTTTACTTGTAAAGGAGCGAACGATCCACCATGGTAGTCTTTTCCATGATACAGTACCCCAAGATTCCGGCCGGAGAATTGCTGGCGCTTGCAGGCGAAGCTGGAGCAGCCGGTGTGGAATGGGATGATATTGCACATCTGCATGCCGGTCACACACAGGAATCATCGGCATCCTATTGGGAAACCGTCCGGGCAAAGCTGGAGTCTGTTTCTCTGGTGTCGGGCTATGAACTGGGGAACAAGCGGAATATTCAGGAATTGTTTATGCCGGTAATGGACTGTGCGTTTGCTCTTCATGCATCCGTGGTGAGAATCCGTCCTACGCCGATTCCCTCTGCGGAAGCATCTTATGGGGATTTCAATGCTGCGGCGCAGGAACTGCGCACCATTTGCGATATGGCCAATGTGTTTGATATGGAGCTCCATGTCATTTGCCGTCCCGGCACGCTGACGGATACGCCGGAAAGCACCCGCCGTCTTCTGAAGATGGCAAACTGCCGCAACTGCAAGTGCTCCTGGCAGCCGAATACCGCCATTTCCGATCAGGACAACCTGATGCAGCTGCAATCTCTGAAAGAATATCTGGGCAGTGCTGTGGCGAACGCCAGCTGGAAAAAGGAATATGGGACCTATCTGGAAAATACTCTTCCCAATGTGCCTGTCATTCTGGAACAGGGACGTATTTCCTGACAAATCGCAGCAGGCGCTGAGGAGCTTTCTCAGCGTCTGTTTTTTTAATGATCGCAACAATCGGGAGGAATGAAAATTGAGAACATCGGAAATTCATGTGAGGGACCCCTTTGTGCTGCCCTATGACGGCAAATACTATTTATATGGAACGAGAGGCCCTACCTGTTGGGGAGAGGCAGACGGTTTTGACTGTTATATCAGTGAAGATCTGGAAAACTGGGACGGCCCTGTGGAGATTTTCCACCGGCCGGAGGGCTTCTGGGCAGACCGGCACTTCTGGGCGCCGGAGGTTCACCAGTATCAGGGGGCCTTCTATCTCTTTGCTTCGTTTAAAGCCGAGGGCGTTTGCCGGGGAACCCAGATTTTGCGCGCGGAAAATCCGGAAGGCCCCTATGTATTGCACAGTGACGGCCCGGTAACGCCTCATGACTGGGAGTGTCTGGATGGTACTTTTTATGTGGAAAAGAACGGGACTCCCTATATGGTGTTCTGCCACGAATGGCTACAGGTGAACGATGGGGAAATGTGCGCGGTGGAACTGAGCCGGGATCTGACCCACGCTGTGGGGGAACCGGTGGTATTGTTCCGGGCTTCTCAGGCCGGGGACTGGGTCCGCAGTACCGGTGACCGCCCTGATGTGGGAACTTATGTAACCGATGGACCGTTTCTATATCCCTGTGAAAATGGTACGCTGCTGATGCTGTGGTCCAGCTTTGGTGAGCTGGGATATGTGCAGGCAGTGGCCCAGTCGGAAAACGGAACGCTGCTGGGGCCCTGGAAGCATCAGAAACCCCTGTTTGAAAAAGACGGCGGCCACGGAATGCTTTTCCGCAGCTTCGAGGGGCAGCTCTATTTAACGCTGCACTCTCCCAATGACAACCCCAATGAGCGTCCGGCCTTTATTCCCGTTCGGGAAGACAACGGCACACTGATACGACTTTGATGAAAAGCCCCCATTGCGGGGCTTTTTTACTTTGGAGAAAAAACCGACAGGAACCTAATGGGACGGGCTGCATACAATGGTACAGGGAATCCCAATCACTCATGAAAGGAGCAGATCGGAATGGATGATACCCGTATGACAGATACCTGCCGGTCTGATGGCGGCGTGACTCCGCTGCCTGCATCGCCAGTGCCGGTGATGGCCTATATCCCGTTTCAGCAATGGGGAGAAACCTATACAGCGGAACGAGCGCTGGAATCGGGAACTTTGTTTCCCGAGCTGAACAAGCCGTTTCTTGGAAAGCGGGGTGTGCCGGATGAATGAGCGTCAGCGGATGCTTCGCAGGCTGTCTTCTCTGAAATTTGCCATGTGGGAGCTGCACGTTTTTCTGGACACCCATCCGGGAAACTGTGAAGCCGCCAGAAAGCTGGAAGACTATCAGAAAAAGATCGATGAAGCAACCCGGAAGTATGAGGAAAAATTCGGGCCGGTGCATGAAAGCGGCGTCAGCCGCTGGGCATGGATCAGCGGTCCGTGGCCGTGGGAAATCGGAGAGGGGGATGACTGATGTTTGTCTATGAAAAGCGGCTGCAATATCCTGTGAAAATCAAAAACCCCAATCCGGCCCTGGCCAAGCTGATTATCAGCCAGTATGGCGGGCCTCATGGGGAACTCGGCGCTTCTCTGCGGTATCTGAGCCAGCGCTACACCATGCCCTGTCCCGAGTTAAAGGCAATTTTGACCGATATCGGCACGGAAGAGCTGGGACATCTGGAAATGGTGGGGGCCATTGTATACCAGCTGACCCGGAATGTCAGCCCGGAAGACATCAAAAAGGCCGGTTGGGACGATTACTTCATTGACCACACCACGGCGGTCTATCCCACAGCGGCTTCCGGTGCGCCTTTTGACGCGGGCGGACTGGCCGTGACCGGAGACCCTATTGCAGACCTGAATGAAAACCTTGCCGCAGAGCAAAAAGCCCGGCTCACCTATGATAACATTCTCCGGTATGCCGATGACCCGGACGTGCGGGACCCCATCCAGTTTTTGCGGGCCCGGGAAATTGTCCACTATCAGCGCTTTGGCGAAGGCCTGCGGATTCTGACGGACCGGCTGGACAGCCGGAACTTTTACGCCTTTAACCCATCCTTTGATAAAAAGAAATCGTGACAAAACCGCACACAAAAAGACAAAATTAGCCTGTGTTAGCTAAAATATACAAATGTTTACAATGGTTCCGAGGTATCGAAGTGACAGAGCAAATTAAGAAAAAACAAATTATAAAAACAGCATAAAAATTAAGACTGAATAATATGAATTAACGACAAAATTATTGAGAGAAGCGAGGCTTTTCCGGACAGGAGAAGCCCCGTTTTTCTATGCAAAAGGATATTTCCTCGAACACACGTTTGAAAAAAACAGAGAGCTTCTTTTCTCAAAACCGGCTGGTTTATGCATTTCAACACGGAATCATGCTCTTTTATCACGGAATGGAAATAACAGGGTTGATTTTTTTCAAGAAACTGGTATAATAGATATGAACCTGTTGTGAACATGCACAAAAGATTCCCTGAAAGATGGACAAAATGTGGTTTTTGCAAAAGATGCGGGAAAACAGCCAAATTTTAACCGATCTTTTACCGGCTTGTGGTATGATTAGTACAACAAGTTCATTCATGAGCGTATCGTTGACTCTGGCGCGGCGCAGCTTCGGCATCTCCGGGTGCCGGACGCGGCTATCATCACGCGGCGTCCGGCGCGGTCAGCATACCAATTCTTTGCGAATTAGGAGGCAGCAAGTATGAAGCACAAATTGTACAACCGTTTACTCAGCTTGGCCCTTGCGGTCGGCCTGGTAATTGGCATGTTGCCCAGCGCGGCGGCTGTTGATACGGTGGGCGCGGTAGGCGATGTGCAGAGCACAGTGAGCGATGTGGTGGATAATGAGGTGAGTGAAAGTACAACATCCACTCTGCCGCAGGAAACTATTGAGCCAGATGATTCTGTTGTTGAAAGTATAGATGAAGGTGCTTCTACAACTGAAGAAGAAGTTTCTGTTCCAGTAGATAATGAATCAGATCCAATTGAAGACGAAGTTCCAAGCGAACCGGAATATATTGTACCGGTAAATTATACAGACGTCGCACCTTTACTGCCGCCTGTTTTTGTAGACGGAAGTGCAGCGACAATGATGGCGGCGAATGCGTTTTTATCCGACCCTTCTGATACGGATGAAAACGGCTTGTATTTAAGCAAAGATGCCGTTCAAACAAAAGACGGTGCAAAAATTACCCTTCAGTCCTATATTACTGGTGAAGTAAGTTCCAGTGAAAAATCCATTCCAACTGATGTTGTGCTTGTGCTGGATGTCAGTGGTAGTATGAGTACGTACACAGGCAAAGGATATGTGAAGGTAAATAAGCCCGAGGAAGACGAGACTTACTACGTTAATGTGAATGGGCAATATATTGAAGTTGAGTGTTGCAATCATTCTGGTGGATGGTTTGATAGTGACCACAGGTCAGATGTATGCTATCATCATTGGGTAAAGAAAAACCATTTAAAGGGAGATACTACACATTACGATACCTATGATAAATATGAGTATAGAAATATAACAAGGATGGATGCTTTGAAGACAGCGGTAAATTCCTTTATTGATGGCGTTGCCGCTGACGCACAAAAGGATCCCAATGCCAAAGTACAGCACCGGGTTTCTATTGTGACGTATTCATCTAACTCTTCCATCAAAAAATATCTGCTGGATGTGTCGAATCCCGCAAAGGTTACGGAATTAAAAAATACAGTGAATAACTTGTCCGCAAATGGCGCTACCTATACTGGTGAGGGCATGGAGGATGCCAATACTGTATTTTCCTCATGGTACAATGACTCTGTGCCTGCTGGCGATAGAAAACAGGTCACGGTTTTGTTTACAGATGGCGCACCTGGTTATAGCGGATGGAATAGCAGTGATGATGAAACACAAGCAAATAAGGCTATTAGTCAAGCGAAAACAATGAAAGACAGCGGCAAAACAGTGTATACCATTGGCATGCAGTCGGGCGCTGATCCAAACGGTAATATTACAAATTGGAAAGACCGGTGGGGGTATATCAATGACAATGTAGCGAGCAACCGGTTCCTGCATTTTGTTTCCAGCAATTATCCACAGGCTAGAAGTATGAATAATGGCGGCACAAAAGAGAACGATGGCTACTATCTTGCTGCCAGTGACAGTGAATCTCTGAATGAAATTTTTGAAAAAATCAAAGATGAAATCACAACCCCGTCAATCGATTTGGATGCTACAACGCAAGTCCGAGATGTTGTGTCTGAGTATTTCAACGCCCCTGCACAGTCTGGTGTAAGTGTTTATACACAGGCTTATTTAGGAAATAATACATGGGGTGATAAGGTTCCGCTTAATGATGCCAAAATTTCTGTAAGTGGTAATACGGTCACCGTAACGAATTTTAATTATAAAGAAAATTTTGTTTCGGATACGCCCAGAAAAAATCCGGTTACTGGAAAAACGGATTTTTACGGCAAAAAGTTGATTGTTGAGTTTGATGTTACTGCAAAACAGGACTTCTTTGGCGGTAATGAAGTTCCGACGAACGGGACAAGTTCTGGTGTTTACCAAAGCAACGGCAAAGTTGTGGAACATTTTGAAGTTCCCCATGTAGATGTCCCGCTGAAATATAATTTTGACGTGCAAGACCAAACGATTTATATTTCTCAGAATGCTACATTGCAGAATTTGATTCAGTATGTTGAAGGTTTTGTACCGGGAACCAAACTAAATGGTGCAGAAACTGCTAAAAATAATGATTATGTAAAGATTGTCTATACTGTTAAAGATGGACAAAAAGTAGTAGGTACATACACAGTCGAAGCTGGTTCTAATGTGGGAACATGGAACTTTGCAGATTCTTCATACAATACGCAGTTTAGAGATTGTAAAGACTTTACAGTCTCCTGTGAGGTTCAGCCTACCGAGTCGGGCAGTCAGCAGAATAAGGATTTAGGAGAAAAACCAGCTGTCGTTCATGTGTTGATTCCTAAAGTTTCAGCACGTGACAAAGTAATTAACTTGGGTGACTTTGTTGATATTAGCGATTGTTATGATGAGCCCCAAGTAGGTGACTGGGTAGATAAAGAGAATCATACAAGCATTCCAGATCCTGTAAATGATGCTCCAGATGTTACGCTGAACCCAACGAAAGTAACCGGTACTGGTTTACCCGAAACTGGTGAATATTATCCAACACAGGATTCAAGTTTTACGTTGGGCGTTACGGTTGGCGGGCTAACATTGACAACCGGAGAATATAAAATAACTACCCAGGTGATAGAGCATAATCCTGATGGAGGAAGTTGCGTTGTACCGGATGATGATACAATCAATCATGATTTTACTATCCATGTACTTGCAACAGATGGTTATCTGGTAATTGAGAAAATGGTTGCCGGTGATAAATTTGCCAACAATGGTAAACCTGTCTTTGATTTTAAACTTGAATCTAAGAAAGATGGCACAGTTTATTATTACCATGTAATGATTGACAAACTAAATGAATTTCAGGTTGTAACCCCTGATGGCGGTGTAAAAATTCCTTCTGGTGAATACACCATCACCGAGCTGAGCAATCAGAACTACACGTTGAAGAGTGTCGCTGGTGCAGATGATAATGAAGATGGCACCTATAAAGTAACCATCAAACCGCAGGAGACCACCACTGTCACCTTTACCAACGACCCCAAGAACACCGATATTCCCACTGACGGCGGTGCAACCGAAAACCGTGTGGACAAGATTGAAGACGGCGTGATTGTCTGGAAAAAAGAAGTATACGGTACAGATCATCACGAAGCTCAACCTTCCCCCAACCCGAATGATAACAAAGACTAAGCCAGAAAGGAGAATGACACATGAAACCGTTATTTAAATCTAAAATTTCGTTGTGGGCATCCGTTCTGGCGCTGGTGGTGGTGATCGGAATCGGCGCAACGCTGGCTCTGATGGCTTCTCCCAGTAACTCGGTGACTAACAGCTTTTCTGTTGCCGACATCGACACGGAAATCAAGGAAACTCTCACGGACGGCAGCAAGCAGGTGTCCATTCATAATTATGGCCCCTCTGATGCCTATGTCCGTGCCAGAATCATGGTTTCCGGCGTGAATCCCGAGAATGTAAAGATTGTTGATACAGAACCCGTAGAGGGAACCGTTGAAGCCGATAAGGTCTATCTGGTAATGGAAAACCCGACTCTGTGGGTACGGGAAAACGGCGCTGCAAAAGACGACTTCTACTATTATCTCGGCGTGCTGGCGGAAAATGAGTCTTCTCAAAACCTTCTTGAAAAAGTGGTGCTGGGCAAGGATCTGCAAGGCGAGGATTTTCTCAATACCTTCTCCGTGACCATCTATCACGAGAGCGTGCTGGCAATCAATCAGCCGGAGTCTATCACGGTTGATGTTGTCAAAGATTCTTTTGATGCAGCTGCACAGTCTTGATTCCCCCTAAGGAGTACATACCCCAATGCTTCGTAAAATTTGCAACATCATTTCCGCTTTATTGGCAGTCGTACTGCTGGCGCTGGCCTCCGTGCTCATTGTGCCCTACTTCATGGGGTACACCGAGCTGGCGGTGCTCACCGGCAGTATGCAGCCCACCCTCCCCGTGGGAACCCTGATTTACGTCAAGGAGACTGACCCGGCACAGCTGGAAGTCGGCGACGTGGTCACCTACCGGCTGGATGGCGATACCATGGTCACCCACCGGGTGATCGAGATGAACCCCGAGGCCGAAACGCTGGTTACCCAGGGCGACGCCAACGCAGACCCCGACGGCGAAATCACCTTTGACCGCATCGTCGGCAAGATGGATTTCTCCATTCCGTATTTGGGCTATATCAGCCTGAATATCCGCACCCCAATCGGGATTGTGAGTATCTGCGGTGTGCTGGTGCTGATTATTCTGCTGACCTTTATTCCCGAAATCTTTTCCAAGGATGACGAGGAGGAGAAAAAGGAGAACGAAGAAAAAGCAGAAAAACAGGACAAGCCCGCAGACGAAAAACCCAAATGACTTTGTCCCCCGGCGGCAAGGGGCCGCTAACAATATAAAAAATTGAAGGAGCGAACAAAACATGAAAAAGAACAAGATCATGCTGTCTGTCATTTCCGGCCTTCTGGTTGCGGCTGTCGCCGTTGGCGGAACTCTGGCATACCTGAGCGACAAGTCCAACATGGTGACCAACACCTTTAACGTAGGTGCTGGCTACGAAGAAGACGACGACGGACACGTTGGCCTGTGGCTGGACGAAATTGACATTGACGGCAAAGACGAAGAGGGCAATCCCGCTACTCGCACTGAAATCGGCAACGAGTATGAAGACCTGCAGCCCGGCTCCATTGTGGAAAAGGACCCCACCTTCCACCTGACCACTGGCTCTACCGATAGCTATGTGTTTGCACAGGTGACCGGCGTTGACGAGATGATCGCTGCCGGCTATTATTTCACCGTTGAAGAGCCCGAAAAGCTGGTTGACCCCGCTACGTCCGCTTTCAATGAGAAGTGGGTAAAGGTTGCTGACAATGGTGTTGGAGGCGATGCTGGCTTCAACGGCCTGTACATCTATAAAGACGGCGTTGACGGTATTGTTTCCGGCGGCGAAGAGATGGAAGCTATGTTCAACTGGGTGAAGCTGGGCAGCGACGTTGACAACGAGGAATTTGCTGCAATTGCACCCTCCGCTGTTGATATCCGCGGTGTTGCCGTGCAGTCTGCTAACCTGACAGCAGAAGAAGCACAGGTTGAGGCTGAAAAAATTCTGGCTACCATGCCTTACTAATTCCAATCACTTTTGTACCCCAAAATCCGTCACGCTCTGGTGGCTGGCGGTAGTAAAATAAAAAATTTTTAGAAAGAGGTAATTTTCCATGACGAAGAAGAGAATCGCAACTTTGGCAACCTGCATCGCACTGGTCGGCGCTGTCGCTGTTGGCGGCACTCTGGCTCTGCTGACTTCTGAAAGCAAGCAGCTGACCAACACATTTACCGTTGGTAGTAACTATAATCCTGATGGTACAGATTTTCTGTTGAAGGAAAATGGTGTTGATCATGTTCTCGACGGCACAAAAGAGGGATATGAATATGGCGATTATGCAAAAAATGAAACGGTAATTCAGGGAACCACCAATGGCACAACCGCCAACCAGTATAAGGACATTATTCCCGATTCTAAGCTGGACAAGAATCCTTGGTTTGAGATCAAAGTGGATCCTAAAGATCCGGCTCCGAATTCTTGGATTGTTGCGAAAGTAACTGGCGTTGATGCTCTAAAGAAGAAGAAAGTTACTCTTGCTGATGTAGGCGCGAATTGGGCTGTCGTTGCTGGTAATGCTGAAGATGGTTATACTTTTGCTGATGTGACAACTAAAACGCTGGTTGATGGAGCAACGCTGGTTTATAAGACTCAGCTTACTCAGGAATCTAACGCTACTTCCTCTCTGTTCAATGTTTTGAATGTTGCTAAAGACTTTGATCAGAAAACTTTTGGTAGTGCTACAATGAATCTGGAAATTAAGGGTGTCGCCATTCAGGCAGTTGAAGGCGATAACGCACAATTGGATAATGCTACTTTAGGCGAAATTATGGCTTCTCTGCCTGCCCGTTTCTAATTTTTAACAATGATTGCATAAAGGAGTACATACCATGAAAAAAAGAAACCTTCTCATTTCCATCCTGAGCCTGGCTCTGGTTTGCGTCATCGGCATCGGCGCTACCCTGGCTTATTTCACCGACGAGACCGAGATTAAGACCAATGTGTTCACCACGGGTAAGGTTGACATCGGCCTCACCGATACCACCAATGGCCCCGATGAGGATGACACTTGGACCGCCTATGAGGGCGAGGATGGCGTAGAGTACGGCCATGTGATGCCCGGCGATGTGCTGAGCAAGATTGTGAAGGTCAATGTAGAGAGCGGTTCCGAGAACTGCTATGTGGCGGTTCGCGTGTCCGTTCGTCCCGATGACAAGATTGATGTCGACCTCAGCGCCATTCTGGATTCCATCCAGGATCAGGCCAGAGCTAACAACTGGGCTTACAACCGTCAGGGCGATGCTATGACCGTGTACTATCCCACTGAGCTGGTTGGCGGCGATGAAGTCACCCTGTTTACTGAGGTTGAAGTTCCCACCACCTGGGGCAACGAGTATGCAGATGCTACCTTCTATGTTGACGTACAGGCTGCTGCTGTACAGTCTGCTCACCTGGGCGCTCCCGGCACTGCCGATGAGGAGACCATCGCTCAGCTGGATGCTCTGCTGAACCAGCGCTAAAATTTGAACCCTCTTACCGGCAGAAAGTCCGGTAATGGAACGGAAATGTAAGATGAAAAAGGAGGGCGGCAGCTTGAAAAAAACAGGAATTGCAAAGGCGTGCAGTGTTACTGCTGCGGTGCTGATGATTCTTGTCATCGCTGTCGCCCTCCCTCTTACCGTTCCTAAACTATTTGGCATTTCCATTTACAATCTCCTTACCCCCAGTATGGAGCCCGCAATGCCTGTGGGAAGCGCCGTGTATACCATGGCCTGTGCCCCAGAAACATTACAACCGGGGGAAATCGTGTGTTACGAAGCGGGCGAGGATACCGCGTTGGTGCAGACCCACCGCGTGGTAGAGAATGATTCTAAAAACCAACAGCTGATCACCAAAGGTGATGCCAATGCCGAAACGGATGCAGCCCCTGTCTCCTATGACCGGGTGGTTGGAAAGGTCGTGTGCAGCATCCCCATGCTGGGCGCGGTTTCCGAGGCATTGCACGCAGGCGGCGGAATCGCGGTTTGCATAGCAATATTTGCCATGGCATTTATTCTATGGACACTTGCAGACAAGATAAAGAAGGAGAGTTTCAAGTGAATAAGAGATTTTTGCTTATGGGCGCGGCGGCCGTTCTGGTTATGGCTACGGTGGTAGGCAGTGCGCTGGGCGCCGGGCAGGCGAGCAGCGAAAAACCCGTGGTGGCCGATTTGGAAGCCGCTGCATTTTCAATTGAATGGAGCGATCGTCAGGAAACTAGCGAGACGGTTCCGGTCACGGTGGATGCCTCTGGGGTAATGCCCGGGGATACCATTGAACTGAAAGATTCTCAGGGGAATCCTGGAATCTATAATGTTGACAATACCGGTACCGCGGACGCTTATATCCGCGTGACCGTAAAAGCATATTGGGCCGATCTGGACGGCAATCCGCTGGAAGAGCTTGATCCCACTGCTTTCACCCTGACCGCTAATGAGGAAGACTGGATCAATGCCGGTCCGGTAGTGGGTGAAAACGGCGAAGACGCCGGCGTCCTGTTCTATTGCAAGACCCCGGTTGCTCCCGGAAAAGCCACCGAAGATCTGCTGAGAACCCTGACCATCAGCACCGATATCGATAACAGCTATACCGACAAGAAAATTGTGCTGGAAGCCGTTGCCGAGGGTGTACAGTTTGCCGGAAGTCAGTACAATGACCTGAACGCCGCCGGTATCGAGTACGAGTGGGGCGTAAAAGTCACGCTGGCTGATGACGGCAGCATCGAGTCCGTAGCATAACGGGAAAGGGAGGCAGCAATCATGGCAAAACGTATCATTTCCTCTGCGCTGGCGCTGGTTCTTGTGCTGGCCATGAGTATCGTCTGCTCCGCCGCTGAACCTTCCACCGTAGTGGAATACGACGGCAGCAATATTACATACACCAACGACGGCAAAATGACCGGGTTTGAAAATATGCTTCCCGGCGTTCCCTACGAGGGAGCTATTGAGCTGAAAAACACTGGCAGCAAAGAGGCTAATTTCTACATGGATACCGAGGTTATCAGCACCCTTCTGGGCGTTGATAACGTTAAGGATACCAGCTACCGGGTGAGCCTCACAGTAGGCGACAACGTCCTGGTGGGCTATGATGCGGAGACGGATACCGTCACCGGTGAAATCGTAGGCGGTGAGGGCACTACGGGCCTGGAAGAGCTGAATGAGACCCTTCCGGAGTATCCCCTGGTAGCCACTCTGAAGCCCGGCGAGACCGCCGATGTGGTGCTGTCCATCCAGCCCGACGCCGAAGAAACCGACAATGCCTACATTTCCAGTCTTGGCCGCGTGGAGTTCCGCTTCAAAGTGAGCGACGTTTCCGACAGCGTGATCACCGGCGATAACTATGTGATGTATATCAGCATCGCCGTGATCGTGGTCGGTCTCATTCTCTTCTTTGTGCTGGGCCGCCGCAAAAAGGAACAGACGGAAGGATAATCGAGCGTCATTACACACAAACTTTCTGGCCGCTGGGCTTTTTTCCAGCGGCCTGTTTGCGCTTTTAACCGAAGTTTAACCGGGCATACTAAGAATACCATGTGGATGCCGGAAAAGCAACACAGGGAAAAAATTACCAGGACTTTTCGCCGCCGGAGGGAGACAAAATGCCAAAAAAACAGAAGCCGAAGAGAAGCTTGCCCGTCAGAATTGCAAGAGGTGTGATTCTGGCCGTGGTTCTGTGTGCCGCCGTCGTGCTGGTGCTCCGTCTGTTGGAATACAAACAGGGCGCAGACGTTTATGGGCAGCTGCAGGCGGAAATGGGCGTTGTGTCCGGCGGGGAAAGCCAGACTGGCGACAGTGAGGACAGGGAAGAAAAGGAACCGCCTTTGCTGGATATCGATTTTGAGCGGCTCTGGAGCGAAAATCAGGAGGTAGTGGCCTGGCTGGAGTTCCCGGCGCTGCATATCAGTTATCCCATTATGCACACCGGCAACAATGACTACTATCTGTCCCACCTGTGGAACGGCCAGCCCAACAGCTCCGGCAGCATTTTCCTCGACGCCAATAATAAAAGTGTAGATGACCTGTACACCGTGGTGTATGGTCATAATATGTATGATGGCAGTATGTTTGGCCTGTTTAACCGCTATGAAAGCCCGGAGTTTTGTGAAGAAAACGGCGCATACTTCCGGGTTTATACGCCGGACGCCGTGTGGAAATACGAGATTTTTACTTCGGCAAAAGTTCCCTATGACGATCCGCTTTATACAGTGGGTTATACACAAGGCGAACTGTACAATAAGTTGCTGGACCGTCTGGCATCCAGCACCATGTATGATACCGGGTACCATGTGCAGCACGGCGACACCGTTATGACGCTGAGCACCTGCACCGGCAGTGATACTGTTCGCCGCATTCTTTGCGGCCGCCGCAGTGAAAAGCTGAAATAGTGGGCAGATTGACGGTTTTTTTTATGTTTGATGATTCACTTTTCACATAAGTCTTTCTGTAAAAATGAAGAAATTTTGAATGTTTTTAAACTCCACAATTTGGCATTGACTTTTTCCAGGATTAATATTATCATAATAAAAATCGTGTGTGTTTGCATCATATAGAGAGTGCAAAATGTTTGTATCGGTCCACAGGAAGGGTTAGAGAGTTCATGGGAGATTTGATAAGTCCGGATGATTTCTCCAGATACAGCAACGCGGATCTGTGCATCCGTACTTTTGGAGGATTTTCCATTTCAAAAAATGGGGAAATCGTGCAGTTGGAGCGAACCAACCGTACGAAAACCATGCATGCGCTTCAAATGCTGATTTGTGCGGGAGAAAGCGGCGTTACCTCCGAGTTGATGATGGAAGCCCTTTTTTCAGACGAAAATGTTGCAAATCCCGCCAATAATCTGAAAGTAACCATCAGCCATCTTCGAAAAACCCTTCGTGAAAGCGGTTTGGATGGCTGTTTTAAAATTCAATATCGCAGCGGCGGGTATTATCTGGATTTCCTGAAGCCAGTTTCCATTGATTTTCAGGAGTTTTACAACTGTATGCATGAGCCTTCTTCCAATAGGGAAGAACGGCTGAAATACCTGCTTCGTGCGGAATCTATCTATACCGGCGATTTTTTGCCGCATCTGGAAGACTATACTTGGGTCATTACTTTGTCCACAAAATTTCGTGAATCGTATTTTAACTGTATTGAAGAAATTGCGGCCATTCTCACTGCAAAGGAAGAATGGAGCCAACTGCTGCCGATTGCAGGACGGGCAGCAGCCAGATACCATCTGGAAGAATGGCACTGCATCTGCATCGACTGCCTGATCAAACTGGGGCAGATCAATACCGCTTGGGAAGCCTATCGCAGGGCGATCCGGTCTTTGAAAGAGGACATGGATGTTTCTTCCCTCAGCCCCCGTATGCGTGCCCGGTATCATCGCTTGGAGGAGCTTCGGCGGACGGAAAGTGAAAACACAGTTCTGGGCGGTCTTCACAATGACGAAGAAGACAAAAGCCCTTATTTTTGTCCGTATACCAGCTTTGTGGACCTGTATCGGATCAGTTCCCGAGTCATGCCCTATCGGACGACAGCCAGTTATCTGCTGGTATACAGTTTTTCCGATTCTTTGGGAAAGCACATGAAGGACAAGGTGACACTGCAAAAAAGCAGCAGAGCGATGAATATGGCCGTTACGTCCTGTCTTCGGAGCAGTGACGTTTATACCCGGTACAGCGGAGAGATGTATCTGGTCTTGCTGATCGATATTTCGTTGGATGATGCAAAAGAGGTTGATGAAAAAATCCGCAAATTGTACCGGAATTCCTGTACACAACGGGCCTGCCTGAGAGGAACTTTGACCAAAGTGGGGGAGGAAATTCTCACCATAATTTCCAATCATCAATGGATGGATAAGGCAGTTACATCTGAAAAAATGTAAGGGGAAGATGGAATCCTTTCGTCTTCCTCTTTTCTTATGGTATGCGGAAAGGATGTTGATAGTATGGCGCAATGGAATATAACAGAAGCAATCGAGTATTATGAGAAGGCTGGTGCTGCCCGGGATCAGCAGCTGTTGACGGAGTTCCTGCGGGAAGTGCAGCGGGAAAATGGCGGTGTGATTCCGAAAAAGTGTATCACCGAGGCCGCGGAAAAAATGGGAATCAGGGAAACGTTTTTCTATGCACTCATCAAGCGTTATCCTTCCCTTTGTCTGGAAGATACACCAAACCGTCTGGAAATTTGCGGAGGTCCGGTGTGCGGAAAGTCCCGGGTTTTGATTGAGCAAGTGAAAAAGAAATATCATATTGATTCCAATATGGATGGAAAGAGTGACTTTTCTCTTCGTATTACCGGATGTATGAAAAACTGTCGATGCGGCCCCAATATCCGCTGGAACGGTGTGCAGTATTCCCAAGCATCCATAGAGCTGATTGATTCTCTTTTGAAACAGGAAAAGAACTCCAAATAAGCAACAGCCGGAAGACTGTGGAAGTCTTCCGGCTGTTTTTATCAATGATTGAATTCAGAAAGCTTATTCCACCTGGCCCATAGCCTTGGCTTCTTCGATCACCTTGTTGGCAACCTGTGCGGGAGCCTCTTCATAACGGGTGAACTCGAAGGTATAGCTGCCTCTGCCCTGAGTGACCTGGCGGACATAGGTGGAGAAGTCGTGCATTTCTGCCATGGGGACATCAGCCTGAACGGTCTGCATACCATGACCGGCGGGTTCCATACCCAGCACACGGCCGCGGCGCTTATTGACTTCGCCCATAATGTCACCCATGTTGGCATCGGGAACGGTGGCCATCAAAGTGCCGATGGGTTCCAGCAGAACCGGATTGGCCTGAGGCATACCGGCTTTATAAGCCAGAGTTGCCGCCATCTTGAAGGACATTTCAGAGGAGTCAACGGGATGATAGGAGCCGTCATACAGGGTGGCTTTCAGACCCACAACCGGATATCCAGCCAGAGGTCCCTTGTTGATGCATTCGCGCAGGCCCTTTTCCACGGCGGGGAAGAAGCCCTTGGGAACGGCGCCGCCAACCACGCGCTCGCCGAATTCCAGTCCTTCGCTGTCGCAGGGTTCAAACTCGATCCACACATCACCGAACTGTCCGTGACCGCCGGTCTGTTTCTTGTGGCGTCCCTGTACCTGCACCTTCTTGCGAATGGTCTCGCGATAGGCCACACGGGGTTTTTCCAGCGTGACTTCCACGCCAAACTTGGTCTTCAAACGGGATACCAGCACATCCAGATGCTGTTCGCCCAAACCGGAGACGACCATCTGATGGGTCTCCGTGTTATTTTCAAAACGAATGGCAGGGTCTTCTTCCATCAGGCGGAAAATACCCTGTGCCACTTTGTCTTCCTCGCCCTTTTTCTTGGGAAGAATGGCCATGGACAGAGTCGCATTGGGATACTCAATGCCGTCCAGTACCACTTTGCGGGCGGGAGAACACAGGGTGTCGCCGGTCAGCGTACCGGTCAGTTTGGGAATTGCGCCGATATCGCCGGCGGGGATGTACTTGACGTCTTCCTGCTTTTTGCCGCACAGCATCACGGTCTTGCCGATTCGCTCGGTTTCGCCGGTGCGCATATTCAGCAGCGGGGTTTCCGTGGAAACCTTGCCGGAAATGACCTTGACATAAGACAAACGGCCGATAAAGGGATCGGCGACAGTCTTGAATACAATAGCAGCGGTGGCGGCGTCCTCATTGACGGTCAGTTCCACCGGGTCGCCGTTGACATCCACGGCCAGTTCAGCCGCTTTTTCATCCGCCTTGGGAGCCAGCCAGACCAGTCCGTTCATGAACTGCTCCATACCGCGCATCAGCATGGCATCGCCGCAGAAAACAGGGGTAATCGTACCACTTTTGACGCCCTTGCTC
>ERZ791934.1836-NODE-1836-length-17194-cov-8.442149_pt1 | contig 17194 bp, 13 predicted proteins | sample MGYA00510125_ERZ791934 | MGnify/ENA primary metagenome ERZ791934 (study PRJEB30046, sample SAMN00993240) | human gut metagenome | study: EMG produced TPA metagenomics assembly of the A metagenome-wide association study of gut microbiota in type 2...
GGCGGCGACCATGCCGAGGGCGGCAAGCCCCAACATCAGAAGGCCGATGCGCACGAGGTAGCCCATCTGCATGTCGGACAGATTGTAGCCGAGCGACTCGTACTCAGCCTTGGCGGCGGCGATGGCCTGCTGGTCGACGATGGAGTCGCCCATGTCCCCCATATGCTGCTTGGCCTCGTCCAGCATATCGAGGATCTTCTGCTTGTCGATAGCGCCGGCCTCGTAGGCCTGCATCACCTGGTCGAGGTCGAGGTCGGGGATCTGGCTGGAATAATGGATGGCAACCAGCGGCAGGGCCACCATGCGGTCGAGCTCCTCCTGCTCCTTCTTGCCCTGGTCGTTGAGCTTGTACGTGCCGTCGTCCGTCTCGGTGTAAGCGTCGCGGAACGTCTGCTCGTCGTCGACCGGAAGCATCATAGCGATCTCGTCATGGGTCTTGGCCGTCATCTCGTCGGTGGCCGCATGCTCCACGCCGGACTGCTGGATGCCCACATCGACGATATCGGACGTGTAGTGCGGCAGCGCCAGGTCGGTGAACGCCTGCACGACGAGCAGGCACACGATGAGCAGCACGGCCACCTTGCAGTTCTTCAGATAGCGAATTATGCGCACGGCGCCTCATCTCCTTCCGCGCGGCTCTTGCACGTCGCCTCAGGATCCAGCTCGTGGAACTCGACCACTTTGCGCAGGATGCGAACGAGATGCCGCATGTCCTCGATACCCACGTGCTCCATGACCGCGTCCATGTGCTCGTCGCGCAAACGTCTGCCCTCGGCAGCGAAGCGCTCGCCCTCTTCGGTGAGGCTTACCGACACGGCGCGGTAATCGCCGCTTGCGCGGTGCCGCTCGATGAGGCCCTTCTCCTCGAGGGTCTTGAACGTCTGGGACAACGCGCTCGGCGTCGTGTGCGTCAGCTCCGCGACGCGACCCGGCCTGACGTCCTCGCACGTATGCTGAAGAGCGCTGACCGTCATCATCGTGCGCGCCTCGGACGGCGTCACGCCTTCGGGCGTTGGCGGCGTGAACCGCTCGCGCCGTGAGCGCTGCATAAGCTCGTACAGCTCGCGTTTCGTCTCATTGAACGAATCCGTCATCTCATCTTCCTTGCCTTCGATTCCTGTCGTATACAATTTAGTCGCTAAACTTTATCACTACTGTGAAATTTCACACCAAAATGTTTCCCTCATCACAGAACCTGCATGCGAACCCGGCGCACGCTTTCCCAAACTTTTTCAAATTGGGGTATTGCGCGAATCGGCGACACCCGGTAATATATTCCGCGCTGCAAAGCACGGGGTGTTAGCTCAGTTGGTTAGAGCGCCGGCCTGTCACGCCGGAGGTCGAGGGTTCGAGCCCCTTCTGAGTCGCCATTTGGGAGTTTAGCTCAGCTGGGAGAGCATCTGCCTTACAAGCAGAGGGTCACAGGTTCGAGCCCTGTAACTCCCATTTTTTTATGTCTGATATATGTACAGCCTATAATTAATTTGTTATAAATTTTTGAAATGTATCTAGGTTTTGCTTTGTTAGGTTTTATATAAAAAGGATAAATTTTTTTAAAAATAAGTTATTGGCTAAAGTTTTTTTCATCTGTAGGTTTTATATCGCTATGAATTTTAGGGACAGTTTTTGTTAACTGTCCTTTTTTTATACATTTTTGTCGATTTGTAAATTGTTCTAAATTTTCTAAAGTATTATTATAATAACATAAGAAAAATTGGTACAACCAAAATTGAAATGGAGGAAACTGTGATGGAAAATAAGTTAGCACACGCAGCTGAAAGAAAGGCCTTTGAGATCATTGTGGATACAATGATAAAACAGATGGGCAAAAATCCTTCAAAAAGTATGACTCAGATCATAAATATGGCAGAAAAATTTATAGGGGATTCTTGGGCTCCGGAAGCTTATGATAAATTAAGAGCAGCTTTTTCAAGTGAAGACAGTAAATGGGTTCATTTTGGAAAGAGACTTATTGAAGAAGTAGACCCGTTTGTTCTTAAACAGGCTTTTATGACACTTGGATACGAAGCAGGATTCCATGGATTCAGAACATGTCAGGAAATGAGCAAAAAATATGACTGCAATATTCCCTGGGTAATACTTATGGACCCCACAAGTGCCTGCAATATGCATTGCACAGGCTGCTGGGCTGCAGAATACGGCAACAAATATAATCTTACATACGAGGACTTGGACAGCATTATAACACAGGGCAAGGAACTTGGTATCCATGCTTATCTTATGACAGGCGGCGAACCACTCGTACGTAAAAAAGATATAATCAGACTTTGCGAAAAACATCAGGATTGTGCTTTCCACTGCTTTACAAACGGAACACTTATTGATGAAGAATTCTGCAAGGATATGCTTAGGGTAGGAAACTTTATGCCTTCAATAAGCATAGAAGGATTTGAAAACGAAAATGACGGCCGCCGCGGCGACGGACATTTTGAAAAAGTAATGCACGCTATGGACCTTCTTAAGAAGTATAAACTTCTTTTCGGAACATCCATCTGCTATACAAGCAAGAACTATAAGACAGTTACATCGGATGAATTCCTTGATATGATTATTGATAAGGGCGTAAGATATACATGGTATTTCCACTATATGCCTGTAGGAAACGAAGCATCAACAGACCTTCTTCTTACACCTGAACAGCGTGAATATATGTATCACAGAGTAAGAGAAATAAGAGGATGGGAAGGCGGAAAAGAAATCTTCGCCATTGACTTCCAGAATGACGGTGAATTCGTATCAGGCTGTGTAGCCGGAGGAAGATGCTACTGCCATATCAACCCCATCGGAGATGTAGAGCCCTGCGTATTCATCCACTATTCAAGCGCAAACATTCACGAGAAATCACTCATTGAATGTTTACAGCAGCCGCTCTTTAAGGCTTACAGAGACGGACAGCCCTTCAACAGCAATCATCTTCAGCCGTGTCCCATGCTTGAAAATCCTGAAATACTTCAGAAACTTGTTCATGAGACCGGTGCTGTTTCAACAGACCTTCAGTCACCTGAAAGCTGTGAACATCTCTGCGGAAAATGCGTAGACTATGCTAAGAACTGGCAGCCTGTAGCCGAAAAACTTTGGGCAAAGACTCAGGAAGAAAAGGCAGCAAAAGCAGCTAAGTAATATTCTACATAATTAAAAATACAAAGGACGTGTAATTGCACGTCCTTTATTTTTGTGCAAATGGGCTTTATAAGGAAACCTATTTGACTATAATGGTAGTTGGAAAAACGTTTATATGCCCGTAAAACAGGGCTTTTGAGATAGGCTGTGCATTTTATTTTAAAATATTTTATACCGATGAAACTTTTTTATGGTGTCAAACGTCTTATAGGTGTAAGACAAATAAATAAGATGCTGCAGCATCGAGAGGGTGGAAACAATATGAGCAGGAGAAAGCTCGTAGAGAACTTTATAAATGAAAATATAAACAGCGCATACAGATTTGCATTTACATATATGAAAAATCAGCATGACGCGGAGGATGTGGTGTCAGAAAGTATAATAAGAGCACTTAAAGCCGCAGACAGCGTAAAGGATCCGGAAAGGATAAAACCCTGGTTCTTCAGAATAGTGTCTAATACGGCTATAACACAGATAAAAAAGAAACAGAAAGTTGTTCCTTTTGAGAGTATGGAAAATGAAGATATATATGAGGATAGTTACAACATATCGGATCTCAATGAAATGATTGAAAAATTACCAAAGGAATATATGGAAATAATTGTCCTTAGATTTTTTGAGGATATGAAGATCAAAGATGTTGCGGAAGTACTGGATATAAATGAGAATACTGCCAAAACAAGATTGTATAAGGCTCTCAGATTATTGAAGGAGGATATGGTGGATTATTATGAGTGATAGAATGGATCAATTTAAAAAACAATACGAAAGTATAAAAGCACCGGAGGATTTGATTATGAAAGCTAATAAAGAGATAAAAAAATCAAAGGCAAAAAGAGGATTTAAAACTGGAATCGGAGCGGCAGCAGCATTTGTTGTAGCCGTTGGAGTAGTAGCAAATGTAAGCCCTTCATTTGCATACGCAATGAGTGATGTGCCCGTTATGGGAAGTCTTGTAAGAATTGTAACTCTTGATAAGTATGAAAAGAGCGAAGGCGGATATGATATTTCCGTAAATACTCCTCAGATTGAGGGACTTATCGATGAAGAAACTCAGGCTAAACTTAATGAAGAATTCAAAGAACAGTCACAGAGTGTAATTGCCGCATTTGAGCAGAATGTAAAGGAACTCAAAGAGCAGTTTGGTGATGAAGTTGTTCATATGGGTGTAGAATATAACTACGAAGTAAAAACAGATAACGAGGATATTCTCGCTATTGATACTTATACTTTCTATGCTGCAGGTTCATCAAATTCAGTACACAACTACTATACAATCAATAAACACACAGGAGAAATCTACACACTTAAAGGTATGTTCAAGGAAGGTGCAGACTATGTAACACCTATCAGCGAATATATCAAGGGTGAAATGAAGAGAATGAATGAAGAAGAAGGCGGAATGTTCTGGATTGCAGGCGAACCGGATGCCATTGACGGATTCGATAAGATTGCCGAAGATCAGAATTTCTATATAAATGACGATGGAAATATCGTTATCTGCTTTGCTAAATATGAAGTAGCAGCAGGAGCACAGGGCGTTCCCGAGTTTGTTATCCCCAATAGCGTGGTAGCAGACATACTTAAATAAGTTAATCGCGATTAATATATAACACCCTCGAATACGCCGGACGAAAGTCCGGTGTATTTTTTTTATTTTGTATAAATCGGAATTTACAGGGCAATAATATCCTCAGAGAAATCAGATATACAGATGATTTCACTTTTACGGAGGTGCGATAATGAAAAGGAACAAATTTAAAGAATTTTTAAACAGCAGAGGACAGTATGCGGCTGTTTTTGCGTTTATAGTTGTGGCCGGTATATGTGCCGGAGCAGCGGCGTTAAACGGTCCTCAGGAAGAAACAGCCATTGAGACAGAGCAGATGCCTCAAAGCGTTGCCCAGTCAGATACAACAGTAACAGAGCCCGTACTGACAAATAAAAATGCTCAGCCTGAAAACAGCACAAACGGCAGCACATCAGAAAGTACAGATGCGGCTCCCGGCACAAACTCACAGCCTGAGAATAATACGGCGGTCCTTGACAGTGAAGAGGGCGAAGATACGGAAATAGTTATGAACTGGCCCGTTGACGGAGATATTTTACTTGGATACAGCCCTAACACACCGCTTTATGACGTGACCCTTGACCAGTACAGAACAACGGACGATGTGTGCATAGCGGCAAATGTAGGTGAAGACGTAACGGCTGCGGCAGGAGGCACTGTAGCGGAAATAGTTGAAGATGAGGATAAGGGAAATTACGTTGTTATTGACCATGGAAACGGCTGGGCTACTACATACAGCCAGCTTTCCGACATCGGACTGTCGGTTGGCGAAGCTGTAGAGCAGGGCGAGACCATAGGAAAAGTTGCGGAACCTTCAATTTACTCATCAGCCATGGGACCCCATGTGGAATTCAAGGTTACTCTTGATGACAGAGCGGTAAATCCCGAAGCGGCCATAGGATAAAATAATGAAAAAATACGGGTGTTGAAGCTAATCTTTTTAAAGTATGCAGATACACCCGTTTTTTTGTCGCATAAACATCATATTTAGGTGTTGGGTTTTTTGGAAGATGTGGTATAATAAAGGAAAATATTTTGTGCTTGTAGTGTTGCGCTTAGCATACTAATTTATTGCTTAATGCAGAGCCAAAGGTCTTTGCAGAAGGAGGAAACTAAATGACATATACAAAGGAAACTGCTGAGAAGCTCAAAATCAGAATAGACTATAACAACATGATGAAAAAATATGTAGGCGAATACGGTATATCCGATGCCGAATTATCAGCTCTCAGCGGAAAAGCAGCAAAAGCCCATAAGGCCATGGAAGAAAAACGCAAAAACGGCGGTATGGACTGGAGAGACCTGCCCTATAATCAGGACGAGGTAGTTAAGGAAATAAAGGCCTATGCTGAAGAAGTAAAGGATAAGACAGACGCTTTTGTGGTACTTGGAATAGGCGGCTCAGCCCTTGGTCCCATCTGTGTACAGCAGGCCATAAACCATCCTTTTTATAATGAGCTCCCCAAGGAAAAAAGAGGGGGATATCCTAAACTTTATGTGGCTGATAACGTAGACCCTGAAAGACTTTCATATTTATTTGAGGTCATCGACCCTGCCAAATGTATATTCAACTGCATTTCAAAGAGCGGAAGCACTTCAGAGACCATGAGCCAGTTTATGATAATCAAGGAACTTCTTGAGGAAAAACTCGGAAAAGAAGCTGCCGCTGAACATATCGTATGCACAACTGACTGTGAAAAGGGAAATCTTATAAAGATAGCTAAAGAGGAAGGATATAAGACATTTATTATTCCTTCAGGAGTAGGCGGAAGATTTTCAGAGCTTACACCCGTTGGACTTCTTCCCGCTGCAATGTGCGGAATAGACATTGAGCTTCTTCTTCAGGGCGCCGCTTATATGGATGAGCTTTCAAAGAATGAAGACTTTTATAAAAACCCCGCGTATATGTTTGCGCTTTTAAGCTATATTTCCATGGAGCAGGGAAAAAATATATCCGTTATGATGCCCTATGCCGACAGCCTTAAATATGTTTCAGACTGGTTTGCACAGCTTTGGGCTGAATCTCTTGGAAAGAAAACAGATGCTTCCGGAAATGTAGTAAATGCAGGACAGACACCCGTTAAATCCCTTGGTGTTACAGACCAGCATTCACAGGTACAGCTCTATACGGAAGGTCCCTTTGATAAGATGATAGTGCTTATCGGTGTGGATAAATTCAGAAGAACAATGACTATCCCCAAGATTTACTCAGATATACCCAGCCTTGGATTCTTAGGCGGAGTTACACAGAATAAACTTATAGCCACAGAGCAGATGGCTACGGAATATGCCCTTCAGAAGGCAGGCAAATCAAATATGACAATTACTCTTCCCGAGGTAAATGAGTTTACTCTCGGACAGCTTCTTTATATGTTTGAGGTAGCTACAGGCTTTGCGGGTGAACTTCTCAACATAAATGCCTTTGACCAGCCCGGCGTTGAGGAAGGTAAAAACGCTACTTACGCTATGTTTGGAAGACCCGGATATGACGAGAAGAAAGCCGAGCTTGATTCAAAGCCCGAAAAGAGCGAAAAATATATGATTCAGTAATTTAATATACGTAAGAAGTATAAAGCAGGAGTTTCAAAGGTTTCAGCCTACGAAACGCCTGCTTTTTTTCGTCGGAATAAATCCCTTCAGCACGATAAAAATATTGTTTTTATACTCCCTGCGGCAGAAGAATTTATCTTCTGCCGTTTTTATTTTGGGGTAAATGCCAATGGCGAAATTTGCGATTTATAAACTATTCCTGTGCCAGTAAATGACAAAAAATTCTCCTGCTTAATGCTATATTCTAACTAACGTAACAGTGTATGCAAAGGGAGGAAAAAATATGCAGACTGATTTAGAAACAAACGGCACAGGCACAGTCTTTCCGACCAACGTCAGACAGATGGGAACTGCCGATGACGGATTGAGAATATATATGGAAGACTATGTTCATACATATCTGTATCAATACGCAAGAAGCAGCGCCAACGGAGAAAAACTTGCTGTACTTATGGGCAAGCATCTTGTGGTTGACGGAAAAGACACCGTTTTTATAAGCGGCGTTGTACAGGCCAAATTTACGGAAAAGCTTAAGGGTATGGAGACCATAACCGGACAAAGCTGGAAGTACATAAGCGAAGAGGCGGAAAAATATTTTGCCGACCTGGAGATAGTAGGCTGGATGCATTCCAGACCGTCATTCGGAGCCTTTGTAACATCAAGGGACGAGGCCTATCATAAAAAGGTATTCGGCGGAAAGGACCAGGTATTTTTTGTAGTTGACCCCGTTGACAGGCAGGACAGATTTTATGTGCTCAATGACAATGGAGCGTCCCTCAGACCTGTAAAGGGATATTTTGTTTATTATGAAAAGAATGTTCAGATGCAGGAATATATGCTTGCCAACAGCCTTGTCCAGCCTAAAAATACCGAAGTCGACGAGGAAGCAGAAGAAAAAATAAACGCTCATATGGACGCTGCCGGAAAGATACGCTCAGTCCTTATGAATAAACAGGTGGAAAAGGTAAAGAGAATAAAGCACAAATATGCAGCCTTTACCCTTGTGAGTGCGGCTTTATGTATGATGTGCGTATTGATGAGTTTAAGCATAGTTGAGAGCGTATCCAGAATAAACAGACTTGAGACAGAAGTAGTTACAGTTAAGGAAAGCGTTGAAAAACAAAAGGAAGAGACCATGGCTCTTGCTGAAGATGTGTCCAATTACAGCCCTGTCATTACCGTAATGGCCGCTGAGAACAATACATCAAAAGAAGAAGGAAAGGAGGAAAAAAGAACATATAAAATTAAAGAAGGTGATACTCTGGCGGAGATATGCAAGCTTTTTTACGGTGACGACAGTAAGCTTGAGGAAATAATTGCCGTAAACAATATTACAGACCCCGATGTAATTTATTATGGTACCGAGATAATACTTCCATAAATAATTTAACCCCTTTACCGCCTGAGGCGGTATTCCCCAAAAATATGCCTGATATGGGCGAAAAAAATCCCCTTTACGTAAAATCCGTAAAGGGGATTTTTATATTTATGATGTTAAAATACGCCGCATATTCCGGCCAGAATAATAAGGATAGCAGCTATTCTTATACCTTTTTCGGCCTTTTCTCTTTCTGCCTTTATGAGGTTTTCGGGATAAATGGGATTTATGGCAAACATCAGGCCTGCTATAACCCAGGCAAGATTATAATATAAAGGATTTCCTGAAAACTGGGATACTATGAATCCCGATACAGACACTGCGGCGGCTGTTATAAGCTGTATATTGAAACTTATTTTCATAACCTTTATTTTGTCAGTTCTTCCATTCTGTCAAGGAGACCCTTGAAAACTTCCATGGCGTCTTCAACGGGCTTTTTGGATGTCATATCCACTCCGGCACCCTTGAGCAGGTCGATGGAATATTCGGAGCATCCCTTGCTTAAGAAATCAAGATATCTGTCAACGGCAGGCTGTCCCTCATTAAGTATCTTTCTTGAGAGGGCGATGGCGGCACTGTAGCCCGTTGCATACTGATATACATAAAAAGCATTGTAGAAATGGGGTATTCTTGCCCATTCTATATCAATATAGTCGTCTACTACGATGTCGTCTCCAAAATAGAGTTTGTTCAGGTCATGATATACGGCTGAAAGATTTTCGCTGTTAAGAGGCAGGCCTTCGGCCGACATTTCATGGGCCTTCTTCTCAAATTCCGCAAACATTGTCTGACGGAAAAGGGTTCCCCTAAACTGCTCCATAAAGTAATTTATGAGATAAAGTTGTTTCTGAGGGTCTTTTTCCGTTTTGAGGAGATATTCCATAAGAAGGGCTTCGTTGCATGTAGAAGCAACCTCTGCCACAAATATTTTATGGCCCGAATATACAAAGGGCTGCTTTTTCCAAGTAAAGTAGCTGTGGAGGGCATGGCCCATCTCGTGGGCAACGGTGAACATACTGTTTACCGTGTCGTTATGATTTAAAAGCACGTAAGGGTGTCCGCCGAATGCTCCCCAGGAGTATGCTCCGCTTCTTTTTCCTTTATTTTCATATACGTCTATCCAGCCTCCGTCAAAACCAAGCTGAAGGGCATCGGTATATCCGCTGCCCATAACGCCAAGGGCTTCTTTTACGGTCTTTTTGGCTTCTTCATAGTTTATTTTCCAGTCTATGTCCTTTACAAGGGGAGCATAAAGGTCATACATATGAAGCTCGTCTACGCCAAGCAGACGTTTTCTGAGGGCTACATAGCGGTGCATAAGAGGCAGAGCCTCATGTACTGCGTCTATAAGATTACCGTATACGGAAACGGGGATGTTGTCATCTTCGAGGGCCATTTCCATGGCGGATGAATACTTTCTTACATTGGCATAAAAAATATCTTTTTTAACTGAAGCGTTATATGTGGCCGCTATGGTGTTTTTCTGTTTCAGATATGTTTCGTAGAGGGTGTCAAAGGCTGATTTTCTAAGCACTCTGTCACTGCTTTCCAGATATGAAACATATTTTCCGTGGGAAAGCTCCTTTTTGTTTCCGTCTTTGTCCGTTATGTTTGGAAATTCCATATCAGCTTCATTTATCATAGTGAATATGGTCTGGGCTGAAGAGGATATCTCATCAACGGAAGCAAGCAGTTTTTCCTCTGCCTCGGAAAGTGTATGTTCTTTCTGGCGGAGTATATTTTCTAAAAAATGCCTGTAAAGCTCAAGAGACGGGCATTCTTTATAAAATTTATCCACAGTTTCCAAAGAAAGCTCGGATATTCTGGGGACAATGAATGATGAAAGAGACATTACTTTAACGGCAAGGGTATCAGCCCTTCCAGAGAGTGTCTGATACTTGGAGTTTGTACTGTCTTCATGAAATTTCATATAGGCATAGACATATATTCTGTCTAATTCTTCAGCAAGCTCGTTAAAAAATGAGAGCGCCTTGAAAAGTTCCTCGCCGCTTCTGGTCATGGAATCTCTGAAATTTTCCACAAGGGGAGCTTTTTTCTCAAGTTCTTTGTATTTTTCTTCCCATACCTCATCCGTAAGGAATAAATCTTCGGTATGCCACATATATTTTTTGTCGGCATCCTGTCTTAAAGGAATTTTGTTTTCTGACATTAAAATCACCTCATCAGAAGTATACCACATTGAAAAGGGAGTGTATACACGGCCGGGCATAATTTATGAGGCATTATCAGCAGGCAGGAAATATTTAAAATAAGGGGGAGGCATTTTGTTTGTATTTGTACTAAATATAAGAACTCTGTTCTTAAATAGCGAAGGCTTAAAGATAAATATATTGCCATAGATTGGTTTTGAGTGTATTATATAATTATCAAATAAGAAGGAGGCTGCGGACATGAAGCAGGCTGAAAATTTAAAAATATTGATTGTATCCTCAGAAGCCGCTCCATTTGTTAAAAGCGGCGGATTGGGAGATGTTGCAGGCTCTCTTCCAAAGGCACTTAAGGCCCTTGGAGCTGATGTAAGAGTTGTTATACCCAAATATAAAAAAATAAAAAACGAGCATTATATAAATATTGAATTTCTTGGAAGTTTTAACGTAAAGCTGGGCTGGAGAAAACAGAAGGCCGGCATACTTTTCAAAAATGAAGACGTACCCGTATACTTTGTTGAAAACGATTTTTATTTCGGAAGAGACGAACTTTACGGATACGGCGACGATAACGAAAGATTTGCCTTTTTCTCAAAGGCTGTCATAGATATGCTTCCCTTTGTTGATTTCATACCTGACATTATCCACTGCAATGACTGGCAGACAGGTCCGGTATCCATGATACTTAAGGAATCCTATAAAAAGATTTCCTATCTTAAAAACATAAAGACCCTTTATACAATACACAACCTCCAGTATCAGGGCAATTTTGACCCTGCGTCACTGGAAATGTTCGACCTGCCCAGCTATCTTTACGATAACGGCACCGTTGAATTTTACGGCAGAATGAGTTATATGAAAGCCGGTATAGTATATTCGGATGTCATAAGCACAGTAAGCGAGACCTACGCCAAAGAAATACAGACCGAAGAATACGGCTATGGATTTGACGGAATAATGCGCTCTGTAAGTGACAGGCTCAAGGGTATACTAAACGGCATTGACTATACCGAAAACGACCCTGAGACAGATAAGAGAATAGACGTTAATTTCGGTGTAGACTCCATAGAGAAAAAGAAAGAAAACAAAAAACTCCTTCAGAGAAGTCTTGGCCTTGAGGAAAGAGACGTACCCATGGTATGCATAATATCAAGGCTTGCAAACCAGAAGGGCTTTGACATACTGGCAGGAGCCATGGAATCTCTCATGCAGAACGATATACAGTTTGTAGTGCTTGGCACAGGCGAGAGAGAATATGAAGATATGTTCAGATATTATGAAAACCGCTGGAAAGGCAGATTCTGTTCATGCATTATGTTTGATGACGTCCTTGCCCAGAGAATATATGCATCGGGAGATATTTTCCTTATGCCATCAAGATTTGAACCCTGCGGACTTGGACAGATATTCAGCCTGAGATACGGTACTGTGCCCATTGTAAGAAAGACAGGCGGCCTTGCCGATACAATCAGACATTTTGACGCCGAAAGCTGCGAAGGCAACGGATTCTTATTTGAAACCTATGATTCAGGCGGAATAATATGGGCCCTTGGAGAAGCGCTCAAAACCTACGCGGATAAGGACAAATGGAACAGACTTATTAAAAACTGTATGGAAACAAAGCTGTCCTGGAAGGATTCCGCGGCTAAGTATATTGAACTTTATAATGAAATGCTGAATAAATAATAAATTGCCCCCATATATTTTCTTGACAGTATGTGGGGGTTTTGCTTTTGAATATATTAAAAAAGGCCTGTGTATTCATAGGAATGGCAGTCGGAGCGGGATTCGCTTCGGGAAGGGAAGTTACGGATTTTTTTCTTGTCTTTGGCCCGGACTGGGACAAAGGCCTTTTATTTGGCGGAATTTTATTTTTTATAACCGCCTGCGCCATATCGTACATAGTAAGAAAACATAATATAAGAGACTATCCCGAATTCCTTTCGGTGGTGCTTGGCGGTGTGCCGGCTGTTTTTACTCAGTGGGTATCGGGACTGTTTTTTATAATGATGTTTTATGCCATGGTTTCGGCGGCAGGGGCTGCGGCGGGACAGTTTTTTAATATGCCCTATATGTACGGGACTGCATTTTTTATAATTGTATGTGCCGTTATTCTGCTTAAGGGAATAAAAGCCATTGAGGATACCAGTGTTATGCTGGTGCCCTTTCTTATGGCAGGCATAATATTTATATCACTTTTCTCAAAGGGAGACGGACAGGCGCTTGATGTCTGCGGCAGAGGCTCCGTATATATATCGGCGGTAATATACGTTTCCTATAATATAATTGCCGCGCCCGCCATAATAATAAGTTCCCAAAAATCCAAATCCGTATTTGAGGATATGGCCATAGGAATTTTATGCGGAGCGGCACTGACTGTAATGGGTATTGCCGTAGGAAAGGCCATAATATCATCACCCCAGACGGTTAAACTGGATTTTCCCCTGGCAGGTGCGGCTGCCATGTCAAAACCGGGATTTAAGTACTGCTATATGGCTGTTTTTTTAACGGCCGTACTTACTACGGCATTGTGCAACGGTACGGCAGGTGCCGATTTTCTTTGCGACAAAATATGCTTGAAAAGAAAAACGGCAGTGGTTATCCTTATTTTAACGGCTTTTCCCATGTCGCTCATAAGTTTTTCCGCTTTTGTATCAAAAATTTATCCTGTTTTTGGATTTGCGGGCATACTGCAGCTGGTGGGTACCGTTGTATTTTTATTAAGAAAAACCAAAAACTGATGAAGTTTACTTTAAATGCAGTGAAATATGTAGTATTATTTATACTAAAGAAATTTTGGGAGTTAAAAATATATGAACAGAGCAAAAATCAGTTTTACAAGATACGGAGCAACAATAAAAAAACTGCTTATTCCGATTGCTATAGCTGTGGCTGTAATTGCGGGAGCCATATTTATAACAAACAGCGGAATAGGACAAAACGGAAAGGTAATTTCCTACGGCGCCGACAGCAAAGCGGCATTCAGAGTGTATGACAGCGGTTTTATGCAGTATACAAAGGACGGTGTAACCTATTTTGGCAGCAGCGGTGATAAAAGCTGGACCGATTCATACACCATGACTTCACCCGTTGCGGTGGAAAGAGGCGATTATACCGCCATATTTGAAACCGGAGGAAGAAACGTAAGGGTCTATAACGAAAGCGGCCTTGTATGCAATATCCAGACATCGGATACGGTAACTTCCGTATCCTTGGCGGAAAACGGATATACGGGAGTACTGACCAGCGGAAGTTCCTATATGGTAACGGTCTATAATACCTCGGGAAATATGCTTTTCCAGAGGGTAGAGGCAGAAAGCGGTACATATCCCATGTGCTGTGACATCTCATCGGACGGAAGAATAGTTGCCATAAGCTATATTGATACTTCGGGAGTAAGCATCAAGACAAAAATAGGTATGTTTTATATAAGTGCCGAAGAAGGTGCAGATTATACTGACAGTATGTTTGCGGCTGTTTCAAAGGACGACGAAATAGTATTCAAGATGTATTTTATGTCTAACGGCACACTTATAGCCATAGGCGACAGAAGCATTTCATGCATCTCTGCTGCAGGCGTTGAGGAAAGCACTGTAGAAGTAACAAACGAGATAACGGGAGTAGGACTGTGCGGAAACAAAATAGCCATTGCCTACGGAGACGAAATGTCCGATAAAGAAGGCCAGGAAAAGGGAACCATTATGTTCGTTTCCTCAAACGGAAAAGTAAGTGCCGGATACTGTATCGGCCAGGAAACCGACTATTTTGTTACATCTAAGGGCGGAGTCGTTGCCGGAAGCGGTACGGCTTTCTACGGCATTGACTCCGGCGGAAATATGCAGTGGAATCTCAATACTTCCGGAAATGTTACCGGAATATACCCTACTAATAATGTGAAGGTATGTATTTATGCCACAAGAACATGGGCTGTCAGAGAAAATATGGTCGGATTTGACACCATGGAATACGACCCCAATGTGCTTAAGGCCACAGGCGGTTCCGAAGACGGTACAAGCGGCGAGAACCAGGTAGAAACGGTTACAGACGAAACTACAGTTGAAACCGTAACCGGAACGGAAGATGTTCAGGGCAGTGAGACACAGGGAAGTGGAGAAACCCAGGAGACCCAGGAAACTCAGGATACGCAGGGAACCGAAGAAACTCAGGAAACTCAGGAAAACAATACAGCACAGACAGAAAACAGTTCGGCACAGAGCGCCGGTGAAGAGGCCGGCGCTGCAAATACCGGAGACCAGACTAATGAATAAATCCGAACAGGAGGATTTTAATGACGGATATTACTGCGGTGCAATTTACATATCTTGATGCAATAGTGCTGTTGACGATTGCGGCATTTGCGGTCATAAATGCGAGAAAAGGCCTTGCAGGAGCGCTTTTGAGGTTTATGCCTACGCTTTTGGGAATAATACTCTCATGGAAGATGAGTTCACAGGTCATCAAATTTGTCAGAGAAACTCCAATATTTTCTTTTGTAATGGAGAAAATAGAGGGCGGCCTTAATCTTGAAAATATACTGCCGGATATGACTCAGAGCGCCCAAAACGATATAATAGCCGGAATGAATATGCCGGATTTTATAAAAAAGGCGCTTATAAGCAATAATAACTCCGTAGTATATAAACTGTTTGACGCATCTTCTCTTCAGGACTATATTGCAGGATTTCTGACCAATGTGCTTATAAGCATTGCGGTTGTCATACTGCTTTATTTTGCGGGCCTTATTGTCGGAAGGATTATACTCAGATTTTTTGATATGGTAAATGACGTTCCCGTCCTTGGATTTTTCAGCAGGGCAGGAGGATTTGCCGTAGGACTGATTAAGGGTATATGTATAGTATGGATTGCGGGAATAATTGTAACCTTCTTCTGCTATAAGCCCTGGGCAAGGGATTTTATAGAGCTTCTGGAGCATTCTTTAGCGGCCGGATGGCTGTATAAAAACAACATTCTGCTCTATATTGTGCTGACAATAATGGGATAGAAAAAATAAATTTAAAAAATTTATAATAAAAGTTTAAAATATTGTTGACATAGTGTGTTTTATATGATAATATATCTAGGCGACTGAATAAGAAATAAATACACATTAAGTCAACTTATGGGGGTTTAGCTCAGTTGGGAGAGCACCTGCCTTGCAAGCAGGGGGTCGCGAGTTCGAATCTCGCAATCTCCACTTAGTCAGCGAAATCAAATATCGTTTACGACAAGCGAACGTACGGTTCGAAAGAATTGTGTGAGCGAGGAGTGATGTTTGATTGAGCGGTTTCATCTGACTGTAAGGAAGATGAAAGACTGCCTTGTTAGCTGACGAAGCACCTTGAAAACTAAACACGGAAAAATAGAGTCAAGAAAAGATAAAATCACATCGAGCAATTTAAATTGAGATGTAAATAGCTTTTAGCAACCTCAACGCGGCAAACGCGTTTCGGTTAAGGCTAACGCCTTATACGATTAAAAGCACCGCTTAAAGAGCACAAGTGCTCAAAGCGCTGATTAAATCGTGCAATGCTAAAAGCAGAAGTAATGTAGTATCGCTACTACATTCCACTAACAGAAATACTTTGAGAAAGTAGAACAGTTAGGACGGTCAAGCAAGTAAGAGCACAAGGGGAATGCCTTGGCACCGGAAGCCGATGAAGGACGTGATAAGCTGCGAAAAGCTGCGGGGAATCGCAAATAGGTATCGAGCCGCAGATGTCCGAATGGGGAAACCCGGCTGAGAAAAGCTCAGTCATCCATAACTGAATACATAGGTTATGGAAGGGAAACGCTGTGAACTGAAACATCTAAGTAGCAGCAGGAAGAGAAAGAAAAATCGATTTTCTGAGTAGCGGCGAGCGAAAAGGAAACAGGCCAAACCGAGAGACCTAGTCTTTCGGGGTTGCGGACTGCACACCGTATTGACAATTGATAGCTGAACTGTTTTGGGAAAGCAGACCGGAGAGCGTGAAAGTCGTGTAAGCGAAATCGAGAGTCAGCGAGCAGGATCCAGAGTACCACGGGACACGAGAAACCCTGTGGGAAGCCGGGGGGACCACCCCCCAAGCCTAAATACTAACCGGTGACCGATAGTGGAGTAGTACTGTGAAGGAAAGGTGAAAAGGACCCCGGGAGGGGAGTGAAAGAGAACCTGAAACCTTGTGTTTACAAGCTGTGGAAGTACCATCAGGGTACAACCGCGTACTTTTTGTAGAACGGTCCGGCGAGTTGTGGGTGCTGGCAAGGTTAAGTCCTTAAGGGACGGAGCCGAAGGGAAACCAAGTGTTAACAGCGCGTGATAGATGCTCTGCATCTACGAAGTCAGTATCTGCAGACCCGAAACCGGGTGATCTATCCATGTCCAGGTTGAAGTTGCCGTAAAAGGCA
>ERZ791934.1837-NODE-1837-length-17193-cov-3.543587_pt1 | contig 17193 bp, 19 predicted proteins | sample MGYA00510125_ERZ791934 | MGnify/ENA primary metagenome ERZ791934 (study PRJEB30046, sample SAMN00993240) | human gut metagenome | study: EMG produced TPA metagenomics assembly of the A metagenome-wide association study of gut microbiota in type 2...
AATTTTAAATGTGCCGTTTTTGATGTAATTAAATCCAAGTATCCCCTGACCGTCTGTCATGGCACTGTAAGCCTCTGGAGTACGGTAATTAATAAGCTGCTCTGTCCTCTGGCGGGTTACTCCGTCCTGTTCGCCGGCATCCCCCAGCTGGATCACTCCGTCCTTGGTCACGATCCCTATGTACCCGTTTTCGCTGCTGTGGGTTATGGTGTAGTCTATGGGTACGGACTCTGTGCCATTGTTGACAATTGTAGCCTCAAGTATACCGCTGCTGTTTTTGGCAGCATTGAAGGTCTTCTCTACCACTGAGTACTTGTACGGATCCGCGCAATAAATGTCAAAGCTACTTATTACGTTCAGCCTACCGCCTGGAACCTCATCGATAGTACTTTTGGTTCCAACGAAGTATTTATCAGGCTCATCATTAAATACAAATTTCATCTGCTCTTGATTAAGCACAAGATTCAGCGCATTAAATCTTTCCCTAAATGCTTCTGGGGTATTAGCCATAAGCCTATACGTCACGGTAATTACCCGTGATACATTTCTTTTTCCCTTATATTCTGTACCGTCTGTATACCCAATCTGTTGCTCTTTTATTTCAGACTCAAGCAGTTCCCGACCAGTAACATACATAGTCCGATATCCTTGTATTACATTCTCTATATACTTTCCGTTTACACTTACAGCCTCAGCAGGGAGGGTGCCTGCACTGCTGCTATGTTCCACGGTGTCTACAAAATTATACATAAGCCCCTCCTACCGAATTCCGTTTATTTTTTGTTTCACTTTTGTTATTCTGTCATTTTCAGCTTTTACATAAGGCGCGCTTCCTCGCCCGACTTCTTTTCCGTCCATTATACTTTTCACTTCTGTTGATACATATACGACCGGATTATAACTGTATTCACTACTTAAATCGTTTCGAGATATATTACCGGATGGAACGCCTGCAAAAGAAGGAGTACTTGGAATACTAACCATATTCTCGCTTACGCGCTCTACCAAATTACCCATTGATTCTATACCAATGGCAAATCCTTCGCCTATGTATTCACCGAGTTTTATAAATACTTTTGATGGCCTCCCGATTTTTGATTTTGCAATAACCGCCTCTTCCGCTGCAGCCGCAAGTTGTGAGGCAACAGAACGAACCTCTCCCAAAGTTGATCTCATACCGTTTGCAAGGCCCATACCAATATAATAACCGCAACTATACATTCGATCTGGTACGCCATCCATTGCACTCACAATTGACATTGCTCCACTTTGTACTATAGATTCGGCGTTCTTAAATCCCGCAGAGAGCCCTCCGTTAAAGCTATTCATTGCGTTCTGGGCTGTGCTTGTAAGTCTTGGCACAATCGTTTGCGCCGTAGCTATTATTGATTTTACTGTCCCATTCATAGCGTTCTGGGCCATGTTGCATCCATTTAACAGTCCACTGCTAAATCCTGTACCGCCCTGTGTGCCTGCCTGTACTAATGCCGGTACTGTCTCTCTTGCAGCCGAAGTCACCTGCATAAATGCTGCCGTTACTGAGGACATATCCGGCGGGTTTATTACAAATCCTTCGAAAGCAGCCTTAATGTTATCCACAGCCGTTTTGAGAGTAGTAGCCACGGTCGAAACCATTATTGCGCTATTATAAAAAGCCATCATACCGGTTGTGGCTGCTGTAAGGCTGGTAACTATCAATAGCATCCCGTCTGCCACTTCTGGCAAGCCTGATCCTGCTGTAGATATTTCACCGATCCCAACCGCCACAGCGCCGAGTGATTTTGCAATGTCAAATAAAGATAAATCTGCAATCATGCCGATTCCAACCGCAACCGCTTTAAATCCTTCTCCTGCGTTACGGGCCGATGTTCCCACGCTTTCTATAACTCCCGCAATAGAGTCCAGCACGCTTGAAAAACCGCCACTGATTGCATCTATCACACTGGTTATTCCATCCGCGATTGTCTCAAATCCCTCATTTATGGAATCTACCACCTGTGAAATTGCGTCTCCAGCTGTAGTCATTACATTACACAACGTATCTCCAATAACAGACACAATCTGGCTTACCGCATCTGCTATTGATGCTGCCACTTGCGTAAAAGTTTCTCCTAATTGTTGTATAACTGGTGGCAAGGATCTTATAAATCCCTCTGCAAGCGCCATCCCTGCACCAACAGCAACTATCGTTAAACCGAATGCAATCATGCCAGGTATCGCCACATTGAGCGCGCTTCCAAGCAGGCCAAATACGGCTACCAGGCCCGCTACTACAAGTCCAAATGCCCCCATTGCCGCGGCTCCTTCAAGACCAGTTTGTGCGATTGGCGTCATTGCCAAGGCCATAACAGATACGGTAGCCGCAAACACGGCTACACCTACCGCACTTGCCTGCAGCTTCTTCCCTACAGCTCCTAAAATAGCCGCCAGTCCACCAACTACTACGCCAAATGCCAGTAATGGCGGAACTGCAGTGGTACCCAACGATGCCAAGGGCACAAGCGCAAGTGCAAGTACAGCCAATGATCCCACAACAAGTGCGATACCAGCACTCATTTTAAGGAATGCATTGGATACTGCATTAAGCCGGGCCGGTGTCGTTTTCACGTTTTTGAGAAGTGACATCATACCAAACGATAAAGCCAAAACTGCCCCAGTCATAACTGCCATTATTCCAATTGCCAGACCGCCAGAGTCAGACAGTTTGACCGCTGCGCTTGCTAACAGGTAAAATCCACCCGCTATTATTGCTACTCCTGCACCTACCATCATAAATGATTTTGCAGAAGCAAGCATTTTCTTTGAACTCCCAGAGCTTGATTTACCAACAGCATCTTGCCCTTTTGCAACGCCAAAAAGTTTTGGTGCAATTTTGCTCAGCCCGAGTTTAGCCAAGCCGCCTATTGCCCCTGTGAACGCCCCTACTAATGGAGCAATTGCCCTTAGTATTTTAAATCCTTGATATGCAATTAGAAGCTTTGGTAAATTTTTCAAAACTGCCGCTATTTTGTCAGCGTTATCCTTTAAAAATCCTGCAAATGCTTTCAGATACTCAGCAGCAACATGAACTGCATCCCCAAAGGACTGAATGCTTGTGTCAGATCCAAATTTTCCTGTAAGATCACTGAATTCTGCCCCTATAGCGCTAAACGCATCCTTAAATGCAGAACCAACTCCTGACATATTGGTTTTAAAAGCGTCTACATATTTCATTATTGTATCTATGCCAGAAGATAGTTTTTCGGCTATTGCATTACCATCTATTTGGTCGAACGAGTCAGCCAGTTTACTCACAGCTTTAATACCATAGCTGGATAATGTATCAAAAGCTGGTTGCAGCTTTGTACCCATAGTCTCCGTAAGCCCATCCATTGCCTGACCAACTGTTTTATATTCCGTTGCGAGTTTGGTAAAATTTGCGTTTGTTCCAGTTTCTGCAACGGCATTAAAGAAGTCCTCAGTAGCCAACGTTCCGGCTTGAATGTTCTTAATCATGTCTGTAGTGGACATTCCCATCGTCTTGGCTACTGCTGCGACTCCGGCTGGCGTTTGTTCCAGCATTAACTTGAAATCTTCCCAGGCAACCGTAGGTTTGGCCGCCATCTGTGTAGCCTGCTGGCTAAGCGTTTTCATTGCCTGTTGAGGATTTTCTGCCGCTGCTGCAAGCCCTCCGAAACCTTTTACGAGTTTCTTAGTATTTTGGGTTCCAACAGCAGCAAGCTGGGCGTATGTGCTTGCCATATCTGAGGCACTATATACTGTTTGTGTGGCAAAATCCTGCAATTCCTTTTTTATATCCTGTATCTCAGATGCTGCTGTGCCATTCATTGTCATATTACCTTCAAATGTTTTCCACGCAGCGCTTGCTTCCCCCATGTCACCGATGAGTCCTGTTATTCCATTGCCAATCGCAGAAACAGCTTTAAACACACCAATCCCAGAGGCGATTTTCATAATTGAGGATGTGGCAGATGATGCAGCATTTTTAATACCGTTAAGGCTACTCACGGAACTCTTAATAGTGCTTGTAAATCCTTTGTCTAAGGCGCTTAATACCGCCTTCACACTAAAACTCTCCATTCTTCCTCCTCTCCAGATACTCCATATACCTTCCTGCCTGGCTTAAAACAGGTTTCTCTACGGCAGACTTTCCACTGGCCTGTTCTAACCTTTTTTCATAGTCGAAGAATCGGTCAAATCTCTTATACACCGGTTCTGATCTGCCTTTCCCTTTCTTTTTCTCTGCTTTTACTTCCCTGTTAACCCAAGCCTGCAGATATATCCAGTATTCTTCATCCACCATTTTCAGCCGGTATGCTCTCATCCGTAATTCATATTCATACAATGTCATGCGCTCAATTGCTTCGATTTCATTCATGCTAAGAAAACGCAGGCAGTTTACTATAATGTCTTCATAGACTTCTTCCGATGTTAATCGGCCTGTCCCTGTTTCTTTAGCGCTTCCTCCATCTGAGCAATCTTTAGCTTGGTAGCATTTCCCTTTTTTAGTTCACTGAGCACCTCGTCAAATAAGCTTTCCAGATCTTCGCAGTTCTCTATATACTCGTCCACGTCATTTATTGATGGACGGCTTTTTTCCATACATGTGCCGGCATAAATGATCTCAGATAAAGCGACTGTATCATACGTAAAAAGCATGGGAACCTTCAGCTCCAGACCCGCTCCAAACTTTGTGCCGTCTTTTACGAAATAGTTCGATTTATCCAACTCACGGATAAATTTGATACCAAAGCGTACTTCCACTTCTTTATTTTTTATATTCAATAACATCTTTCTTCCTCCTTAATGAAAAAAGAGAGGGATTTCTCCACTCTCTTTTAAACTCCTGATCCTGTTTTTGGTGTATCAGTAAATACATAATCAGCCGCTTCCTGCTGTTCTACTGTAACAGTTACATCTCCGCGTTTTCCACTTCCGTTGATACCAAATGTGAGTGAACACTCTACGAACTCCTCAGCAGATGATGTCTTTTCAAATTCCGTAAGAAATCCCTGGAAGTACATACCTTTGAATTTGTTATCCCCCGTTTCCGCCTTCTCTGCAAGATTTGCTTCCCAGATCTCGATAATCTCGTCCGCATCCATAGCATCTTCTAATTTATCAATCATCCCATCCCCTTTTGATAGGATGCTGGTTGCCGTAATTTCTACTTCTGCAGTCCCCGGCGTGCGGATAGAACCGTCTTTTGTAGCCGTAGAATCTGCATCTTTACTCTTTGTACGTCCATTTTCCGTTGTAAAAGCAATGAGCGTACCATCAGTTGTTGCTGCGTCTTTCTTAATTCGGTATAAGTACACAATTTTCTTCCCCTGTATAGCCTCCGCAAATAATTGTAAATTCATTTTTCTCATATCTTCCTCCTAAATTTCGAATACTAAGTCCACTATACACCGCCACAATGCCGGTGTTACCGTCCTGTCATGCATCATCCGAATACCTGACTCGTTAACCCTTAATGTTACCGGATACCCATAAGCATCCCGAATGGAAATTGCCTGCTGGAACAGAATGTTACCAATCTCAGATACATTTCTACGGTTGTCCTCCGTATCCCAGATATTGATTCTTGTTTCCACGCGGGCTGTTAGCCCATTTTTTGTGCCTCTAAAATTTGTATCAGAATCTTCAAAATCTATGAATGGATATCCTACCTCAACCATTGGGCGACTCTCATAGATTTTCCCATCGACCATAGGAGACGCCCGTTTCCACAATTCGTCATGCACTGCCTGTTCTGCTGTTTTCACAATATCCGACATTACTCCTCCACCAACTTCCTGATTTCCTTTTGAAAAACGGAACTTTGTTTTTCTAATGCTGGCTTGAGATACGGCTGTGCATCCATATATCGGGTACCTACCTCAACATACCCAGCATATTCTGCTGTTGAATATACCTCTGCCGTCATACCGCCATCCACAATATCTAATTCAATATGTTTTTTCAGATTTCCAGTTGCCGGCTTAAATACCATACCTTTTCCTGCTTCCCATTCATAATGCCCCTTGAAATCGGCTTCTCTCTGAGCTTTACGCTGTAACGCCTGACCGTCATGTCTTATTAGTTTTTTCACTTCATCTTTTGACATGTTTTTCTTCAACTGCTTCTGTAACGTTTCAACACCTACAATCTTAATTCCCGCCATTTTGCACCACCACCAAGCTCTGTTTATCACTAGGACACCGCTCTGTGTCCACAGTACATCGTTTTCCATTAAGCTCAACATAATCATAGGATGCCTTATAAGAGCGCTGTAAACGCACTATGAAACGGTTTGGACGCACATCGCCAAATACTGTCTGTTGCCGTTCTGCGCTCATGTGAGTTACATTAGCGTACTTCTTTACCCGGATAGTCTCGCTTTTTGACCATTCACCGGAGTCCGGGTCGTAATGCTTTTCATTCTCTTTCACAAAAACGACCGGTGTCCCGTACCTCATAGAAACCGCATCCTTCCTTTTGTGTTGTCCTTCTGCATATCGTTCCATGCCTTAATCGCTGGAAGATAAGGAGATATGTCATCCCCATATGTAATGCTCTCCCCCTCCTGGCTGTAACTGGACATCCCTTCATTTCCAATTCGGTTAAACCTGGACACTGCCATCTCGCAGACAATATATTCAAGCACCGCAGGAACGGACTCTGTGCCAGAAGGCAGGTATGACAGCACCTGCTTCTCAGCATTTTCAATAATCAGATTCAGCTTATTGTTCAGACCCGTCTCCTCTTCCGGGATATCCAGAAGAATCTTTACGTCATCCAGTACTGCCATACATCACAACCTCCTCGCTTAAGCCTTTACGTCTGCTACCACATCGCCGGAGCAAACTGCCTTGTAGTTCTGGTCGCACTCTACAACGGTGACATGATGACCAGCGGTCGCGGCAATCTCAGAGATTCCATCCCACTTTGTCCATGTCTTCACATCCATACCGTAGGTAACATTCGTAGCTGCAGATGCTGCCGTCTTGTACTTGTATGTGTTGTTCATAGACGCGAGCTGTGGGGATACAGAAATAGCCGTCTTTCCGGATTCACTTCCCTTCGCAGATGTTAACGTCAAGGTTCCGAGTGTCTGTGTGTCAGAAGAACCAACTGCAATATATGCGATAGCGTCCAGATACTCACAGAAAAGACGCAGGCCCATAATTGCAAACATATCAGAAATCGCTCTCTCATACGTTCCCTGTGCGTGGAATCCAATAAATCCAGTAGTTGAATCTGTTGTATAAGACAGACCCGCTTTTACAAATTCAGAATCGCCCGGATCCACATAGTAAGCAATAATATTGTTAAGCGGTGTAGCAATAACCGTATTTTCCGGAATCTGTGACGATACGAACACGATATCCGCTCCTAGAAAATTCTTGATATAACTCATACCGAAAGCAGTCTGGAGGGTAATATCTGCCGCGCCGATATACTTGTACACATCCAGCGTATTAACCCATACAGCAGTTCCAGTAGCAGTTCTTTTCATGGTTTCGAATTTGTTTTTCACTTTTCCGATCGCCATCGCTACTGCCATCTGCCATGTGGATTCGTGGCCAACCAGTGATCCCTTCTTAAGCTGTGCATAGAATCGGTCAGTCACCTTGTTCTGCAGGTCAGACTTAAATTCATCGTCCGTCATCTGTACTGCAGCCTCGTAGCCTCTTTCTGCGATTGCCTCCAAGGATACGCCTTTTCTATATTTTTCAATCTTAATTGTGTCAAAGACTTTTTCTTCTACGGCGTATTGAGATAAGGGAATCTCATCACCTTCTGCGACTTCTCCTGACTGCAGCGTTCCACTTACCGTCTTTGTTTTTAATACAGAGTTGTTCTCTTTTTTAATCATGCGCACAATGCCCAAGATATCCAGCAATGCCTGCATGTTCTTACCAAAACTCGTTACAAAGTCGATCTCCCTCGCCCTTACCTGGATCTGTGCCTGACCTGTCATGTTGTCCGGTACAGCAAATACCTGCAACCCTAATTTTTCAATGTTATGCATAGTTTCTTTCTCCTTTACTGAAATAATGTGATATTCTCGGCAATCATCCGCTGACGTTCAGACGGATTTTTAATTGCCATAATCTGTTCTTTTGTTACTGTAGTTCCGCTCGTTCCTGTTTTTGGAGCTGGCCCTTTCAATGAATTTTTAACCGATTCATTCACAGCGTCTTTGAAGAGCTTTGCAAAAGACTCGACAGCTGTTTTGGTCTGCTCTGCATCCGTGGACACCAGCCGTTCAAGGAGTTCATCTGGAAGATTAATCTCCTCTTCTGCCAGCATCTTCCTGGCCGTTTTTGACATTTCCGACAGGGTATTCTTCTCTTTCAACGCATTCAGTTCTTTTTCGATTTGCTGTGCCTTATACTCCGCTTTCTGTGTTGCATCCATTTGAGCAAGCTTCTGCGCCTCCGTCAGCTCCTTCTCTTTCTTTTTCTGCCACTCTGCGAACTTCTGGCTCAGGATTTTATCCACATCATCATCCGTATACTTTGGTTGATGTGATGGGTCATCCGGTTTTTGATCTGCTGGCTTCGAGTTTTCCGGGTCACCCGGTTTCGGATCCTCCGAAGCTGGACCTGCCGGTACTGGCTCATCCGCAAACAACTGCAACTGCATAAACTCTCTTAACTTCATTTCTTCTACCTCCGATTTTTGAAACTTACGCTTTGTTTTCCGTAGCTTATAGCATCCACGCCTGGCTGCAATCCGTAAAGTTTTAAGACCTTCACGCCTGGTCACATTACCCGGACATAATCCGGAAACTCATCAGCAATCATGATGATGCCAATGAAAAAGGAATCCACCAGAGTCTTTGTTTTCTCCGATAGATTCCTATATTCTATATCAACCCCGCCGGGCGATATTTTATATTTGATTTTGTCTGATGTCAGATCTTCAATGGATTTGATTAATGTCTGTGTCAGAGCAGATACCCCGGCACACACAATATCTTGGCCTGCCGGTGCATAACCTGCATGACCGCTAACGGTTATTCCGTCCTTACGGACGCTTATCGCAATCAAATTATATCAACCTCCTTAAAATATGCATAAAAATACCACCGGCCAAAAATACTGACTAGTGGTTACTATTCATTTACTCTATATTTTTCTGGAACTACAATCTCGATAGCTCCATCAATTAATTCAAAGTTTTTTTCATCCGGCAGGCAAAACAACTTCAGTTCCTCGCTTTTTTTATTGATTGTGATACCTGGTTTTCCATATACAACAAGACCGTCTTTATTTTTTCCGTCAAACAGCCAACATTCTCCTAAATCCCGTATCGAGCAAAATCCAGAATCCCCATAATTTTTTCTAAAATACTCCATTGCTTTTTCACAAGCTGATTCAAACTTCATTCTACTCACCTACCTCACATGCTGTTATTCCTCTATCTGATGGTTCAAGATTATCAATTCTCCAGAATCGCGTTTCTCCATTTTGAACACGGTCAAATATCTTTGGCGATAGTTTTTCACCCGACTGAACATCGAAAAAATACACCTTTTCATTCTTCTTTTCCGCAACAAAAACATGACCACTCGCATTGTTTTTCCACTTCACAGCAATTTCAACCCTCGAACCATCCGGCAACTGTTTCATTGCGTTTAGAATATCCTCAAGTCCGCTTCCTTCCGGTTTCTCTACTTCCGGATGAACCCATGCTTCTTCTGGATTCCGTTCCAAATAATGATTTCCTGTAGATGCTTTTGCAACTACATCATAACCACGCTGTCTCATCTCGTATGCAGAAACGCAATTAGTACAATTTGTTTTATACTTCTCATCTCCGCTATAGTATCCCGGATTCGTATTTTTCAACACATTATCAACAAAGGCTATCGTCTTCCACTTCTTCGGAATACCTTCGTAAGACGTTGCGTTCTTTGATTTTATTGTACCATTTTCAGAAGATTTTTCAACAGTTTTTCTATTCTTCTTCAACCGTTCCCACTCTTCCGTGGTTCCGCCTTTATTCAGAAAATCAAGCCATGCTTCATATTCTTCATCGTCTTCCCATGCAGCCACGGAGCATCTGCAATTACTTGTAATTATTCCATTGCTAATGTATAATGTTGATAGAGAGGAGGCGTCATATACATGCCCAGAATAAAACTTGTTGGAAACGAAAACGACATCATCAAACGTTATAACTCCGGCGAAAGCACTAATCAAATTGCAAAGTCCTATGATGTCACAAAATCCGCTGTTGAGCGTTGTCTTAAACGATGCGGCATTTCTCTTCATGGAATCAAACTTGACATTGATATCACTGAAATCGTTGCCCTGTACAACTCCGGAATCAGCGAAAACGCTATATCCAAGCAGTTTGGCGTCAGCAGAAGCGTCATACGCCGCCGTCTTATTGAGGCGGGTGTCATAATCAGAGGGCAAACGGAGGCTAATCAGCTCTCTATGAGTCAGCGTACTCCCGAAGAGAATCTCCGCAACACGATTGCCGCTCATAATGCCGTCAGAGGCAAGACTTATTCCCACGAGGAGCTCTGCCAACGTGCGGTTAGCAGGCAACGATCTTTTATTTCCTACGGAAGCCCTTACGAGCAAGATATCGCTGATGAACTTCTTCGTAGAGGAATCGAGTTCACCCCGCAACTTGCTGTCGATAAATACAACATCGACTTTGCTATCGGGAACAACATCGCTTTTGAGGTCTTTGGCGGAAACTGGCACGCTAAAGGCAGACACAGAGCTCGATTTGATGAGCGCAGTAAAGAGCTGTTCAGCAGTAATTACACTATTGTCATCTGCTGGATTGGTTTTAATCATCGGTTCAGTCCTACCGCTATAGTAGACTACCTTGTCTCCCTTGATAAGATTCTTCGCTCTACACCATCCGCGCGCTGTAAGCACTATGTGATTGGGGGTGACGGTAAGCCTTGTTCCGTTGGAAGTTCCAATCTCAATTACATCACCTAAATATTCACTTTTCATCATCGCTTCCATATCTGGGGCGATGATTTTTGTATCCGGCAAAACGCAGTTCGGATGCATAGGCGGAGCATTTGTTCCAGGCATCATCTTCTCCACATCAAAATGTTTGCCGTCCATCTCCCTACAAATACCACAGGCGCTCCCAAGAGCAATGAACTCATACTTTGTAAACCCATTCCACTCAAAAGACTGTTTCTGCGCTTCTGTCTGCACACGGGCAAGTTCTGTCCTCATCAAACGCTCTGCATCAGCCTTACTTACACCGAACCTCTTCTCCAGATGCCTTGCAAGTACTCTCGGATTTCTCCCTTGTATCATTCCAATCTGCAATAGATTTGACAATTCCGCTTTCAGCATATCCTGGTACATCCAAATACGGTCAGAAAACTTTGCATTGTGAAATGATGCATTCACAATCGAATGCGCAGCCTTTGCATTATTATGGATTGTCTTTCCAAGGATTCCCGCTTGCCGTTCTAATTCATCCAGAGTCCGTTTTGTCAGAATCTTATCGAAATACTTCTGCAATCCGTCAAATCCATCTACCAGTTCCAAGCCGATATTTGCTTTCAGCATCTCCAACCGGTTAATCTTCATCGTCGCATTGTACAGTCGCATCTCCGCATTTGCTTCTGCTGAAAAGTTCTTCTCCTTAACATATTTGGCAGCCTTACGTTCGTAGGCTTTGATATCAGCTTCAGACACACGTTTCTTCGCTTCTGCCAGAGTAATTCCTTCTTTCTTAGCATACTTTGCATAGAATCCATTTATTTCCTTCTGTATCTGGTCCATCATGTAATCGTAATAGCTATTTATGGTTTTCAGATATTCCGCTTCTGTCTTTATGTTGTGCTTGAGGTTCTCCTCTTCTCGCTTTCTCCAGTATTCTTTATTGTCCATTACAACTCTCCATTCAATATCTGTCGCGCCTCTTCCTTGCTCACTCCAATCGCTGTTGATATCAAATTCACCGCCTGGCCTTCGGTAAGACTACCTGCTGTAAACTGCGCCATGATTGCTATAAGGCTCTGAGTCTGCGCGCCGTTAAGCTGTTTTAATTGCACCGTTGCGTCATCGGTTATGCCCCCCATCTGATCCGAGTTCAGCTCTTGCTTTCCAAACATACTTCTCATAACCGCATCTGTTTCTCTTTTTGACGATTCTGCCTCCAACTTATTAATCTCATCTTTCACATTATTCACAATGCTAAGAATACCGAGCTGAGTTTCTTTTGATACAATCCCTTCCAGATTCCCAGCTATCTGACTTTCCTCCAGTACATTTGCAGGGAAATTCGGCGTAAAATGCGGATGCACCTTTACGAAATCATCTGCCTTAATTCCTTTTGTATGTGATACTGGGTTGCTGAATATCAGCCGGTATCTCCTATTCATTCCACTGGCAAATTTACGTTCTTTGGTCTTTTCCAGATTGCTCATAGCATGTAACTTATACTTTAAAGCAATTCCGGAAGACGTTCCGAAGTTTTCATCCGAGATATTCGCCACCATACTGATCTGGAATATGAGTCTTTCCAGACGGTTGATCAAATTCTCTTGCGTGGTATCTCCGTTTGGCTTCTGCAAGAAATCGACTTCGGGAATCGCTCCATCAATCGCGCCCTCAAAGTTCATGATACGGTCATCCCTGATGTGTTTAACCTCATCATCTTCTAGCTTCGGCCCGAGAATCTTAAGATAAGCGTCTGCAAAGTAGTCTACATCATTTGCCTTCTCGGAAATTGCCTTATTGTAAGCATCGATCATTGTCAGAACCGGCTCAAAGATTCCCATCTTCTCTTCATTCTCCACATATTCTGTTGCCGGGACTCCATCGAAACCATGAATCTTATCATCTTTTTCCCAGATAATCTCTCCTTTCTGGACAAACCACCTGACTTTCGTATCATCCGATACGCTTCCGTGTAGTACATCATCAGCGTCTCTGTATAATCTGACAAAATACCGTTCCCGGCAGAGCACGGAATCATCGTAGATCATAAAGGCATCCATCGGAGTTAGATATGTAATACCAATGTTTCCTATCTCATCCACGTAGTACATCTCATATCCTTTTCCGTAAATGCTGCATATCTTGGATAACTCAGCATTATTATCGTCCTGGTCGTTGTATTGGTCTAAGAATTCAACATACTTTTCTACCTCGTCATTCCCTTCATCCACAGACAGTTTAACCGGATGTCCGATGAAAAAACCATTCATTGTATCAACGATGTATTTTGCAAAATTTACCGCAATACGGTTATCCGGCTTCCAATTGGGCTTAGGCGGCTCGTAAAATATCGGATAATCCGTCATGTATGCATCCAGAAGCCGCTTATAACGAAACGTTGACTCCTCAGTATGCTGCTGCAAGAACTGGCCCAGCTTTTCATCTGTTAACTCTTTCTCAGCTGCTAATCTATACATTTTATATTCCTCCCTTCACTGGGTTATATTTTGGTCTTGTTTCCATCTTCCGGATCAGGCTTGCCGCGCTATCCGGTGAATCATCATGCTCGGCAAATTCGTTGTAATCCAAAATTTCATTGATGTATTCCGGATCGGTATCTTCCAGCCATGTAATATTTCCCCAGTTGCTCCGGAGATAAGTCGATATCTTAACAAACTTATTCATTGACTCGCTGTATGGATTGACATGATAGCCAAGTCCACGAAGCTCCTTTGCTAGATAACCTTTGTCAGCATTTTTCTCGCAGGAGATAGATCCGGCACGTAGTAGCTTATGGTATATGCCAATGTCATTCAGGCAGTCATCCACGTGTTTGTCCCATCGTTTTCCGAATCCAATGATCCTGCCATCTTTCAAACGGTTCAGGATCGTAAATGCAGTGCCATCTGCCCCGTCATATGCTGCATCAATATGAGAAAGACCACCGTAGATCAGTTCCTTCTCATCTGTGAACTTCGGATTCTTGAACATTGCATCCTTATCTGCAATATGCTTCAATTCATAGTTGGCAGCAAATAGACTGTCACTCATGCTCTGTCGGAGCTGCTCTAGTTTCTCCCTGGTAATTAAACCCGTAGAATAACAATCATACCGCTTCACATTCGGCATAATGGAAATTGCATCTTCCTTGTGCCAGGGAGTTCCAGTATTAACGAACCGTCCGTCTCGATTACAGATGTTCTGCAGCTCCATGTACTGTATCTTCGTGCGTTCTCTCTCCGCCCGGCTGATACGATCTTTAAGGTTAACAATATCGTCTGTGACCACTATATCGGCGTGCTTACCGGTGATGGATGTCCCTATACCAAGACCAATCACCTGACTAACGCCCTTGGTAGATGTACAGAGGTTCGTATGTATCTCGGAGTTATTGGATTTCAAAAATCGTAGTTCCGTATCATACAGATCAAGCACAATACGTTGCATGACACCGGATTGCAGTATTTTCTGTGCCTGCGTCATAACCTCTGTCACATCATCATCCGTCTTGCGAAAGAACATCACATTTTCATTCGGATCAATGACCGTATGGATCGCCAGAAATAAAGACAAAACAGTTGTCTTATATGACCCTCTGTGAGCTAACAATGTCTGATCTTCTTCGGCATACAAAAAAGACCGCAGCCACTCGTTATGTAGCTCGGTCAAATCATGAAAACCTACCCAATGCCCTATCTTGTACGGTTCATAGTATATAAGGTCAAGAGTCTGCTTTTTTCTGCTGTTCAAAGTATTCCTCCATCTCCTTGATAGATTCGTCTATCGGTTTAGAGATTTCAATATTCTGCCTATCACTCCATTTCTCCCTCATTCGATTCTTGAGCCAGAATATCTGCGCTGTGACATCCGGTGCAACATGTTTGGTTACGACCTTCGTCACTTTCAAGTTAATTTCTCCTGTCTCCGGATTCTTGCATAACTCTTTTGTTGTTTCGTTATAGTCGAATCCTAACGCCCTTTTAAGCAGCGCATTCTCTACTTGCCGATCAACAACCTCCTTGCCCCTTTTTAGGGTGTCGGAAATGTCAGAATACTCATTCTTCCAACGATATAAAGTGTCACGGCTAATACCAATGTTAGTGGCTATCTGCTCATCCGTGAGGCCATCTCTGGCCCACCCCTCTATCTTAAGCAAGCCTTCTGGCGTCAGCCATTCCTGATACTTGCCTTTTGCCATACCGGCTCACCTCTCTTTCTTTTCTGAGATACAGGCCGCCGGGTAGTGACGGCCCGCACTGTTGCGGTTCTTGTACGACACATGCCCAATGTTTACTAAGTTGAACAATGACTTTTTGAATTATTGTTATTAGTTACACCCATGAACAACCGCAACAAAAACATGGGTAATGGGAGGGTCCGGAATCGAACCGGGACGCAGGACGCTATCCTGCACATCTGCCATTGATGATATACTCCACTATCTTGTCCAGCTACCTCGCAAAACTGGACGGCCAATGCTTTCTCACCCGTAGGCTTTCCCCTTTGCCTTATCGGTTCACAGCCGGCATTGGCACTGGTATTTTAAGGGAAATCGTGGCAAGGTTTTTATGATTGCAATAAGCCGGACACGCGTAGTCCATTTAAGGCCGCTCTGCAGGCAACACTTACTGCCTTCATATTTTGGAGCCGCAATAAGCCGGATGTGCACCAATCCATTTAAGGCCCGGATACCAGGCAACACTTATTGCCGTCATTCTTGGAGCCGCAATATAATCCCGGCGTCCCGCTGCACATCGGATCTCCGATGCCGTCCCCCTCTATCAGAGGCAGATTATATCGTCTTATGCTCCGAATAGGGACAACCGGAATCGAACCGGTGGCACACTGGATATAAGCCAGTTGCTCTGGCCGCTGAGCTATGTCCCATTATATACAAAAGACTCCCCGCTATATAACGGAGAGCCTTTCAGCCATAATATGTATGGCTATCTCAAGGAGGATACTTATTAATGCCCCAAGGGCTATGTCTTCTATCCTGCCGGTAAACGGCTGTGTCTTGAGAAAACACCACCGAACAATTGATCCAATCGTTCTAGAATAATTATATCATACTTACCGTGTGCAATTCTATGCAATTTTGAAATTTTTCAAAGATTTTGCATGTATCTGATGAATCCTTCTCCAGCTTAATCCCATAATACCGCAAATAATTTCCCAGCTCTCCCCAAGCAGATACCGGTATGTAAGAATCTCCTGCTCACGTTCGTCTTCCACTAACTTGATTTTGTGGTATATCTCCGTATACTTCTCGATAGCATTTAGGCGGTCTCGTTCTAATTCCTCCATAAGCTCATCCATCTTAACAGCATAACCAGACATGTCGGTTATATTGGATCCGTGTGGCATATCATCATACTTTACAGACGGACACATCTCATTAAGTCTAAGCTGTTGTATCTGGTCTAGAGTCATCTTCTCTTTTCTTTTTGCCGCAAGATACCCATTCAGGTAATCTTTTTTATTTTGATTGTCCTGCCAGGTCTGCTCCTTCACATTATTTTCCTGCACTGGCATCATTCTCCTTTTCTTTGCATACTCTTGCCACATACTCCACCACCGTTTCGCGCTCCTTTTCCATCTGCTCTCCCTGCTCCTGTACCATCTTCCCTGCCTGGTACGCTGGGCGCCTGAACCACTTTGTAGCCTTATTGTCAGGAGCATCCTCCGCCATATGCTTCATATCCTTCCTTCTGACATCGTCAGCCTTTCTTTTTGCTTTTTTATGATTCATGTTCCCTCCTGAATTTTTATTTTTCAACGTTCACTCACCCAATCCACCGGCTCCCTACTTCCGGTTTCAATTATCCCTGCCTTTTTTCCCGAATAATAGCTGCTTAAATATTTCGTTCTGCTCGCTTATAATCCGGCAGTATTCACGGTACGCGCGCTTCGCAAGTATGTTCAGTATTGTGTCTGCAAGGATAAGCAGCAACCAGATCGTGCATATTATAATCATAATTATCTCATTCGTTGTCATGAATGTTCTCCTTTCTATATTCCGGCTTTCATAGTCCGCACATTAATTCCATTCACCTCAATATGGTCATCTGCCGCAATGACCAGACACTGCCTGCCGTCGATCACTCTTGTTTCCACCAGATCCATGCGCTCCGGATTGACCTTAATAATCACATCCGGTGTCTCGATATTGAACGTTCTAGTCTCCGCAATGTTCGCGGCCAGCAGAGAAGTCTTTTCTCCTGCCGTTTCATCAAAGTTCTTATCAAACTCTTCCATCTTCTCTGAA
>ERZ791934.1853-NODE-1853-length-17008-cov-11.362768_pt1 | contig 17008 bp, 29 predicted proteins | sample MGYA00510125_ERZ791934 | MGnify/ENA primary metagenome ERZ791934 (study PRJEB30046, sample SAMN00993240) | human gut metagenome | study: EMG produced TPA metagenomics assembly of the A metagenome-wide association study of gut microbiota in type 2...
TGTATATGCTGGGAACGGAGTTAAAAGAGATCATCGTCCAACAGGCGGCACAGATCGCCGAACTGAGGGAACTGCTGGATAATGCCAAGACGGCGCAAGATTATTGGCGAAAAGAATATGATAAGGCGGTAAAGGAGGCACGGAATCATGACACTGTATGAGATACGGGACCAGATCGCCCGGATTTTAGATACGGGATTTGTGGTAGATGAGGATACTGGAGAAGTTTTAGCGGATGAATCCAGCCTTGACGACCTAAAAATGGCCGAGGAGGAGAAACTTGAAAATATCATCTGCTACCGCAAAAACCTGTTGTCAGAAGCAAAGGCCATAAAATTAGAAGAAGAATCCCTAAGTAAGCGGCGCAAGGCCAAGGAGGCCAAAGCGTCACGCCTGGACCAGTACATAGCGAGCTGTATGCGTATGTCCGGACGCGATAAATTCGAGACTTCCCGTTGTAAAGCATTCTTTCGGTGCTCGAAATCGGTGGAGATTGACGATTATGTATTTTATGACTCCGCCCCGGAGCAGTATATCAGGGTCAAGCGGGAGGCGGACAAAAACGCCATTAAAGCGGCTATCGCATCTGGGACATCGGTGTCGGGAGCCGCCCTCGTCGAAAAGGAAGGGCTGGTGATTAAATGAATCATATGGATATTTACGAGGCTGTAAGGACACCGCCGCAAGAGGCGCTGAAAGCCATTGAGGCTGGGCGGTTGAAAGGCATGACGGATATAAACCCCATGTGGCGGATAAAGGCCCTAACAGAGAGGTTCGGGCCTTGTGGGATCGGATGGAAACCCGTCATCACAAGACAGTGGACCGAAAATGGAAGCGATGGGACGATGGCCGCGTTTTGCAATCTTGACCTATATATAAAAACCGAGGAAGGATGGAGCGACCCCATTCCCGGAACCGGTGGGAGTATGTTTGTGGCAAAGGAACGAAGCGGCCTGTATACCAGCGACGAATGCCATAAGATGGCATTTACCGACGCTTTGTCCGTGGCTTGCAAGCTGCTAGGATTTGCGGCGGACATTTATTGGCAAAAGGACCGGACAAAGTATTCAAGGCAAACAGGACAACAAAGTTTGCCCGCACAAGTATTCGAACAAGCCCCGCCCGTATGCCCTGTGTGCGGAAATGAGATCAAGGGGATTAAGAAAAACGGGAAAGAGTACATTGTGGGAGAGGTGCTGAATAGGACGGGAGGGCTTTGCTACCACTGCTCTCCGGGCGATGTGAAAGATAGATTTTAGAGGTGCAGGATGGAGCTTGATTTTGACAAAGCCAGGTGGTCGGTAGACGATGCAGGCTTGTGGCTGTCACTGCGGGTGACATTCCCTGCTCTGGCAAAGCGGTTTGTGTCCGGGATGAAGGAACGTATGTATACAGCAAAGCTTGCCGAAAAACGTCAAAAACGAAGCCTGGACGCCAACGCCTACGCCTGGGTGCTCATGGGGAAAATCGCCGAAAAGGTAGGGACGTGCAAGGATGACGTGTACCTGCAAATGCTGGAGAGATACGGGGTATACACCCATTTTATTGTCAAACCGCAGGCGGTAGGTATGCTGATGCAGGAATATAGATTGTGCCGGGACCTGGGAGAAATCACGGTAAATGGAAAAACCGGGCACCAGATACAGGCATATTTCGGCTCTTCGCAATACGACACAAAGCAGATGTCCAGGCTGATTGACGGGATCGTGGGTGAGTGCGAGGACCTTGGAATCGAGACCATGACACCCGGAGAGCTGGCCATGTTAAAAGAAGGGTGGGGCAATGCACAAGCGGACAAAAGCGCTTAATATCCCGTCGGCTGTCAAAAAAGCCGTATGGGAGCGGGATCGGCATTACTGTGTCCTATGCGGTTCCCCTTATGCTATGCCGAACGCCCATTATATCGCTAGGTCACAAGGCGGGCTAGGGATAGAGGAAAATATTGTGACCCTCTGCATCTGCTGCCACAGCCAGTATGACAACAGCGCCGACCGGCGATATATCCGTGAGGAAATCAAGGCATATCTCAGGTCGATGTATCAGGATTGGGACGAAACAAAATTGATTTATAGGAAGGGATAACATGCTCAACAGTGTATGCCTGATGGGCCGATTGACAGCCGATCCGGAACTGAAAAGCACACAATTGGGGGTATCTGTGTGCAACTTCCGCATCGCGGTGGACCGCACCTATACCCCCAAGGGCCAGGAAAAACAGACCGATTTCATCAACATCATCACCTGGCGGAGCACGGCTGAGTTTGTCAGCCGGTATTTCCGCAAGGGCCAGCTCGTCGCGGTGCAGGGTTCGATCCAGACAGGCCAGTACACCGATCGGGACGGCAACAAGCGCACCGCCTTCGACGTGGTGGCAGACAACGTATTCTTTGCCGAGAAAAAGGCCGAATCCGGCGAAACCAAGCAGGGGGCAGGGTACGATCATAGCCCGGACATTCAGGGCGATTTTGAGGAGATTATCAGTCCGGATGAACTTCCGTTTTAAGGAGCAAAAACATGATTGAACTGCTATCCAACACAGGCTTTATCATGTATTCAAAAAAGGCTGCCAAGCTGTTTGGGGTGAACGGAGCCATCCTCCTTGGCGAGTTGTGCGCCAAATATCAATATTGGCTCGACAATGGAGGGTTATTGGAAAATGAGGGATGGTTTTTCTGTACCCGCGAAGATATAGGATCGGACACGATGTTGTCTCCTTTCCAGCAGCGGGAAGCCATGCGGGTGCTGACGGAAAACGCCGTCCTGGAAACCAAGCTGATGGGGATGCCGTCCCGCACATACTACCGTATAAACGCCGATGTGCTTTACACCATGATGTCAAGAAACTTAACACCAAGGCATCAAGAAACTTTACACCATGATATCAAGAAACTTGACACTACTAAGAAAGAGACTAAGAAAGAGACTAAGAATGTATTACCCCCTATACCCCCGGAGGCTAACCTGTTCGATAGGTTCTGGGATGCATATCCGAAAAAGGTTGCGAAGCCTGTGGCGGAAAAGGCATTTCAAAAACTCAATCCATCCGAAAAGCTGTGGAAACGGATCATATCTGACGTTGAAGCGCGGAAAACTTCAAGAGACTGGACAAAAGACGGAGGGCAATACATACCGAACCCGTCCACGTATCTCAATCAAAGGCGATGGGAGGACGAAATCCAGACAGTAAAAGCAAAAGAAACCTCCATGGACCTGTCCGCCTATGAGGACATGGTATCCGGATATATCCCGGTTTATGAGAGGGATGTGAGCGGATGACCTACACCATACCGGGTATACCGCCGAGTAACAACGAATACATAGGCCGGACAAATTACCGAGAATACCAGCGGGCCAAAAAGATGTGGGCGGAACGGATCGCGTTATGCTGCCGTCCAAAGCCACGGAACCCTTTGCCCCGTGCCCGTGTGGTACTGACGTACTATTTTCCTGACAGGAGGCGCCGGGATCCTGACAATTACAGCGGGAAAATGCTCCTGGACGGCCTGAAATCGGCCGGGATTATCGAGGACGACAGCTTTAACCATATCGAGCTTGTCTTGCGGTGCGGACTGGACAAAGCCGACCCGCATGTGGAAATTGAGGTGACACCATGTTAAGCATAATCAAGCGTATATTTGGATACTGCCCCGGGTGTGGGCGATGGTTCCGTACCGGAGTAAAGCGCCGGAGGCAAAGTACGGCCTATGTTGACGAGGAAAGCAATTATGTCACATGCTGCCCGGAGTGCTTCGATGAAATCGAAGAGCACTGGGGCGATATGTGGGGCGACTTTTATTCAGGGTTATTGTGATAGGAGGACAAAATGAGCAACAAAATAAAAGAGTTGATTGACCGGCTGCGGTGCCCAAAAATTCAAAGCTGTCCAGTTGATACAAATAGGCTGTCATGCAGCCAGTGCCGGAAAAGCTTACACAATGACGCCGCCGAAGCCCTGGAAAACCTGGACGCACAGTTGGATGCTTGTGTTGCCGAAGATATCAACAAAACGCGGGAAAACGAGATATTGTTATCGGCCCTGACCAAATGGGGAGCCGGGATGCAAACTGTGATGGTGTTTGAGGAGATGGCCGAGCTGCAAAAAGAGTTGTGCAAAAGTCTGAGGGGCAAGGATAACCGGGGGTACATAGCCGAGGAGATCGCGGATGTCCGGATCATGCTGGATCAGATGGTGATTTTGCACGACTGTGCCGAGGATGTGGATACATGGCGTAAGGTAAAGCTGTGGCGTCTGGAAAAAAGATTGTCGGATAAAACGGCGCTAGGAGGTGTCGAGGATGGGAATTAACCAGGGGCTGTACACAAGCACAACAGACTTGTGGGAGACGCCACAAGATTTTTTTGACGGGTTGGACACAGAATTTTGCTTTGAGCTTGACGTATGCGCCTTGCCGGAAAACGCCAAGTGTGACAAGTACTATAGTCCCGATGACGACGGGCTGGCACAGCCATGGGAGGGTGTCTGCTGGTGCAACCCGCCATACGGGCGGCGGATTGGGGCATGGGTAGCCAAGGCGGCACAAAGCGCGGCGGACGGGGCTACCGTGGTAATGTTATTGCCCGCCCGGACGGATACGCGCTGGTTCCACGGCTACATATACGGCAAGGCCGAGATCCGGTTTTTGCGGGGGCGGCTAAAGTTTGGGGGATCAAAAAACAGTGCGCCATTCCCGAGTATGGTTGTTGTATTTCGCGGAGGAGAGAGCCCATGAATGAACTGAAGCCATGCCCGTTTTGTGGGAGCTCAAAAGTGTTCTTTACGCCTGATGAGGAACAGCAGATTGACTCCACCACCACCGGATTTATTTGGTGCCATGGGTGCGATTTTTCGAGCGATAGCTTTTACAGCAGAAAAATAGCCATCGAAAAGTGGAGCAGGAGGGTTGACAATGGCTGATTGTAAAGCATGGATTGTGCGCGAAAATGGAGAACCCTATGCTGCGGTTGTGTTTGCTGAAACTAGAGGTAAAGCACGTGCTTTGGCACAGTTAACCGACGCTTGCGACTACGTAGATTTTGTAAACATCGAAGTCCGCAGAATTAAAGACGCGGATAAATACTACAAGCCTGGAAAACGTGAGCTTGATTGGGATAACGCCGACGACCGGATTGCGCTCGTCAAAGATTGCGGTTTTGCTTGTGATCATGAATTTAGGAACATGGACAAATGCGCGGTCTGTCCGGCAAAAGACTTCTGCGATAAATTTTTGGAAAGTGAGAGGACAGACAATGGCTGAGTACATAGAGCGGGAGGCGTTGTTATCGCATCAGTATAATAAGAGCTGGTCACGTGATCCACAATTTGCGGAGATGGTTGTTGACGTGGAGAATATCTATGACGCTCCCGCCGCCGACGTGGTGGAGGTACGGCATGGGCGGTGGGATGAGGTATACGGATCGGACACCATTAGGTGCTCTTGCTGCCGAAAACGACTGGATGCTTATTATGCGGATGGCGTACCGTTTTTCGAGCCGGATTACTGCCCAAACTGTGGGACGAGGATGGACGGAGGGAATAGAAATGGGACTGATTGACGCAGACAAAGTAAACCCATCGGACGTATTTGTTGGAATAAGCGATTTTGCCGCGGACTGCCGAAATGCGGTGGTTAAGCTTTTGGCGGCACAACCAACCATCGACCCCATCCATGCGGCGGGCGGATGTTATTGCCGGGAATGCAGAAGCCTGTACAAAAGCATTGATCCGTTTAACGGTCATGTATCGTACAGGTGTAGCAATCCGTATGGGCTTCAAGGCCACGTGCTTCCACATTTTTATTGCGTTCATGGATTTAAGGGGGAGGAGGAACAGCCGGAACCGCCAAAGGAGGCAGAGAAAAACCATCACCTGTATAGTAATGTCGCTCCAAAGCCAGGAGGGCCGTTTAGCTTATATTGCGAGTCGTGCAAATGTTGGGTTCCGAACACGGCAAACGCAGAGATGCGCAAGGAAGGGTTATATGCTCATAGTCATTGGTGCAAGGACGGATTATGTGATATGCGCAACGGAGAGATCAAGGAGGCCACACCATGATGATGCTTATCGACGGGGTTGTCACCCACTGGATGTCCCTTCCGGAACCGCCAAAGGAGGAGGCAAAATGACGAATAGAAATAATGATCCCAACCATGTTGTTGTTGATTTGGATTTACGTAGCATGGAAGATAAGGGGTCCCGCATGAAAAAAGCAGAGAAGCCCCGTATATGCGATATATTGGATGTCGAGGTTGGAGAATGGTTCCGCATCCATTATCCGAAAGGTACCACAAATCCGCTATACATCAATGCGGAAGGGCTCGTGGAACGAACTTCTGGGAAGGATAGGAACCGGAAGAACATCGGAAATTCTGTTGCCTGGGCTATCGAACATCCAGAATCAGTGGAGAAGGTGCCCCGATTCTCCGCGGCGGATATTGAAGACGCGATGACAATTTTGCGGTGGTATCCACAATCTGAGGCTGTTTATAGAGATATACAAGGAGGACTAATCATCTGTGACAACAATCATGCCGTTCAAGAGATTTTAAAACCCAACGTTCATGTTCTGCCGTCCATTCGCCCCGGAAAACATGTTTTGTTGCAGGAAATTGTAAAGGGGGCCACGCCATGATGATATTTGCCGATGGCACTTGTCCCAAATGTGGCGGTCACACATATAACCGCCAGGGCGGGCCGCTTACATGCCCTAAGTGTGGATGGACAGCTGATCCCAAAACCTGGGAGGACGATATGCGCAGGGTGATGGATACGCTGGGTAAAACGATAGATACTTTTTTGGCTAATTATGAGGAGGCCACACCATGATAATATCCGCACCAATCCTGTCGGTCTGGCTCGCCTCTATCGGAATGGCCTTTATGGTTGGGTGGTGTGCTAGGCGTGATTGATAATAGCTGCCATTATGAGCGCTGCCCGTGGAGGACACCGGACGGTATACGGGTTGTGTGTACATGCGGCGGGTGCATGGAGCCACAGAAACGGGCACAGATGGACGCCGAATATAATGCAGCGCATAAGCGGGAACAGCTGAGACGCATGGTTGAGGAGGGACAGGATGACGGAAGAGAGGCTTGAACGGTTCATCGGGCTAAAACAGGAGGCGTCCGCTCTAAAACTCCTCCTGGACGACACTCTTAAGCATGGCCCGGTTATGACAACGGATGCGGTGACTTCGGCTGCGGAGTTTCCCTTTTCAAAGCATACCGTTGTTGTGTCTGGCCTTAATCTGGGCGAGTATCAGGAGGACGTTGATATGCTCGCCTCGAGATGGAGGGCCAAGCGGAAGGCCATACTCGACGAGCTCGTTTTTCTGGAAAACTACTTAGATACCGTATCCGACCCCAAAATCCGGGCTATCATGCGGTATCGGTACGTCCTGGGGTGGGGTTGGCAAAAGATCAGTTTTCGGTTTGGGTGGTCGGATGAGACTACGTCCCATAAAAAGATTCAAAAATTCTTATCCGATTCCGGTTTTTCCGGTTTGGACGATTTATAATACTATCGTGGAAATCTATACAGAGGGCGTCCCATGTGGGGCGTCCTCTTTTCGTGAAGATTATTTGGGATGGTGAAAATGGGCAGAAGGGAAACATACGAAGAATTCGTTGAAAAATTCAAACCGAAAAAGACAACAGACGATTGTATAACGCCTCCGCTTGTCTATGACACTATCAGGGACTGGGTCTGCTCAAGATACAATATCGACCCTTCCTGTATTGTTCGACCGTTTTGGCCTGGAGGAGACTACGAAAGTTATACATATCCCGAAGGGTGCGTGGTACTGGATAATCCTCCGTTCTCCATCTTATCTAAGATATGCGGGTTCTATTTGGCCAGGGGGATATCATTCTTTTTGTTTGCACCGAGCCTTACTGCGTTTTCAGGTCGATCTATAGTGATGCGGGTTAATCATATCATCTGCGACGCACAGATTGTGTACGAGAATGGCGCAATGGTGAGAACATCATTTGTGAGCAATATGGATGGAGATATAGTTGCCCAGACCGCTCCGCATCTAACGGACCTCATAAACGAGGCAGTGAATGCGCTGAAAAAACTGTCCGTTCGCGAGCTGCCTAAATATTATTACCCAGATCACGTTCTGACGGCCGCGATGCTCCAGAGATATTCCAAGCATGGAATCGAATTTTCTGTCAAGCGTGGCGATTGCGAGTTTCTGCCATGTTTGGATGCCCAAAAGGCAATCGGGAAGAGCATCTATGGCGGAGGACTACTATTGTCGGACCGGAAAGCCGCAGAAAGAGCTGCCGCAGAAAGAGCTGCCGCAGAAAGAGCTGCCGCAGAAAGAGCCACGGAAAACATGAGAAGCGCGTACAAGTGGGAACTGTCAGATAAAGAACGCGAACTAATAGCTAAGATGTCGCAATAACGGTGATTTCTGTGCCGGACATAATGGCCGGCGGATGGGTAGGCGGGAACACAAAAAGCGAGGTGGGCGGATGACAACCATACGAGCAAGGCTTCCGGATACAATCGGCGCATTGAAAATTGAGGTGATGGCCGACTTGCATATCGGGGACGCGCATTGTGACCTCCCTCTCATCCGCGAACGGCTGAAATCCGTGCAGGAAGAACCGGACACAGCCCTCATCCTCAACGGAGACATCCTCAACAACGCTACCAAGACCAGCGTGTCGGACTGCTACAGCGAGGTACTGCCCCCGATGGAGCAGATCCAGAGGGCAGTGGAGCTGTTCGAGCCAGTCAAGGATAAGATACTGGCCGTCACCACTGGAAATCACGAGCGGAGGACCTACAACAAAGAGGGCATTGACCTCATGGAGGTGTTCGCCCGGCAGATGGGTTTGTATGACCGGTTTGCCCCTGGCGCGGCGCTGCTGTTTGTTAGCTTTGGACGGTGCAGCCGCCGGAAATCGGATGGGAGGCCCATGACCTATTCGTTGTATATCAACCACGGGTCCGGAGGGGGAAGAAAGGAAGGAGCCAAGGCGATCCGTCTGGCGGATATGGCCAGCATTGTGGACGCGGACGTGTATATCCATTCCCACACCCATTTGCCGATGGTGATGAAACAAGGCTTTTACCGCACCTGTGAGGCGAACCGGAGCGTTGCGCCGGTATCCAAGCTGTTTGTCAACACGGCGGCGGCCCTGAACTATGGGGGATACGGGGAAATCCAGGAGTACAAACCAACCAGCAAGGACTCGCCTGTAATCTACCTGGACGGACATAAGAGAGGGATGACGGCAAGGCTATGAGGATTTACATATCCCATCCCTATGGCGGGGAGCCGGGAAACAAGGCGGAAATCGAGCGGATTGCCGAGGCGCTGGCCGTAAAAGATAAGGCCAACGTATATATCTCCCCTATACATTGCTTAGGCTATCTCTATGACAAGGTGGACTATCTGCATGGTCTGGGGATGTGCCTGGAGCTTCTGAAGGTGTGCGACAAGATGCTGGTATATGGGGACTGGGAGCACAGTACCGGATGCAAGGCCGAAATCGACTACTGTAAGACGCACGGGATCCCGTATGTATTGCATTGCGACCCCCAAAAAATAAAGAGCGGCCGATAAGGCCGCCCTGGATGGATTACCAAGGGATGTCGCGTAGTTTATTTAGCTCCACGTAGCCAGACGGGGTATTGATGTCAACAAGCAGTGGGTTTTCGTTTGGCCCGTCTGAAATGGGGCAATGCCTTCCGTGGGCGTCATAAATTTCCGGCATTCCGTCGTTTGATTCGGATACCTCGTAACCACTGGGAAGGGAATATTCCGCGCGGCTTATCCATTCGCGGGAAATGGTTGGCTCGGATAAGGTATGCTTTGCCGGTGTGCCGAGCTGGTAATAGTCCATGCCTTTTACCGTGTAGATAATGACGTTCATGTTTTGACCTCCTTTAGATGATACTCGCTGGATGATACTCGATTTGCTCGTCGTTGGGATGGGCGGAGTTCCAGGCTTCCGCGAGGTCGTAGCAGGACACATGTGCATCCTTGCAGATTGTAAAGACGCCGTTTCCACCAGGGGCATTGAGAAGAGTGTTGCAGAGTGTCACGGCTTCGTTTCTCGACAGGGCGGAAGCCCAATGCTTTTTGACGGCCAGGATCAGAGCTTGATACAAAGCATCCACACAGGCGATGATTTCCTCCTCCGAATCTTCGGCGCGAGGGGCGGAATAGAGGGCGCTCATGCCTGCCTGGGTAAAGGATTCGCCTGCGTCCCAACTAGATTGGTACGACTTGATGATATCGGCATCCTCGTCGTTGCAAAGCTGGACAGCCGCAAGGGACAATTCGCTTCCATAAATTTCTTCCATTTTGTTCAGTACATTCATCTTTGACACACTCCTTTGATTTGTAAATACCGCATATGTGATAAGCTGCTGTAGGTATGTGGGAGGCTCGCTTGCCCCTCTGGACCAGTTTTCGATGCTGCGAAGCGGAATCCCGTATTCGGCGGCGAAATCACGCTGAGACATATTTGCGGCTGAGATCGAGGACTTGATCGGATTGGATGCAAACAAATAAATCGCTTTGAGGTCATCTGGGTGTATACTCGGGTTATTTGCTATAAAGGATTCGAGGTCTCTGCAATTCTTTGCCGATTCATATAGGCGGGAGTAGATTTTATATGTCATGTTCTCCAGCTCCTTCATTTTTGTCTGTGACTACAGTATACCACCAAATTGGTGGCAAATCAATTGGCAAAATAACCAAATAGGTGGAGATGGAAATGTGAATGCCACTAAATCAGTGGTGATATAGGAGGTGAGCGGATGAAGCCGACAGCAAAGCAACAAGCATGGATCGATTACTACAAGCAGGGTCATACCGCCACCGAGGCGGCGAGGCTGGCGGGATATAAGGCTAAGAGCGACAAAGCGTTTCAAAACATCGGCTCCGAAAACTTGGGGAAACTTGGGGATTACATCAAAGACCGGGATGCCGTGCTAGAAGCCCCCAGGATTGCCGACATGGCAGAGATCAACGCCTTTTGGACGGAGGTTCTGCGGGACGAAGAAGCCGACATAAAAGACCGCTTGAAGGCGTCAGAACTGCGGGCTAAGGCTGCGGGTGGTTTTGTGAGCAATGTGACGCTGACCGGCTCCATACCGGTGGTGATCTGCGGCGATGAAGAGCTCAAATAAGATATATCTCCCGGACGTTGTGGGCGGAGGGTATGGGGATTTTTGGCGGTGCAAAGCCAGGTATCGGGTGCTGAAAGGGAGCAAGGCGTCGAAAAAGTCCACCACTACGGCGCTCAACCATATATGGCGGATCATGAAATATCCGGGCAGCAACCTTTTGGTGGTGCGTAAAATTGGCGATACCCACCGGACATCCACCTTTGCGCAGCTCCGCTGGGCGATCCAAAAACTAAAGGTATCTGATTACTGGCGGGCCACGACCTCGCCGTTGGAGCTGACCTATACCCCAACGGGACAAAAGGTGTTGTTCCGGGGTTTTGATGACCCGTTAAAGCTGGCATCCACTACGGTTTCCACCGGCTCGTTGTGCTGGGTGTGGGTGGAAGAGGCGTATGAAATCGACAACGAGGACGCCTTCGACCTGTTGGACCTGTCTGTCCCGCGCGGGAACGTGTCCCCTCCGCTGTTCAAGCAAACCACGCTGACCTTTAACCCGTGGAGCGAGCGCCACTGGCTAAAAAAGAGGTTTTTTGATACACCGGCGGACAATGTGGCCTGTTATAGCACCGACTACCGGTGCAATGAGTTTTTGGATGCGGCTGACCTGGCAATCTATGAGAGGATGCGCCGGGAAAACCCACGGAAATACGCCGTGGCGGGGCTTGGGAATTGGGGTGTGGCGGACGGGCTGGTCTATGATCGGTGGGAGGTTCGGGATTTTGACATCGACAAAGCCCGGAAAATCCCCCTCATCCGGTCGGCGTTCGGCCTGGATTATGGGTATACCAACGATCCCACGGCGTTTTTCTGCGGCCTGATCCATGTTCCCAGGCGACTGCTGCTGGTATATGACGAGTTTTACGAGCGAGGGATGAGCAACCGGGACATATGCGACCGCGTGGCCGAAAAGGGCTATGGCAAGGAGCGGATCGTCGCGGACAGCGCCGAGCCAAAGAGCAACGACGAGCTGCGGTTCCTGGGGCTGCGGATACAACCGGCCGCCAAGGGCCGGGACAGTATCCTCAACGGCATCCAGTATATCCAGGACTACCGGATCGTGATCCATCCGCGTTGCGTCCACTTTGCGTCCGAAATCAGCAGCTACACCTGGGACAAGGACAAAGAGGGCAACCAGATCAACAAGCCGATTGACGATAATAACCACCTGATGGACGCGATGCGGTACGCCCTGGAGCCGTATATCCGGCGCAGGGTCACGGACCCGCCGCCAAAAAGGCGGGGTACCCCGACCGGCGTTACGGCGGGAGATATGCGGGGAGGATGGGATGTATGAGCATAGCCATAGTATTGATAGCGGCCGCCGGATGGATTCTGGCGGCGTTTTTATGCGGCCTTGCCGTGGGCCGGGAGAGGGGCCACCCGAAGACGGAAAAGCCGGGAAAAATCCCGCACGGCGCGAAAACAACCGCCATAGCGCCGGAGGAAAAGGCCCTGCGGGAATGGCGGAATTTTTTAACCTACGACGGCACGGAGCAGTCCGGGCCTGTCGAATAAAACGCCCTCACCATGGGCGGAAGGAGCATTAGACATGGACGAGACAATCATGCAACCGGCGGAAGCCCTACCAGAGGCGGAACCCGCAAGCACAGCCACCGCAGCAGCGGAACCCACGGACGAGACCGGGGAGGCGGCGGACACCACACCGGCCGCTGACACGGAGCAGGACGTGCAGCCCGGAGACGGGCAGCCAATCGTGATCCCTGTACGGTACAACCACGAGAGCCGAGAGCTGACGCTCGAAGAGGCGCAGGCATTGGCTCAAAAGGGGCTCAAATTTGACGAGCTGTCCCCAACACTGGACAAGATCCGGTATTTGGCGGCGGCGAACCAAAAGAGCGTACAGGAGATGGTGGACGCCCTGGTGGATGGCCAGGACAAGCAGCTCTATCAATCCATCCTGGAAGAGTGCGGCGGGAACGAGGCGCTTGCAAAACGGCTGTATGAGGCCGAAAAAGACAAGTGGAGCGCCCGGTACGCCAACGCCAGAGAAGAGGAAGCCAAGGCTCCGGAAAAGGACAGGGCAGGCCTGACGGAACGGCTGGCCAATGAGTTTGTGGAGCTTAAGGCCGAATTCCCGGACGTGGCGGAATTTAAGCAGGTCCCGCAGCCGGTAGTGGACATGGCAGTCAATAAGGGAATTTCCCTGACCGACGCATATCTCCGCTACCAACACGCCAATGCCAGGAAGGCATCGGCTGCCAAAGCGGCACAAGAAGCAGCGTCAAAAGCATCCCCTGGTCCCCAGGCCGCAGGGGCGGGAGAAACCACAAACCCCACCATCGATGCGATGCTTGCAGGGGTTTGGAACCGATAAGGAGGACATGTAAATGGCAATCACCGATAGCACGATCAATTCCCTTGAATTCCAGAGCAAGCTCACTGGCGAGCTGGATAAGGCGCTGGTGCAGGAGGCACAGACCAGCTTTTTTGCGGACAACGCCCTGCGCAGCAAATTTGTGGGGGCCCGTACCGTCCTGATTCCGGACGTGGATATGCAGGGCCTCGGAAATTATGACAGGGACGACGGCTTTGTCACCGGTGCCCTGACGGTGTCGAGCGAATCCTATACCATGGCGATGGACCGGGGCCGGTCCTTCCAGCTCGACCGGGAGGACAACGACGAGACCGGCATCGCCAATCTGGCGGGCCAGGTGATGGGCGAGTTCGTGCGCACCCGCGTTGTCCCGGAACTGGACGCGTATGTCCTGTCCAAGCTGGCGACCTTGGCGACCACCAAGTCCCAGACCGTTACCGGTACGGTGGCGTCCCAGATCTACAAGATGATTACCGAGGCCATCAACAAAGTCCAGGCTGTGGCTGGCTACAGTGAGCCCCTGGTCTGTTTTGTGGACAGCACCGTGTGGGGTGCGCTCATGAACACCACGGAGGTGACCCGCCAGATCAATGTGGGCGAGTTCAAAAAAGGTTCGGTCAACACCAAGGTCAAGTACCTCAACGATGTGCCGATCATCCCGGTATCGGACGACCGGATGAAGACGGCCTATACCTTCTATGACGGCGTGACGGATGACAGCGGTTCCAGCGGCGCAGACCAGACCGTCGGTGGGTTTGTCCCGGCGACCGGCGCCAAGAAAATCGGCATCCTGGTCCTGCCGAGGCGCGCCGCGTCCCTGGTCAAGAAGTCCGAACGGATCCGGACCTTTACTCCCGAGCAGAACCAGAAGGCCGATGCGTACCTGTTCCAGTACCGCATCTACTACGATCTGTTCGTCAAGAAGTCCCTGACCCGGACCGTGTACACGTATACCTATTGATTCAACAGCCGCCGGGGAAACTCGGCGGCTTCTATATGCTCCCGAAGGCGCATGAGCCAAAGGGGGAACGGAGGAAATGGCATGGACAGAAAAGCGTGGGAACCGGAACTGGTTTTTGGCGAGTATGAATCCGGGAGAAATTTTAAGGCTGGCTTGGGCAGGCGCGGCCTGTATGAACAAGGGAAGATCAACGAGCGCTTTTATGTGGGCGATCAATGGCACGGGGCCCAGTGCGGAAACGACCGCCCCCTGGTGCGCCACAACGTCATCAAGCGGATAGGCGATTACAAAATGGCGGTCATCAGCTCCAATCCCGTGACGGTCAACTATTCGGTGGAGGGTGTGCCCAACACCGTGGCGATCCGCGACCGGGCACGGGAGGAACGGGACCGGTATGCCGGTGAGCAGAGGATGCCCATGGACGCGATGGGTTTGCCGCCGGAGGAAGAGACTGCCGTGACCATGTCTTCCCTTACTGACTATTTCAAAACCACGGCGGAAAGGGTCAAGCTGGACGACCTGAAGGAGCAGGCGCTTCGCAACGCCTATATTTCAGGGTCCGGTGTGCTGTATACCTATTGGGACGACCGGATCCAGACCGGGCTATACGCGGACGAAAGCGGCACTACGCCCATTACGGGCGACATCGCCTGTGAAGTGCTGGACATCGAAAATGTGTATTTCGGGGACCCGAACCTATACGAGCTTCAGGAGCAGCCGTATATCTTGATTGCCCAGCGGAAAAGCGTGAAGGAGCTCCGCCGGGAGGCAAGGCGCAACGGGAGGCCGGTATCCGATATCGAGGCCATCAAACCAGACCGGGATACCGGACATATGGCGGGGGACCGCTCGGACGACGAGCCGGAGGAAACCCGGAAGGCCACGGTGATAACAAAGTTTTGGAAGGAATGGGACAAGGACGGCGCCTGCCGTATCCTGGCGGCTGTGGTGGTTAAGGGCGCGACAATCCGCGCGAAATGGGACACCAAACTCCGTCTGTACCCGCTGTCGGTATTCCGTTGGGAGCGGCGGCGGAATTGTGCCTATGGGGAGAGTGAGATCACCTATCTCATCCCGAACCAGATTGCGATCAACCGCATGATTACGGCCAGTGTGTGGGCGGTCCTGACGTTAGGTATGCCGATTACCCTAGTCAACAAAAACATGATCCCATATGCCACTGTCACAAACGATCCGGGACAGATTCTGGAAGTGGAAAACATCGGGACGGGCGAAAGCATCGGAAACGCCCTTGGGTATGTCAATCCTCCAAACTTTTCCCCGGCGTTTGACAACAACATCACCTCCTTGATATCCAACACTTTGTCTCAGTCAGGGGCCAATGACGCGGCGCTGGGGGATGTCAGGCCGGACAACACCTCCGCGATCATCGCCGTCCGGGAAGCCGCCACTATGCCGATGCAATCGGTGCAAAACCGGTTTTATTCCTTTATCGAGGATGTGGCGCGGGTATGGGCGGACATGTGGGTGTCGATGTACGGAAAGCGGCAGCTCAAAATCGAGGATGAAAACGGAATATGGTATCTTCCTTTTGACGGCCAAAAATACCGCGATTTGCTCATATCCACTAAGATTGATGTGGGAGCGTCCACGATGTGGAGCGAGATACAGAGCGTCAAGACGCTGGATAACCTGCTGGCATCCCAGATTATCACGCCGAGGCAATACCTGGAACGGCTGCCAAAGGGTTCGGTGCCGAACCTGAGTGGGCTGATCCGGGAGATGCAGGAGGCGGAGCGAGCGGCGGAACTCGCGGCGCAACAGGGCTCCATGGGACAAGGTCCCATAGGGCAGGGAGGCGTGGATGCGCAGTCGGTGATTGACGGTCTTTCACCGGAATACCGCGCGGTGTTCGACGCCGCTTCGCCGGAAGAACAGGCGGCCTTGCTGGCTCAGATAGGGGTGACGGCATGAAAACGGGAATGGACATCCTGAGACGGGCCATGAATCTGCTGGGGTATACCAATGCGTCCGGTGAGATTGACGCCGGGCTGTCGGCGGAGCTGTATCGGCGGGGCCTGGAAACCGTCAATCAGATCTACGCGGAAGTCTGGCCGCTTGAAAAAAGCGGGGAATTTCAACCCTTGACATCGATAGGGCAGGAGATCCCCTTATCCACGGATGCCGTGGAGACGGTGATGCCGTATGGGGTTGCGATGATGCTCGCCCAAGCCGACGGGGATGGGGCCAACCAGCAGTTTTACGCGGCCTTGTATCAGCAAAAACGTAATTATGTGCATCGTCCGGCAAAGCGCAGGGGCGATGTGCTGCCGGTAGTATGGGAGGACTGACATGAGGATTCCGAAAATGCCGAAAAGCAATCAATACCGTGTGTCTGTCCCGGCCCTGAACGGGGGCGTGAACCTGAACGATGCGCCGAACCTGGTGGAGGACAACCAGCTCACCGCTGTTTTGAATATGTGGTGGAAGGATCAGGCGTTGCGGACCAGGGCGGGGCTTGCGACCACTGTGGAGCGTTCGTTCCATATTCAGACGTCCGGCATGGGCGATTCCCTTACATACAAGGTGTATTCACCGG
>ERZ791934.1855-NODE-1855-length-17005-cov-4.093569_pt1 | contig 17005 bp, 18 predicted proteins | sample MGYA00510125_ERZ791934 | MGnify/ENA primary metagenome ERZ791934 (study PRJEB30046, sample SAMN00993240) | human gut metagenome | study: EMG produced TPA metagenomics assembly of the A metagenome-wide association study of gut microbiota in type 2...
GGTTGATGGTGGGGAATTTGATCAAAGCGCCTGGACGAACTGCCATCATATCTATGCGTTGTCGGGACTGAAGGTTGCCACCGACGATGTTGTGATTACCGGAATCCGGGTAACGGCTTCAGATGAGGTAAAGCGTGGCACCGAAACATTAAAAGGGGAAACGGTCCTTTATGGGCGTGTGGGCTATGTTCTGGAGATTACAGGCAACCCCTTGATTTGCTATGGTCAGGCGGAAACCGTCGCGGCGCATTTGGGCAAGAAAATGGTCGGCATGCGCTTTCGTAAGATGTCCGCCTCTTGTCTGGGTGATCCATCCATTGAAGCCGGAGATGCTGCGTATGTGACAGACCGTAAAGGAAATGCGTATTCGTGCTATATTACCAATCTGACCTATACGATCGGCAGTTACGAGCGCATCTCAACCGACGCAGAAACGCCCAGCCGCAACACCTCAAAGCGCTATTCCGAAATCACGAAGGCCCTTGTTGAGGCCGACCGTGACACGGAAGCGAAACTTTCGGCATACGACCAATACGTCACGCAGATGAATCAACTGGCCATGAACGCCATGGGCTATTATCAAACGGTTGAAACCTTAGAGGACGGCAGCCGGATAACCTATATGCATGATAAACCCAAACTGGCTGAGAGTATGGTGGTTTATAAAATCACTGCCGATGGTTTTTTTATCTCCCAAGACGGTGGCAAGACCTACTCAGCAGGCATTGATAAAAACGCGAATGCGGTGGTTAATGTGCTCGCTGCGGTGGGGATCAATGCCGACTGGATTAATGCAGGCGAGCTGGTGGTCAAGGATAAACAGGGACGCGAAATGTTTTATGCGTCCATGGAAACCGGGGCTGTGCGCATCAATGCCGAGCGCTTGTCAATCGGAAGCAATCCGGTGGCAATGCCTGAACAAATAGAGATTGCCACCAGCTTTTACCTGCAAATGAATGACTATTTTGGGATTCCGACAAAAGCAGATGGAACTGGCGACTATACGGAGTGTGAAACAACGGTGAAGGCGATGTTTGGTTCCCAGGATGTGAGCGACGCAGCGGCGTATTCGGTTTTAGCCGATTCGTCAGTGACGGGCACTTGGGACGCATCGGCCCACAGATATAAAGTGACAAATTTAACAGGTGAAACCGGAAAAGTGACCTTTACGGTAACCTATCAAAACCGAAAAGCAACCGGTGTTTTTCAGGTTTCAAAAAATAAGGCGGGCGCCGACGGCGTCGTGTATGTTGTAACCCCAAGCGCCCAGACCGTCACGGTTACCGACGAAGGGCTAACACCCGGAAGTGTCACTTTTCGTTGTGCAAAACGCACCAATTTGGATGAAACGGTTCAGGCTGCCGCATGGTTATTGGAGAAAACAACGGACGGCATCGCATGGGAGGTCGTTGACTATGACCAGGAAGTCACTGGATATACGAAAACCTACACATTAGAGGACCAAACGTGGACAGGCATCCGCGTAACGGCGGCACCCTCATTTTGGCAAGGGGGTTTCCCCAGGCAAGGACTTTACGCCAGAACGATCGTTTCGATGATTAAGGATGCGACGGCTTTGACCCAAGAAGAGGTTTTTAATAAATTGACCAATAACGGTGAATGGCAAGGTCTGTACTCCGATAGTAGTGGCAACTTATATTTCAATGCATCATATATTAAAACTGGGATGTTAAGCGCGGATTTGATCCAAGGAGGCACGCTTCAAGCGGGAAATAAAAATAACGAAGCGGGTCAAATCTGGGTTTATAACGACTCGGGAGCTGTCGTTGCCACACTTGACAAGGATGGGCTCATCGCGTCAAAAGGAAAATTCAAAGAAGGCTGCGAATTTCTTGGAAAATTGGTTTCTGGCTACAGCACGATGGGACAGATTATGATTGAAGGCGGCACAATCTACGGCTATTTTGCCGGAAAGCAGCGTGGACTGATTGATTGTGCGGCATCCATCACCTATCAAGGCACCAATTACAGGGGATTCCAGATAAAAACAGAGTTTCTTGACATAAAAGCAGAGCGGTTAGCGACGATGGCCGGGCAGTCCGGTGTAAGCAATATGTGCGGCAGTGGATCGATGTCTGTCATCACAAATATTGTGGAGTTACAGGGAGCGCTTCGCTGGGAAAAATCAACATATTATTTTATAAACGGTCTGCTTTGTTCAGCGCTATAAGCCAGTGGGAGGAGAAAAATGTACAAGGCAGTAAAAGATCATGTGCAAATGTATTTGTCCGATCCAGAGAAACAGTCGGATCGGTTTTTGAGAGACGGCTGGCGCATCGTTTTTGAGGAAAGCCAAGGAAACGAGACGATCGTGGCCACACCAGATGAGGGGTGGTTTGGAGAAAAACCAAAGAAACAGGAGGGAGTGATTTACTTTGGAAGGCATTAATATCACGAAAATGGCTAATATGGATGCTGTTTACCACGAAATGGACAGCCGCCTGACCGAGATGAGCAGCCAATACGGACTGGATATCACGGACATTGAGGGGGTTGTGGCTCGACTGTCTCAAAATATCAAAGACGCCAAAAACAGGCTTTACGCTAGTGCCGTGCTTGAATTGGCTAAACCGTTAACCGAAACAAAAACCGGGACAAAAGAAGAGTTGCTGGAAGCGTTCAAAGCACAATCCGCTCAAACTGCTCAGAGCAAAACACAAGCAAGCCCGGCAAAGGAGGGAAGCTAAATGGCAATACAGATGCGCCGTGGCGCCGGTGCGGATTTTCGGCCAGAAAAGATGAAGCCCGGTGAGCTGGCGGTCACCATAGACGGTACAAGAAAAGTATATGCGGCGTTCGCTGCGGGAGATGTGAAAGAGCTCGCGTCGAAGGAAGATATTTGGCAGGAAGTGGAGGACGCAGAAAAGGCTCAAAAAGCAGCCGAAGCCGCACAAGCTGCGGCTGAAATCGCTGAATCGCAGGCAACGAAAGCTAAAAATGACGCGGTAATAGCCCAAACGGGAGCTGAAACCGCCGCTAAAAAAGCAGAAGCTTCTGAGATGGGTGCCGAAACGGCGCGCGAGGCTGCTGAAGCTGCTGAAAACGCGGCAGTCAAGGCAAAAAAAGAAGTCGAAAGCGATAAAAAACTGGTTGAGCAATTTAAAAATGCCGCTGAGTCAGCCGACGCAGCAGCCCAAAGAAGCGCCGAAACCGCAACCGCAAAAGCGACCGAAGCAACGAACAGTGCGAAAGCGGCAAAAGAGGGACAGGATGCCGCCGAAGCCAGTGCCAGAAGCGCCGAAGAAAAAGCCGGAGAAGCGGAAAAGCATGCGGACGAAGCCGAAGCGGCCGCCGCAAAAGCCGCCCAGGAAGCGGCAAAAGTCAAGACCTGGAAGCCGAACGTTTCAGAGGTGGGCGATTTATCCTGGGCGGTAAGCCCTGATGAAACGCCGCCAAAGACCGTTAATATCACCGGACCGCCAGGCGACAAAGGGGAACAAGGCGTCCCCGGAGTGGTGACCCAACTCAACCCCGGACTTTTCGGAATGTATGTCAATGAGCATGGACATTTGATTCTGGCTCACAACGATAACGAACCAGCCCCGCCCATTCGTATTGAGAACGGGCGATTGATTTATACCGTAGATTAGAAGGAGGAATAACATGGCAACCACGTTAGATTTAGGGAATGTTGTCGGACCAAAAGGAGAAAAAGGGAGCGATGGCGCGACCTGGCTTAATGGTGCCGCTGCACCGACAGCCGCCCAGGGAAAAGACGGCGACTTTTATATCAATAGCGCCAATTACGACCTTTACATCAAAGTGTCCGGCACCTGGAATAAAACCGGAAACATCAAAGGGGCGACCGGAGCCAAGGGCGAACCCGGCGCCAAAGGAGACCCCGGCGCGAAAGGTGATCCCGGGGCAGCAGGAACGAACGGCGTCGATGGCGCCACTATCTTGTTTGGAAACGAGCCACCCACGACCCAAGGCAAGAACGGGGATGCTTTCCTGAACACCGCGAACTTTGATCTTTATACAAAGGCGTCAAACGCCTGGACAAAGGCCGGAAATATTAAAGGTGCCACGGGGGCCAAAGGTGACCCGGGCGAAAAAGGAAACCCGGGCGCCGATGGGGTGAAAGGCGAAAAAGGCGACCCTGGTCCAGTACCGACCTTTTCGATCAATGCCAGCGGCCACCTGATCGCAACCTATGAATAAGGAGGAAAGACGATGGCAGTCACAACCGTAGATTTGGGAATGGTAAGAGGTGCTGATGGCGCTTCCATTCTTTTTGGAGAAGCAGCACCCACCACCCAGGGGAAAAAAGGCGATTTTTATATTAATACAACAACCTATGATGTGTACAGCAAAGCTACTGGAGCCTGGGTCAAAACAGGCAATATCAAAGGGGCGACCGGCCCACAGGGGGTTCCGGGAACCAATGGTAAAGACGGTGCGCCCGGGGCAAAAGGCGCCGATGGAAAAGCAGCAACGGTGAGCGTCGGAACCGTCACCACACTTCAACCCGGGCAGCCCGCCACAGTCAATAACAGCGGTACCGAAAACGCTGCTGTCCTGAATTTTGGGATTCCCCAGGGACAATCCGGTTCCGGCGGTGCAACTGGCGGGTGTGCAGCCTTTAAAATAAAAAAAGGCTTCATTGCAGATGCCGATGGTGGGATTTTTCCTTTAGTAAATTATGTACAAAATCAAAGCGTCGCAACGCTTGCTGCCGATGGGTCGATTGATTTAGCAGGTCCAGGAGTCTACACTTTTGAATTTAATTCATTGTTAGAGCTTGAGTCAGAACCGAACACCGCGCTTGAGGTGGTTTGTAGTGTTACAGACGAAAATTATACTGATTTTGGAGATATCCCAGGCAGTAGAGTGAACGGCTCAAAGGATGCGAGCAAATTTATATATGCTTTCACTGGAACAACTTGCTATCAGGTTGTTGCTTCGTATCTTCGAGTGACATTTTTTTTAGCAAGCGGAGTTAAAGGAACTGCACTACAGGACGGTTATTTAATTATAAATAAAATTTCAGATCAACATCCCAGCAGTTAATATTGCATTTATAAAATAGGAGAATAAACAATGGAAAACATGATAACAGTAAAAGGCCCAGTGATTGCGGGCATTGGAGCAGTCGGCGGTGTCATTGCCGGCTTTTTTGGTGGTTGGGACGCCGCGCTGATAACATTGCTTATTTTTATGGGTGTGGACTACATTACCGGCTTAATTGTGGCCGGAGTGTTTAAGAACAGCACGAAAACAGACAGCGGCGCATTGGGATCAAACGCGGCCTTTATGGGGCTGCTGAGAAAAGGAATGGTCCTTTTAGTGGTCCTGGTGGCGTGTCGGTTAGACATTATGATCGGCACAAACTTCGTCCGGGACGCGGTGGTAATCGCGTACTGCGTGAATGAAATGTTGAGCATTGTGGAAAATATGGGCTTGATGGGTGTTCCGATTCCAGAAGCCATCACAAAGGCCATTGAGATTTTAAAAAAGAAGTCTGAAACAGAAGATAAAAATGGAGGTAAGGAATAATGCTAAACGGAATTGATATCAGTGCATGGCAAAGAGGCATTGACGCCGCATCGGTGCCATCCGATTTTGTGATCGTTAAGGCAACCCAGGGGCTTGACTACATCAACGATGACTGTGACCGGGCGTACCAGCAGGCCAAAGCGGCCGGAAAGAAGCTGGGCGTGTACCACTTCGCGGACGGGAACAGCTCCGGGGTAGCCGAAGCGGATTTCTTTATTGATAATATCCAGGGCTACATCGGAGAAGCGATTCTGGTCTTAGACTGGGAAACCGATGCCGTCAACTGCGGCCCCGGCTATGCCAAGGCGTTTCTGGACAGAGTACAGGCCCGCACCGGCATTAAACCCATGATCTATATGAGCGGCTCCGTTGTGAATGAATGGGATTGGAGCGCGGTCGTGGCCGGGGATTATGGCTTATGGGTGGCTTATTACAGTAAAGACAGCTGTGATGGCTACTGGCCGGAAGCGCCCATGTATCCGATCCATTATTGGAGCGATGCTGCGATGCTTCAATACACTTCCGGTGGGCGTTTAGCGGGCTGGGGTGATCGGTTAGACCTGAACGTTTTTTACGGCGATCATGCTGCCTGGGACGCTTACGCAGGCGGTGGAACCGGCGTAACGCCGCAGCCACAGCCAACCCCAAGCAGCCCAAGAACCGCCCCCTGGGGCGTGGATACCATTCAGTATTGGATGAATATCTGCAACTATAACCCCGGCGCCCCGATCGACAACCTTGATGGACCAGAAACAAAGCTTGGCGTCATGAACGGGCAGCGTGCTTATGGGGTCCCGGTCGACGGTTTCTTTGGCGATCAGACCCAGGCTCCGGCGGAAGATCAGATTCTGGCCTACGAAAAACGTTTGGCGGAGCTGGGCTTCTATCATGGCGAGTTCGACAGTATCCCAGGACCACAGTTGTTCCAGGCGGTCAAAGACTTCCAGGCCAGCAACGGATTAATCGCGGATGGGATTGTCGGAGAACAGACCTTTGCACTGCTATTTGGATGATACATTTATACTTTTAAGCTGTTTTAAAGGTTTGTGTTGTATTCTTTACATAAATAAAGAGATAAACGGAATCTTTTTTCATTTCTATTCCGTTTTGGCCGTCCTCCATTTTGAAGGGCGGCCTTTTTTGTTTTTGTGAAAAGCTTAAAACTTAAGGAATTTTGAAGGAAATGTGGTATAATAGAAAAAGAAACGGGGAAAAGTCCGTTTGCAGTTCCCGACCAGGAGGCCGCCTCATGAACGACGGTGTGAAAATTACAGGGAAAGACTTATGGGCCGCGATGCGCATTCAAACCGAGGTGGAGAGGCTTGCAAAATTAGACTGTTTGCCCGGATTTCACTGCGAACAATGTCCACTTGATGGGCTGTTTGAAGTTGGCAGATGCGCGGAGATTGAAGATGTCCGGACCGAGGAACAAGCGGAAATGCTGATGCATGTATTGAATCAGGCGAGGTAGAAGAATGAATTTAAGTATTGCCGGCCTCCCCTTCGTCCTCCTCGGCATCGCTGTCTACGGCGGCATCTGCCTGGCAGTCCGGAAGGGGTGGCTATGGAAGGATTAATGTTAGAAATTCTGATCTCCTCATGCCAGACGGGCGCAAAGATTTATGGGTTTGCGCTTGGGTTGATCGAGATTGGAATTGGAACAATTGTTGGATTGGCGATATTGGTCGCGAAGGAGGAGGCAAACAGGAAATGAAAGTAGCATGGTATAGCTGTGGCGTGAGTAGTTTTATTGCAGCATATTTGGCAAAAGATGTTGATCGGCTGATTTACTGCCACATCGAGAATCAGCATCCCGATAGTCTGCGTTTTCTATCGGACTGCGAGGGATTTTTTAGAAAGAAGATCGAAATTCTCCAATCCGAACACCAAAGCGTCGAGAAGGTTGTGGAAAAGTACCGGTTCTTAAACTCTCCGTATGGGGCAAAATGTACGAACGTCCTTAAAAAGCAGGTGCGCAAAGAGTGGGAGAAGAAACAGGAGGAATCGCTTACCTATGTTTGGGGCTATGACTGCACCGAAAAACACCGGGCAGATCGCTTAAAAGAATCCGAACCGGATATAGTCCATGAATTTCCGCTTATTGATGCTGGAATGACAAAAGAAGATTGCCACAAGCTTTCTAGAAAGCTGGGCTTAAAACGGCCAGCAATGTACGACATGGGCTATCCGAACAATAATTGTATCGGCTGCGTAAAGGGTGGCATGGGTTATTGGAACATGATCCGCAAAGATTTTCCGGAAGCGTTTGAACGGATGGCAAAATTAGAACGGGAGATCGGGCATAGTTGCATAAAGAATTGTTTTTTAGACGAACTTTCCCCAGACCGAGGCAGAAAGCCAAAACCAATTTTAGAACAATAAAAAAGGTCCCAAAGCGAAGCCACGCATTAGGGACCAGACAATATGTTACGTGGTTATTGTACCACAGGAACGGAGAAAAAACAATGATCCAATACAGGGGCGTTCCACCATAATGAAGCTGTGCGACGCCATATAACCACTTTAAGTCAAAGCCTGATCCGCGGGCTTTAAACGCGGAAATAAAAAAAACTAAATCGATTTGTAAAAAATTACGCAAGATAAAAACGGACGGGCGCTCATTCCCGTCCAACCTGAACAGTCAAATTTTTAAGCTTTAATGGATTTTGAAAAGCCGGAGGGCAGGGCACTGTTACTCCGGCCAAACATTCTCAAAAAACCAAAGGAGAAAAAACATGCAATTAAGTGAAATTAACAGCGGCGCCTTGCAGGAAGTCTTCGACTATGAGTTCGACAAGGTTCTCAGAAACATCCGGGACGTTAACACCGATCCCAAAGCAAAACGGAAGGTCACCATCGAGATGACCATTAGCCCCAATGAGAAGCGCACCATCGGTGATATTGACTTCAAGGTGAAGCACACCGAAGCCCCGATCAACAGCTTTGCCACCGCCATTACCATCACCGAAGATGGCCGTAAGGTCGTTGCAGAAGAAATCGGGAACGAACTTCCCGGTCAGATGAACGTTGAAAATGTACTTGAAATGGAAGAAGTCAAATAATGGACTTAACACGTGAATTTATTGAAAAGATTGAAGAAATGGCCGGCCCGAAAACCATTGAAGCGGGGAGCGTGGAGTACACAAGGGAAAACCTATTTCCGGTACTGCCACCAAAACCAGTATCTCTGCGGACGAAGAGCCTGACAAGCATCGTGGACTATCTCAGAAGCAATATTGACGAAGAACCCCCAGCATATACACTTATTCATGTGTATGGGCCAGAGACGGTCACGGTCAACGGTTCTTTGGATTGTTGTACCCGTACCCGGGAAGAATTCCTGGAAGCCACCGCGCCAGTACCGCATATCCTGTTTAACGAGTACATGGACCGCGAAGCCTTCAACGTCATGCTGCAGTCCTGCTTCAAAGGTCAAGGTGACAGGGATGCCGTTCTGAAAGTGGTTGGCAACATCTGTCTGGATCAGAACAGTGGTGTAGAGGTTTCCGACGACGGTGTGACCCAGAACGTGGAAGCAAAAACAGGCGCAGTGTTAAAAACCAAAGCCACGATCCCGAACCCCGTCCGCCTGGCACCGTTCCGAACCTTCACCGAGGTGGAGCAGCCCGAGAGTGCCTTTGTGCTGCGCATCAACCAAAACATGCAGGTAGCGCTCTTTGAAGCCGATGGCGGCGCCTGGAGGCAGGAAGCCATGAAAAACATTCAAGCCTACCTGATCGAAGCCCTGAGCGATGAAGACGGGAACTGCCCTTACACCATTATTGCATAGAAAAAAGCCGGGTGACGCAGCCACGTCATCCCGGCAATCATGAAAAATATTCTATAAGTGAGTATATCACGATTGGAGTAAAAAGTAAATGGACTTCCCATACGAAAAACAATGCAGCGTCTGCGGCATGATCTATGAGGACCACCAGCCCATTGAGCAGGAACCCTTTGTATGCCGATACTGCAGACAACAGCTTAAGGAAAAACACCATGAAAAAAAGAAATTCGATTCCAGATCGGGTGGACCTTCTCCGGGACATTAAGACCCTGTCCGCTTTAAAACGGCGTTTTCTGAGTCAGAATTCCTGGGCAACCCAGGCCATCGAAGACGCCGTCTATGTCATGGAAAAAGAAATTGTGAGGTTAAAACATGATCAAAATCAACAAACTTGAAATCGAAAACGTCAAGCGCATCAAAGCCGTAAAGGTGGAGCCCACCAAAGACGGCCTGACCATCATCGGCGGGAAGAACAACCAGGGAAAGACCTCGGTACTCGACGCCATTGCCTGGGCCCTGGGCGGGGAGAAGTACCGTCCGTCCAAGGCTGTCCGGGACGGGTCCGTCATCCCGCCGAACCTGCATGTCGTCCTGTCAAACGGGATCGTCGTGGACCGCAAGGGCGTCAACAGCGCCCTGAAAGTCACCGACCCGGCAGGAAAGAAAGCCGGCCAACAGCTGCTCAACAGCTTTGTGGAACAGCTGGCCCTGGACCTCCCGCGGTTCATGGAAGCAAACGACAAAGAAAAGGCCGACACCCTGCTGCAGATCATCGGCGTGGAAGACCAGCTTCTGGAGCTGACCCACGAAGAAAACGAGCTGTACAACCGGCGCCGGATGATCGGCCAGATTGCCGACCAGAAAAAGAAGTTTGCCAAAGAACAGCCCTATTTTCCCGACGCTCCCAAAGAACCCGTTTCCGCCAGCGACCTGATCAAAGCACAGCAGGAAATCCTGGCCAGAAACGGTGAGAACCAACGCAAACGGGACAGCCTGAAAGACATCACCGACAGTAAAGAACGTCTTTGGAATAAGATGCTAATCATTGAGCAGAAAATCGCAGACCTTCAAAAACAACAGGAAGCGCTCCAGAAACAATACCATCAAGCACGGGAAGATGAAGACATGGCCATGAAAACCGTTCAGGAGCTCCAGGACGAATCCACCGAGGAACTGGAACAGAACATTGCCAACATCGAAGAAATCAACCGCAAAGTCCGGGCCAACCTGGACAAAGACAAGGCTGAGCAGGATGCCCTGGACTATGAAAACCAGTACCGGGAACTGACCGCCACCCTGGAGGATACCAGGCAGAAAAAGACCGATCTGCTCAAAAACGCCGATCTGCCGCTGCCCGGCCTGTCCGTTGAGGACGGCAAGCTGACCTACAACGGTTATCCCTGGGACAACCTCTCCGGTTCCGATCAGCTCAAGGTGGCCACCGCCATTGTCCGGAAACTCAACCCCGAGTGCGGGTTTGTCCTCATTGACAAGCTGGAACTGATGGACCTTGACAGCCTGAAAGCTTTTGGCGACTGGCTGAAACAGGAAGGGCTCCAGGCCATTGCCACCCGGGTCTCCACCGGCGAAGAGTGCAGCATCATCATCGAAGACGGTTACGGCGGAGACCTTACCGCTGAAAAAGAAACAGAACCGCCAAAAGAACAGAAATGGAAAGCAGGTGAGTTTTGATGGAAATCATCACAGGAAAAATCCAGACCGCTAAAAAAGTGGCCGTGTATGGCCCCGAAGGCATTGGCAAGTCCACCTTCGCCGCCCAGTTTCCCGATCCCCTTTTTATCGACACCGAGGGGAGTACCAACGACATGGACGTCAAGCGCCTGCAGCGGCCCAGCAGCTGGACCATGCTCATGGAACAGGTGAATTATGTCAAGAAAACGCCAGGGCTTTGCAAAACCCTGGTCCTCGACACGGCCGACTGGGCCGAGATGCTGTGCATGAACGAAGTCTGCGCGAAAGCCCAGAAAAAAGGCATCGAAGACTTTGGCTACGGCAAAGGCTATGTCTACTTATCCGAGGAATTCGGAAGACTTTTAAACCATTTGGAAGAAATCGTGCGCTCCGGCATCCACGTGGTCCTGAACGCCCACGCCATGATCCGGAAGTTCGACCAGCCCGATGAGATGGGTTCCTATGACCGGTGGGAGTTAAAGCTGCAGAAGAAAACCGCCCCCCTGGTCAAGGAATGGGCCGATATGCTGCTCTTTGCCAACTACAAGGTCTATGTTGTCAACGTGGACGGCCAGGGCGCAGAAAAAGGCAAAAACAAAGCCTCTGGGGGCAAGCGCGTCATGTACACCAGCCATATGCCGAGCTGGGACGCCAAAAACCGCCAGGGCCTGCCCCCAGAACTGCCCTTTGAGTACGCCCAGATCGCCCATATCATCGAGGGCGTAAAGACAGCGCCGGCTCAGGGACAGCAGAAAAATTTGCAGCTGGCAACGGTTAAAACGCAGACCGAGACGCCAAACACACCACCAGAGAATCGATTGAGATACTGGTACAACAAAGAAACGGATACGGCATCTTATACGGCCGACGGCAGTCAACCAAGTGATCCCGCATTGAGTGAAGTCACCAAGGAAGAGTATGACGCGTTTATGCAGTATAAAGAAGCTCTGGAAGGAATTGAAACGTCCGCAATCGAAACCTTGGGCGATCCCGATTTCCATGAGATCCCCGAGACCGCCCCCGGCATCCCCAGAGTCCTGGCCGACCTGATGCAGGAAAACCAGGTAACCGAAGGGGAAATTCAGGCCGTTGTGGCCCTGAAAGGCTATTACCCCAAAGACACCCCCATTGCCAACTACGAACCCGACTTTGTGAGTGGCGTTCTGGTCGGGGCGTGGCCACAGGTATTTTCAATGATAAAACAAACACGAAAAGGAGCATAAACAATGATTGATAACAACACACAAATGAGGGAAGACAGAGAACTTGACTGGGACGATGAGATTGAGCACGACAGTCCCGATTTTATCTTACTGCCCGAAGGCGATTATGATTTTGAGGTCGTGGAAATGGAGCGCGGCCGCTATCAGGGAGGTGACAAAATCCCGCCCTGCAATAAGGCGACCGTCCACTTGAAAATCGAGACCCCGGATGGCATTAACATTATCAGGCATCCACTTTTTATGCACACCGCAACCGAAGGGCTGCTCTGCGCTTTCTTTATGGGGATCGGGCAGCGCAAAAAAGGCGAGAAGCTGCGCATGAACTGGTCGGCAGTGGTCGGTTCCCGCGGCCGGGCAAAGGTCGGCATCCGAAAATGGACCGATGACAAAGGCCAGGAACATGAGATGAATCAGATCAAGCGTTTCTATGAGCCCGAAGACCCGGCGCCCTTTGAAGCCAAACAGACCAGCTTCACCCCGGGGGCCTTCTGATGGAGCTGCGACCCTATCAGCAGGCATCCAAAGCTGCGGTCTTTAAAGAATGGGAACAGGGGCACCAGAAAACACTGCTGGTGCTCCCCACCGGCACCGGCAAGACCATTGTCTTTTCCAAAATCATCGAAGACTGTGTCCGCCAGGGTGACCGTGCCCTGGTTTTAGCGCATCGCGGTGAGCTTTTGGATCAGGCCGCCGACAAGCTGCAGCAGTCCACAGGCCTTCACTGCGCCACCGAAAAAGCTGAGCAGACCTGTCTGGGCAGCTGGTTTCGCGTGGTGGTCGGCTCTGTCCAGACCCTCATGCAGAAAAAGCGCCTGCGGCAGTTTCCAAAGGACTATTTTCAGACCATCATCGTGGACGAAGCCCACCACTGCATTTCCGACAGCTACCAGAATGTTTTGAACTACTTTGATCAGGCCAAAGTCCTGGGCGTGACCGCCACCCCCGACCGCGGGGATATGCGCAACCTGGGCACCTACTTTGAGTCTTTGGCCTACGAGTACACCCTGCCCAAAGCCATCAAAGAAGGCTACCTCAGCCCCATCAAGGCCATCACCATTCCCCTCAAACTGGACCTGTCCGCGGTCAGGCAGCAGGCCGGAGACTTCAAGGCCAGCGACCTGGGCACCGCGCTTGACCCGTATCTGGTTCAGATCGCCGCCGAGATGCAGAAAAACTGCGCAAATCGAAAGACCGTGGTTTTCCTGCCTCTGGTCAAAACCAGCCAGAAGTTCAGAGACATCTTAAACACCATGGGCTTTCAGGCCGCCGAGGTCAATGGCAGCAGCCAAGACCGGGCCGAAGTTTTAAAGGATTTTGAAGAGAACAAATATAACGTGCTCTGCAACAGCATGCTGTTAACCGAAGGCTGGGACTGCCCCTCCGTGGACTGCATTGTGGTCTTAAGGCCCACCAAGGTCCGCAGCCTGTACTGTCAGATGGTCGGGCGGGGAACAAGGCTCAGTCCCGGGAAAGACCATCTTTTATTGTTGGATTTTCTCTGGCATACCGAACGCCATGAGCTGTGCCATCCGGCCAACCTGATCTGCGAGAGCGAGGAAGTGGCCAAAAAGATGACCGAAAACATCGAAGCTGCCGGCGGGCCCGTGGACATCGAGGAAGCCGAAAAACAGGCCGCTGAGGACGTGGTGGCCCAAAGAGAGGAAGCCCTGGCAAAACAATTACAGGAAATGAAAAAACGCAAGCGCAAGCTGGTGGACCCATTACAATTCGAGATGAGCATCCATGCAGAAGATCTGGCGAGCTACAGTCCGTCCTTTGGCTGGGAGATGGGGCCGCCGTCCGATAAACAGGTCAAAGCCCTTGAGAAACTGGGAATTTATCCGGATCAGATCGACAACGCTGGAAAGGCGGCTTTATTACTGGACCGTCTTAATAAACGTCGCGTTGAAGGTCTGACGACCCCGAAACAGATTCGTTTTTTGGAAGGCCGCGGTTTTGACCACGTCGGCGCCTGGAATTTTGACACCGCCAGACACCTCATTGACCGGATTGCCGCCAACGGCTGGCGCATTCCGCCGGAGATCGATCCGGCCACCTATAAAGGAGTATAAAGTATGGAAAAACAGCGTTTACCCGAATTATTAGAATACATTGACCCCGCGATGCTGGATTACCAGGACTGGGTAAACGTCGGCATGGCGCTCAAGGAAGAGGGCTGCAGCGTCTCCGACTGGGAAGACTGGAGCCAGCGTGACCGCGCAAGGTACCACGCCGGGGAGTGTGAAAAGAAGTGGCACAGCTTCAAGGGCACCGGAACCCCGGTCACCGGGGGCACCATCGTGCAGCTGGCCAGAGAGCACGGCTGGTCCCCGGCCGTCTCCGGCCATGAGCTGGACTGGGACGATGAGATCAGCGATGACGAACTGGTCATTGTGGATAAAAACTGGATGGAATCCCAGGAGATCACCGAACCCCAGGAATGGAACCCGGTCGCAGAACTGGTGCGTTACCTGAGCACCCTCTTTGAGTCCACCGAAAACGTGGGCTATGTGACCGAGAGCTGGGAGAAAGATGGCAAGTATCTGCCCTCAAAGGGCTGCTGGGACCGGACCGCCGGAGAACTCATCGAACAGCTGCAGAAGTGTAAAGGGGATATCGGCGCCGTGCTGGGGGATTACAAGCCCGAGGTGGGGGCCTGGATACGGTTTAACCCTCTGGACGGAAACGGCATTAAAAACGAAAATGTGACCGATTTCCGCTATGCTCTGGTGGAATCCGACAACATGGACATCGGCGCCCAGAACGCCATCATTCGCGAACTGGAGCTGCCCGTGGCCTGTCTGGTCTACAGCGGCGGCAAAAGCGTCCACGCCATTGTAAGAATCGACGCTGGAGATTACAGTGAGTACCGCAAACGCGTGGATTACCTGTACGACGTCTGTAAAAAGAACGGCCTGAAAATCGACAGCCAGAACCGGAACCCCTCCAGGCTCTCAAGAATGCCCGGCATCATGCGGGGGCAGCACAAACAGTTCCTCATTGATACCAATATCGGCAAAGAGTCCTGGGCCGAATGGCAGGAGTGGATCGAGGGCGTCAACGACGACCTTCCCGAACCCGAGAGCATGGCCTCAGTCTGGGATCACCTCCCCGCGCTGTCCCCGCCTTTAATCGAGAACGTGCTGCGCATGGGCCATAAGCTGCTGCTGGCCGGGCCCTCCAAGGCCGGGAAGTCCTTTGCCCTGATCGAGCTGTGCATTGCCATTGCCGAGGGCAGGAAATGGTTAGAGTGGCCCTGTAAAAAAGGCAAGGTGCTCTACGTCAACCTGGAGCTGGACCGGGCCAGCTGCCTGCACCGGTTCAAGGACGTGTACAAGGCCCTGGGGCTCAAGCCCGAAAACCTGGCAAACATTGACATCTGGAACCTGAGAGGCAAGTCCGTGCCCATGGACAAGCTGGCCCCGAAGCTCATCCGGAGAGCGGCCAAAAAGGACTATATTGCCGTGGTCATTGACCCCATCTACAAGGTCATCACCGGGGATGAGAACAGCGCGGATCAGATGGCCACCTTCTGCAACCAGTTTGACAAAATCTGCACCGAGCTGGGCACGGCCGTCATCTACTGCCACCACCATTCAAAGGGCAGCCAGGGCAGCAAACGGTCCATGGACCGGGCCAGCGGGTCCGGCGTTTTCGCCAGGGATCCCGACGCCCTTCTGGACCTGATTGAGCTGGAACTCAACGACAATATTCTCACCCAGGAACGCAATAAAGCCGCCTGTAAGGCGATTGAGCGCTATCTGAATAACAATGCCACAAACTGGGAAAAGGACGCCTCACAGGACGATTTACTGAGCAAACGGGCCATGCTGGAACTGGCCGAGATCCATCTGAGCCGTGCACAGTACAAAGACCTTCAAAAGGTTGTTGACGAATCCGAGCAATCCGTTGACCAGCTGACCGCCTGGCGGATTGACGGCACCCTCCGGGAGTTCCCGAAATTCCAGCCCGTGAACCTCTGGTTTGACTACCCGGTGCACCAGATTGACCCGACCGGCGCCCTGAAAGATATTGATCCGGAAGGGGACGCGCCGCCTTGGAAAAAGAATTTTTCAAAGAAAAAGACCCCGGAAGAACGCAAGGAAGAAAAGCGCCAGGAGCTTGAAATCGCCTTTGAAGCCTGCAGCATAGAAGGACGGATTACCATCCAGTCCCTGTCCGAGTTCCTTGGGGTCAGTGAAAAAACAACACGCAGGCGGGTGCAGGAGCACGGTGGATTTTGGATTGACAACAGCGAAGTCGGAAGGAAATAGGCAGGGACAAACCGGAAACTTGTCCGTCCATGTCCTTTGGACAAACACGAAAGGACAATTGTCCGAAAATTGGGACAAAGTCGAGAAAACACCGATAATTTCCTGGATAAGGACAAAGTCGGTAAAAATCCCTCTTTGTCCCAGGGACAGACAAACTATATATACTACGTATATATACAGGTGTCCCTGTCCCACAGGTCAGCGGGGGAAGTAAGGCGGGCTTAAGCACGGCCCGCCCTACTCCTTCCTCCCCTGTCCACTGACAAGGAAGTTTTGACCGAAAAAAGAAACTTTAGAAAGGTGAAGCACATGAGCAAAACCATTTATAACGAACATCGCTACACGGAAGGGTATATCAACCCGACCGCCGGACAGGCGATTGAAAATATTGAGCGCGAAGAGCGCAGGAAACAGAAAGATAAAAAAGCGCCGGAAAACCGGCAGAAAGGAAAAGACCATGGCCACCTTCTGCAACCAGTTTGACAAAATCTGCACCGAGCTGGGCACGGCCG
>ERZ791934.1857-NODE-1857-length-16993-cov-3.634254_pt1 | contig 16993 bp, 12 predicted proteins | sample MGYA00510125_ERZ791934 | MGnify/ENA primary metagenome ERZ791934 (study PRJEB30046, sample SAMN00993240) | human gut metagenome | study: EMG produced TPA metagenomics assembly of the A metagenome-wide association study of gut microbiota in type 2...
TACCTCTCTGCAGGAAACCATTCTCAAAGCCACCAGCAGGATTACAGGGCAGAGCGGCGGCTATGTGGTGATCAACGAAAATGACAGGGGTCCTGCGGAGATTTTGATCATGGATACGGACGATATCCGAACGGCAAAGAAGGTCTGGAGGTGGAATCAGGGCGGCCTGGGCTACAGCAGCAACGGCTATAACGGGCCTTACGGCACGGCGGTGACCCAGGACGGAGAAATCGTTGGCTCCTACATTCAGGCGGAGAGCATCGCCGGCAGCAAGCTGAAAATCGACAGTCAGGTCATCGAGAAAATTGTTGCCGGCATCAATGCAGGCGAGCAGAAAATCAACTCAGCTTCTCTGGATATCGACAGCGAAGACATTTCGGAGGCCATCAAAATGCAGGTCAGCCAGAGCGGCGGAACCAACAAAATCTGTAACTCCGTAGGCGCTTACGGCCTGCAGGGCTGGATTCCTGCTGGAGACATTGAGAGACTGAACGGAGAGGAGCAGAAGATCAATTTGATCTCTGGCAGAGCCTTTTCTCTGCCCGCGGGAGCTGCGCTGGAGTCGGACGCTGTGGCAGCGCCGATCAGGCTGACTGCCAGCGTCTCCTATACACTGTCCGCCGTCATCAAGCACAATGACTGCTACGGCAGCCTGCAGTTGATCAGCGGATCAGGAAATATCCTGGCGCAGATCGACGCGGGAGGCAGCGGCGGAAGCTGGCAGAAATATGAGACCGCCTTTGCTGTGACCGAAAGTGATATAGCCGGGGACTTTACCATCAGGCTGCGTTCCGAAAACGGCAGCTTTGTCATAGGCGACCTTTTGCTAAACGAAGGCAGTCAGACCACCTGGTCAGCCTGCCCGGGAGAAGTGGATTCCGCCACAATGACCATGTCCCAGTTCGGCATCACCATCAGGCAGGAAAACGCAAAGACCAAGACGGTCATCGACTCAGCCGGAACCAGGGTGATCAACATCGAAAATGAGGAAACCGACCAGGCGGAGGATGTAGCGGCGCAATATACCAAGGACGGGGTGGAAGCCAAGTCTTTGATCGCCAGAGAACAGGTTGCGGCGGGAAGAGTGAGAATGATTTCTTTTAGTGATAAGCAGATGGCTGCTTGGATTATCAACAGTGATTCGGAGGTGGATTTATAATGGCAAACGGCACAATTACACTGGACACGCCCAAATCGACAGTGGCGGGTTATATCAAATGGACCAGCGAAGCCAGTTCGGCGACAAACAACTATTCCCTGGTCAGCGCATACGTCTATCTGAAAAAGACCGATGGATATACGTCCTGGGGCGACTTTTCAGGGAAACTGACCATCAACGGGACCAGTTACAGTTTCAGCAAAAATGCGACTTTAGGTTCCTCTTATGTGCTGATGACCTCGAAGACGGGGGTCAGGGTGAATCACGACAGTGACGGAACAAAGAAGATCACCATCAGCACGTCTTTTAAAAATTCGGGGACTACCATTGCGGGCACCTATTCGGCCAGCAAGACGGTGACTTTGGACACCATAAAAAGGCTGTCTTACATTTCCGGTTCTGTGGACATTGCGGCAGGCCAGCCTTTTACCGTCAACATCAACAGATATTCTGCGGACTATGTCCACGATATCGCCATCAAAGTGGGCGGCAATGTGGTCAGGGAAGCGAAAGGGTATGGAGAGAAGGTGACCTTCTCTTCGGAAAGCTATCAAAGCAGTATCTTTGCAGCTCTGGACGGCAGTCTCTCTAAGGCGTGCACCGTGGTTCTGACTACCAGGTCGGGAAATACGGAAATCGGAAGCGCTTCCTACTCCGGCACTATTACTGCGGCATCTCCTGGAGAACTGATGCTGTCAAAGTCGTCGGTTTTGATCGGCGAAAGCCAGGGCGTAGCGGTGGAAAACCCCTCGGATCTCTACAGCTACTCGGCAAATTACCAGTTTGCAGGGTTTGAAGGGTCTGTTTCACTGATTTCGTCTGCGGGCGTGCTGCCTGTCGGAGAAAGTTTTGCTGTGAACATGCCTGGTAATGTCAACGAAGCGTCCTGCCTGGTGACCATGACGGCAAGCTATGCAGGCATCACCGTGGGGCAGCCTGAGACCATGGATTTTACCGTCAGACTGCCAGACAGCTACAGAGTGGTTTCCTTTGATCAAAACAGCGCTGTCTGCGCCTTCCTGGACACAGCGCTTACGGGAAGCAGCGCAAAATTCATCAATGGGGCGGGCACACTGCGCCTTTCCATTCCAGCGGCGTCAAAGGCTGAGGCGCTCTATCAGGCGTCCATCATAAAATATCAGGTGACCATGGGCAGCCAATCCAAAGAGCTGACCGAAATTCCGGCTTCCGGGGATCTGACTCTGGAACTGACCGGAGGCACGGGAAAAATCATCGAACTGCTGATTATGGACAGCCGCGGAAATACGAAGCTGTGTCACTACGCCATCAGCGATGAAAATTTTATCGACTACACCTCTCTGAAGGTGGCAGAGTGCCGCATCTACCGTGAAAACGGTTTTGATACTGCGGTGAAGATGCATGTGAAGGGTACGGCATGGGAGGGGAACTTCGGTTTGCAGTCCAACGGGCTGAAAATCACCTACACAGTGAAAAAATCGGGAACGAGCACCGTATATGGTCCTTTCACCCTGAGCAATATCCCCATCGCTTCGGGCGGAGGCTTTGAACGGATTGCAGATTTGGACTCGGGCACGGCAGGCGGCTTTGATACCGACGCGGCCTATGAAATCCACGCCCAGGTCAGCGACTGCCTGAAATCTTACATGACAGACGTGGTGGTCAACTCTGGCATGATCGGCATGTACCTGAAACGAAACAACGACAACTATCACGTGGGTATCAACTGCAAACCTGATGCGTCGGAGCTTGACGCCTCCAGCGAGAAAGCAGGCCTGTCGGTCAAAGGCGGGCTCGAGCTGATCGGTGCAGACGATCAAGTTTCTGGCATCTACACCGATACGTCCGGCAGGCTTTGCGTGGAGCCGGCTCTGGGCAGTCTGATCTTGTCGGGAAGTCTGCAGATGCCTGACGGCAGCCCCATCACCGTCGGCGCAGGCAGGGTGCCGGTGGTCACGCAGCAGGGCAGCAATTTCGTAGAGATGAACCTGGGCGCCTATATACTGCGGATGAATTGGGGAACCATCACCGTCAAGGTGTCAGAAACCAACACGCCAGTTGCGACGGCACTGTCCTACAAGTCCAATTTCTTTACGGAGGCGCCTTTCGTCACCGTAACGCCGAGAACCGGCGTCATCGGCTCTGTGGTAAAGGGCGTCTCTTTCAACAACAATACGGCGGACGGCTGTGACATCTTTGTCAACCGTACCAACACCACGGCCTTCTCCGTCATATGGAAGGCCATCAGCATCACTACAGATTAAAAAATATGGAGGTATAGAGTATGTATTATCAATTAGATGAAAACGGATATCTCTGCGCCTATTCCTTTGATACAGTGCTCCCCGGAGGGGTGCTGTATCGAGGCAGGGTGCCGGAGGATTTTGACGAGGAAAGCTTTGACTGCTGGAAAATCGAAGAGGATACCTTGACTTTTGACGAGGGCAGACAGCGTGCCAGGCGAGAGGGGACCTCTGATCGAGAAGAACTGGCAGAATTGATGGCCTGGTTTGAGCAGTACGACAGACAGGTCATGGAGTACCAGCGCTGCATCCGCTTGGGACAGGCTTACGACAGAGATATCGATAAGCTGGACCAGGAGGCCATGGAAAAGCAGCAGCGCATCAGAGTGCTGAGAGAAAGGAGTGGACGCAATGCTGACCAATAAACAGATGCAGAAAAATCTGAAGTATTACAAAAACTATTATACAGGGGAAATCGACGGCATTGTCGGAACGCTGACGAAGACGGCGGTAAAGAAGTTTCAAAAGGAGTATGGATTAGTTCAGGATGGCATTTACGGCACAAAGACCGATGGGAAGCTGGTATCTGTAGTAAAGCAGTGTCAGAAAGCGGCAGGTGCCACAGCAGACGGCATCATCGGTCCCGATACCATCAGCGCAGTGAAGCGCTTTCAGAAGAAAAACGGACTGACGGCAGACGGCATCATCGGCACGCAGACACTGAGAAAGATGAATTTGTCCACAGCGCCGCAAGCTGACGCTGAAGTAAACTGGAGTGAAGTGAAGTATTTCGAGAAGGCGGAGTTCCAGTGTGACTGCAACGGCAAATACTGTGACGGCTATCCCGCTGAGATAGATGTGGATTTGGTGGAGCTCTTGGAGAAGGCCAGAACCCATTACGGAAAAGCAATGCAGATTACCTCTGGTCTCCGCTGTAAAAAACGAAACGCTGAGCTTGCAGGCTCTTCACCTGTGTCGAAGCATCTGGAGGGAAAAGCCGCTGACGTGTGGATTGTAGGCACGGCAGCAAACAACGCTGCGTTGGTCAAGTGGTTCCAGGCGCAGCCGGAAGTCAATTATTCCTATACGGGCTTTGGCGCAGTCCATGTGGATGTGAAATAAGCGCAGGTGAGGGGGAAGCTTGATTGAGGATTACAGCATTCGCTTACAATACTTTCGAGCGCCAGGGGGTACAAAGGCAATCTGCACTTTCAACGCGAAATCCAGTACGAAATAATACAGAAAAAAACTTGAAACCCACCGCGTTTTATCGCATAATAGTAATATTAGGTCGAGTATCGGACGAATCCTAAAATCCAATGGAATAGGAGATTTTACATATGCCAATTAAAGTACCAAACAATCTGCCGGCGGTGAAGACGCTGACAGAAGAAAACGTGTTCGTGATGACGGATACCCGGGCAATGAGCCAGGATATCAGACCCCTTCAGATTTTGATCCTGAATCTGATGCCCACCAAGATCGACACGGAGACCCAGCTGACCAGACTGCTGGGGAACACGCCGCTGCAGGTGGAACTGGAGCTGCTGCAGGTCAGCAGCCATAAGTCAAAGAACACCTCAGAGGAGCACATGATCGCATTCTATAAGACCTTTGATCAGATCAAGCACAAGTTCTACGACGGACTGATCATCACTGGCGCGCCAGTGGAACTGATGGAATTTGAAGAGGTGGAATACTGGGATGAGCTGTGCGAAATCATGGAGTGGTCCAAGCGCCACGTCCACAGCACCTTTCACATCTGCTGGGGCGCCCAGGCAGGACTCTACTACCACTACGGCATACAGAAGAGAACTTTGCCAAAGAAGATGTCAGGCGTATATAAACATACCTTGGATTACAAGAAGGGTATGCTGTTCCGTGGCTTTGACGACGAATTCTACGTCCCTCATTCGCGAAATACCACGGTAGACCGTGAGGACGTGGAAGCGGTGCCGGAACTGAAGATTATCGCCAGCTCCGAAGAGGCTGGGATTTATGCCGTCAAAAGTGAGAATGACCGGCAGATCTTCATCATGGGCCATTCCGAATATGACGCCGATACCCTGCAGAAGGAGTACCTCCGTGACAAGAATGCAGGGATCAATCCGGAGATTCCGTGTAACTATTTCCCTGGCGATGATGACACAAAGGATCCGGTCGTCAAATGGAGGTCATCGGCAAACCTTTTGTACTGCAACTGGCTCAATTATTTCGTATATCAGACGACGACTTATGACCTCAATCAGATTGAAAAAGAGAACCACGCCGACATTTTCCAGGAGAAAGACGTCAACATCAAAGTGGCAAAGTTCGGCGGCACTTCCCTGGCCGATGCAGAGCAGTTCAAGAAATGCGCCGAGATCATCAAAGCGGAACCGGAAAGAAAATATATCGTCGTCTCAGCGCCGGGAAAACGGACCAAGGACGACGACAAGGTGACCGACCTTTTGATTGCTTGTGCCGAAAAACGCGGGGCGGAAGCAGAGGAATTTCTGCTGAAGATCCAGGCCAGGTATAAGGCTATGGTCAGACGCCTGCAGGTTGCAATCGACATCGACGCTGAATTTGCACAGATTACGGAGGCCCTTGCCGATTCATCAAAGAAGGACTACATCATCAGCCGCGGCGAGTACCTGAATGGGAAGATTTTGGCCGCGTATCTGGGGTTTACATTTATAGATGCTTTTGGCTCCATCTACCTGGACGAAGAGGGCAAATTTGACGAAGCGAAGACCAGGGAAGTCCTGGGCGGCTTGATGGCAGAACATCCATACGCCGTCATTCCGGGGTTTTATGGGACGACGCCTGCGGGCGCCATCAAAACCTTCTCCAGAGGAGGCTCCGATATTACGGGCGCCATCGTAGCGGCGGTGGCGGGTGCAGACATCTACGAAAACTGGACAGACGTCTCTGGGCTGCTCATGGCTGATCCGAGAATTGTGGATCATCCTCTCAGCGTGCCAGTCATCACATACAAGGAGCTGAGGGAACTGTCTTATATGGGCGCTGCGGTCATGCACGAAGACACCATCTTCCCGGTCATCAAACTGGAGATTCCGATCAATATCAGAAATACCAATGAACCGGAGAACAACGGCACTTTGATCGTAAAGAACGCGGACTACTATCAGTCTAATCTCTCGATTTCCGGCATTTCCGGGAAGACCGGCTATACTACCATCGTCGTAGAAAAGGATAAGCTGGGAGAGAATCCGCAGATCAGAAGAGAACTGCTGGACCTCTTTGCAAGGCGGGGCGTCACCATCAAAAACATTTTGTCCGGCATCGATGCGCTGAACATCATCGTCCACGAGTCCGATGTAAAGGATCGTGAAGCAGAGCTGACAGCAGAAATAGAGAAGGTCATCAAACCGAACCGCCTTGCCGTGACCCACGATATCGCCATGATCGCCATCGTGGGCAGGGAGCTGGGCACTTCGCCGGCCATCGCCGTAAAGGTGCTGGGTGCGCTGGCAAACAGGAAGATCAATATCAACCTGATTGACCACGGCTCAGAAAAAATCAACATGCTCATCGGCGTCTCAGGCGGCGATTATATCCCGGCGATTCAGGCCATTTACACCGAGTTTACGAGCATATAGCGACAGAAGAAAATGTGAGTTATGGGAAACAGAGACTGTTTTCCATAACTTTTTTAGGAGACAAATATGATTATCAAAAAAGCAATACTACATATTTTGGATTTCAACTCTGACGTCTGTGTCTTTTCGCAGAAGGAGCTGGACATCACAGATTATGGTACAGGCGAATTTATAGAAAAGCATCTGACGAAGATTGTAGAAGACTCGGCAAAGAAAGAAGGCGAATTTCTGGAGTACAGCGTTTTCAAGCAAAGTCTGGAAAGATACGTCAGCGGCGGCAGCGACTTTACGGAGTTTTCCACTGGGGCGGGAACTTTGCTCTACGACCAGATTTCCCAGGCTGACGAACCGGAGTCCATGGACTTCCTCGTCTGTCAGTTCACCGATGAGAACGACGAATACATAGGCTTGCTGCTGTTGCCCAACAAAACCGCCTACACCCACCAGGTGGAAAGCGGAGATGACGGCGTAGCCAACAAGATTATCCGCTACTTTACCCTGCTGCCGAGCACCAGTCAGAAGATTTCCTGCTATGCAATCGTCAGCATGAAGGATTACAAGGTGTCTCTCTGCGACAAGAAGCGGGAGATCAACGGCGAAGCCGTGGAAGTTTTGCCGGACAAAGTTCTGCAGTGCACCTTCCAGCCCTCTGCCAGGGAGACGGTGCGCATGATCAAGAAAATCACCAGCGAGGTGGCAGACGAATATGGCGCCAATTCCGCCATTGCTGTGTCCCGCGCAAAGAACTGCATCATCGAGAATTCGGAGCAGAGCGTGCCATTTACCCCTTCCGATCTTTGTGAAGAGGTTTTCTATGACAATGAGGTTATGAAGAAGACCTTTAAACAGAAGGCCATGGAGGTGGACATCCCCGCCAAAATCAGCGTGGAAAATCCAAAGGTGGTCAAAAGCATCCGCAGCCACAAGATCAAAACGGACACGGGCATCGAGATCAAAATCCCCACAGACTACCTGGAAAACAGCAAGTATGTGGAATTCATCAACAACCCCGATGGAACCATTTCCATCCAATTGAAAAATATAGGAAAGATTGTGAACAGATAAATGATTTTGAACACAGGAAACAGGACAGACATACCAGCTTACTACAGTAAGTGGTTTTACAATAGAATCAGAGAAGGGTTCGTATTCGCCCGCAACCCCTATAACCAGCAGCAGGTGACCAGGTATCTGCTGGATCCGGAGGTCGTAGACTGCATCAGCTTCTGCACCAAGAATCCGGCGCCTATGCTGCCGGGACTGGCACAGCTTTCAGCTTTTCGTCAGTTTTGGGCAGTGACCATCACACCTTATGGGCGAGATATCGAACCTCGCGTGCCTGCAAAGGAAGTGGTGATGGAAAGCTTTTGCTGCTTGTCGGAGAAGGTGGGCCTGAACCGTATCAGCTGGCGTTATGATCCGATTTTTATTACGGAAAAATACTCTCTGGAGTTTCATCTGAAAACCTTTGCAGAGATGGCAGCGGCGCTGGCAGGTTATACCGACCACTGCGTCATCAGCTTTCTTGACCTCTATGACAAGACGAAACGCAATTTCCCGGAAGGACGCAGCGTGAACCGCCAGGAGCGCTTTGCCATTGGCGAGGCTTTTGCTGCCATCGGAAAAGAACACGGCATGACCATCAAAACCTGCGCTGAGGGTACGGAACTGGAAGTCTTTGGTGTGGACACTGGCGGCTGCCAGACCAAAGAGGTGCTGGAGCGCGCCATCGGCCTGCCTTTGACAGTGCCGGGAAACGCTATGACCCGCAGCGAGTGCAGCTGCGTGCTGGGAAGCGACATCGGGGCGTATAACACCTGCGGTCACGGCTGCCTCTATTGCTATGCCAACTACGACCAGGATACGGTGGAATCTAACATGGGCAAACACGACCCTTTTTCGCCGTTTTTGATCGGTGATTTTATGGACGGCGACATCATCAAAGCTGCTGAACAGGAGAGCTGGATCCAGCGGCAGGTAACGTTTGATTTTCTGTAAATGCTGTGAATCTAAGATAGGGGTGGGTATATGTTGTAAAGTGCTGACGACCTGCAATGTTTTTTTGATTGTGAGGTGCAAAGACGTATCATAAAGTTATGATTTCTGTGTGGGAGAACGTGTGCGATGAAGAAATAAGAAAGGGTTTACTTTGGCGGAACTGCTGGTAGTCGTTGCAATACTATTGATGTGGAAGACAGGCTAAGGAAAAGTCGGAATTTATCTGTCCGAAGGACGGAACGTAAGTATTATGGAATGAAAGGAAACATACAAACTTGGAACGACCATCATTGCTGTGTTTACCATACAACGGGCACTTAAAATAACAGAAAAGAATATTCTAAAAATTACAAAAAAAGCACTTGATTTTTGCAAGAAATATGCTATACTCTACTTAAAGAAAGCGATAAAGCATACGTAGCAAAGAGAAAGCGACGAAGCAGGTTCGCTGGATGAAAAGTTAATGCAAATAGTAATGGAAGGGGTGAGTCCACCAGAAGTGTTTGAACAGCAGAATAGATAGTACCAATTGCGTATTGTAGGGCTTATGGTTATCCGTATGGAAAGCAAGAGTCAGGGAAATAATAATAAGCAATTGGTACTATCTTTTTTTGCCTTAAAAACGTAAATGCAGATTTTAGAACCTTGACAAATTCTTAAGATTTTCTTAGGTTTTCGTCATATAGTTGCAAAGCGCGTCCTCCTGCTATATAATTATATAGAAATTAGCGATATTTGGGTAGGGACGTTATGCAGATTAAGACAGATAAATTTAGCGAGTGGTATCAAGCGCATATGGAGAAGTTTATTCCAAGCTATGCGTTTTTTTCTTTGATTTCGTGCTTTGCTGTGAACTGTCTGGTTTACTGGGCGACACAGCTTTTGGCATCGGGAATGTATCATTATGATTTGACGACCGCTTTTGATCGGGCAGTGCCTTTTGTACCGCAATGGGTCAGCATTTATATTCTCAGTTACCCTTTTTGGGTGATTAGCTATGCTTTGACATCAAAACATAATTCCAAAGAATTTTGGTATCGGTTCGTTTTTGCCGATATCCTTGCCAGAGTCGTCTGCGGCGTCATCTTTGTAGCTTTTCCAACTACCAATATCAGACCAGATGCCATGGGCGATGGGCTGCTGGACATGGCGATGGATTTCATTTATTTTATGGATGAGCCCTACAACCTGTTTCCATCGATTCATTGCCTTGCCAGTCTGATGTGTTATCTGGGAATTAGAAAATGTGATGATATTCCCAGGTGGTACAAATTGTCGACATTATTATTTGCAATATTGATCTTTGCTTCTACACAATTCACGAAACAACACTATATTGTAGACGTGGCTGGCGGCATCGCTGTTGCACTGATTTGTTTTGCAGTCAGCATGGGAACCAACGGATATCAAAAATTGATGGCCTGCTTTGACCGGCTTAATCAAAGAGTGTTTGGAGAAGTAATAGATGAAGAATAAGAAAAAGACACTGATAAATATCATATTCTTGGTGATTTGTTTCTGCGCAACCATGTATTATGTGTTTCACGACCAGGATTTTTCTGATATTATGATATATATGAAAGAAGCGGATTCACGATACTGGATTGTGGGGATCGTTTTGGTCATCGCCTTTATACTCAGTGAATCAGTAATAATTTATTATCTGATGCGTTCATTGAGTCAGAAAGCGAACATGAATCATTGCTTTCTTTATTCCTTTGTTGGCTTTTTTTTCAGTTTGGTGACGCCGTCTGCCAGCGGGGGACAACCGGCGCAGATTCTCTTTATGAAGAAGGATAAGCTGCCCATCCACCTGTCTACCATGGTACTTTTGATTGTCACGATTACTTACAAGCTGGTTCTGGTGCTCTTTGGCCTTGTAATTATGATTTTACGACCTCCCGTTGAGATGCAATTTTTGAAGCCTGCGATGCCGTGGGTTTACCTGGGAGTGGCACTGAATGTCGTCTGTGTTGGCGGCATGCTGGCTCTGGTTTTCTGCCCGGAAATGACAAAGCGGATGGTCATGGCGATTTTCCGCTGGGTCAAAAAAATCTGCAAGTCACCAAAGGTCGACGCCCTGGAAGGCAAACTGGATCATGCAATGGATGGATATCACGAGGCTTCGTTATATTTTCAGACGCATAAAAGGGTCATGCTAAATGTACTTCTTATAACGATTGTACAGAGATGCTGTCTGTTTTATATCACATACCTGGTCTTACTTTCCTTTGGTATCGACCAACTCGGAATGGTAGATGTGGTCGTATTGCAGGCGATGATTTCCCTCGCTGTAGATATGCTTCCGCTGCCGGGCGGCATGGGTATCAGCGAGCATCTGTTCCAAATTATATTTCTACCGATCTGCGGCGCCCTGCTTACCACGCCTGCCATGATTGTGAGCCGCGGCATCAGCTATTATACACAGTTAATTATAAGCGCAGTCTTTACTGCAATTGCATATTTAATGATATTTAGAGGAAAAGAAGAATGATAGGATTTTATAATTACACGGTGATACTCACCTATATGAGCTTGATATCGGCTATATTGGGCATGACCTTTGCTACAAATGGACATTTTAAGCTAGCTATTTTCTGTCTGGCGCTGTCTGGATTTTTTGATATGTTCGATGGCAAAGTGGCAAGACGGAAAAAGGACCGCACGGATAACGAGAAATTGTTTGGTATCCAGTTGGATTCCCTATGTGATGTAGTTGCCTTTGGGGCATTTCCTTCTCTGCTCTGTTATTGCATGGGCGTAAAGGGAAGTTTAGGTATGCTGGCGATCGGTTTTTACTGTATTTGCGGCGTCATCAGACTGGCTTACTTTAATGTAGTGGAGACAAACAACTTCTTCTCTGAAGAGGAGCACGAAAAAGTGTATCACGGATTGCCGATCACTTCTATTGCCGTCATTCTGCCGGTGCTGTATCTGCTGCACTTCGTTCTGCCTTACACCTTCCCGGTGCTTTTGATGGTCATGCTGTTTGCCGTAGGGACACTGTTTATCGCTGATTTTAAGATGAAAAAACCGAGCAACAAGGTGTTGGCGCTGATTGTAGCGGTTGTGGCAATTGCGATTATCATAACCTTTGTCTATTCGAGATATAAGCTGATGAACGGTTTTGTACTGTGATCCGGAGGAATTCATGAGATGTAAAGATAGAGAAGGCAACTTTATAGGTGCAGACGATGGACAGGACAAGTTTTTGGAGAAGCTGTACAGCAGCAGGATTGGCCGCCAGATGGTGAAGGTTCTGATTCGCCCATCTGTGTCGAAAGCTGGCGGATGGTTTCTGGATCGGAAGATTTCTACCGTGGCTATCAAACCCTTTGTCAAAACCAATGGGATATCCCTGGAAGACTATGAGAAGAATCGCTTCGACTCTTATAACGATTTCTTTACACGCAGAGTGAAGGCAGAACGCCGGCCTGTGGATATGGATTCTTCTCATTTAATTGCTCCCTGTGACAGCAAGCTGACAGTCTATCAGATTACTGAGGATGCAGAATTTACCATCAAAAACACCCTATATTCGATGGAAAGTCTCACGCGCAGCAAAAAGCTGGCGGAGAAGTACAGAGGCGGGTATCTGCTGCTTTTCCGTCTGACCGTGGACGATTATCACAGATATTGCTATGTAGACCGGGGGAAGAAGAGCGGCAATCACATCATCAACGGCGTCTTCCACACGGTGAATCCCATAGCAAACGATCACTATCCCATTTACAAGGAGAATACCAGGTGCATTTCCTTTTTAAAGAGTGCAAACTTCGGCACACTGATGATGATAGAAGTCGGCGCGCTGATGGTGGGAAAAATCGTAAATTACCACGAAGAAAAGATGGTGGAGCGGGGAGAAGAGAAGGGGCGTTTTGAGTTCGGCGGCTCCACGATCATTCTCTGTCTCAAGAAGGATAAGGCTGTCATTGACGACGATATATTGGAAAACAGTCGTCTGGGCATTGAAACAAAAGTCCGATACGGCGAGAAGATCGGAAAAAAAAACGGAATAGACCTATAAAAAAGCTGTGACACCCAAGTGTTTTTGGGGCCACAGCTTTTGTGGTTATTGCTTGCTATTTTTTGGGGAATGACATGAGCTTTTTGTAGATTTCCGTGATGTCGTAGTTCGGGGCAAAGCCCTTTGCAGCGGTACAGACCTTCTGGATATGGATTGGATCCTCATCAAGCTCCGAAGCAATCTGCGACACCGATTTGTTTTTGGCCAGTTTACGGCAGACGAGTTTGATCAGGGTTAGTTCTTCACCTTGCTCAATCCCCTGTTCAATCCCCTCTTTTTTAGCAAGAGAAAGCTCGGTGTTGCGGTCCAGTTCAAACTTAAGTTTTCGTTCGTTTCTCTCATAGGCAATCTCATCTTCTGTCAGGGCTCTGAATAATTGTTCTGTCATTTTGATTGCGTCACCTCCTGATTGAATCAGATTCTGGATATAGTCTTCCTTCTTCTCGTCACCGGCAAACTTGAGATAAGCTGCCAGCTTTTCCACTGGATCAAGGTGATCCACAGGGGTGTTTGGCAAAATTTTGCCCAGTTCCAGGAAGTGCAGTTCCAGCCGATCCGAAAGCTGGATGCCGTCCTCCACCTCTCGCAGCCGAAAGACCGTGTGTAGCTTTTCAGTTTCTGGGAACAGAGTACCGTTGACGATGGATATGACTATGCTTTTTTTCATTTTATCATATTTTTCGCCTTTTTCCAATGCGGAATTCACCAGTCTGCCGCCGTAATAGACGGAGCGGTCGCAGTAGAAGCTGAGATTTTTGTTTTGTACTTCAATATCGATGATCTCGTTGGAGCTGGTCAGCGATTTGATGTCCAGGACTGAGTCCTTGTCGTCGTCATGGTCGCCATAGAAACCAGGGTCTTTAATCTGGATGTCGATGATCGGGTCTGTTTCTCGCTGCAGGATCACGTTGAGGATGGCGATCAGGGCCTGCTTGCATTCTTCAGTATCGCGGCTGAAGATGTAGTGGAAGACCCAGTCGTCATAGATGTTAAAATAACGCCGCCGATCGTTTGCAAATAAGGATTTCATATTCAGTAGACCTCTCTCGTATGTAAAAAAATAACTGTATATATTTTACAATAATGTAGTTGTATGGGGAAGTCAAGGGTGAATTTGTATCGGTTCTTATTTTTAGTTTTATTTTTTGCAGGCAGGTCTTATATTTTGCAAAACAGGTGTTTTTTTGATGATTTGAAAAAAACTTTTGAGTGAGTATTTGCAAGGGTTTTGGATGATACTTTACAAATATCAAGTGCTTTTTGTTCAAATTATGGTTGATTTTCAATGGTTTAAAGATTTTTTCAATACAGCCGTTTTCTTCGATTTTGGCAAAAAAAGATGAAAAGAGAGGGCAGTGCAGCAGGAGTTTAGCATAAGAAATCCAATTCTTAAATTTTCTTAATATTTAAAGAAATATATACTCATTTTCTGGGAGAGATGGTATAATAGTTCCATAATCTTACAACATTGTTGTAAGAAACATACATTGCATCATTAGCTGTGATTTTGTTCTCAAAAGAACGCATATGATACAATGTTTATGAAAGCTAGTTATTTAGGAAGAGAGAATGAAGAAAGGAATGGAGATTATGAAAAAGACATTAGCGATACTCCTGTCGGTTTTGATGGTCGTCTGCATGATGCCAGGGATGGCGTTTGCGACTGGGGATACTCCTGGTGAATCGACTGGGGGTGGAGAAGGCGGAACCACAATTGGTATAACTGCGGATTCTATAACGCTTTACACAAATAGCGATAAAACCACTGAAGTAGACGAAAGCAACCTTGTATATACTGGAGACGTAATTGAACCAACCGTAGTAGTAAAGATTGGTGATACGCCTTTAACAGCAGGTTCTGATTACAAGGTTGACTACGTGAAAAATGACCCTAATTTGACACTGGCAGATGCAGGTACCTTTACTGTTAAAGTTACTGGCATAAACAATTATGATGGACAGAGCGCCGAAAAGAAGTATACGATTAATCCGAAACCAATCACAGACGCTGGCAGTATTGACGTTCTCAATCCAAAGGCGGGGGATACTACATTAGCAAGTATAAAGGTAGATAATGAGACTTTAACTGTTGGTAAAGATTATACGGTTAGTTTAACTCCTTCTCAAATAACGGCAGGAATTGACAACTCGGCGGAAATTACGTTTCAACGTAATTACAGCGGAAAGGTAACGAAAACGTTTAGCGCGAAGTATGATTTAAATGACTATTACAACGTTACAGTGAGTAGAAATTCAGGCGCCCCTACATCATACGTTTATAATGGAGTTGCGCAGAGCAGCGACACAGATTATACTGTAAACCTAACGAAGAAAAAAGAATTGCCTGCAGGAGTATCTGCAGAGACGAAGGATTACGAAGCTAAATTAACAAACAATATAAATGCTGGCACACCGACTGTAACGGTGACCGCAAAGGGCAACACCTGGACAGGTTCTATATCTGCACCAGCTGGTTTTAAGATTACCCAAAGAAATATTAATGAAAGTGGTATTACTGTGACTATCGATTCAGATGGATTGCCATTAGTCAAAGACGTGAATAAAGAATTAAAGTCTGGAACAGACTATACGGTTTCACTCAGTGGTGGCAATTACGTAATCACTGGTAAGGGAAACTATACTGGAACGCGTTCAATCAACGGTGCGGCAACGAATCTTAACAACTGCACAATCACTTTTAATGGATTTGATTACTGGGGTTATCCAACCTTCGTCGTAAAATACGGTTCAACAACTTTGAGCAAAGACTATGACTACAATCTATCTTATAGTCCTGCATCAACAAAGTACGCTTCATCCTATTATGTGACATTGACACCAGGAAGAAACAACACGTACTACGGAAGCAAATATCAAACGATTTCGACTTCCGCAACAAATAATCTGGCGAACTGCTCTATTACAGTATCGCCTACAACCAGCAACTATACCGGCTATCAGATCAAGCCATCAGTGACGGTTTATAATGGCTCTTCAATAGTATCTTCAGCATACTACGATGTAAGTTACTACAACAACATCAATCCGGGTACTGCCACGGTAACAGTAACAGGCAAGGGACTTTACTACGGAACAAAGTCAACTTACTTTACCATTACGAACTATTACAATTTGGCAAATTGTACTGCGACACTTTCGCAGACGACTTATGCAGCTGATGGCTATGCAAAACGTCCGACTGTTGTTACTGTTAAAGACGGATATACAACATTGAGTCCTTATTCTGACTATACAGTTGATTACAAAGATAATGTTCTGCCGGGTATTGCTTCCGTCGTTCTGACAGGAAAGGGAAAATATACTGGCACAAGCAAGATCGTTACCTTTACAATCACGGGTCTTACACAGACAATGACCGTTGATAAAGATAAATATATAAAATATTTGACCAGCGATTCATTCAAGGTAAATCCAAAAGCGACGGGAGACGGAACAGGGTTCTCTTATTCCTCAAGTAATAATTCCGTCGTCAGCGTCAACAGCTATACTGGAGAAATTTCGATAGTTGGCACCGGCCGTGCCGAAGTAAAAATCAGTACGATTGGAAACAAAAAATACACACCGGTAACAAAGGTAGTTACTGTTGATGTAAAACCGAAAAAACCATCATTCAAAGTTTCTTCTAACGCTTATGGAAAATTAACCACTAAAATTACAAAAGTTGCAGGTGCGACGAAGTATCAGATTCGATATGGAAGGATGGGGTCGTATAAGAGTGTATACGTGTCACAGGATGCAGGCGGTGATTCAACTGTATCAAGGACAGTAAAAGCCAACCACGGAAAAGCATATTTTGTAAAAGTTCGCTCCTACAAAACCATGTCAGATGGAACAAAGGTTTGGGGCAACTGGACTGTAACTAAAAAGGTATATGTGAAATAAATCTAATTTTCCGGATGCTTAAACACGCAAAAGCACAAGACCCATTCATCATTAATGATGAATGGGTCTTGTGCTTTTG
>ERZ791934.1860-NODE-1860-length-16970-cov-3.778422_pt1 | contig 16970 bp, 15 predicted proteins | sample MGYA00510125_ERZ791934 | MGnify/ENA primary metagenome ERZ791934 (study PRJEB30046, sample SAMN00993240) | human gut metagenome | study: EMG produced TPA metagenomics assembly of the A metagenome-wide association study of gut microbiota in type 2...
TCGTTGGCATTTTGCAGAGAAGGGACCAGCCGGCCGGTTTTCCGGCCAAAACAAAAACCCCGGAAAGACGGCAGATGCAGTCTTTCCGGGGCGAATCAACAGGTTCGCGGTACCACCCTTTGTTCAGCCGATGCTTGCGCACACGACCCTCTACAGCCTCCAACAAGGCTACGGCTCATAACGGTGCCATCCGTCTGCCCCTTATCAGGGCAGCGACTCCGGGGTGAGTTATGCACAAAGAGCGAAACACCGGCTTGCACCTTCCGCCGGCTCTCTGAAGAATCCGCAGTCTGTCTTTTTCCCTTCACAGTCTTTTGGTGTGATTGTGTTGTATGCTTTATTATAGTCCAGCAGCAGAGAAATTGTCAAGAGTCATTCTTTATTATTCTTCAAAAGAAGCAATAACCTCTTTGGCTTTGTCCGGATCGCTGCTGACACAGAGAATCACCGTATCGCCGTTGACGGTAATCACCGCTTTTTCCAGCTTGGGCATTTCTGCGGGAACATAGTCCTTGAAGCTGACCTTCTGGTTCTCCACCCGGGTTTCAGCAGCCTCTTTCACGGTTTCTGCGTCCTTTTCATCCTTCACGCGCCAGACGCTCACCTCATCCGCCAATGCACCGCCGGTTCCCACATAGACAGACTGCTCCTCAATCAGGTCGCCTTCCAGCTTATAAAGACGGTTGGCAGCTTCCTCAGAAAGCTGGTTCAGGGGATACTCAAAAGACAGGGATTCCTGTAATTTCTGGGCAATGTCTTCCGTGGGGGCCGTAATAGCTTTTCCGCCGCTCTGAGAGCAGCCGGCCATCAGAGAGAGACTGAGCAGGGCAGCCGCAGCCAGTGCGGCCATTTTTTTCAATTTCATATTTCATTCTCCTTTTTCAATCAGCAGTGATCTCGCAGATACTGCACCCAGGTTTCGCAGTATTCCATGTTGGGGTGAACGCCATCGGGGGAAGCGCCATCAGCCAGTGCTCCGTCCTCTGTCACCATAGAGGAATACACATCTACATAATGAACATCTTTTTCGGTACACAGCTCTTTCAGCATATCGTTATATTCCACAATCCGCTCATTGGTCACGCCATAAAGGTTCTGGTCAGAACGCTTTTTGGAAACCGGGAACAGAGACTGGACATAAATTTCCACTTCCGGATTGCTTTCCCGAAGGGTATCGATGATCTTTCCATAATCCTGTGTAAACACACTGCTGTAGGACCAGCCCAGCTCATTCAGGCCAAACATGAGGAACACTTTGTCATACTTTTTGGAAGTGACTTCGTCCATGATCGGAACGGAACCGTCTACGGTTTTATCCGTAAAGACTGAGGAAACCGTCAGGCCGGTCTTAGCGTAAAAGTCGGCGTTATCGATAATACCGAACATGTTCAGGTCTTCCAGCATGGAGTTGCCGACAAATGCGGAATTTTCAAAACAGGCATTGTCCGTGCTGCCCTGGGAACTGGACTCCTCCTGGCTTTCCGAAGAAACTTCCGGCGTGGCAGCAGGCGTCGGTGTAGGAGTTGCTTCCGCCTGAGAAGAAGACTCGGTTTCAGAAGAAACAGACGTTTCGCTGACAACAGAAGAACCGGAATTGTCAGCAGGCTGACAGGCAGTCAGCAGCAGACAGGATAAAAGAACCGCCCCAGCGGCGGCAGATTTATAAAAAGACATCATCCATCACCTTTTCACTTGAATTTTCAGCTTTTTCGAAACAGGATTCTCCTATATAGACACAAAAAATGTTTCCAAAACGGCTATAAATAAGTATACATAATTTTCATTTATCAAAATTCCTATATAGAATTATAAAATGAAAATACATTAACAAAAGAGTAACAAAAAGTGACAAGTCCAGTGGGAGCTGCTCTTGACAAAGTACGGGGAAAACGGTAGAGTGAAAAGCAGTCTGAAACTGGGGGGAATACGGTGAAAATACTGGTGATTGACGGACAGGGCGGCGGAATCGGCAGCGGCATTATTCAGGAGCTGCGCCGGTGCGGAATTGAGAATGCGGAGATTCTGGCAGTGGGCACCAATGTCATGGCCACATCCGCCATGCTTCGCGCCGGTGCGGATGCCGGTGCAACGGGGGAAAACCCTGTGATTTTCAACAGCCGGCGAGCCGACCTGATTTTGGGGCCTATCGGCATTATCATGGCAAACGCCATGATGGGAGAAATCACACCGGCTATGGCGGCGGCCGTAGCTGCAAGCGACGGAAAAAAACTGCTGATCCCCATTGCCAAATGTGCCCGGGTGGTTGGGGTAGAACCCAAACCCATGCAGGCTTATCTGGCTGAAGCAGCAGAGGAAGCTAAAAAGCTGGCAAGTCTGATATCATGAAAAAACGGCTGGGAAAGTGATTTCCCGGCCGTTTTTTTATGATCCTCCAAAAGCCCTTCGGTATTCACCGGGGGTTTTTCCTTTTTGACGGCGAAACATCCGGCCGAAATAGCTCACATCTCCAAAACCACAGGACAATGCCACATCGGTGACGCTCTGATGGGTGGCGCACAATAATTCCGCTGCGCACTCCACCCGGTAATAATTTAGATAATCGATGGGCGTGCGCCCGGTAATCTGGCGAAAGACCCGACAGAAATATTTGGGCTCCAGCGCCGCTTCCCCAGCCAGCACTTCCAGAGAAAGGGGCGAGGCATAATCTGTCCGGATTCGCCGCAGAACCCGCTTGACAGCTTCCGACCGCCGGGTGTCCCGGGCAGTTTCCGGAAGAGCAGGACGATACAGCTTTTTCGCCATCATTTCTCCTAACAACTGCCACAAAAGGCCGATGGTGGTAAATTCATAACCGCTCTGTTCCGTTTCCATGGCTTGAAACAGTTCGCTGATGAACCGGGCTCCCCGGCTTTCCGCCGGAAACAGCGCTTCCAGCCGCGCACCAGTCTGCAAAAGTCCCGCCAGCTGCTGGCCGCAGAGTCCTGCTCCGGTGAGGAACCGTTCCAGATCAAAGACCACACATTCATAAATACAGTCTTCCGGACTTCCTCCATGGATGGAGCCGTCGGCAATGAGCATACAGTCCCCCCGATGAAGGTCACAGGGCACTCCGTCTGCCGACAGATGGAGCGTTCCCTGCAACACCAGAATCAGCTCGTGCTCCATATGCCAATGAAAAGGCATTTCATATCGGGGGTGGGACGGGTCCACATAATACAGCTCAATGGGAAAATCAAAGGTTCCCCGCACCGCCCGCTCGTGGCTGGCCAGATATCGCATTGCCATTCCTCCAAAAGTGAATATTGTCCGATTGATTCCGATTATACCCCAAGACAAGAGGAATTTCAATCCGCTATACTGAGGGCAGAAGAAATGAAAGGAGCGTTCCGAAATGGACATCAACCTGATAAAAGAACAGATCTGCGATGTCTGCCATAAAACCTGGCAGCTGGGCTGGGTGGCAGCCAACGACGGAAATGTATCCGCACGACTGGAGGACGGCACGTTCCTCTGTACTCCCACCGGCATGAGCAAAAGCTTTATTACCCCTGAAAAGCTGCTGAGAATCAACAGCAAGGGGGAAGTGCTGGAAGGCGCCGAAGGCCTGCGCCCTTCCAGTGAAATCAAAATGCATCTGCGCTGTTATGAAAAGCGCCCCGATGTGTGGAGTGTGATCCACGCCCATCCTCCGGGAGCAACGGGCTTTGCTGTGGCTCACAAGGCCATGGATATGTACAACATGATTGAGGATGTAGCCGTCATCGGCAGCGTCCCCCTCACGCCCTATGGCACCCCCAGCACCAGTGAAGTGCCGGATGCCATTGAACCGTATCTGGAAGAGCACGACGTGATGCTGCTGGAAAACCACGGCGCACTGGCAGTGGGCAGCGACGTAATCACGGCTTTTTACCGGATGGAAAGTCTGGAGCTGTGGGCGAAAATCACCATCAACGCCGTGATTCTGGGCGGCAGCATGGATATCAGCCGGGAAAATATCCAGAAACTCATTGACCTGCGGGGCTTCTATCGGGTAACCGGACGCCATCCCGGCTATAAAAAGTTCGACAACGGATTGAGGTGATCGAAATGCTGAAAGGAGTTCCCTCTGTCCTCTCCCCTCAGCTTCTTAAAGTGCTGGCGGAAATGGGACACGGAGACGAAATTGTCATTGCAGACGGCAACTTTCCTGCTGAATCCATGGGGAAAAATGCAGTGGTAGTGCGGGCAGACGGTCACGTTGTTCCGGAAATCCTGGACGCGGTTTTGCAGATGATGCCGCTGGATCAGTACGTTCCCCATCCCGCCGCCCTGATGGAAGTGGTTCCCGGAGACAAATGCATACCGGTGATTTGGAACCAGTATCGCAGTATTTTGGAAAAGCGGAGAGAAGACCCCAGTGCCGTTGAAATGATGGAGCGCTTTGCTTTTTACGAACGGGCCAAAAAAGCCTATGCCATTGTGGCCACTGGTGAAACCGCCATTTACGCCAATATCCTGCTGAAAAAGGGAGTGGTCAAATGAAACGGGTTCTGGCCTTTGACTTCGGTGCTTCCAGCGGTCGGGCCATTCTGGCAGAATTCCACGACGGAGCCCTGACCTATCGGGAAGTTCACCGCTTTGAAAACTGCCCTCGGGAATCCGACGGCTTTTTCCGCTGGGATTTTCAGGATTTGATGGATAATGTCCGTCTGGGAATTAAAAAAGCCGGTGATTTTGACAGCATTGGCTTTGACACCTGGGGCGTTGATTTCGGACTGCTGGACGAAAAAGGCCAGCTGCTGGGCGACCCGGTTCACTATCGGGACAGACGCACCACCGGCATGGTGGAAAAAGCCCGGGAGCTCCTGCCGGAATCCGCCCTGTATCAGGCCACTGGCAACCAGATCATGGCCATCAACACCCTGTTCCAGCTGCTGGCGGTACAGGAAAAGCAGCCTGAAATCTGGAAAAAGGCCCGCCGCCTGCTGTTTATGCCCGATTTATTCGCCCACGCCCTGTGCGGTTCCGATTGCTGTGAAACCACCATCGCCTCCACCAGCCAGATGCTGAACCCCAAAACCCCCGGGTGGAGCCAGGAAATTCTGGACACGTTTTCCATTCCCGAAACCCTCTTTGCGCCCCTGGTCAAAAGCGGCAGCATTGTAGGGGAATATCAGGGGGCGAAGGTCATCGCCGTGGCCGGGCATGACACCCAGTGTGCCTCCGCCGCCATGCCTGCGCCGGAAAAAGGCGCCGCTTTTCTCTCTTGCGGCACCTGGAGCCTGCTGGGATGTGAACTGGAAGAACCGGTGCTCACTGAGGAAAGCCGAAAGCTGGCCCTTTCCAACGAGCTGGGCGCCAACGGCAAAATCAACTATTTGAAAAACATCATCGGCCTGTGGCTGATTCAGGAAAGCCGCCGTCAGTGGCGGCGGGAGGGCTGTGACTATTCCTATGCCCAGCTGGAACAGCTGGCGCTGGAGGCTGAACCCTTCCGCAGCTTTATCGACCCGGATGCACCGGAATTCACGCCCCCCGGCGATCTTCCCGGACGGGTGCGGGACTTCTGCAAACGCACCGGCCAGCCGGTTCCGGAAACCGTGGGACAGGTCATGCGCTGCATCTATGAAAGCCTCGCCCTGAAATACCGCTATGCGCTGGAACAGCTGTCACAGGTAACGAGCAAGCCCTTTTCTGCCCTGCATATTCTGGGAGGCGGCACCAAAGACGGTCTTCTCTGCCGTATGACGGCAGACTGCGCCGGAATTCCCGTGATCGCCGGTCCTGTAGAAGCCACCGCACTGGGCAACATCCTCATTCAGCTTGTGGCACTGGGAGAAATCCCCGATCTGGAAGAGGGACGGGCTCTGATTGCCCGGACGGAAACCGTCAAACACTTTGCCCCTGCCGGTGGAAACCACTGGGACAAAGCTTACGAAACGTATAAAACAATTGTAAAATAACAAGGAGGAAATTGTATGCTGTATCCCAAGATTGGCATTCGCCCCACCATCGATGGCCGCTGGGGCGGTGTCCGGGAAAGTCTGGAAGCCCAGACTATGGAAATGGCGAAAAACGCCAAAGCACTGATTGAGGAAAACCTGCGGTACCCCGACGGTACGCCGGTTCAGTGCGTGATTGCTGATTCCACCATTGGCGGCGGTGCGGAAGCTGCGGCCTGTGCTGATAAATTCACCACGGAAAATGTGGTGGCTACCCTGACTGTCACCCGCTGCTGGTGCTACGGCAGCGAGACCTTTGACATGGACCCCCGCACTATCAAAGCCGTTTGGGGCTTTAACGGAACCGAGCGTCCCGGCGCGGTGTATCTGGCTGCTGTGCTGGCTGCACACGCTCAGAAGGGTCTGCCCGCCTTCTCCATTTACGGACATGATGTACAGGAAGCATCCGACACCAGCGTGCCCGCCGATGCCGCCGAAAAAATTCTGCGCTTTGCCCGGTGTGCCGTTGCAGCAGGCTGGATGAAGAACAAAGCCTATGTCAATCTGGGCGGTGTGGCCATGGGCATTGCCGGCAGCTATTGTGACGCGGCCATGTTCCAGAAGTATTTCGGCATCCGTCCCGAATGGGTGGACATGACCGAGATTATCCGCCGGATTACTCTGGGAATTTATGATCCGGAGGAGTATGAAAAGGCACTGGCCTGGGTCAAGGCCAACTGCAAAGAGGGCTTTGACTGCAACGCCGGCAAAAACCTGCCGGAAATCATCACCCGCTCCAAGGTGGTTCCCGCCGATCAGGACTGGGAGTTCATCACCAAAATGACCATGGTCATGCGGGATATCCTCTATGGCAATCCCAAGCTGGACGAGCTGGGCTGGCACGAAGAAGCACTGGGCAAAAACGCAGTGGCCGGCGGCTTCCAGGGACAGCGCAACTGGACAGACTGGCTGCCCAATGCGGACTTTACCGAGGCAATTATGGCCAGCACCTTTGACTGGAACGGCCCCAAGATGCCCACGCCCTTCGCCACGGAAAACGACACCCTCAACGGTGTTGCCATGATGCTGGGAACACTGGTCACCGGCACTGCGCCCTGCTTCCACGATGTGCGCACCTATTGGAGCCCGGAAGCCTGTGAGCGTGTCACCGGCTACAAGCCCGAAGGCGTTGCCGCCAACGGCTTCATTCATCTGATTAACTCCGGCGCAACCGCACTGGATGGCTGCGGTGCTTCCACCAATGAAAAGGGCGAACATGTGATGAAGCCCTTCTGGGAAATGACCGACAAGGACGTCAGCGCCTGTCTGGAAGCTACCGACTGGTGCCGCGCCAATTACGAATACTTCCGGGGTGGCGGATTCTCCAGCCACTTCCGCTGTTCCGCCGAAATGCCCGTCACCATGCTGCGGGTCAACATTGTGGAAGGTGTCGGCCCGGTGCTCCAGTTGGCAGAAGGCTGGACCGCCAATCTGCCCGATGAGGTACATACTCCCATCGATCGGCGCACCGACCCCACCTGGCCCACCACCTGGTTTGTCCCCCGTCTCACCGGCAAGGGCGCTTTTTCCGATGTATACAGCGTCATGGCCAACTGGGGCGCTAACCACGGCGTAACTGTATACGGCCATGTAGGCGCCGATCTGGTCACACTGGCTTCCATGCTGCGAATTCCCGTAGCGCTGCACAACCTGGAAGACAACCAGCTGTACCGTCCCCATTCCTGGGCCGCTTTTGGCACCAAGGATCTGGAAGCCGCCGACTTTGCCGCCTGCAAACACTACGGTCCTCTCTATCGATAACAAGACTCTATCATAAATTGCTTTGCAAAACAGCACCCGCTCCCCTTCTGATTTGCCGTCTTAGGGGAGCGGGTGCTGTTGTTTCATATTAAATCATCTGACTTGCGTTTTACTGGGAATTGCGCATACTTTCAATCAGCCGCCGGAACATCTCTTCCAGCCCGGTTTCCGCCTTCCAGCCCAGAGACTGGAGCTTACGGCTATCCAGACGAATGACCATTTCCGGATTATAGCCAAAGGAAGCCAGATCCTTGGGCATATCGAATTGCAGCTGAATCTCGCTTTCCGGCAGCAGGCCGCACACCATCTGCGCCATTTCCCGGATGGAAACTGCCGTGTCCATATTCGTCACGTTATAGGCTTCCCCTGCCCCGCCTTTCAGCAGGATATACAGCAGGGCGCTGACAGCGTCCCGGGTATAGCAATAGCTGCGCACCGTATTTCCGGCAGTATGGAGCACGATGTCGCGCTTTTCAATGGCACAGCGGGCAAACTCCGCGAACACCCGACCGTCATTGTATTCCACGCCGGGACCGAAGGTCTGGGACAGACGGGCCACCTTGACCGGTACGCCGTATTCGGCGGCATAGGAAGCACAGAGGCATTCCACCATGCGCTTGCCCTCGGAATAGCTGCTGCGCACCTGCAGCGGGTCCAGATAGCCGCTGTATTTTTCATCAATCAGTCCGGCATCTGCTGCGGGCGTGCCGTAGACTTCCAGAGAGGACAGATAGACGAAGCCCTGCACCTTTTTTTCCACCGCCAGATCCAGCAGATGGCGGGTGCCGTCAATAGCGGTAAAGATGGTCTCTACCGGATGGGACACAAAATACTGAGAGCTGGTAGCGCTGGCGCCGTGAATGATGTAGTCCACCGGCTCGTCCAGAGAAAGAGGCTGGTTGATATCGCCGGTTTTCACCGTCAGGTCTCCCCGGTTCAGCAGTTCTCCAAAGACTCTCTCCGCCTTTTCCCGGCTTCTGACAAAGGCAATGGTTTTCACGCCCACCTGGTGCATCCGGTTCAAACAAGACAGCGCCCGCACAACCTGAGAACCGATCAAACCGGTAGCGCCGGTAACCAGTACTGTTTTGCCGGAAAGCTCCCCAGCAAAGGGGAAGGATTCCGCGATTTTTTCCAGATCTTCCTGTAAAATGGTATCAAATGGGCTTTCTGCCTGCGTGATATTCATGAGTAAATTCCTCCAAAATAATGAAGACGTATTCTTTTAAACCGATTTACGGACAAACACTCTTTTGATCCCGTCTGCGTGCTTTCTGAGGAAAGTCTGAATCAATCCCACAACCACCATACAAATCACGGCGGTCACAATAGAAAAGAGCACAAATACCGCAATCGTCTGATAATATCCCCAATCCGGCTCCAGATACCGGATGACTCTGCGGCACGCCGAATGACAGAGATACAGCGCCAGACTGAACCGATTGGTGGCCTTGATGAAATTGTGATCGAAGATATGACCCAAAATCGACTGTTTACTGGTGGTAATGGAAATCGCAAAGAAATACAGGAACAGCTCGACAAACACATAGTCCGCTTCCATAAAATGCATGCCCAGCAGTACCCACAGATAGCATCCCCATTCCACAAGAGCCAGCAAAACCCGGGAAAAGGTGGTAAACGGCACCTTTTTCAGCTTTTCAGATACCACATATACAGTACAACCGATATTCAGTCCCACCACAGCCCGGAGAATCTCCTTGGTGACGAAGATATCCAGCTCGTATGTCAATTTGAAATTACCGAATTTCTGACACATATACCCTGCCACCAGAATGGCAGACAGAGGCGCAATGACATGCAGGTACATATCCTTGTATTTCCTCAGCAGAGGATACAGGAAGCACATGGCCAGCAGCATGGCGGAAATATACCAGGTCATTCCCAGCACGGTGGTTTCCTCTAAACCGGAGGTAGACAGCAGAAAGAAATTCGGGATACTCAGGCTCAGCTTTTTCACAATCTGACTCAGTCCCGACACCTGCCGAAGGTCAATGTAAATATACAACACCAGACTGATGAAATATCCGAACAGATAATAGGGTAAAATGGACTTGATCTTGTGCCAGATAAATCCGGCAGTTTCCTTTCCAAGGGTCCCCCGTTCCGGGTCCGGCTTTTTCACCGCAGATACCGCCATAAAATAGCCGGACAGGATGAAGAAAAATTCCACTGCCGTGGCGCCGATGTTGAAAATATTTCTGCCGTCACCAATCTGGCCTCCGTGATAAATGACAATCACAAAGGTAAAGACCAGTTTCCAGAAATCCAACCCTCCGTTATAGCGGGAACTGAGGGATTTTGCATGGGATAAAGGCTTTTCTGTTTGATTCATAAAACTCCCCATCCGGCTTATTTCTTCTGAGTTCTCCGACGGATGCTGTTCATCCGGGATTCAATCTGATCGGTAAGACCAAGGCCGAATGCCTGCTCGTTTTCCTTATAGGTCAGCAGAGCCCGGAACATATACACGTCTTCCGGCGTTGTCACCTTGATGTTGCCGCGGTTTCCGGGAACCATATGGGCGGTCTGACCCAGCACACGGATCAGCGTACAGGAGTCCACCAGATTGTCATAACGAGTAGGCATGCTGCGAACCTGATCGTGGGCAGCAATAATGTCCTTGAGGTAGAAGCTCTGGGGCGCCTGTGCCGCATAGGTCTCCTTGCGGAAGGGAACACTATCCACCACGTCGCCGGTCTTGCTCAACAGAATGGTCTCATAGCAGGAAGTGCAGGTAATGGCATTGCCATTGGCCTCTACGCCCTCGATGTTGTTGGCAATGACTTCGTAGGTAATGAAGGGACGCACGCCGTCATGAATCAGCACGATGGAATCACCGGGATTTTCGGATTCCGCCTTTTTCAGTGCATTGTAAATGGAATCCTGACCGGTTTCGCCACCGGCCACAATGCCGCAGACCTTATTCAGCCGGAACTCCTTGCAGAGGTCATCCATATAGGGAATATATTTTTCCAGTACGGAAATATAGATTTTGTCGATCATGTCGTGATTCTGGAACAGCTGAAGGGTATGGACAATGATAGGTTTTCCGTTGATTTCCAGAAACTGCTTGGGAATACCGGCGCCCATACGGACGCCGCTACCGCCGGCAAAAATAATTGCAATATTCATGGTTCAAAATCCTTTCTGCAAATACTTACGAAACGAGATTTTTCACGGATATACAAAAAGGGAGGCTCCAAAGCAGGCTTCAGAGCCTCCCCGTTTGACCAGATCAGTTGGTGTCTTCTTCCGACTCCGGAACGGAGAAAACCAGCCGGGAAACATAATCCGCCTCTTCCTGCTTTTTCTTCAGCGCATCCCGGAATTCTTCCGGAATCTGGTCCAGAACGAACCAGTCAATAACGCGGTCAGAGGAATGGGTGTCGATATAATCGAAGTGTTTCTCCACATATTCTTCCACTTTTTCATACTCGAAATCCTGAGCGGCAAAAGCATCCATCAGCTCATCAAAGGTGTAGCAGATCTTTCCGGGAGCGGATTCCTCATAATCCCGATGGAAACCGCGGGAGAAGGAGTACTGCACCTTGTCAAAAGCAAAGAACATCATGGGCTTGCGCATCAGGGAGTATTCGAAGATATTGGAAGAATAGTCGGTAATTAACAGATCTGTGATATAGAACAGGTCGTTGATGTTGGGATAGGTGCCCACATCCAGAAATTTGTCCTGATATTCCTCAGGAATGGGCACACCGTCGTGAACCCAGGGATGCATCTTAAAGAGCACTACCCATTCGTCGCCGCAAAGCTCATACAGGCGCTTGAAATCCAGCAGCGAATAAGGATAGTGAGCCGTTTTCCGGTTTTTGCCGCGGTAGGTAGGTGCGAAGAGCATCACCTTTTTCCCTTTGCACATGGGATAGCTCTCATAAAGCTTTTCCGTCACTGTACGGCGATTATTTTCATCCAGATACTCGTCCATTCTGGGCATACCGGCAGGCAGCACCTGTTCGTCCAGAATTCCCCATACCTCAGAGAAGAAATGGGCGATATGGCGGGAGCCGGCAATACCGTACTGATACTGACGGTGACAGCTCTGAGGGGCAGGGCATCCAAAATGACCCCACCGGCTGTAACCGGAGGATTTGAAGCCTGCTCCTGCATGCCACAGCTGTACCATACGGGTACGGCTGTTCAGTTTTAACCAGTCAAATACCGGTGCATGGTCGTCAATAAAAATCAGCTGGCTCATAGCAATTTTCCGCATCAGGGACAACCAGCTGCCATAGCTCTGCCGCTGGGAAGCCGCCATTCTGGCGGACAGCAGCAAAGTGTACTGCTCGTCCATCTTCCGCTCCTTCATCCGGTTGTACACTGCCATCTGGTTACCACCGCAGGTATTGCTCTGTTCGGAAATAAACAGGACGGTATTGGTACGCTTACGATAAACAAAAGACCAGAACTTATAGACATTCCGCAAAAACGGACGGCGGTTCCGAGAAAGGGAACGACGGATTGCCCGCACAGGATTGGGCAGATGATGTTTTTTATTGGAAGGAAATTCCATAGAGGAACGGGACAGGGATGCTACATACATAATCAGCGGCAAATCGTCCTCGCCTTCCGCTACATAGAAAAACACATTGTAAGCGCTTTTACTGTCATGATAGGGGAAAATTCGGGAATTATCATTGGTATGCCGAATCACATCGGGAGACGCCATCACGGTTGCCAGCTGATTGGTTCCCTGACACACAGCAATGCGGTAATTACCTCTGGGCAGACAGCGGTTTGCGCCATTATTGGTAATATTCAGCGTCAGCCGATACAGGTTCTCCTCCAGCTTTGTAATCTGGTATGCTGTTTTTGCACGATTCAGACCATTGACCGCATAAAAGGCCAGCGGAGCTTCTGTGTCTGCTCCCGGAAAAAACTCAATCTTTACGTCGATTTTCAGGAAGATACGCTCCCACTCCATATGGACTGCTGTTGCGGAAATCAACCGCAGCTCTTCCTTATTTTCAATCAAAATCTCAGGACTTTCCAACATTAGAAACCTCTCTTCAATCTTGCAGATAAACTGTCCGTGACAGTTTCCCATGGAACCTCTGCAAATAAAATGAAAAAATTAAGAAAAATTCAGGTAAATCTCTTTTTGTCTCTATCCTGTCAACAGGGAAATCGGCTGTGCCGGACTGAAAAGGTTTGCACGCCCTATGGGAAACAGTATGGGCGTCCCGGATTTCACATTCTGTTCCGGTTCAGAAAAAAAGCCGGCAGAAAACAAAAAAACTGCTCAACGTTTTTATGGATGGCGATGCACTGATGCTGCCAAAAGAGCGGCGCCCGCCGTGCCAAACGTTAAGCAGAGGACAGATGAATCACAACTTCCGCAAGCATCAGGAATTCTACAGGCCCATTCAGGTCCTCAGCGTACTGCTGCAGCCTGCCCGTATTGCCGGCAAAAAAGTTTGCTGTCAGAGCCCGTGAGGTTTCCCGGATTTCTTTCATCATTGCTCTCACCATATTCACCACACGGAATCCGTTTGTAAAATCAGTGTATCATACACCGGGGATTTTGTCCAGAGTTTTTTACATTTTGCTCTGGAGGAACTCCTTTTTCCGATGGTATTTTTCCCGAAAAAATGGACCGTACACCCAAAGTGCTTTTCTCGGGCTCATTTATTCTTCTTATGGATTTTTATTGCAAATCATTGCAAAGGCAAGAGCGCCTTTCCAATGGAAATATCCTTTGTCCAAACCTGTATGTTTTCTTTATCTCCTGTGATGCTCAGAACTTGAAACAGACCCGGCAAAAATTCTCTCTTTCTGCCTTCTGTAATACCAATACCCGACCAGATCCGCCGCCATCCATCCAATGGGAACCGACCACCAGATTCCGGTAACGCCCACAGCCGGAATGGCAGACAGCAAATAAGCCAATACAACCCGCAATCCGAGGGAAATCACCGTCAGCACCACCGACATTCCCGGCTTTTTCACGGAGCGGTACAGTCCATAGAGCAAAAACAGACAGCCGATTCCCCAATAAAAAGCGCCTTCGATCCGCAGATATTCCACGCCGATGGCCAGGATTTCCCGTTCCTCCGGCTTAACAAAAATCAGCATCAGCGGCTCCGCAAAAATGTACACCGCCGCAGAAATCACCACACAGAAGGCTGCTGCCATAGCCACTGCCCGACGGATTCCCTTTTGAATCCGTTCGGTCTGCCCTGCTCCGAAGTTCTGCGCCACAAAAGTGGAGAAGCCGTTTCCAAAGTCCTGTACCGGCATATAGGCAAAGGAGTCAATTTTCACTGCCGCCGCAAAGGCCGCCATGACTGCTGTTCCAAAACTGTTCACCAGTCCCTGCACCATCAGAATGCCCAGATTCATCACCGACTGCTGCAAAGAGGTGAGGAAGGAAAACTGAGCGATCTGCTGCAAAACCTCTTTTTTCGGATACAGGTACCGGAGTTTCAGGCGGAATTCCGGCAGCCGCAGCCAGGTATACACCGCGATTCCAATACCGGAAACATACTGGGAAATCACCGTTGCAATGGCAGCCCCTTTGACGCCCCAGGAAAACCCCAGCACAAACCACAAGTCCAGCACCACATTCAGCACGGCACACACGGCCAGAAACAACAGCGGCACCACGGAATTTCCCACTGCCCGCAGAAGGGACGCAAAATAATTATAGAGAAAGGTGGCCGGAATCCCCCAGAAAATCCACCACAGGTATTCCCGCATCAGAGGTTCAATATCTTCCGGAACCTGAAGCAGATACAAAATCTGGTCCATCAAGCCAAAAACCAGCAGATTCAGCACTACCGCTGCCGCCAGAATCAAAACAAAGGAAGCGCCCATACTCTCCCGAAGGCTTTCCATCCTTTTTTCTCCATACCGGATGGAAAACAGCGCGCCGCTGCCCATACACAGTCCCAGCAAAATCGAGGTGAGAAAGGTCATGAGGGTATAAGAAGACCCCACCGCCGCCAGTGCGCCGGAACCGAGAAACTGGCCTACAATCAGGGTATCCGCAATATTATAAAACTGCTGCAGCAGGTTCCCGGCAATCATTGGCAGGGAAAACAGCAGAATGGTTTTGGTAATGGGCCCCTGTGTCAGATTTTTCTGCATAGCTCACATCGTTCCTTTCCAAACGAAGGTATCTGACCCATTGTAACACAGAATCCGCCGTATGAAAACAGCAGCGCCCTCCCGGAACAAACCGGAAGGGCGCTTGATTCTTTCAAATGATCAACGGGGAATGCAATCAGTCTTTTGCTTTGGTGGCAACCTGCATCAGGGCCTTGCTGAGGAATTCCTCCACAGACATAGCACCCAGATCGCCCTCTTTGCGGTGACGGACAGAAACCGTGTTGCTCTCGGCTTCTTTCTCGCCCACAATCAGCATATAGGGGATCTTCTGCAGCTGGGCTTCGCGGATCTTGTAGCCGATCTTTTCGCTTCTCATATCGCAGGAAGCGCGCAGTCCGGCATTCTTCAAAGCCTCGGTGACTTCCTGTGCCTTGTCATGGAACCGCTCGCTGATAGGCAGGATGCGGACCTGTTCGGGCATCAGCCACATGGGCAAAGCACCGGCATACTTTTCAATCAGCAGGGCCAGGGTGCGCTCGTAGCAGCCGATGGAGGTACGGTGGATGATATAGGGGTTCTTGCGCTTTCCGTCGGAGTCCACATATTCCATGCCGAACTTTTCCGCCAGCAGCTGGTCGATCTGGATGGTGATGAGGGTATCCTCTTTGCCATACACGTTCTTAATCTGGATATCCAGCTTGGGACCGTAGAAAGCAGCTTCGCCCACGCCCTCCACATAGGAGATTTCCAGATGGTTCAGAATGCGGCGCATGGTATCCTGTGCCTCGTTCCACTGCTCCTCAGTGCCGATATACTTGTCGCGGTTGTCCGGGTCCCACATGGAGAAGCGGTAGGAAACGTCCTCGTACAGGCCCAGAGTCTTCAGCATGAAGATCACCAGCTCCAGGCAGCCCTTGAACTCGTCTTCCAGCTGGTCAGGACGGCACATCAGGTGGCCTTCGGAAATGGTGAACTGGCGCACACGGATCAGACCGTGCATCTCACCGGAAGCCTCGTTGCGGAACAGAGTGGAAGTCTCGTTATACCGCAGGGGCAGGTCGCGGTAGGAACGCTGGCGGTTCAGATATGCCTGATACTGGAAGGGGCAGGTCATGGGACGCAGGGCGAACACTTCGTCGTCCTTTTCCTCATCGCCCAGCACGAACATGCCGTCTTTATAGTGATCCCAGTGGCCGCTGACCTTGTACAGGTCGCTCTTGGCCATAAGGGGAGTCTTGGTCAGCAGCCAGCCTCTCTTCTGCTCCTCATCCTCCACAAAACGCTGCAGCAGCTGAATGACTCTTGCACCGTTGGGCAGCAGGATGGGCAGGCCCTGACCGATCAGGTCGCAGGTGGTGAAGTATTCCAGCTGACGGCCCAAAATGTTGTGGTCGCGCTTCTTGGCTTCTTCCATGGCAGTCAGGTGCTCTTCCAGCTGGGCAGCTTTGGGGAAGGAAATGCCGTACACACGCTGGAGCATATCGTTCTTTGCATCGCCGCGCCAGTAAGCAGCGGTAGCGGCGGTGAGCTTCACGGCCTTGACGCAGCCGGTGCTCATCAGGTGGGGGCCAGCGCACAGGTCGGTGAAGTCGCCCTGACGATACAGGGAAATGGCCTCGCCCTTTCCGGCGTGCTCCTGAATCAGCTCCACCTTATACTTCTGGCCATGCTCTGCCATGAACTTTTCAGCCTCTTCGGGGGAAAGCTCAAAGCGCTCCAGCGGCAGGTTTTCTTTAATAATCTTCTTAATCTCCGCCTCGATTTTGCTCAGATCCTCGGGGGTAAAGGGCTTTACGCCGCCGATATCATAATAGAAACCATTGTCCACAGAGGGTCCCACGCCGAAAACTGCTTCGGGGAACAGACGCTGGACAGCCTGGGCCATAATATGGGAAGTGGTGTGCCAGTAGGCCTTTTTGCCCTCGGGGTCGTCAAAGGTCAGGATGGAAAGCTCGCAGTCCTCGTTGATGGGGGTGCGCAGGTCCACCACCTCGCCGTTGATTTTGCCGGCACAGGAAGCCTTGTACAGACCCATGCCGATGCTCTTGGCAATGTCCGCAACGGTGACGCCGTTTTCAAACTCCCGGACTTCGCCCTTCAAACTGACTTTCACCATGATTGAATCTCTCCTATTACAATAAATTTGGACAGGAAAGCCGGACAGCCAGTCCGGCTTTCCCT
>ERZ791934.1861-NODE-1861-length-16965-cov-3.637256_pt1 | contig 16965 bp, 22 predicted proteins | sample MGYA00510125_ERZ791934 | MGnify/ENA primary metagenome ERZ791934 (study PRJEB30046, sample SAMN00993240) | human gut metagenome | study: EMG produced TPA metagenomics assembly of the A metagenome-wide association study of gut microbiota in type 2...
TCACCCGGATACCAGCATAACGATTGTTACGGATACGATAAAAAATATTTATAATATGTTGAAGTCCTATGAAGTGGATATCGGCATTGCCGAAGGCAGCATTCCGGATGAAACGCTGACGCAGGTGCTGCTCGACACGGATTATCTCTGCCTGATCGTTTCCCCGCAGCACCCCTTTGCCCGGCGGGGGAGCGTGAGCCTGGAGGAGCTCAAGGGCCAAAGGCTAATTCTGCGTTCCCCACAGGCAGGCACGCGCAAGCTGTTTGAAAATTATCTTTTAAGCTGTTCGGAGAGTTTAAAGAGCTTCCATGTGATTATGGAAATCGACAACGTCGCCACCATCAAGGAGCTGGTCGCTTCCAACCTCGGCGTATCCGTCATCGCGCACAGCGCCTGTATCGATGCGGAGCATACGGGCGCTCTCTCCGTGATCCCAATTGAAAATTTCAGGATGACGCGCTCGATCAATATGGTGCATCACAGGGATTTTACCCATACGGAGATTTTGGCGGAAATCCGGCAGATTTATGAGCAGATTCGATAATCTGATTCCATCCGAGCAGCGACCTCTGGGGTGCAGGTGATATAATTGGAATAGGTCCATATCCTGAGGAAACAGTACAAACGGTTATGTCCATTCCAAATTTGGTTGCAGTCAGGGGTAATCACGAAAAGTATTTATTGGAGGGTATGTCGTCACAGTATCCTAATGATGAAGGTATGGGGTATGAAGAGATGGAATATCGCAAATGGGAGCACAGCCGGCTATCTTGAATCTTCCATTGTTTTTTTAAGAGAACTACCTTATCGTGTAGATTTTAGTGAGCATGGAAAAAGAATTTCGGTTATGCACTACTGCATGAACCAAGCAAATCAATATATTAATTATACGCCGCATCCCAATAAAAGCAGCTTGTTAAGTCTGTTCCCAGATATGGAACAGGACGTCGTAATATATGGGCACGATCACACCAGGACAATTTGTCAGAGTGAGAATAAATGGTTTGTAAACAGCGGATCACTGGGCTGTCCGGCACATGAACGAAATATTGCAAGAGCAGCAATCCTTGAGATAACAGAAACTAGTCATGTTTTTGTGCAAAGTATTGAGGTCCAATATGATGTCTTCAAGGTTCTTAAAGATATAGATCAATTAGCTTATCCCGCTTCTGAAGAAATTAAGAGGTTCTTTTTTGGAGTATAAAGAAAATTTCAGTTTAGTAAGCAAAATATATTTTTTATCTCTTCCCGGTTTCCGTCATACTGATTATATGGGGCTTTGCCTCAAATACAATCAGCCGGGAAACCAGATACAAAACATAGAAGAACAAAAAGCCCATTTATTTTTCCTCCACAGAGGAGTCAAAAACATAGGTGTCCAGCAGGATGATAATGTTTTTATCCGTGAGCTTTTTGGCCATGAGCTGCTGGAATTTCGTCGTGCGGGTTTTTCCGGCAAGGCGGAGTGTTTCGAGCTCTTTTGCGAGTGTCTCCTGCTGAGCCGTGAGCTGTTCATACAGATCTTCCAGCTTTGCAAGCCGCTCTGCCGCTAATCCGGCATAGCCATTTTCCGCAGGGTGCAGATAGGGATCGGCAATCAAGGGGATGGATGATGCCTCTTCGTTGCGTATCGTATATCGTTCCATTTTGTATGGTGCTCCTTTCTGTTAAAACAGGTCAAAGAAATAATCCAATGTAGGCACCAGCCTGCCGGAGCGGTAGTATTCTTTTATTTCGCTTTTTGTCATCCATTTTGCATCTGCAACCTCATCGGTCGTTGCGTTTTCCAGGGAAATCTCTCCGTCGTAAGGGAAGAGCCAAACGTCCTTGATATCGTTGAATGCTGCGCCATTCACCAGCTTTCGCACCTCAGAAGCCACCAAAGCTCCGGCCGACGGCGATAAATCGATGCCGACCTCTTCTTTGACCTCCCGCACCGCGCCATCCACACTGGATTCGCCCTGCAACACGGAGCCCCTGACACATTCCCACATCAGCGGGTAGGTGGGCCTGTTCGCTGCCCGTTGCGAAATCAGATATTCTCCTTTTGCATTCACAATCCAAACATGCACCACCAGATGAAACCGGTCCTTTGGAAGCGCTGTTCCACGAAGATGCGTTTCTCCTGTTTTGATCCGGCCTTCCGTGTAAAGATCCCAAACCTCCATGTTGCAACTCCTTTATTCCTCTTCCGAACAAAAAATGGTATCATACCGCAAAACAAGGGTATGATACCACATTTTTTGATTGTAGTCGATTTTATTTTATGACGGGCAGCCGCAGCACGGTTTTCAGGCGCTCCGGTGCCGTCCGCCGCGGGTCGGAAAGATAGATTTCATGGTGCCGATGTGTCTCGTCGTTCCAAAGCGAATAGCCGTTTTCATGCATGAATGCACGCATTTTGTTAAGGGACGCCGGTTCGTCAGAATAGGGCCCCACATGCATCATTTGGACGCATAGCCCTTCCTCCAGTGCTTCAAAACGCACGCCGGAAACATCGACCTCCGGCTTTTTGCGCCTGCATTCCGCGACGGCCCAGCGGAACACCTCTTCTGTGACGAATTCCGGCTGGCGGATCATGGAGGTCCAGAGCCATTCCTCCCGCGGGCAGTTCAAGTCAAACACACCGCCCGGGAACGACCATAGCCCTTCCAGCGGCGGGACGACGTATTCAAAATACCCTTCCGGTTGATTGCCGCCCAGCTTGCTCATTTTAATGGTGAAGCTCAAGGCATAGAGGGCCTGAAGCGCCGCCTGATACTGCGCGCCGCCCGGCTCTCCCTGACCATCCATCATGAAAAACCGCATCTCGGGCACCTCGATGAGCACAGGCTTGCGGCCTGGTAGGTAAAGATCTTTGTATTCCTTCTTATAATCGAGTTTGTCCGCCATAGCTATGACCCCTTTCCAGGCGAACGCTTTGCAAGCGAAGGGTTTCAGCGATCCGCCCGATTTCTGATGACTTTGTTTTTATCTATAGTTTTAGGATTGGGAAAAACAAATAAGCCTTTTTGGTTTTCGGGCAATGAAATTCCTGAACCGCACCCGCCAAGGCGATTTCGTTCTTTTGCAAATATTGCAGCATGTTTTGGAACGTACCGATGCCGTCGTCCTCCGCATAGAGGTATTCAAAACCGGGCACCATCCATTTTGTCCAGCCGGTGGGTGCGTCCGCACCGGCTGCACACTCCACGCCGGCGAGATACAACCCTTCTGTAAATTCGTTTTCCCAAGGGTGGAAGGCGCGTGAAAAATCAGACATTGCGCCCCAGATGCCAAGCAGGTTCCCGCAGCCGTCTCGCTGTGCCAATTGCTCCACTTCTTGAAAATGAGCGTTGGCCTCATCCCAAAGTGATTGGATAAAGCCCTCCCCCTCGTTTGTGGAACCCTCCTTCCCGATCACGGCAAATGGCGCTTTTCTGCATATTTGAATCTTCATGGTGCTTCCCTCCTATCCACAATACGCTCCGCTATATTCTACCGGCGCAGCGTTTCCTGCACGGCTTCCAATTGAAAGCTCCACGGGCTGTCCGCCAGAACCGGTATATCCAGTACGGTGCCCTGAGTAATTTTGAAAATAACTTCCATTTTTTTGAAATTATATTTGTTTTTTGTACCATAGTAATCCGCGAGCGGTAAGAGATCCTGTGTGACCAGATTTGCGGAGAAGACGCGGTTTGCACGAATGCGGTTTTTGGTCAGTTTGTCCCCGCCAATGCAGGCCATCTCACCAAGCGAATCGTCCATTCAGGTATAACTGAACCACCAAAACAGCCCAAAATCGGGCGTTTTGTCTTCCTGATAAGTTCCATAGAGGAATAGGGCCTGTGGGCAGAAGTTGTTGGAAATTTCTACTGAGATTTTTTCATTGGAACGATATTCTTTCTCCTGTTAAATCTGTATTTCAAATGTGCAGTGGGAGCTGCCTGACGGAATCGTGCCCGTCCACCGGACGAAAACTTCTTTCTCCATCGCAAAGGAAAAGAGACGCTCAAACCAACCCTCCGAGCATGCGCAATATTCCGCAGGCAAGCCTGGGCTTTTCTGCGCCAGCCCGCAATAGCAGGCGTTCTATTCAGCGATGATCTGCTGCCCGTGCAGCCGGAGCTTTCCGCCGCCGATCCGTCGTGCATGGAGCCCGTCCAAAAATAAGCCAAGGTTGCCCTCGGATTCCTGACATAACTCACGCGCCTCCCGGAGTGCCGCATGAGAGATATATTGCCGCCCGCAGGCAGGCGCGCATCAATGGTTCAACACCCAGACTTCCGCACAGTATAATGAGCTCCGACAGGGCATCGCGCACAAAACGTTTCTGCCAGGCCAGGAGAAGGGGATGACTTTAACGTCCCGACAATGAAGCCTATTGACAAGTAAAAGTCGAAAAAACCCAGTGTTTATGCGGGTTTCGGGACTTTCTAAACCGAATAAATTTACCTCTTTACACCAAATTTACACCAATCGGTGCTAAAAACGGTGCAGAGACTAAAAAATCGCATAATTTTAAGTTTCACACAGCTCCTGAGAAGTTACTGCTTCTCAGGAGCTTCTTTCATTTCTCATAGTTTTCGGACTACATCGCAAACTACACCAATCCTGTTTTTCTCAATATAATGAGGATAATCACAGAGGAAGGGGGGGTTATACTATGAGCAACAGTTTAGCAAGCGTTCACCCGGAGCTAATTCCTGAATGGTCAGAGAGGAATTTACCGCTGACGCCTGATAAGATAACCTTCGGTTCAAATAAAAGAGTGTGGTGGAAAGGCGCTTGCGGACACGAATGGGAAACGAGCGTTAAAGCTCGTTCAAAGGGCGAGAAATGCCCGATATGCTCAGGAGCGAGAGTAATAGAGGGTATCAATGATTTAGCCACATTGAAGCCCCTGTTGGCTCAGGAGTGGTCTAAAAAGAACAAATTAAAGCCTACCGAGGTATCTGTCGCTTCTCATAAGAAGATTATTTGGAAATGCAAACACGGACACGAATGGGAAGCAAGCGTTAAAAGCAGAACGATAAACGGTACAGGCTGTCCATACTGCTCACACAATAAAGTCCTTGCCGGATTCAATGACCTTGCTTCACAGTATCCCGATATTGCTGCTGAATGGTCTGACAGAAATCTTCCGTTGCTGCCTACAATGGTAACAGCCTTTGCAAACAGTAAGGCTTGGTGGAAATGCAGAGATTGCGGAAACGAGTGGTACACTCTTATTTCAACCCGTGCCGGTGGGAGTAGATGTCCGTATTGTAGTGGATATACATTGCTCAAAGGATTTAATGACTTGGCGACTACGCACCCTGACCTTGCGGCTGAGTGGTCAGAAAGAAATTATCCCCTAATGCCTGATGAGGTAAACGCAAAATCAAGACATAATGTTTGGTGGAAGTGTAAGACCTGTGGCAATGAGTGGAAGTCCGTTATCAATGCTCGTGTAAAAGGAACAGTATGCCCGGTTTGTGCGGACAGGGCGGTTCTTGCAGGATACAATGATTTAGCCACAACGGACAGGAAACTGCTTGCTGAATGGGATTACGAAAAAAACTCTCTGCTCCCGACACAAGTGTCAAGAAAGTCGATGAAAAGTGTGTGGTGGAAATGTTCACTCGGACACTCTTGGAAAGCAAAAATCAGCGACAGAACAATTATCGGAGAAAAATGCACCGTATGCGAAAGCGAATATCGCTCCGTGTTCCCCGGCTTGGCTGTTGCCTATTACGCCAATCAAAAAGGACTAAAGGTACAGCTCGGTTCAGATAAACTATTGGGAATACCTCTTGAAACATACATTCCGCCAGAAAAGCTGGCGATAGAATTTACGAACGGCTCAGAACAGATGGAGGTTCTCAAAAGCCACTTATGCAAGCAGCGAAATATAAAACTTGTAAAGCTCCCTTTTAAGACAACCGAAACGGAAACGGAGTATGCCGACAGAGTAAAAGCAGTTTTCAAAAGCGTACATATCTTTATTTATTCTGATGTCGAAGCAGATGTTTCGGTAATCAGAGCAAAATACAATGAATGGAGGAAAAGATTATGAGAGAAGAAAAGTTCCATATCTATCTTAATGATGACGAATATAGCAGAGTAATACAATCACTAATGCGTTTGAAGAACAACTTGATAGCACAAGGAAGATACACCGACGGCGTTGACGATGTTCTCTGCAAGGTGCTTTCAGCCAAGAAAAGAAAGTTCAAAATCAAATATATCTAAACACGAAAAGAGACCGCCTACACGATGTAAGCGGTCTTTGATTATTTAAAGTGAGTACGACAAACTGGAATTTGTAGTTATCTATACTCATTTGGAATTTCGATATGAAATGTCTCACACAATAACTTCACATCATGCACATCATTCTCATCAAATTCGTATCCCAGATGGAACATTACTTGACTATATGGTTCAATACAGGAAACCTCTATCTCCTCAATTTTTCCTTTGCCCGAAAAAGTTTCTATCGGAAAACAATCCCCCTCATAAAGAATTTCACCTTCGCCCGTATATTCAAAACAATGCAAATCAACAATTCTGTTTTTCGCATCTTCCCATACAGTATGGTTCAATGTTGTATATTCCATCTTAATCTCATAAAAGTCATTAGCTTTCATCATCTCTATAAAGTTCTGATAATCTTTCTTTTCTACAAAAATATCAATATCGTTATGGGCTCTTGACTGATATCCAAGAAGAGCATCTACACCCCAGCCGCCATCAAGAAAGACTTTAATCTCCGCATCTATTGCAAATTGAAGAATCTGTTTTACATCTGTTATATTGACCATCTTATCATCTCCGCAAATTCAAATTTTCATTATTCTTTAGGTAAATTAAAATCATCTTTCGTACATTTCCGGATAATATGCTTTGTCTTTTCCATCGGCAGCGGCACTTCGTCCGCTGCAAAATATTCTTTCTTCACCACTTCAACAGTAGCTTCATGGTTGTCTTTACCAGCAGGAACAATCACATAATCACCAACCTCGATTGAGTCGTCATCGGCTATGTAATAATAGCTCTTATATCCTTCGTCAAAGGTTACGCTACAATAGATAATGTCGTTGCCACACCGCCGCACTTTTCCATAGACGGCTGGGTTCATAATTTCGCCCCAACCGTAGAAGGTCATAAAGTCAAACACCGACTCCATGAACTCAGCCCAATCATCCGGTAAACCTTTCTTGTCATAGGTTCCCTGGATTACTTTTTCAATACCCTTTTTTGTAACCACCTTGATAGTATAGTCTTTGCTTTCAAGCGGATTCTCAACTACATCAGGTGGATTTCCTTCAATATGTTCAAACAGGATGTCTATATCCAAATCATCGAGCAGGCTCTCAATACCGCCTTCTACTTTGTACCTGCGAGTAACAGAACAACCTGTGCCGATATTCTGGATGTGTTCAATACTTTCGCTGTTTCTGTCTATAATCAAGGATTCTGTGTAATCCCAGACGGCATATTCCGTATGCTCCGAGATCGGTTCCTTCGGTTTTATCTTTGTGATGCGGTGATAGAACACTTCGATCCGGTTCACAATGTCCGGCTTGTTGTTCCCATCAAAAACATACAAATCGGGCATATCCAGACTGTGGCGGAGCAAATCTGAAAGGTCAATGCCCTGAACTTCAAACTCGGAACACAAGGAGCCACGAAATTTGTAGGTCTTGCCCTCTGTATTTGTAAGCTCCATATTCCAGTCACCGATGTCTGTTGCAAATATCTCTGTGTATTCGTTGCTGAAATATGCTGAAAATGCGGACATAATTCTTTCCGCAACAGCTTTATCAACTTTCAGGTTTTGTGTTCTGGCCTTTTCATAATGCCCATCACGGCGCTGTCCGAACACATACGCTGAAAACCACACCCGTCCTTCTGAATTGAGAGTAATGTGTTGCTCGACTTCTTCATCCGGTTCCGGGCATGGACCATAGCCAAGGCGATTAGAAACAATACGAATTTTTTTCAACTCACCGGTAAATATAAAAGGGTTCTCACCGGAAAGCACTGCCAGACGGCTCAGTGCCAAAATAAACCAGGAACGATTCTCCGGTTCCAAAATAGAAGCAGCATCATACGCCCAGTGATTGAAATATCGCCACTGTGAGTAAATTGCAGAGCCAAGCAAACTGATGTCCGTTATCTCGTCAATCACTCGATTCAATTCATCGAATTTGCTTGCAGCATTCCCGTACTTCTCCAAAAATGCGTGACCGCAATCCATTTGAAACCCAAGAGCTTCACAGTCATCAGCCATGTAGTGGTCTACAAGCTCTATGTAGTTGATTTTTTGGTCTCTGAATTTATCAGTCCATTTTGTGGCAAAATCATGGACTTGCTTCAAATATTCCATTGCAGTCACCTCCTGAAAACAATTAAAACTCCTCCCAAGTTCTGCCGTTTAGATCAGCTGCAATCTTTTCAGTATCAGGCATCGTTTTGTACCCAAACATATCCGCAAGGTTGAAGAACTTGCTTTTCTGAATGGGATTCTTGCTGCTTTTTCTAAAGTCAATCGGGTAGAACTTCTCGACCATAAAGTATCTGTGACTGATCGTGCGAAGGTTATAGCCGTAGTCCTCTGCACGTCGGATTGCTTCGTTAATGCGGCAAATCTCATCCGGTGTTGGCGCTTCGCCGCTTTCTGCCCGATATGTCATTTTCCCCTCAACTTCAACCGCAATAATGGTCTTTTTCAGCTTGCCAATCGCACGGATGCTCTTATCTTTGTAGAGTCCAATATACCCATGCTCTGAAAACTTGCGGGATTCCTGATCGTAGAATAAACTCAAATCCATGTTGTCCTGGAATGTTGTTCCTGCCACAATCGCTCGCATCCACTTATGACCATCCGGTATCAGCTTTTCATCAAAACAATACTTTTTGAAGTCATCCAGCACAGAAATAATCTCCGTGTCTCTGTCATCAATAATATCTTCCATCGCCTCCACAAGCTGTTCAAAAGTCAAATTAACGTGCTTGATAGGGTGGATCAGGCGATCCAGATTCTCACTGTTGTACTTTTTTAGTTCCGCATTCATTTCATCAAACAGCTGCGGCTTCATCGGTCTGGGGTCGATAGTCAGCAGAACCTTGATGTCCTCTGCGCCGAATTGCTCCAGATGATTTACAAGCTGCTGCTTATCGAACTGATTATAGAGTTTTGTCTCGACAACGATCTTAAAGCTCTTTTGGCTGATTACGGCATCCGGAACGCTTTCGTCACCGGCAACCTGTAAGTCAAATGTGATTTCAGGGCTTTCATCCTCTCCGAGAATAAGGCTGTTCAACATAGAGAAAAATTTATCCGCATTGTAATTATATAAACGGGAAAGCATCAACATGGTGTTGGATGTGTCCACATTTTCTTTTGAATGGTATCGCTGAAAGTAATGTATCTGCATAGCGCACCTCCTGAAACCTATCTGCCTTTTTCGATTTTCTGCTTGCGAGCTGATTCAACCCATTTCGCAAACTCCCAGTCCAAAGGCACCTCATCAATCACTTCCATCAGCATTTCCTCATAATCAAGATAATCCTGATAATCTGATATTCTGCTCCATGCACAGGGCAGAGGAGGAATGCCATACTGCTTCTTCGCAATGTCGATGATGTAGTTGTCCAGCGGAATATGTAAAAAACGGTAAAACGGTTCTACAACATCAGGAACCAGCACATACAAATATTTCAAAGTCATGTTGACCCATTTCTGCGCTTGTCCAATATAAAACTCGATTCCTTCCGCTTCGTACATCACAACAATTTCTTCGCAAATGGAGTGGTGCCATTTTGTAAAATCCTCAGCGTCATTCACGGCAACAAGCTCAGGGATTCTTTCTTCCAAAAGCGCATCTACCGCTTTTCTCAACATATCCCCATTCTTGCCATTAAATCGGATGGTTCTGCACATATCCGTATATGCGCTCCTGCTGGCAGCTTCAAAGGGGTTATCCGTTACACCAAAGTAGAGCATCTTCAAAAAGTCCAGAATCTTGCTATCGACAGAAATCATACGGGACGGAGTGGAACCTTCTTTTTTTGCAAGAATCCGTCTGCAAAACTCATCCATCTTGTCTTTGCCATAGAAGGAGAAAGGATCGTCAACAGCGTTTCCGTCCACGTCATTCCAAGGGTCAAAAACCACGCTCCCCTTATGATAGAAGAAAACACAGTCTTTCATCAGAAAATATCCGTTGCTGTGAGCAATCCAGTCGGCCTGTTCCCATGCGTATTGCTTTGCCTTTTCAATATCGTACATCGTATCCCTCTTTTCGCTATGCTTTGTGACCGCCAATCTGTGCATTGCGGTCTTTAGCGGTTGCACCTTCCTGAAGGTTCATTCCCTTCAAAATAGCGTTCTTTCCAAATTTCTTCTTTATCGTCAATACTGCCTGTTGCATTTTCTTTTCACGCTCCAGCGCAGCATTTTCTTTCTCTTTTTCCTTCTCCAAAGCAGCATAATCAGTGAATAAATCCAGCTGCTCCACTTTATTTTCTTTCGGCACATCTGCTTCACAAATCACATGATTTGCGGATATGTTGAGTCTGCGTACCAAAAGAGATTTATCTACAATCCGGTCATATAGTTCCAAAACTGCATCTGTAACCAAGCGGGTAGAGGAAGTATATCTGCCAATATTGGCAGTTCCATGTGCGTGCTTCGGCACTTGCCGTCCATAACGGTCAGTAGTTATTTGACCTTTGTATGCCTTGCGGCGTACAGGGTCAGACAGATTTTCTATATCGTAGCCAACTGTCAACACGATCTGGTCAGTAACCAATCCCTTGTCCACCAAATCCAGCACGAGAAGATCAATCATCTCTCGAACAATCAATCGTGCTTTCTCAAAGTCATAGGGACAATGCAGCACCTGCCCGGAGCCGACGCTATTACTTTCGGGCTTATATTGCTTCACTTCCGCAATCGTACATGGCTCCCAGCCCCAGGCATGATCTATCAGCAATTCAGCATTGATGCCGAAAAACTTGTAAAGCAAATCTTCATTGTAATAATCATTCGATTTACCCACCGAACAGCGGGCAATATCGCCCATCGTAAATAAACCGACTTCTTCAAGTTTCTTTGCGTATCCCCGACCAACTCTCCAAAAGTCGGTGAGGGGACGGTGATTCCACAGTTGGCGGCGATAGCTCATTTCATCCAGTTCAGCTATGCGAACACCGTTTTCATCAGCCGGTATATGCTTTGCAACGATGTCCATAGCAACTTTGGCAAGATACATATTCGTACCAATACCAGCTGTTGCGGTTATACCGGTCGTTTCCAAAACATCCTGAATCATCCGTTTTGCAAATTCACGAGCATTCAAACCGGAAGAAAATAGGTAGTGGGTGAGGTCAATAAACACCTCGTCAATGGAGTAAACATGGATGTCCTCTGGAGCGATATACTTGAGGTAGATATTATTCTTGTGCTATGCTCCATATAATGAGCCATTCTCGGAACCGCAGTAATATAGGACAGCTCCAATTCAGGATGAGCAGCCAGCTCTATTGCATTACTTGATGTTCTGGTAAACTTGTGTCCCGGTGCTTTTTTCAAACGCTCTGCGTTTGCTTTTTTGACCTGCTGCACTGCTTCAAACAGTCTGGCACGGCCTGAAATACCATAGGCTTTCAAAGAAGGAGAGACTGCAAGGCAGATGGTCTTTTCTGTTCGGGAAGCATCTGCCACAAGCAAATTTGTGGTCATGGGGTCAAGCCCACGCTCGATACATTCCACAGAAGCATAGAAGGACTTGAGATCTATGCAAAGAAATATTCTGTTGTCCATAGTCCCAAGCCCTCCATTCTATGATTTAATGTTTTTCGATTTCCCCTTGGTCAATTCATAACTCAGGGTAAGTAAGTCTTTTATTGTTTCGTCCGTTTCTGGCCTGTCCAGCATTATGCTGATCCATTTGTCTTTGTTCATGTGATACGCCGGGTAGAAACCGCTCTGCATCCGGAGGGAACCAATCATGACAGGGTCACACTTCACATTCAAAATATCAACAATACCCTCATCAGCCAAACCCAGTTTTCTGCGATTAACCTCCAAGACAACGCCATACCACTTATTATTGTCTGTGTGGCGCAGGACAGCGTTCCAGTCATTCCACGGGTAATCCGGCTCTGTGCCGTATTGCTGCCTGCACCAGTCAAATAGTTCTTGTCTGGTCATTTTATAAATCCAACTCTATTTTTTTCGATTTAGAAATTTCGACAATCAGGTTTCCGGTAATTTTAAGCAATTCTCCCTCTGCGCATACAACATGAAAACACTGTCGGTATGTTCTCTCAGTATGCAGTATATCAAGAGCGCTGTCCCATAAAACGGACATCATTTTTCGTCTGGAACCATTTCCATAATATCGTCAAATGTACAACCGAGGACGGTGCAAATTTTCACAAGTGTGTCCGTAGTCACATTATCTCCACGATTCATTTTGTTGATTGTATAATTGCTGAGATTTGCTTTCTCAGCCAAATCCTTTTTCTTCATATCTCGATCAATCAACAATTTCCAAAGTCTTTTATAGCTGACAGCCATCACTTCACCAATCCTTTCATACAAACTTCCCGTCTGCGAGGTAACTCTATCTAAATTATATCATTTTCTTCGACAAATTCAATGCAGAAGTGAGTTATAACTACATTTTTATTTTCTACTTCAAAGTTATTTTTGTATTTTTTGAATGCAACGGCATATTTGACCTAAATTGAGCAGGAGAAAGAGTTTTTTGAAGTCTCACAAATTGGCAAGCAGTGTAAACCTGTACAGGTTCACTCATTTTCTCAATTTTCCCTCCGGTTCAATCTCCGCAAATTTGCTTGTTGGGGCAGCTTCCCCAATCCCCTTTGAACGGTATCTTCGATACCGGCTACTCATTCATTCTGAATGTTTTGTCATAAAAGAAAAACCTGGACTGCATTTAGCGTCCAGGTTAGTATTGTAGTTTCATGTCATTATTCTTTCTTTTCAATCCAACTGATAAAGGTGCTGACCTTTTTCAGATCTTCGTCATTCAAGGTTTTCAGCTTCTCACACAATTCACGATATGGAGTTTTTGCATCGTCCAGCGGGGCGAAAAATTCTGCCGGAGTCATATCGAAATAAGAGATGATATTGAACAACTCTTTGAGAGATGGCAAGGCCGATCCGCTGGTAATTCCACGAATGTACGAGCCACTTTTATCCAAATCCAAACTCATCTTGTGTTCGGAAATATTCTTTGCTATTCGCAGTTCGGTAATCCTACTACGAATAAAATCGTCATAATGCGTCTTGGCCATTCCTGTCCCTCCTTCTTTCAATTATTGTAGTATGAATCGGAAGGTGGTGTTGGTAGTGTGAAAATGAATTTTCACTTTATTTCTTGCATATTTAATGATAGAATCATCAATATGGGATGCTTATTGGTGATAACACTATGAAGTATATCCAGAGGAGATGATTTTATGAATATATGCACTGTCAGCTTCTTTGGGCACAGACAAATTGATGATGTTTTCAAAATAGAAAAACAGTTGGAAGCACTAATTCGAGAACTGCTTCTAACCAAAGAATATGTCGAGTTCCTTGTGGGTCGAGACGGAGAATTTGACCAACTTGTTTCTTCAACGATTCGAAGATGCAAACGAAACACCCGTGATGACAACAGCGCACTTGTCTTGGTACTTCCATACGCAACAGCAGAATATCGCAACAACGAGCAATCGTTCCATGAGTATTATGATGAAATCGAAATCTGTGCCGCTTCCGCAGAAAAACATTTCAAGTCTGCCCATCAAATCAGAAACCGTTCGATGGTTGACCGCTCGGATTTGGTCATTTTCTGCGTTGAACACAATTCTGGCGGAGCTTATCAGACCATGCAGTATGCAAGGAAGGTAGATGCCAATATCATCAATTTGCCAGACGCAACCCGTTAATCCAAATACCATTTTCAAAGAAGGATGAACATGAATAAAAAGAAAATCGCACTTATTATTTTATCTGTCGTTATCGTTTCGGTTGGAATTATCGTTGCCGTAAGGATACAGAAAGAAAAAGAAATGGACTTCGGCGAATTTTCAGAACGCTTTGAACAAGCCGCAGAAGAAGTTCTTGGAGAAGATGTCAAGAAAATATCCAAAACAGAGCTTGCGGCAACACTCACTTATGGAGATAAAACTGACGAAGATAACAACATCTACTATCACATTTTGAAAACAACTTTTTACGAAGGAGACCTGGCAGAAATCACCGGATTACATACGGAAGCCCTGGGTGTGCTTTTCCCGGTTGACAGTATGGACAGTTGCGAGGAAATGATGATTCAGGACTGGTATGGTGCGCTTTACAAAAAGGATGACACTGCATATCTGTGTTGGACTTATTCCCCAGAAGTCACCTACGTTCTGGAATACACTCCAAGCAAAATAGATGATTCCGAAATCATCAAGATGGCTGAAAGTGCAGAGGAAATGGAATAAGATTAAACTATTCTGTAAACACTGTTTCTTTAATTGATAAATCACTTATACAGCGAACGGACAGGGATCTGTTTTTTTATTTCCCTGCATACATAATTCTATATAGCATTTAGCTTAGGTCAGTTTACAAGGAACTACACGCAGACCGTGAAACGGGCTGCTGACAACAAACGGCGCTATGCTCCCGGCTGGGTGCATAGCACCTGTTTGTTGCGGGGGTTTCCAAAGGGGGCAGCGCCCCATTTGGCACACGACTTTGCGGAGCAAAGTGTAGTGTGTTATACGCTCTGTCGGCGTTGCCCTGAAAATACCGTTGCCGCCGGGGAGGGCAAGGGCATTTGACGCGGCAGGAAAGCAGGGCTTTGTTTGGGGCTGGTAAGCCGGAAACAAAGGGCTGATTTCAGCAGCAGACAGGGCGTATTATGAAAGCCCCCGTCCCTCGTCCTCCGCCCCCGGCCTATGGGACAAAAAGTCCCAAAGCTCTGGACACCGTGACCAGATGTGTGGCCACACTCCGGGAAAAGTAGCAGGACGGCAGGAAACCGTCAAGGCTGAAATGAATGGGCTGACGCCCGGCCTTGACCGTTCCCCGCCGCCCCGCTGGATGGGTGGACAAGGTGGCCAATCCCTAAAAGTGTTTGGCCGCACTCGTTCATTTTGGGGCCTTTCTTCTCCCAAAATTGAAATGGGCGGGAAAGCCCTAAAATGGCTTTCCCGCCTTGATTACCCATTAGCAAAGACGGGCGAGACTGTCAACGGCGGCGCTGAAAGCGCCGTTCATCTTGACCGTTGACTGGCTCGCCTGGCTTTGCTACTGCCCGTAAGAGATGGAAAAACAAGATGGAAAACAAGGTTAAAAATGGTTGACAAGTCTATCGGATGTGTGTTATACTGTGCGACAGTTTGAGATTGGAAGGAGGCTTACGTGTGTTAATTTGTGTACGCTAATAAGCAATAAAAAGTAGAAGTACCTTTCCACATGATGGTGGGCTTTTTTTGCGTGCGTATGCAAAGGAACACGTAGGTTTGACACGAGCAGTCTTTGAACTGTATCGTGGTGTTTTTTCGTGCTTTGTTGTTATGCAGGCGTCTGCCCTCTCTGTGGGACAACGCCTGCTTTTTATTGCAGAAACAAAGGAACAATGCAATAAAAAAGGAGGTTCGCATTATGACCCAAAACAACAATTCATGGAGAAAAACTTATTTTACACTTCTTGCCGGACAAGCAATATCCTTTATTAGCAGCGGTATTTTGCAAATGGCCATTATCTTTTATTTGGTTGCGAAAACTAATTCTGCAATCATATTGACGGCGGCAACACTGATTGGATTTTTGCCGCAAGCCTGTTTAGGCCCGTTTGCAGGTGCTTTTGTTGACCGGCACAGCCGTAAAAGCGTAATGATTGGTGCGGATTTGATAATTGCCGCCGCTGGCGGTATTCTGGCGCTGGTGGCGTTTTACATGGAATTGCCCGTATGGTCTATTATGGTTGTCCTGTTAATCCGAAGTGCGGGAACTGCTTTTCATTCTCCAGCATTCAGCGCAGCAACACCTATGATTGTGCCAAAAGAGGAACTTACAAAATGCGCTGGTTACACGCAGACCATGCAAGCAGTAAGTGCGATTATCAGTCCAGCTGCCGCAGCGTTTTTATATGCTGTTTGGCCTCTTAATGCAATTATATTGTTAGATATTGTGGGTGCAATCCTTGCCTGTGTGACTGTTGCGATTTCGTCCATACCAACGCCTGAACTATGTCCAGAAACGAAAAGACAACAGTTTTTACAGGATATGAAAGAGGGGTATGTGGTATTAAAGCAAAACAGGGGCCTCTTTGCTCTGCTCTGGATTGGTGTAATTTATATGTTCTTTTATATGCCAATCAGTACGCTTTTTCCTCTCATCTGTATGTCATACTTCAAAGGAACACCGGCCCATGCCTCTGCCGCTGAAATTGCTTTTGCGGTTGGTATGCTGCTTGGCGGAGTCATTCTGAGCATTTGGGGCGGTTTTAAGAAACGGCGGTACACCATCGGTCTTTCCGTTCTCCTGATGGGCGTTAGCAATATGCTCTCCGGGCTTTTGCCGCCAGACGCATTTCTTGTCTTTGTTGTGTGCTGTACTGTTATGGGAATTTCCGCTCCATTTTACGGTGTGCAAAATGCGATTTTTCAAGAAACGGTCAAACCAGAATATCTGGGGAGAGTTTTTTCTCTACTGACAAGCGCCGCTTCCCTCGCCATGCCGTTTGGCCTTGTCATTTCCGGGCCTCTGGCGGAGCGGCTGGGAGTTGAGAAATGGTTTGTCATTTGCGGAATTGGCATTATCATCGTTGCGCTTGCCGTATTTTTACTACCCGGTTTGAGAGAGATTGACAATACGCAATAGTGTTATATGTATAAATGCAGGTCAATGCTCATGTTGAGAATTGATTGGATAAAATGTCCAATTTGTAACGGAAAGACGAGGGTTCAAGTATTTTATAA